>Ga0114945_10002046_pt1 | contig 12075 bp, 14 predicted proteins | sample OV2TP3_FD_87194 | JGI IMG/M metagenome (GOLD analysis project Ga0114945, IMG submission 87194) | Hot spring microbial communities from Beatty, Nevada to study Microbial Dark Matter (Phase II) - OV2 TP3 | ecosystem: Environmental > Aquatic > Thermal springs > Hot (42-90C) | place: USA: Beatty... | reverse complement strand
AGCGACTCCACGATCGCTCTTTTTTGTTCACGAGTTCCTTCCCTGAGCCAAAACCGTGCATAGCTTGCGTAGTTAAAGGCTTCCTCTGCGGATTCCAACCACCCTCCATCCTGTCCTGAATTGCCGTTCTTCGGCCCGCCTATACTCTCAAGATCAGCTTCCAAGCGCGCCCTTTCAGCCAATGCGTCTTCCTTTCTCATCAGCGGCCACCCCTCGTTTTCCTGACGGATAATGAACCGGTTTAGTTCGGAGAGTTGGTCAATAAGCTTTGCGCGTTGTCGTTGAATGTGGCGATAGTTTTTTGCATCCGTTACTCGGTCGCCCGTCTTTTGGGTTTTGAGGGTCTTCAGCGCCCAGCGCATATATTTTTGCTTGATAGTGAACCCCGCCACGATGCCATCTAACTGCGTCTCGAGGTCTTCAACCCGGACGCTTTTCTGCGAACAGCCCGGATTCGTCTGTTTCCCGCAGTGGTAGTACACATAATGCAGTACCTTTTTATTCATCATCTCGTTTATCTTCCCGTTGCATCGAGGACAGCTCCCTTGGTATTCCGAGGCGAATTTGTACTTGCACTCGCCGCAGATGACCTGCCATTTCTCTTCGGCGGTCACCATCGAGCGCAGGCACTCGCCGCATCGTATGAGGCCGGTGTAGGCAAAAAGATGCGTTTTGGGCTGAGGCCTCGTCGGACGACCGAGAATGAGTCGGACCGTGCGATATTCCTTCTCGGTTATCATCGGCTTATGGTTGCCCTGGTGGAGTTCGCGGACTCCTGTATGCGGGCTTTTCCACCAATACCATCCGTAATAGAAGGGATCGGTGAGTATCGAATGGATGTGGGAAACCGTGAGCGGTTTCCCGCCGAGCTTTTTGCGCTTGAGCGTTCGGAGTATCAACTTGTGATTGGCAATATCGCGGATTTGACGGAGCGAATACCGCCCGGTGAGGGCTAAATCCCAGAGCTTCCGCACGCGGGAAAACCGCTCTTCGTCAACGATGATATCTCTCTCCCCGCGTTCCCTCGTTGTGTTATTGAGGTAACCGATGGGTGCTGCTCCGGGGCGCCATCCCTTTCGGATTTTTCCGCTGAGGCCGCGTTTGACGTTCTCGCCTCGATTGTCATTCTCGAGCTTCGCTTGCATGCACATGAGGGCGAGGAAGAATTTGTCCATCGGGGTGTTCCAGAAAATCTGCTGGGGCGTAATGACCGCGTGCAACTTCCCCCCGTCCATCAAATCGATGACGGCGGCGGTATCGACGATGTTTCGCGAGATACGATCCGGGTGCCACACTTGAATGGCGTTCGCCCTGCCTTCGGAAATGGGCTTGATTACCCGCGCGTTGAATTCGGGCCGGCCCGCAACCTTGGCGGTTTTCGCTTCAGCGACGTTGTCAATGTGCTGAGAGGGCGTAATTTTAAGGTGAGCGCTCAGCGTATCGAGTTCTGTGTCTTGATCAGCGAGGGATGCGACTTGTCTGTCTTCGTCGTCAGTGGATTTTCGTCGGTAGCGTATGATGCTAAGGTCGTGGATATTTTGGGTGTGCATAGGTTATGTCAACGCTCGCCCACTCCCTCCGCGGTTATCCATTATCCATCATACCTCGGCGCGTATTTTTGTCGAGCCTATAAATCTTCTTGCTCTTTGCGCTTGAGGGCGTCTCGTTCACGAGGGCTGAGGGGGCGTGCCACTGATTGTGCTCGCCTGATAAGCCAACGAGCGATTTCCAAAACCGCATCGTCCGTCACATCGATGCCCTCATCGCGAAACAAGGCCTTCAACTCTTTCAGTTGTTCTTCATGGAATTCCATCAAAGATGGGTCGGGGGCGAGTACCGGCACTTTTATGACGCTTGATAATGCGTTTATCCTGATACATTTCGGTCGCTCCCACTAGAAGCCGAAAAATGGTCGGGGAATACCGATTTTTCGTTTCTAGTGCGACGTTGTAGTTAGGGACATGATAGGAAGATGAATGGAGGAGACAAAAATCACCTCGCCTATTTTGCCTGCACGAACTTCCGCGATCGAATTCGGCCTTTCGGCATCAAGCACGCCGACCGGCTTTCCCATATCTACGCCATCGGAAAGACCGGAACGGGCAAATCGACGCTTTTGGAAACGCTTATCCGGCAAGACATCGACCGTGGGGAAGGGGTTGCCCTCGTGGATCCGCACGGCGATGTGGTGGAGCGCATTGCGGGAAGCATCCCAGAGCACCGCACGCACGACGTCATTTACTTCGATGTGCCGGGCCATACGGAGTACGGTTATAACCCGTTGAAATGGGTGCGCCCCGATAAACGCCCCCTTGCCGCCTCGGGTTTGCTCGAAGTGTTCCATAAGATGTGGGGCGAGAAGGCTTGGGGGCAGCGAATGGAGCATATTCTCCGGAACGCTTTGCTTGCACTCCTCGAGATCCCCGGGGCAACGCTGCCGGACCTTCTGCGGCTGCTGCGGGACGATGCGTATCGCACGCGGATCGCCGGAACTATCTCGAATGCACAGGTCAAGGGGTTTTGGCTGTATGAGTACCCGAAGTACTCGTACCGATACCGCGCGGACGCCATTGCGCCTATCCAGTCCAAAGTCGGCGCGTTCCTGGCGGACCCGACATTGTACCGAATCCTCACGGAACGGGGAAAAACCCTTCAGATTCGAAGAATCATGGACGAAGGCAAAATCCTTCTGGTGAATCTTGCGAAAGGAAAACTCGGAGAAGACAGCTCGTCGCTTCTCGGGGGGCTCTTGGTAACGACGATCGGCCTTGCAGGATTCAGCCGCGCGGATCTCGACGAAGACAAACGCCGCCCCTTTTATGTATACATCGACGAGTTCCAGACCTTCACTACGCTGGCGCTCGCGAACATGCTCTCGGAGCTGCGCAAACACGGCGTGGGGCTGGTGCTCGCCCACCAATACCTCGACCAGCTAGAAACGGATATTCGGAATGCGGTGATAGGCAACGCCGGCACCCTAATCGTGTTTCGGGTCGGAGCGAAAGATGCGGGATTTCTTGCGAGGGAGTTCGAGCCCGCATTGGAGCGAGTCGATTTGATCACGCTTCCCAATTATCACATCTATGTGAAACTGATGGTCGACGGCAGACCGGCCGCGCCCTTCAGCGCGGTGACATTGATGCCCTCTTCGGGTGCGCATTCTTGAATGACAACGGTTGCTACCGATGATTTCCCTAACGGCGCCGCGACTTCGAAGAGGGCGCCGTATCGCAACTACAAAAGCTCATGACGCCTACCGTCTCCCAAAAGCCACGGAACAAAGAGCGACGACCGACGCCTACCGTATCGGCAGTCTTTTCCGATGGAAAAATCCTGGAGCTTATCTACGATGCGGAGAAAAAGCGGAGCTCCTTTGCATTATGGGAAGACGGCGCCTGGCGGACGGCAGAAAGCCACCGCACCGAGACGGGAGAGTGGTTCGTCCCGTATTCACCCTGGAACAATCTCATCAAGAACCAGGTCGTGCACCTGCCGCAACAGCCCGAAGAATACGGCACCGAAGACGACCTTATCCGCGCCATTCGGCATTTCATTCGCACCTACGTCGATATCTCCCCGAGATTTGAACTGATCGCGAGTTACTATGCTCTATTTTCCTGGGTCTATGACGGCTTCAATGAACTGCCGTACCTGCGGGTGCGGGGAGATTACGGCAGCGGGAAAACCCGGTTTCTCCTGACCGTCGGGTCGATTTGTTACAAACCGATATTCGCAAGCGGCGCAACCTCGACCTCTGCCATGTTTCGCATCTTGGATGTGTTTCGCGGCACGCTCATCATCGACGAGGCCGATTTTCGGAACTCCGATGAAATGAGCGATGTGACGAAAATTCTGAATTGCGGCTTCGTCAAGGGACTGCCGGTCCTTCGGACCGAGGTCTCTCAAAACCGGGAATTCAACCCTCGCGCGTTTCAAGTCTTCGGCCCGAAGCTCGTGGCTACGCGCGGCTACTATCAGGACCGCGGTCTCGAATCGAGGCACATTACCGAGGAAATGGGCGGGGAGCGGCTCCGTCGGGACATTCCGATCAACCTGCCGGCATCGCATAAAGACGAAGCCCTCCGGTTGCGAAACCAATTGCTCCTCTATCGATTTCGAAATCTCCACACGGTGCAGCCGGACACCGCGCTGGTCGACCCCGCGATCGAGCCCCGGCTCAACCAAATCTTCATTCCTTTAATGAGCATCGTCTCCCGTGAGAGCGTGCGGCAAGAATTTCGTCTCCTGGCGCGACAGTACCATAAAGAACTCCTCGTTGACCGAAGCATGGCTATCGAAGGCCAACTCTTGGAGGTGATTCGGGATATGGTGCGCGCATCGGAGCGGACCCAGCTCTCGATAAAGGAGATTTCGAGGGTATTTATCGAAACCTACGGGGCGGAATATGAGCGGTCGGTCACGCCCAAATGGCTTGGAGGAATCATCCGGAGAAAGCTCAGGCTGAAGACCCAAAAAAGCAGCCATGGAGTTTTCGTTATCCCTCCGGATGAAATACCGAAATTGAAACGTCTTTACGAACGATACGGGATCGAAGAGCTAGAAAGGCAAGAGCGCCCAGAAGAAGGTTCCGAAAAAGACGGCAACATTTTATCCCCCCGGTCGGACAACGCGGACGTTGCGGACGTCGGTTACACCGACGAGGAGGGAGCGGATACAGCCGATCTGAGCGTGAAATGACGGGTAAGCTTCATCGCCGCGCCATTGGCGCTCGCCGCAGAACGTCCGCAATATCCGCAATGTCCGAATAAAGATCGAACATCGCCCCTTCAAAAGGGCGATTTTTTGCTTTAGTAACGCAACGAATCGGATAACTTGTCAAGGATAACGAATTTTTAGCTTCTAGAGACAGTGCCTTTTTATCGGTATTTTAAGGACAAGATGCAGTGCTTCTTCGCTGCGTCTTGAACAAGGATGTTTTATGGTCGATAAACTCAAAAATTATCTCTATACCTACCGGAAGCGGAGCGGGCTCACCCAAAAAGATGTTGCCTACCTTTTGGGCCACTACGACGGCACCCAGGTTTCCCGCCATGAACGATCGCGCCAGACGCCGACCTTGATCACCGCGTTAGCGTATCAAGTGATTTTCGACATACCCGTACAAAAGCTCTTGCCGGGGCTTTACCGCGAAGTCGAGGCGGTTATTAATCAACGTGCGGGCCTCCTTTCGAAGGAATTGAAGGCAGATGTTTCGGATCGAAGGGCGAGACGCAAGCTCACCGTCCTGAAGATGATTCAGATGCAGAAAGGGGGTAACGACGAAAATGAATATGAAGTTATTCACTAAATTTTTCCGCAAAAGCGCGCGCGTGCTTGCGTTCTATCCTTCCACGGCAGGTCTCGGATTTGCCGTCTTCGAGGGGCGTTCTTTTCCAATCAATTGGGGCGTAAAGCTTATCTCCAAGAACAAGAATGCGGTGGCGCTGAAAGCTGCGGTCACGTTGATGGAGCGCTACCGGCCGAGCGTGGTCGTCGTCGAAGATTATGCCGGGAAGGATTCGAGGAAGTGCAACCGCATCGAGCGCCTGATTGAGATGATAGCGCAAGCAGCAAAAGAGCGGACTATCCGCATAGTGCGATATTCACGCTCGGATATACGGCAATGCTTTGCGCTGCTCGGCGCCTTCACGAAGTACGAGATTGCGCAGGCGATTTCGCGGGAGCTGCCGGAGTTCGAGCCATACCTCCCGCCCGTACGCAAAATCTGGCTTCCCGAGCACTACCGGATGAGCATTTTCGATGCGGTTTCGCTCGTGTTCACGTTTTACGGCTGCGAGGAGACGATGAAAAAGGCGGCATAGCGCTGTCACGTCAGCACCTCCCTCGTGTCCGGGAGCATCGGATGGGCCGATGTTCCCGCCACATGAAGGAGGTTAACATGAATACAAGCGAACGAAGACGTGACATACACCGAGAAATTACCGACCGGATAGTCGCTGCGATGGAGCGAGGCGCCGAGACCTTTGATATGCCATGGCACCGCGGCGGTACGACACAGGGCAGGCCGGCAAACGCGCTCAGCCGGCGGCCGTACAGAGGCGTCAATGTCCTTGCCCTTTGGATTGCCGCCGAAGTCAACGGCTACCGCTCCGGATATTGGGGAACATACAACCACTGGAAGGTCCTTGGCGCTCAAGTGAAGAAAGGGGAAAAGGCGAGTCTCGTCGTCTTCTACAAAGAAGTCGAGCGCACTGCAAAAAACCGGGAGCGGGAACACACCGAAGAGATGGAGAAAGGAACCTATCTACTGGCGCGCGCGTACTGGGTATTTAACGCAGATCAAGTGAAGGGGTGGATTCCGCCGGAGCAGATGCAGAAAGGACAGACCGAAGTGTTGCAGCACGCGGAAGCATTTGTACGGAACACCGGTGCCGCAATACGCCATGGAGGCGATCGCGCCTCCTACCACGCCGCCGGCGACTACATTGCCATGCCTGACCGTTCACGGTTCGTCATGACCTCTGCCGGCAGTGCGACGGAAGGCTACTACGCAACACTGCTCCATGAGCTCACCCACTGGACCGCCCACCGAAACCGGATGGCCCGTAACCTCTCCGGACGGTTCGGGGACCACGCCTATGCCATGGAGGAGCTTGTGGCCGAACTCGGAGCGTCATTCCTCTGTGCCGACTTAGGCATAAGCATCGCGCCGCGCGCCGACCATGCAGGTTATCTCTCGAGCTGGCTTGAGGTATTGAAAAGCGACAAGAAAGCGATTTTCACTGCCGCGAGCAAGGCGCATCAGGCGACCGAGTATTTAGCCGGCCTCCAGCAGGAAACGGGAGTTGCAGCATGAAGGTTAAAGGCGAGATCGGCGTGGCCGATAACAATGGCAATTATACCTTTACGCGCATCGCGAGTGTCGGAGACCTGCTTGATATCGCTGCAACGTTGATCGAACGTCGCCTGTGCCGGGGTGAATTCCTCTCGAGCCCAAAAGACTCGAAGCGTTACCTTGCGCTACAGATCGGGATGCTGGAACATGAGACGTTTTGCTGCGTTTTTCTCGATACGCGACACCGCCTCATCGGTTTCGAGCGGATGTTTGACGGGACGATTGACGGGGCTCCTGTGTATCCCCGAGAGGTGGTCAAGCGAGCGCTCTATTACAATGCCGCGGCAGTGGTATTGGCGCACAACCACCCATCGGGTATTGCGGAGCCGAGCCAAGCGGACATGAATCTCACGCGGCGGGTGACGGATGCCTTAGCACTTGTCGATGTTCGGGTGTTGGACCACATAGTGGTGGCCGGCACTGAAACGGTGAGTTTTGCCGAGCGAGGGTTGTTATGAGCGCTTTCGCAATGGAAGAGAAGATTCTCTCGCTCCGCGGTGTTATCGAAAACGACCGTGCGTCTATTTGCCGGCACGGCAAAAGGGACGATGACGAAAAACAGGGCGAGGAAGATCTGAAAGAGGCTGCCGAGTGGCTGAGAGAGTATCTACGCTATCGTAATGCCGTTGCCGAGTACGACGGAAGGCTTTCGTAATCGAGCAGAGTACAGAACCGGCAGGAACAGGAAGTTCCTGCCGGCTTTTTCGTTCATAAATGGTCGCACCGGTCGTGTAGACAGATTTCGTGAGCGCGCAGCAATGGGAGTCTCGTCGAGGTTCGCAGTTATGCGTTTTTAGTCGGGCGCGGCACCGTTGGGCGAGGAATTTCTCGAAGTAGCCGAAAAAAATGTCATCGAGTGCCTCTCATAATTTGTCGTCGCGGGACAAGAATATAGGTGATCCGCTCAAGCGAGCCAATCGGCACCCCATCCTTATACGCAACCGCGTTGACGAATAAAAGGCGGCGCAGAAATTGCAATTTCCTGAGAAGCTTTCGTTTGCGGACGATCCGCTCGGGGAAGCCCCTCGCGAGCACCATCGCCGCCTGCAGTCCGAGAGGCGGACTGGCAAGCGTGGCATTGAAGAGAATGGTCGCCGGCGCTTGCACAAAATCTTTGGTAAGCGCCCTGGAGGGACCCGAACCGATGGCAATGGGAGCCTCCTGGGGGGTTCCCAGAAGCGCGACGAGACTGATGCCGGTTTGGGCCATTCCTTTGCAGAGCTCGATGAGCGGAATGGTCGGTTTTCCGGGGAAGTGTCCGGCGGAATGCTCTTCGCTGAACCTCGCCACCCCCCAGACGGCAGTGCCCATTGCGACCGCCCGTTCGATGAAATAAAACGGCGAGCGCTCGAGCATGAGCGTTTCCATTTCGGGTGTGCCGAGGAATCGGATGCAGTCTGCTGCCACGGGGGAGAAATCCGCAGGAAGGGCAGTCCCCAGAAAATCTTGAATCGCATCCTTCATCGTATCGAAGGTTCGGGAAGTGCTCGTCATTGCGCCAATCGTTGTGCAGTTACCGCGATGCCGGCGTGAATCTTCCCGGCCGGTGTTCACCGTTGCGTCGCTTTACCTCTAAAAATGTTACTCATCGTCTGTAGACATATAGTCTACACTATTATCTGCTTCCCGTCATGGATATTCGCAGGCGGTTGGGCAAGAACGTCTCTCGACTGAGACGGGAACGGGACATGTCTCAGGAGGAATTCGCTTTCGAATCCGGATTGCACCGAACGTATATCTCCGGCATCGAGCGGGGCGCACGTAACCCTACGGTATCGGTAGTCCAGAAGATGGCCGATGCCTTGGGCGTCTCACCCGCAACATTGCTCAAGTAACTCATCATGTGATCGAAGTTCATACTCGGTGAGGCGCATTTGTCCGGCACCCGATTCCGAAACGTATCGGAGCCAAAAGTGCCGGTGTTCGTCGGTCTGCCGAGATCCTGCTTTCGGATTGGGAAGATAGACGAGCTCGACCTTAACGTCCGTGAGGTCGGTTTCGACTGTCGCGGCATAGAGCGATTTTCGGAACGACTCGTAATCCGGCAGGCTGCGGTAGTGCGAATACGCCGGCACGTTCTGAAGAAAGTCGCTTGCGATCACCAACGTTCGGTCTCCGATCGACGGGGAAAACGTAGGGAGCCTCGTAACTGCCTGGATTGTTTCCATGATGGGCGATAAGGAGGCTTGCGCCGGTTCTCGGAGCCGCAGGGCCACGATCCCTACCGGCTCCACGAACGCTCGTTTCCAATGGCGATTGATGAGGCGCCGATTTTCATAGAGCCAATGGGCATCGTCGCCGTCCGATGGCGCACAGCGGGAGAAAAGGACCGGGGGGTCCTTCGAGCCGTTGCTATCGATGATAAAAATCGAGAAGCGCTCGTCGCGGGCTAAAGACGCAACAATCCTCTCAAACGTGCTTTGCAAAAGATGATCGCCTTCTTTACCGAGAGGGTCAGTCCGGTCGACGAGGAGCACGGTGTGCGAGACAATGCGGTCGGTAGGGCATAACGTTTTGTGGTCTACGAGCTTCGGTCGCGTGACGGAGTAGGCGACGCCGGCCATCAAAGCAACGAACCCGAGAAGGGCCGCGATGAGTGCTGCCCCGATCGCGTCATAACGGTTCATCGTTCGTACCTCTGGAGATTGCCGGAGAGTCTCGAGGGCGGTTCGGCAAAAGACGCTGCAGTCTCGCTCTCGTCAACGCACCGGTCTATAGCTGCAATTTCTCGTTCGGCATAGTGACGGAGCCATGCTTGAGCGTGCGATGCCTCTCTCATCTTCGAGGCGAGCGCCTCGCGCATCCTTTGCTTTTTTTCTTCAAGGTCGAAAGGATCGGGAACGAGCGCCGTGTCAAGTGCGGGATAGGTCGAAAAATAAGCGGGCGGGGATATGGTACGTATGCGCATATTCGCTTCTCGATAAGCGGCGAGGAGCCGGTGCGCGACATGGGCACCATGCGCTGCGCATACCTCGGCCTCGCAGAGCGTGAGCGCACCTTTATTGATGATGGTGACGCCTGCCTCGACTTTTTTGTGGAGCTTTTTCAAGCGTCGGTTGATCGTGTGGTGTATTTTGGAAACGATGCGCTCGATGTCCCGGCGAAATGCGTGCTTTATTCGGCCGTACGCAGCGAGGGCGGCGCGGTAGCGGCGGTCGATTGTCCCGTAGCCGGGATAGCGGTCATCGACGAGGCAATAGCCATCCAGCATTGCGCACGCTGCTGCAAACAAGCCGAGCGCGAATAACAAAACTGCGTCCATGGTAGCAGTGATATCCCAGGGGTTAGCAGTAAAGTGCGGGATAGCACGTTCGGCCGCGTTGTCGGGGTCGATCGAGAGAACCACCCGGAAATGCGCCACCACGAGGTTATATCCCACGAGCACGATGGCAGATGCAAGCGCTGCGAGAAACGCAGTGCACCGTCGCCACATCCGGCGGTGGTGAAGATTACGAAGCGCCACGATGCCGACAAGAAACGACGGCAAGATATTCATGACGCTGACAATCAATGCCTGTAGCCAGCCGCCGAGCAGTCCCAATACATCTACCGTGGCGAAAAGTCGGGCATTTAACACCGCCTCTCCGACAATAATGGCGAGAAGCAGGCTTATGGCAAGCAATCGAGATTGCGGGTAGAGGGCGCTTCTGGAAAGATTGTTCTCCGCCTTGAAATGGGAGAGTTCGCGGAATCTGTCTCGTTCCACGAGCCGGGATTGCAGTAGGTTGTCCTTGGTCGCACCGCGAAGGAGCGCTATCTTATGCGCTGCCTCCTCTGCCGCTCCTTTGATGTCGAGGTCGACCGCGGTGAGCTCGTACTTCCGAAACTCCGCTGCACTGCGATGGAGTTGCCGCTCCGCATACCGGCGAAGCGCAGAGATACGCTCCTCGCAGCGATCAATAATCTCCTGTTCGATAGGCGTTAGCCCATTCTCATCGCGCGGTGGGTAGTTCTCACGACCATGGGCATGTGCCTCGCGGAGGATTTTCGTCTTGGTAACGTATGCTTGAGCGAGGTGATCGAAGAAATCGAACTTTCTGCACAGACAGCGGTACATAGCCTCTCCAAGAAAATCAATAGGTTACACGTCAAGGGTTTCCTGATACCCTTTAGATGTACTCTCAACGGAGGCAAAAGTCAACACTTAAAGTGTCAGATAATACCCTATAAGTGTCATGTTAACGAGCGAGCAAATACGGGCAGCACGAGCGCTCTTGCGCTGGGACCAAAAGGACCTTGCAAAGGCGGCTGGAATTTCCGTCGAGACGGTAAAGCGCCTTGAGAAGAATCCGGGGCCGGTATCAGCCTACCACGCCACGGTGGAGGCAATTACGAAGGCGCTTGAAGCTGCAGGAGCTGAGTTCACCAACGATGATGGGCCTGGGGTGCGGGTAAAGAAACGATAATAAATTTAGTAAAAAATTATGGTATTACTGACTGATTATCAATTCAAAATTACCTAATAAATTTCTCAGCTTTTTATATCCTGCTCAGCTCCTTCGGTGAAGTGTCTTTAGTCATATAGATGTTGAACCTGTGCGATAGCATCGAAGCAGGATTTTTCTTTATACTGTTCCCATGTGTGGCCGTTACTTCCTGTATTCCGATGGTAAAGAAATCAAGACTGCTTTTAGCACTCAAAACAGTCTGAATATCATGCCCATCTACAACGTAATCCCGTCTACGGAATCTGTCATTATCAAACAAGATAAATGTGATTATGATAGTTTCTATGATAATTGCCGAAATATTACAGGGAATTAACAATGGCGAATAAGCATCGAGAAGAGGTACTGAAGGTTCTTCTTGCAGAAAATCTTCACCTATATGGTGTCTCTGCGGATCCGGAAACAATACATTCGAAACATCGAGAATTACCAGACGTAATTTTTTCATATCGAGGTCTTCGGTGCGTCATCGAAGGGAAGTATGCTGATGTTTCTAATGCTAGAGAATTAGTTGAGAAGCAGGCTAAGAGTAGAATTGAATCCGGTCTTGCCCAGGTTGGAATATCGGTACTTTATCCAAAAGAACTTAAAACACGACCCTTTACAAAGTTACGAACAGATATAGCAAATGAAGATTTAGAATTTACGATACTCACCGAGGCCACAAAGCCAATTTGGCGCTCAGGGAAATTAGGGACTTTACTAGAGCAACTTCGTCATGCTCAAACAGTGGTTGCACAAGATGATGCAGTTCATGAAATCGCAACACGT
>Ga0114945_10002045_pt1 | contig 12075 bp, 10 predicted proteins | sample OV2TP3_FD_87194 | JGI IMG/M metagenome (GOLD analysis project Ga0114945, IMG submission 87194) | Hot spring microbial communities from Beatty, Nevada to study Microbial Dark Matter (Phase II) - OV2 TP3 | ecosystem: Environmental > Aquatic > Thermal springs > Hot (42-90C) | place: USA: Beatty... | reverse complement strand
GCGGCACGGCTGCTCGCCCAGCTCCGCCGCCGCCTCGAGCAGGGGGCGCGGGGCGACCTCGCGCGGCGGCGGCGGGCCGTGGAGGGGCTCGCCGGGCGGCTCGACGGGCTGAGCCCGCTCGCCGTCCTCGCCCGCGGGTACAGCATCTGCACGCTCCCCTCGGGCGAGGTCGTGCGGCGCGCGGGCCAGGTGAGCCCCGGGGCGGCCGTGGCGGTCCGGCTCGCCGACGGCCGGCTCGGCGTGCGCGTCGAGGACGTGCACCCGGGCGACCCGGAAGGGCAGGCCCGTGGCGCCTGAGCGGCCGGGCGGCGAGCCCGAGCCGAAGTTCGAGGAGGCGATGGCGCGGCTCGAGCAGATCGTCCAGGCGCTCGAGGCGGGAAACCTCTCGCTCGACGACTCGCTCCGCGCGTTCGAGGAGGGGACGACGCTGCTCCGGTTCTGCGTGCGCCGGCTGGAGGAGACCGAGCGGCGGATCGAGATCCTGACGCAGGACGAGGGCGGGTTCCGGACGCAACCGTTCAAGTGGGAGGAGGAGGGGGAGGCGCGGTGAGCTTCGACCTCGAAGCCTATCTGACCGAGCGCCGCCGCGCCGTGGACGAGGCGCTGGAGCGGCACCTCCCGCCGGCCGATGCCTACCCGCCCGTCATCCACGAGGCGATGCGCTACAGCATGTTCGCGGGCGGCAAGCGTCTCCGCCCCATCCTGGTCATCGCGGGCACCGAGGCGGTCGGCGGCCAGATGGCCGACGTCATGCCGACCGCGTGCGCCTTCGAGCTGATCCACACCTACTCCCTGATCCACGACGACCTGCCCGCGATGGACGACGACGACTTCCGCCGCGGCCGGCCGACCAGCCACAAGGTCTTCGGGGAGGCGGTCGCGATCCTGGCCGGGGACGCGCTCCTCACCCACGCCTTTGCGCTCGTGGCCGCGAACGCGGCGCTCGGCAAGGCGCCGCTCGACGCGTTCCCGCGGGTCCTCGCCGAGATCGCGGAGGCCGCCGGCACGGCGGGGATGATCGGCGGGCAGGTCGTGGACGTCGAGTCCGAGGGCCGCACGGTGCCCACGGAGACGCTCGAGTACATCCACACGCGCAAGACGGGCGCGCTGATCCGGGCGGCGCTCCGCGCGGGGGGGATCCTCGCGGGCGCGAGCGACGCGGCGCTCGCGGCGCTCACCGGGTACGGCGAGCGGCTCGGGCTCACCTTCCAGATCGTGGACGACATCCTGGACGTGGAGGGCTCGCTCGAGACGCTCGGCAAGACGGCCGGCAGCGACCGGCGCAAGCGCAAGGTGACCTACCCGGACCACCACGGGCTCGCGGCCTCGAAGGCGCGGGCGGCCGCGCTCACGCGAGAGGCCCACGCGGCGCTCGGGCCGCTCGGGGCGGCGGGGGCCCCGCTGGCGGCCCTGGCTGATTTCGTTCTGAATCGGAAGGCCTGAGGCGTGCCGATAACCGTCGCATCTCTGCGTCCTCCAGCTCGCCGGGACGCGCTCGGCCTGCGGCCTCGCGCGCGTCCCGCCCCTCCGGTCGGGTCGTCGGCGGGCCTCAACGTATGCGGCATGCGCCTCGGCGTCCCTCGGGCCTGCGTCCTTGATCTGCTCGGTTCTCGGCCCGGCTTGAGGAAGCGCTGAGGCGTGTCGGAGATCGTCGAAATCCGCGCCCGCGAGATCCTCGACTCGCGCGGCAACCCCACCGTCGAGGTGGAGGTCCTCCTCGAGAGCGGGGCCGAGGGGCGGGCGGCCGTGCCCTCGGGCGCCTCGACCGGGAGCGGTGAGGCGCTCGAGCTGCGCGACGGCGACGAGCGCCGGTACGGCGGGAAGGGCGTCCGGCAGGCGGTGAAGAACGTCGAGGAGGTCATCGCCCCCGAGCTCGAGGGGACGGACGCCCTCGACCAGGCGCTGGTGGACCGGGCCCTCTGCCAGCTCGACGGGACGGCCCAGAAGGAGACCCTCGGGGCCAACGCGATCCTCGGGGTCTCGCTCGCCTGCGCGCGAGCCGCCGCGGACGAGGTGGGGCTCCCGCTCTTCCGCTACCTCGGCGGGCCTACGGCGCGGACCCTCCCGGTCCCGCTGATGAACGTGATCAACGGCGGGGCCCACGCCGACAACCGCCTCGACGTCCAGGAGTTCATGATCGTCCCGGCGGGGCTGCCGGGCTTCTCCGAGGCGCTGCGGGCGGGCGCGGAGATCTTCCACGCGCTCCGCCGGCTCCTCCACGAGGAGAAGCACGCGACCGGGGTCGGCGACGAGGGCGGCTTCGCGCCGGACCTGCCCGGCACCGAGGCGGCGCTCGGCGTGCTCATGCGGGCGATCGAGGCGGCCGGCTACCGGCCCGGGGAGGAGATCTGGCTCGCCCTGGACGTCGCGGCCACGGGGCTCTGGCGGGAGGGGCGCTACCACGCGCCCGGTGAGCAGGCCGTGTGGGCGACGGAGGAGCTGATCGAGGTCTACGAGCGGCTGGCGGGGCGCTTCCCGCTCGTCTCCATCGAGGACGGCCTCCGGGAGGACGACTGGGAGGGCTGGGCCGCCCTCACCCGGCGGCTCGGCGGAGGGCTCCAGCTCGTCGGGGACGACCTGTTCGTCACGAACCCCGCGCGGCTCGCGGAGGGGATCCGCCGCGGCGTGGCGAACGCGATCCTTGTCAAGGTGAACCAGATCGGGACGCTCACCGAGACGCTCGAGACCGTGGAGCTGGCCCGGACGGCCGGCTACGGCATCGTCATCTCGCACCGCTCCGGCGAGACCGAGGACACGTTCGTCGCCGACCTCGCCGTCGGCGTCAACGCGGGCCAGATCAAGACCGGGTCGCTCTCGCGCAGCGACCGCGTCGCCAAGTACAACCAGCTCCTCCGCATCGAGGAGTGGCTCGGCGACGCGGCCCGCTGGCCGGGGCGCGCCGTGTTCGAGCGGCACCCCCGATGACGCCGCGGCGGCCGCTCCACCCCGCCTGGCTCGTCGCCGGGGCGCTGGCTCTGCTCCTCCTCGCCGGGGTCCTCGGCGACAACGGCGCCCTCCAGCTCTGGCGCCTCCGCGCGGACGTCGACGCGCTCCACCGCGACGTCCAGGTCCTCGAAGCCGAGAACGAGCGACTCTCCCGCGCCATCGCCGAGCTCCGCGACGACCCGTCCGTCCTCGAGCGCATCGCGCGCGAGGAGCTCGGGCTGGTCCGTCCCGGGGAGCGGGTCCTCCGCTTCCCGAAGAGCGCCCGGCCGGACGCGGCCGCGGGGTCCCCCGCGGCGCCCGCGCCCGGCCCCCGTTCCCCGTAGCCCTTCACGGCCTCACGCCGAGGACGACATGGAGTGGATCGACGCGCTGCCGGTGTGGCTGTTCGTGCTGACGCTCGCCTTCAACCTGCGCGCCGCCTGGAAGCTCGGGCTCGACTGGAAGGGCATGAGGGCGACGGTCCGGTTCGTGCGCGCGGCGTACGCCCGCCGGGACGCGCTCCCGGCCGAGGAGACGCTGGAGCGCGATCCCGACGCCCCGGTCTTCCTCGCCCTCGTCGCCGCCTACCAGGAGCCGGCGATCGCCGCCACGCTCCGCACGCTCCTCGACCTCCGCTACCCGGAGCGCGAGGCCCGCGTCGTCGTCGTCACCAAGGCGGCCGAGGACGCCGCGTCGCACCCGGCGATGGAGGCGAGTACAGGGACGCTCTGCGAGCGCTTCCTGGCGGACCTGCCACCCTACGAGGCCAAGCGGCTCACGCACCTCACGATGCCCGGGCCCGGGCGCAAGGCGGAGCAGCTCAACTGGGCGCTCCGGCCCGAGGCGCTGGCGGCGGTCCTCGAGGAGCACGCGGCCGACCCGAGCCGGGTCTTCGTCGGCGTCTTCGATGCGGACTCCGTCCCCGATCCCGACGCCTGCCGCTGGATCGCCGGCGAGGAGCTCGCCGGGCGCGGGGCCGTCGCCTACCAGGGGGTCACGCTCTCGCTCGCCAACTGGGGCGCCCTCGACCTCCGCAGCCGGATCTGCGCGATCCAGCAGTCCTCGATCTTCATGCGCGTCTCCCTGGCGCGGCTCCTGAACGAGGTCAAGCGCGCGCGGGCGGTCGAGCGCGTCGTCGGCGTGCTGCCCCGCTGGCTCGGGCGGTGGGTCCGGGCGGGCCTGGAGCTCGCCATCCGCCGCTCCCAGATCTGCCTCGGCCACAACGAGTTCGTGCGGCTCGACGCGCTGCTCGCCCTCGGCGGGTTCCCCACGCGCGGCGCGACGGAGGACTCGACCCTCGGCTACAAGCTCGGCGCGCGTGGTGTCCTCATCCGCGCGATGCCGATGATCGAGCTGACGGACCTCCCGGAGACGAAGGAGAAGATCGTCCGCCAGAACGCCCGCTGGTACAAAGGGGTCCTCGACGACATCCGGGAGCTGTGGGCGATCTGGCGCGCCCGGCCGAGCGCGTTCAACCTCGCGCAGCTCGTCCGGCACGTCGCGAACAAGGTCGTCGAGTGGCCGGTCGCCGCCGGAGTCTATCCCATGATGGGCTACCTCGGCTGGCACTTCGCGTACGCGTACCGCGACGAGCACCCGCTGCTCTTCCTCGTCGCGGTGCTGGTCCCGACGGTCTCGCTGGGGCTCACCGTGTGGGTCGGCGGGATCGAGACCCGACGCGCCGTCCGGGCGATGGAGCCGTACCTGCCGCGCCCGGCCCGGCTCCGGTGGACAGCCTTCCGCGAGGAGTTCTGGGCCACGTTCCGCTGCCAGATCTACTGGCTGCTCGCCACGCGCGCGGCCTGGCGCGTCCTCTGGCAGCTCGCCCGGACGGGCCGCTACGAGCCCGCCAAGACCGACCGCGTGGTGCGCGGCGGCGTCGTGGGGAGGATCGCATGAGTCGCGAGCGGAAGCTCATCTCGTCCGGGTCGCCCTGGGAGCCGAAGGTCGGCTTCAGCCGCGCGGTGCGAGTCGGGAACCGCGTCGTCGTCGCCGGCACCGCCCCGATCTGGCCCGACGGCTCCTGCGACCCCGATCCGGAGGTCCAGGCCCGGCGCTGCCTCGAGATCATCGTCGCCGCGCTCCGCGAGGCCGGCGCCGGCCCCGAGCACGTCGTCCGGACCCGGATGTTCCTCACCGACGCCGCGTACGGCGAGGCCGTGGGCCGCGCCCATGGTCACGTATTCAGCACGGTGCGGCCCGCCGCCACCATGGTCGTCGTCGCGGCGCTCCTCGACCCTCGCTGGAAGGTCGAGATCGAGGCGGAAGCCGTCGTCGAGTAGCCCCCGGCGCTCGACGGCAGAGCGCCGGACTCTTCCGGCGGCCCGTCAGGACTTGCCGCCGAGCGCGCGGTCCAGGTTGGCGGCGGCGCTGATCAGCGCCAGGTGGGTGAGCGCCTGGGGGAAGTTGCCGAGCGCCTCGCCCGACGGCCCGATCTCCTCGGCGTAGAGGCCGAGGTGGTTGGCGTAGGTCAGCATCTTCTCGAACGTCAGCCGCGCCTCGTCGAGGCGGCCCGCCCGGGTGAGGCACTCGACCAGCCAGAAGCTGCACATGCTGAAGGTGCCCTCGCGCCCGGCCAGGCCGTCGGGCGTGAGCTCGGGGTCGTAACGGTAGACGAGGCTGTCGGCCACGAGCGTCTGCTGGATCCGCTCGAGCGTCGCGAGCATCCGCGGGTCGCTGGGGCCCATGAACTTGACGAGGGGCATCAGGAGCAGGCTCGCGTCCAGATGCGTGCTGGCGTAGTGCTGGACGAAGGCCTGGCGCTCGTCGCTCCAGCCCTTGTCGATGATCTCCTGGTAGATGCGGTCCCGCGCCTGGCGCCACTTGCCGTCCGGCCCCGGCCGCCGCCGGGCCCGCGCCATCCGCATCGCCCGCTCGAACGCGACCCAGCACATCATCTTGGAGTAGACGTGGTGCTGGGGCGTCGCGCGGACCTCCCAGATCCCGGCGTCCGGCTCGTCCCAGTGCTTGTCGAGCCAGCTCAGGAGCCGGCCGAGGTTGACCCAGAGGTCGTAGGCGATGGGTGTCCCGTACTTGTTGTAGAGGTAGGCCGCGTCCATCAGCTCGCCGTAGATGTCGAGCTGGAACTGGCGGTAGGCGTCGTTGCCGGACGGGCCGCGAGCCCCGGTGGCCCTCGAGGTGGCCCAGCGTCGTCTCGTCCAGGCGATGGCGCCCGTCGATCCCGTAGACCACCTGGAGGGCGCCGTCGGGCTCGAGCTCCCGGCAGCGGGCCTCGATCCACCGCATGAAGGCGCTGGCTTCGTCAGCGAACCCGATCCGGAGCAGCGCGTAGAGCGTGAAGCTCGCGTCGCGGATCCACGTGTAGCGGTAGTCCCAGTTCCGCTCGCCGCCGATCCGCTCCGGGAGGCTCGTCGTCGGGGCGGCGACGATGGCCCCGGTCGGGTCGAAGCAGAGGAGCTTGAGCGTCAGTGCCGACCGGTCCACCATCTCGCGCCACCGGCCCGCGTAGCGGGACCGCCCGAGCCACCGGCGCCAGAAGGCCGTGGTCTCCCGGAACCAGGTCTCCACCTCCGCGGGCGAGAGGTGGAGCCGTGCCGGGTCCTCCACCGCCTCGAGGACGAACGCGGCCCGCTGGCCGTTCTCCAGGGTGAACTCCGCGACCGCGGCGTCGCCCTCGACGCGGAGGGGGACGGTGCCGGCGAGCCCCAGGGTCAGCGTCGGGCTGCGGAAGCACACGCCGCCGGGCCGGGTCTCCGTCTCGTGTCGGGCCCGGGCGTAGTCGAAGGCCGGCCGACACTCGAGCTGGAACGCGACGGTCCCGCGGACGGCGCAGACCATCCGCACGATGCGATGCGGGCGGTCCTCGTCGTGGCGGGAGGAGATGGGCATGAAGTCGAGGATCTCCCCGACGCCGTCCGGATGGAGGAAGCGCGTGATCAGGACGTTGGTGTCCGGCAGGTACATCTGCTGGTTTCGGCCCCCCCCGAACGTGGAGGCGATCCGGAAGTGGCCCCCCTGCGCGTCGTCGAGGATCGCGGCGAAGACGCTCGGCGACTCGAAGCGCGGAAGGCAGCACCAGTCGATGGTCCCGGTGGTGGCTACCAGGGCTACGGAGTGGAGGTCCCCGATGACCCCGTGCTCCTCGATCGGCAGATACGCCATGGCGCCTCCTGTGTCCCGGGCCGCTCGCTCGTCTCCCCGGGCGGGCGGCGTCTATCCTACCCGAGGGAGCGGGTGCGCGACAGCTGCCGTTCCTTCGCCGGACGCGCGCTCGCGATCCTGGAGGGCCGGCCGCCCGAGGTGCGAGCGGAGCCGGGCTGACCGCGCGCGGGCCGTCGGGGGGATCGTCCCCCGCTGGGGGGTCGGGGTCGAGATCGAGGCGGAAGCGATCGTCGAATGCCCCTCGCCGGCTTGACACGCCCGGGGCGCTCTTGTAAGGTATCCGCTGGCATCGCGGGGTGGAGCAGTCCGGTAGCTCGTTGGGCTCATAACCCAAAGGTCGCTGGTTCAAATCCAGCCCCCGCAACCAAGGAAACCAACGGGTTACGGCACAGGCCGTAGCCCGTTGGGTTTTTCGGGCAACGTCCGACTCACGATCACCGCTACAAGTCTGATCGTTCGCGTACACACCACCGAACACCCGCGGACAAATTCGCTTGAAGCCCGAAGATGCGGGAGATCGTGCGACGCGATGCCCTCGTCTTCTGCCTCGTGGACGAGGTCGGCGCGGCCGGGCGGGATCTCGGTCCCGACGTCACGGGTGTCTGGGCGGTCCTCGGCGCGAGGCGGCTTCCGTGTCGCGCCCGATCGATCAAGGTGCTGAGGCGGTTCTTGGGTGTGACGGGTCTCAGGCGTGGAGGCACCGCGGACAGGCGACGCCGCCGCTGCGGTGGAGGCCTACCTCGTAGGTGAGGCCGTCGCAGCGCGAGCACCGGGCTGGCTCTCCCACGCGCTCGACCGGATCCCAGGTCAGCGCGAGTGGCGCCTCACGGCGCTTGCCGGCCAGCGTCCCGGCGAACACGACGCGCGGCAGATAGAGACGGAGGACGCTCAGCAGCGAAATCTCCGCCGACAGGCGGTACTTCGCCCTCAGCTCGCCGAGCCGCCCCTCGCGCTCGCGCTCGATCGCCAGGCGCTTCGAGCCGAGTGCGGCGTGTTCCGGGCTGTCGGGCGGCAGCACGGCCCGTCGCGTCTCGAGCTCCAGGATCAGCTCGGCGTAGTAGGCGTGGGCCCGCCCGCTCTCGCGGGTGAGCCGGGCCTCGAGCTCCCGCCGCCGCGACCCCAGCGGGGCGGAGAGCCTCTGCTCGATCTCCCGCCGCGCCACCGCGTAGGCCTCGGCCGCGGGCCGTTCCGCCATCATGGGCCATGCCTCGACCGGGTCGGCGGCGAGACCGTGGCGGTCGAGCGCGTCTCCGAGGCGGCGCAGGAGGCGGCCGTCGGCGAGGTTCACGGCGACTTCCTGGAGGTCCTCCTCCCTCTCGTCCGAGAGATACCGCACGCGGAAGAGGAACACCCCGGCCGGGACCCACCATGGTCGCCCGCCCTGCGGGGTCCAGGCGCTCTCGAAGAAGCGATACGCGCGCCGCAGCTGGTCGGCCATGCTCCGCGACGCGGTCGCGACCGTGTCCAGGAACGCGCGCGCCACGCGCCCCGACGCCGTGGTGTCCCGGAGCAGGCGCTCCAGGGTGGGGCTGGCGAACGAGACGAGCTCGGCGTCGGACACCTCGTCGAGGAGCTCGGGGTCGAAGGCGAGCTGGCGCACTGTCACGTCTCCGGACGCGGGCTCAGGCCACAGGATCGTGTGGAGCCCGTCGGCGCCTCGCTCCACGACGCCGCCCGCGAGCTCGACCGCCGCGACGGTGAACGCCTCGACCCCGCCCGGCACCTTCACGACCGGGCCCCGGCCGCGAGCGCGTCTCCAAACAACCGGTCATCGAGCGCCTTGGTCTCGATGTAGGCGAGCTTGGCCGCGAGCAGCTGATCGCCGAGGGCGTGCATCTGGGCCCGGAAGGCCGACGCGTCCTCGGACGCGAGCCACAGGTCGGTGACGAGCTCCTCGAAGTCCTGATCGGTGGCCAATTGCCCCAGGATCATGTCGATCTCGCCGATCACCAGCTCGAACATATTGATCTTGGCGTCGAGCACCTCCAGGAGCGTCTCCTCGACGGTACCCGGGGCGACCAGGTTGAACACATGGACGTCCCGCGTCTGGCCGACTCGGGACAGCCGCCCGATCCGCTGCTCAATCCGCATCGGGTTCCAGGGGAGGTCGTAGTTCACGAGACCGTGCGCGAACTGGAGGTTGCGCCCCTCGCCGCCGGCTTCTGTCGAGAGCAGGATCCGGGCGGGGCCTTCGAACGCTCGGACGGCGGCCTCCTTCTCCGCGCGGCGCAGCGCCCCGTGATAGAGGGCGAACGGCTCGCCCGCCTCGCGCAGCACGTCGGCCAGGTGCTCCTGGGTCGCGCGGAACCGGGTGAAGACCAAGAGCTTGTCCGGCCACGCGCGCACCAGGCTGAGGAGGGCGCGGCTCTTGGCGTCGTCGACGACCGCGCGCGCCTGCTCGTGAAACCGGTGGAGGTCACGGAGGAGGGGTCCCGGCCGCATCCCGCTGACGAGGCGCTCCAGCGTCGCGGCCGCCGCCTGGGGGCTCGAGCCCAGCTCCATCTGGAGGGTCTGCGCCATCATCCGCGTGACCTCGCCACCCGCCTGACAGCTCTGGCGGAGGAACGCCGACAGCTCGGCGTACAGGGTCTGCTCGGCTGAGGTCGGCGCCACGGTCACGGTCCGGGCCACCCGGGGCGTGAGCGCGACCGCAGTGGTCGCACGACGGTTCCGGACCATGACGTCAGTCAGCAGCCTGCGCAGGCCCTCGGCGTCCCGGGGCTGTCGCCGGTCCCCCCGGGTCACGTGATCGCGGCGGAACGCCCGGAGGGTGCTGAGCTGACCGGGCTGGAGCAGCGTGACCAGGTTGAACAGCTCGTCCAGATCGTTCTGGACCGGCGTCGCGGTGAGGAGCAGGAGGTAGGTCCGCCGGAGCCGGTTCACGAACTGCCAGAGGACGGTACGGGCGTTGCGCAGGTGATGGGCCTCGTCCACGATCACGAGGTCGTACGGGATCGCCTCGATCACGCGGGCATGCTCCGGCCGCTTGGCCGTGTGGAAGGAAGCGACCACGCGCTCGAAGCGCTGCCACGCCTCCCGCCCCGCTTGCTGGAAGGACTCCGCGTCGTGGGTCACGAAGTCGAGGCCGGCCTTCCGCCGCAACTCCTCCTGCCACTGGGTCACGAGCCCGGGCGGCACCAGGACCAGCACGCGTCGCACGAGCCGCCGCCGCCAGAGCTCGGCCAGGATGATCGCCGCCTCCACGGTCTTGCCGAGCCCGACCTCGTCCGCCAGCAGCGCACGCCCCCGCATCCGGTTGAGCACCGTCTTGACCGCGGCGATCTGGTGCTCGTACGGGATCACGTCCCGAAGGAAGGGGAGCGAGACCAGCTCGTCGAATCCCGGGGTCAGGGCGAGCGTGTGACCCCAGCGGTTGAGCCGGTAGGCGGGCAGCGGCTCCTCGTGCCCCTCGGCGAAGGCCGCGAGCACTTCGGCGTCGGCAGGATCCGAGCGGACGGGAACTGCGGCGATCTCGCGCGAGCCTGCGCCCCAGGCGAGGTCGAGCGACCGCTGGCCCAGCGGTCCCACACGGAACCGGGGGGGCTCCGCTGTCTCCACGTGCAGCTCCACCCGCTGGCCGGAACCCGCCGTCGGGCGCAGGCCCTCCGGGCGCGGGAGCTCGAGTACGCCACGTTCTCCGTCCCACATGCCCGTGGCGACACGCCCGGATTCCCCCCGGAACTCGACCGCGGTGGGTTCCCCGTTCGGCGACACCAGGTGCCGGAATCCGCCCTTCAGGGGGATGAGCCCCGCCTCCCACGCCTCGCGCGGAACGGGCAGCTCGAACCGGTCGCCGGGCTGCAAGGGCATTGGTTCAGTGTCGGCCAGGCGGCCGGCCCGCGCAAGGCGTCGGGACCGTCGCAGCTCAACAGGTCGGGGTAACCCTCCAACCCTCGAGAGGAATCGCAGAATCGGAATCTCCCATTCCAGTTCGCCGGGCCCAATGCTCACCCCCTGTCAAGCCATTTAAGAAAGTTACCCGGGGGCGATTCATCGCGCCATCTAACATGTAACCCTCGAGGGACGCTCGAGAGGCCGGCGTAGGTAGTTCCCGAAGGTGAAGTTCGGGATGTCGGGCGGCCGCCCGGGCCGGCGCCTCACCGGTGCCGGGGCGGGCGCGGGGGTGACCGCGGGCGTCTCGGCGGTGCGAGCGGGGGTCGCCAGCCCCACCAGGCGTTCGAGCTTCCGGTCGACCGCCTGCGCCAAGGCAAACGGATCCAGCTGCTCGCGCAGGGCCACGAGCTGGGCGACGGCCGTCACGTCGGCCTCCGGCGAGGCCTGCACCCGCTCGAGCGGGGTGCGCGGCGCGTCGTACCGCCGACGCAGGCGAGCCCCTATGCGTTCCTTGCGGAGGAGCTTGACCGAGGGCAAGAACAGGTTCTGGAAGAGCCGGAGCTCGTGGCGATAGAGGTCGTTGAGCTGGGCGACCGCGGCTGGCGTGTCGTACCGGAGGTAGCCCACCAGCTTCCGGACGTGGGTCCAGTTCTTCTGTTCGATATGGGCGTTGTCGTCCTTCTTGTACGGGCGGCCGCGCGTGAACTGGATCGCCTGCGCCTGACAGTAGCGGGAGAGGTGGTTGTTGATGAACTCCGAGCCGTTGTCCGAGTCGATCCCCCGGAGGCGGAACGGCCGCGCGCGCCGGATCTCGTCCAGGGCCGTCTGGACGCGGTCCTCGCCGCGGCCGAGCACCGCGCGGGTCTCCACCCACGTCGTGTGGATGTCGGTCAGGTTCAGCGAATGCGCGAACTCCCCATCGGCCCGATGGCCCGCATGGGCCACCAGGTCCGGCTCGGTGAAGCCCGGCACCGCCACCTCCCAGTGATCGGTCTTCAGCGGGATGTGGTGCTTGAGCAGGGTGCCGGGCTTGGTCCGCCCATAGCGCCGGGTCTGGAGCTGTCGTTTGGTCGGCCCCAGGCGCCGATCGATCTGCCGGGGGCTGATCCGCCGGAGCTGCTGGCACACCGACGCCGACAGCTGCCACCGGCGCCGGGCCCACGGCAGCCACAACGGGATCAACGCCTTCAGCCG
>Ga0114945_10002044_pt1 | contig 12079 bp, 12 predicted proteins | sample OV2TP3_FD_87194 | JGI IMG/M metagenome (GOLD analysis project Ga0114945, IMG submission 87194) | Hot spring microbial communities from Beatty, Nevada to study Microbial Dark Matter (Phase II) - OV2 TP3 | ecosystem: Environmental > Aquatic > Thermal springs > Hot (42-90C) | place: USA: Beatty... | reverse complement strand
GTGGTGGGTCCCGGATACTGGACGAACAGCATCAACCCGCCGGTCCTGGTCGATAGCGGCGGCTCGAAGTGCGGGTCCGGATAGAACAGCATCGTCCCCGGGCCATAGGCCTTGTCGCCGATCTGGAACTCCCCTTCGAGGATGTACCACACCTGGGCGAAGTCGTGCTGGTGGAGCGGGTGGTAGGCCCCGGGCTCGTATCGGACGAGCCCTGCGTTGGGCTCCGTGGGTCGCTCCGGGCGAGGGTGGAAGAGCATCTTGCTCCATTGCCCGGGCCAGCGGAGCGTCTCCCAGTCGCGCTCGTCGATGTGGACGAACTCCGGGGGTCGGTGCTCCAAAGTCTTCTCCTGCGTGGCCATGCGCGTCCCTCCTCTCGGCCCACCTGCGGCTGACCACCACTCTAGTGGGTCGCCGGGGGCCTGTCAACGGCGCGTCCTTTACTTGCCGCCGGCCGGGGTGATAAGGTGGGTCCGCCAGCGGGTGCGGCATGGCGGACGACAGACGCGCGAGCCGGGGCAGGCTGCTCTCACGGGACGGCCGGATCCTCCTCGTCGCGCACGGTGTCCGCCTGTTCGCCTACGGCTTCCTGTCGGTCATCCTCGGGCCTTACCTCGCCCTGAAGGGGCTCTCCCCCGTCCAGGTCGGCGCCGTCTTCACGGCCGCGCTGGGCGGCGGCGCCTTGACGACCATCGCGCTGACGGCCGTGGCGGACCGGGTGGGCCGGCGCCGGGTCCTGATGGCCGGCGCGCTCCTGATGGCGCTCGCGGGGGCGGCCTTCGCTCTCAGCGATCGCCTGATCTGGCTGGCCGTCGCCGCGTTCGTCGGCGCCATCAGCCCCTCGGGCAAGGAGGTGGGGCCGTTCCTGCCGGTGGAGCAGGCCATCCTCCCCGAGACCACCGAGGCCGCGCGGCGGACGAGCGCGTTCGCCGTCTACAACCTCGTGGGGTCGCTGACGGGGGCCTTCGGGGCCCTGGCCGTGGGGCTCCCCGGCGCCGTCGGGCTCCCGGGACGGCAGGGCTTCCAGGCCCTGATCTGGGGGTACGTCGCCGCGGCGCTGATCCTGGCGGCCCTCTACGGCGGCCTCACCTCCAGGGTCGAGACCGGTGGCCCCCCGGCCGGGGAGCGCCCCCGGTGGTTCGGCGTCACCCGGTCCCGCGGTCTCCTGGCGAGGCTGGCGGCGCTCTTCGCGCTGGACGCCTTCGCGGGGGGGTTCGTCGTGCAGGGGATGGTGGCGTACTGGTTCCATCTCCGGTACGGGGTCGAGACCGCCGGGCTGGCGGGGATCTTCTTCGGGACCAACCTCCTGGCTGCCCTCTCCTTCCTGGCCGCCGCGCCGCTCGCCAGGCGGTTCGGCCTGCTCAACACGATGGTCTTCACGCACCTGCCCTCGAACGTCCTGCTCATCCTCGTGCCGCTCATGCCGAGCCTCCCCCTGGCCGTGGCCGTGCTCCTGGTCCGGCACCTCCTCTCCCAGCTCGACGTCCCGACGCGCCAGTCGTACACCATGGCCGTGGTGGCCCCCGAGGAGCGCTCCGCCGTCGCGGGGGTGACGGCGGTGGCCCGGAACACGGCCGCGGCCATCGCCCCGGTCTTCGCCGGGGCGACGCTCGCCGCGCCGGCGCTCGGCCTGCCGTTCCTGGTGGCGGGCGGTCTCAAGATCGTCTACGACCTGGCGATCTTCGCGTGGTTCCGCGGCGTCCGGCCGCCCGAAGAGCAGCAGTGGGCGGCCCAGGCGCTCTCCGCGCCGAATCAGTGAGACCCTCACCCCTTTACGCCGACTCCGAGCGGGTGATAAGGTAGGTTCTGTGAAGAGCCGCTGGTCGGATGAGGACGCCCGAGGGCTCGAAGGGCTCGACCTCTTGGTCTACGCCTCCCGGCTGGTCGGGGCCGAGCCCTCACTGGTGCTCTGGGGCGGCGGGAACACCTCGCTCAAGGTGACCGAGCCCGACCTCCTGGGCCGGCCGATCCGGGTCCTCCGGGTCAAGGGCTCGGGCTCCGACCTCAAGTCGATCGTTGCTCGCGACTTCCCCGGGGTCGCCCTGGAGCCCGTCCTCGCCCTCCTGGAGCGGGCCGACATGGACGACCAGGAGATGGTGAGCTACCTCGCCCGCTGCCTCCAGGAGCCCGACTCGCCGCGCCCGTCGATCGAGACCCTCCTCCACGGCTTCCTCCCCTTCGAGGCGGTGATCCATACCCACGCCGACGCCATCGTCGCCCTGACCAACAACGCGCGGGGGCGCGAGGTCGTCCAGGAGGTCTACGGCAAGGACGTGGTGCTGGTCCCTTACCGCCGCCCCGGCTTCCTCCTCTCCAAGGAGGTGGCCGAGGGGGTCCGCGCCACCCCCCGGGCCAGGGGGGTGATCCTGGAGAAGCACGGGCTGATCACCTGGGGCGGCGCGCTCAAGGAGGCCTATCTCGCCACCATCGACCTCGTGACCCAGGCCGAGGAGGCGATCCGGGTCGCGGCGCGCGGCCGGCGGCCGTCCGGGACGCCACGGAGGAAGGCCCTGGACGCTCCGGCGCGGCGTGACCTCGCGGTCGCGCTGGCCCCGGTCCTGCGGGGGGCGGCGAGCCGCGGGCGGCGGGTCCTCCTCCGCTACGACGACTCCGAGCCGATCCTCGAGTTCGTCGGCTCGCCCGAGGCGGCGAGGCTCAGCCAGGTCGGGCCGGCCACCCCGGATCACACCATCCACACCAAGCGCCTCCCGCTCTTCGTCGCGGTGGAGGACCCCGCGGACCTCGACGGCCTGACCGAGGCGGTCAGAGACCAGGTGGAGGCGTTCGCCGGGGCCTACACCGAGTACTTCGAGGCCCACCGCTTCCCCGGCGCCGCCCTCCTCGACCCTTACCCGCGGGTCATCCTGATCCCCGGCCTCGGGATGTTCACGACCGGCAAGGACGCGCGGGCCGCCCTGATCGCGGCGGAGATCTACCGCCGCACCGTCTGGGTCCTCGGGGCGGCGTCGGCCTTCGGCCCCTACGCCTCCCTGGCCCCGGAGGAGGCCTTCGACGTCGAGTACTGGCCGCTCGAGCTCTACAAGCTCGCCAAGGCGCCGCCCGAGAAGGAGCTGGCGCGCCGGATCGCGCTGGTGACGGGCGGGGCGAGCGGGATCGGCCGCGCGGTGGCGCGGCGGCTCGCCCAGGAGGGGGCCCACGTGGTCGTGGCGGACCTCGACCGGCCCGGGGCCGAGCAGGTCGCCCGAGAGCTCGAGGAGCGGCACGGCGCGGGCCGGGCGCTCGGGGTCGCCATGGACGTGACCGCCGAGGCCTCGGTCGGCTCCGCCGTCCAGAGCGCGGTCCTCGCCTACGGCGGCCTCGACATCGTCGTCTCGAACGCCGGGGTCGCGCCCGTGGGGGCGATCGACCAGATGGCGCTCGAGGAGTGGGCGCGGAGCCTCGCCGTCAACGCCACCGGCCACTTCCTGGTCGCCCGCGAGGCCCTCCGGGTCCTGAAGGCGCAGGGTCTGGGCGGGTCCTTCGTCTTCGTGGCCACCAAGAATGTCATGGCGCCCGGGAAGGAGTTTGCCGCCTACAGCGCCGCCAAGGCCGCCGAGGCCCAGCTCGCCAAGGTCCTCGCCATCGAGGGCGGCCCCCACGGGATCCGGGCGAACATCGTGAACCCCGACGCCGTCTTCCGCGACTCCCGGCTCTGGTCGGAGGAGGTCCGCGCCGAGCGCGCCCGGGCCCACGGGATCGCGCCGGGCGAGCTGGAGGAGTTCTACCGGCGGCGAAACCTCCTCGGCGTGCCGGTCCTCCCTGAGGACGTGGCCGAGGCGGTCCTGTTCCTGGCCTCGGACCGCGCCGCCAAGACGACCGGCTGCACCCTCACCGTGGACGGCGGCGTCCGCGACGCCTTCCCGCGGTAGGAGCCGGTGGCCAGCCTCCGCTTCGGCGTCGCGCTGAACCTCCACCGCCCCGAGACCCTCCTCCCCCTGGCCGAGCGGGTGGAGGCGCTCGGCTACGAGAGCCTCTGGGCCGGCGACCACATCAGCTACACCCGCCCGATCCTGGACCCCCTCACGCTCCTGGCGAGCTACGCGGCCAGGACCCGTCGGGTCCGGCTCGGGACCTGCGTCTATCTCCTCCCGCTCCGGCACCCGACGCCGGTGGCCAAGGCGGTGGCGAGCCTGGACTTCCTCTCGGGCGGCCGGGTCGTCTTCGGCGTCGGGGTCGGCGGGGAGTTCCCGAAGGAGTTCGAGGCGTGCGGGGTCCCGCGCGAGGAGCGGGGGCGGCGGACCGACGAGGGGATCGAGGTCCTCCGGCGCCTCTGGCGGGACTCGCCGGCTTCCTACGAGGGGAAGCACTTCCGCTTCGACGGGGTGACGATCGAGCCGAAGCCGGCCCGTCCCGGCGGGCCCCCGATCCTGGTCGGGGGGCGCTCGGACTTCGCCCTCCGCCGCGCCGGTCGCCTCGGGGACGGCTGGATCTCCTACCTGGTCGCCCCCGACCGCTACCGCCGGAGCCTCGACAAGATCGAGGGGTTCGCCGCCGAGGCCGGGCGCCGGCTCGAGAGGTTCGAGCCGGCCCACCTCACGTTCATCGCCATGGACGACGACCCCGAGACGGCCCGGGAGACCGCGGCCCGGCACCTCACCCGGCGCTACGACCAGCCGTTCGACGAGCTGGTCGAGCGGTACTGCGTGCTCGGGCCGCCCGACGCGTGCGCCGAGAGGATCGCGGGGTTCGCCGAGGCCGGCGTCGAGACCTTCGTCCTGAACTTCGTCACCGACAGCCAGCGGGAGGCCGAGCAGATCGAGGCCTTCGCGGCCGAGGTCCTCCCGCGCTTCCGCTCGGGCTAGCTGGCATCACGGAGACAACAACTTGTATTGGCACAACAATAGAAGTATACTTGCCAGCGGATTCTGCCGAAGGGGAGGCCTATGAGCGGAGGACCATTCCTGAACATCAAGGCGCCGAAAGAGCTGCTGGACCGTCTGGACGATTACCGTTTTGCCACCCGGAAGCCCTCTCGGGCCGAGGCGGCACGCGAGCTGCTGGATCGGGCCCTCAAGACCTTTTTCGAGGCCTCCCGCGCCGAGCCCGTGCGGCCCGGGGATTCGGACTACCGGCTCGTCCGTGCCCGCCGCAAGCAGCCTACCGAGCCCTTGCCCATCCGCGAGATCGAGGCCCGTCTCGCCCGCCTCAAGAAGGCTAAGGCTGGGTGAGACTCCGCATCCGCCGTCGGGCCAAGAAGGAGCTGCTGGACATTGATGACGACGCCACCTTCTTCGCCGTGGTGAAGGCGATTCTTGACCTGGAGGCAAACCCCCGACCAAGAGGTTATGACAAGGTGCAAGGGCAGGAAGAAATTTATCGGATCTGGGTGGGGCGGGACTGGCAGGTGCTCTACTCCATCGATGCGGACCGCAGCGAGCTGACCATCGAGGCCGTGGGAAGAAAGGGCAAAGGTACCTACCGTCTGTGATGTATGGTCGTAGCGCTTAAATTTAGTTGACCATGGCGAAGGCGCCGGACTGCAAGGGTCGGATCGTCGAGGTCCGCTGGCTCGCTCCCGATGTCCTCGAGCTGGACGTCGAGATGGTGGAGCCGGCCGAGCTCCACTTCGAGGCCGGGCAGTGGGTCTCCATTCCGTTCGGTCCCAAGACCGTCCGCCCCTACACCATCGCCTCCCCGCCGTCCGAGCGCCGGATCTTCCGACTCTGCGCCGACGTCACGCCGGGCGGCATCGGCTCGCGCTTCCTCCGGGGGCTCAAGCCCGGGGACGAGCTCGCCTTCTACTCCCCCCTTGGGAACCTGACGCTGATCCGGGGGTCGTCCGCCGAGGTCGTCCTGGTCGCCGAGGAGATCGGGATCGTCCCGTTCCGTTCGATCCTCCTCGGCGAGGCCGAGCGCGGCTTCCCGCGCCGGATGCGCCTCTACTACGCCGCCCCGCGGCGGGAGCTCTTGATCTACCACGAGGAGTTCGAGGAGCTGGCCCGCCGGCACTCGGGGTTCGGCTACGCCCCGATCCTGGAGGAGGCCGACCCGGGGTGGGCGGGGGGTCCGGATGACCTGCTGAAGGTCCTGGCCCGGGAGCTCCCCGATCTCGGCGGGCGCGAGGCCCTGATCTGCGGGGGCGGGGAGATGGTCAAGGCGTGCCGCGAGCTGTTCATGGGCCGGGGGATGGAGCGCCGCGCGATCCGCTACGAGAAATTCTGGTAACTACCTCGGAGGGGGGCTCCGCCCCCCTTCCGACGCCCCTCCCGGCAAAGCCGGGGCGTTCGCCCTTCGGCGAACGCATCGGGGCTGCCTCCCCCCGAGAGGAGGACGACCCAGGGCATGGCGGCAGTGGGATAGCGAGCCCGATGAAGGTGCTGGACCTCGGGTGCGGGGTGAACAAGGAGCCGGGCGCGGTCGGCGTGGACCGCTCCCGCGAGACCCTGGCCGACGTCGTCCACGACCTCGAGCGTCTCCCGTACCCGTTCCCCGACTCGAGCTTCGACCGGATCGTCTGCCGGGACATCCTCGAGCACCTCCAGGACGTCCTCGCGGTGATGGGGGAGCTGCACCGGATCGCCCGGCCCGGGGCGCTCATCGAGATCCGCGCGCCCCACTACTCGAGCTGCCTCGCCTACGCCGACCCCACCCACCGCCGCGCCTTCGGCCTCCTCGCGTTCGAGCACCTGGCCGGGGCCGTCCCCACCCCGGGGTACCGGGCGCGCTTCGAGGTGGCCTCCCGGCGCCTGGTCTTCTGGCGCCTCTACCGCCTCCTCGGGATCGCCTGGCTCGCGAACCGCTTCCCGCTCCTCTACGAGAAGCACTTCGCCTTCTGGTTCCCGGCGATGAACGTCGAAGCCGTCCTCCGGGTCCTCAAGTGACGGGCGCGCCGGAAGGGGGGCGATAGCCCCCCTTCGAGGAATCCGTGCTGACCGGCATCGACCACCTCGTGATCGCCGTCCGGGACCTCGAGGCCGCCAGCCGGAGCTACGCCGGACTCGGGTTCACGGTGGTGCCGGGCGGAAGACACCCGGTCGGCACCCACAACGCGCTGATCCCGTTCGAGGACGGCGCCTACCTCGAGCTCATCGCCTTCTATGAGCCGAACCCCGCGCACTACTGGTGGGCACCCCTCCAGAGGGGGGGCGGGTTGGTGGACTTCTGCATGCGGACGGATGACCTCCCCGCCGACACGGCGGCCTTCCGGGCGGCCGGCGTGGAGATCGACGACCCCGGGCCGCTGAGCCGGGTGCGTCCCGACGGGTACGAGCTGAGGTGGGTGCTCTCGCTCCCCCGCGGCGGGCACCGGGGCGTGGCCCCGTTCCTGATCCAGGACGAGACGCCGCGCGAGGAGCGCGTCCCCAGGGAGACGACCCACCGGAACGGGGTCGCCGGGATCGGCGCGGTGACGGTCGCCGTCGAGGCCGTCCCGACCGTAGGGCGCTGGTATCGGGAGGTCTTGGGCAAGAAAGGCCAGGAGATCCGGCGGGACGACCTCGACGCCGCGGGCGTGCGGTTCACCATCGGCCCCCATGTGTTCGATTTCGTGGCGCCGCTGGGACCGCGGGGACCGCTCGTCGACTGGCTTCGCGCCCGGGGGCCCTCCCCCTACGCCGCCACGCTCAGGACGGCCTCGGGAGCCGGGGGCCCCCTCGACGAGGCGAAGAGCATGGGCGCCCGTCTCGTGCTCGCGTAGGATCGCCCCGCGGCAGGACCTCCGCGGTCGAGAACCGGAGGCACGACCCGAGGCGCGGGCTTGCCGGCCCGGACCCCGCGGGATAGAATGATCACCGGCGCGAGGATGGCATGCCGATCTACGAGTACCACTGCCACGACTGCCGCCGCCGGGTGAGCCTGCTCGTCCTGCGCATCTCCGACCCCGGGACCCCGCGCTGCCCGCGCTGCGGGGGAGAGCGGCTGACCCGCCTCATGTCCCGCTTCGCCACCCTGAAGTCCGAGGAGGATCGGCTGGAGTCCCTGGCCGACCCCTCGCGCCTCGGGGACCTCGATGAGGACGACCCCAGGAGCGTCGCCCGCTGGATGAAGCGGATGGGGTCGGAGATGGGCGAGGACCTCGGCGAGGACTTCGGCGAGGTGGCGGAGGAGGCGCTCGAGGAGGAGGTCGGCCGCGACGAGGCCCAGGGCGGGGCAGGGGATGACCTCGATTAGCGGCATCGAGCGGAGGCGGCTCACGGGGGAAGGGCGGGTGAAGGGGCAGCCGGCGTGAGGGTGGAGCGGCTCTCCACCTGGACGGCCGGGGGCCTCGACGAGGGAGCCTGGAACGGCCTCCTGGCCCGCTCCGCCACCGACGTCCCGTTCCTCACCTGGCAGTGGCAGACTGCCTGGTGGGAGGCCTTCGGCCCGGGGCCGCTCGCCCTCTTCGTCATCCGCGACGGGGAGAACCCGATCGGGCTCCTCCCCCTCTACGCGCTCGAGGCCGGGGGGCGGACGGTCCTCCGGCTGGTCGGGGGGGTCGAGGTCTCCGACTACCTCGACCTCATCGCCCTCCGCGACCGCGAGGAGGAGGTCTGGAAGGCCCTTCTCCCGGGCCTCCTCGAGCTCCGCTGGGACCTCCTGGACCTCCACTGCCTGCCGGCCGCCTCGCCCTCGCTCCAGCTCCTCCCCGCTCTCGCCAGGGCCTGGGGGCTCGCCGCCGAGGTCGAGCGCGAGGAGCGCTGCCCCGTGGTCGAGCTCCCCGGGAGCTGGGAGGCCTACCTCGCCCGGCTCTCCGGGAAGGACCGGCACGAGCTCCGCCGGAAGCTCCGCCGCCTCGAGGCGCGGCAGGCCCGCACGAGCCTCCTGACCACCCCGGCGGCGGTGGCGGCGGTCCTCGACACCTTCCTCGGCCTCCACCGGAAGTCCAAGGCCGGCAAGGCCCGCTTCATGGACGCGCGGATGGAACGGTTCTTCAGGGCGGTGACCCTGGCCTTCGCCCGGGCGGGGTGGCTCGCCCTCTGGGTCCTCTGGGTGGAGGAGCGGCCCGCGGCCTCGCTCCTCTGCCTGGACTACGGCGGCGGCGTCAGCCTCTACAACTCGGGGTTCGATCCCGAGGCAGCGCGGCTGAGCCCCGGCGTGGGGCTGATCGCCGCCTCCATCCGGGACGCCATCGGCCGCGGCCGGCACCGCTACGACTTCCTCCGTGGGGAGGAGCCGTACAAGTACGGCTTCGGGGCGGTCTCCACCGACGTCTTCACCGTGAGGCTCCGGCGCCGATGAGCCACCCGCCTCTCCCTGGCGCCCCCCGCCCGCGGCCCCGGGCGGTGGGGGGGCTTGGGGGCGGAGCGGCGCCGCTCCCCCCCAAGGTGGACCAGTGACCCGGATCGCCCTCCTCAGCGTCCACACCTGCCCCCTGGCGGCCCTCGGCGGCAAGGAGACCGGGGGGATGAACGTCTACGTCCGCGAGCTGGCCCGGGAGCTGGGACGGCTCGGCTTCGCCGTGGACGTCTTCACCCGCTCCCAGAACCGGGCCATCCCCCAGGTCGTCCCGCTCGGCCCGAACGCCCGGGTCGTCCACGTCGAGGCCGGCCCGCCCGCGCCGGTCCCGAAGGTGGAGGTTCACGCGCACCTCGGGGCCTTCGCCGAAGGGGTCGAGGCCTTCCGCGAGGCCGGACGGCTCCGCTACGACCTCCTGCACAGCCACTACTGGCTCTCGGGGGTGGTGGCGCTCGCGCTCCGGCCCGGCTGGGGCGTCCCCGTCGTCCACATGTTCCATACCCTGGGGGCCCAGAAGAACCGGGTGGCGCGCCACCGGGACGACGTCGAGCCGCCCCTCCGCCTGGCCGAGGAGCGGAGGATCGCCCGGGCGGCGGACCGGCTCGTCGCCGCCAACCCGGTCGAGCGCGCGCAGATCCGGTGGCACTACCGGGCCGACCCGGATCGGATCGCGGTGATCCCCTGCGGCGTCGATCTCAGGCTCTTCCACCCCCGTGACCCCCGCGAGGCCCGGGCCCGGCTCGGCCTCCGGGCGGAGCGGATCCTCCTCTACGTCGGGCGCCTGGTGCCGATCAAGGGGGTGGAGACCCTGCTGCGGGCCCTGGCGCTTCTCAAGGCGGACGGCCTCGGGGCGACGGCGGTCCGGGTCCTCGTGGTGGGGGGCGGGATCGAGGAGCGGTGGGCCCAGGACGGCGAGCCCCGTCGCCTCCGGGCCCTGGCCCGGGAGCTCGGGGTCGAGGGGTGGGTCGAGTTCCGGGGGGGCCAGCCCCAGGACGTCCTCCCCGACTACTACGCGGCGGCCGACCTCTGCCTGATGCCCTCCCTCTACGAGTCGTTCGGGATGGTGGCGCTGGAGGCGATGGCCTGCGGCGTCCCGGTCGTCGGCTCCAGGGTGGGCGGGCTCGCGGTGACGATCCAGGAGGGGGTGACCGGGGCCCTGGTCCCCGAGGGCGACCCGGTCGCCCTGGGCCGCGAGACCGGCGCCCTCCTCCGCGACGAGCCACGCCGCCTGGCCCTCGGTCGCCAGGCCGCCCGGTGGGCCCGCCGGTTCCGCTGGCCGTGCATCGCCAAGCAGGTGACCGAGCTTTACGGCGAGCTGCTCCCCGCGCTCCCGGAGGCCGCCCGCCACCCCCCCCGCTGCTGACCCCGCCGGGGAGGCGCCGACCCCTTGCTCCACACGCTCCGCGGCGCACCCGTCTGTGGCTCGCCGGGCGGGGCCCCTCCTGCTTCGTCCTGAGCCCGCCCTCCGGCTTCCCCACCCGGCTTGCTCACGACGGGGACCCGCGCCGCTCCGCTTAATTAACGTTCCGCTCGGGGCCGACGCCTCCCCCGGGGGCCATTCTCCATCTGGCATCCGGCTTGGGGGGAGGTTCGGAAGGGGGGCGGTAGCCCCCCTCCGAGCTAAAGGACTCGGAGCCGGGGGTCGAGGGCGTCGCGCAGCGAGTCGCCGAAGAGGTTGAAGGCGAAGACCGCCAGGCTGATGGCGAGCCCCGGGAAGATCGCCATCCAGGGCGCGGTCTCGGCGAAATCGACCGCGGCCCCCCGGAGCATGAGCCCCCAGGCGGCGACCGGCTCCTGGACGCCGAGGCCAAGGAACGAGAGCGAGGCCTCCAGCAGGATCGCCTGGCCCAGGAACGCGGTGAGCATGATCAGGTAGGGGGCCATGACGTTGGGGAGCATGTGCCGGAAGATGATCCGGGCGTGGCTGAACCCCGAGGTGCGGGCGGCGTCCACGTAGGGCATCTCGCGGATGGAGAGGGCGCTGGAGCGGATCACCAGCGCGCAGCGGGGGATCATCGGGATGGTGATGGCGGTGATGACGTTGGGCAGGCTGTTGCCGAGGATGGCCACCATGGCGAGCGCGAGGATGATGAGCGGGAAGGAGATGAAGACGTCCATGAGGCGCTGGAGGTAGAGGTCGATCCGCCCGCCGAAGTACGCGCTCCCCACGCCCAGGATGGCGCCGGCCGTCGCCCCGAAGAAGGCCGCGCCGAACCCCACGAGCAGCGCCGTCCGCGATCCGTAGATCAGACGGGAGAGCACGTCGCGGCCGAAGGCGTCGGTCCCCAGCGGGTGTTCCGCCGAGGGCCGCGCGAGCATGCCCCCGAGGTCCACCGCCAGCGGGTCGTAGGGGGCGATGAGGGTGGCCGACAGCGCCACGGCGATCATCAGCAGCACCACCACGGCGCCCGCGGCACCCAGCGAGCGGCGACGACAGAAGGCCAGGACCACGCTCCTCCACCCCACCCGGGGTTCCACCCCGGCGGCCTCAGCGGCGACCTCCACGGGGACGTTGATGGCCATCTACCGGTACCGGATGCGCGGGTCGAGCCAGGCGTACATGACGTCCATCACGAAGTTCACGACGATGAAGGCCGACGAGACCAGGAGCACCAGCGCCTGGGTGAGCGTGTAGTCGCGGCGCGCGATCGCCTCGACGAACAAGAGCCCCAGCCCATTCAGGTTGAAGACCTGCTCGGTGACGACGAGCCCCCCCAGCAGGAACGCGAACTCGAGCCCGATGACGGTGACGACGGGGAGTATCGCGTTCTTCAGGGCGTGCCGCTTAAGGATCAGCTGCTCCCACAGTCCCTTGGCCCGGGCCGTCCGGATGTAGTCCTCCCGCAGGACCTCCAGCATGGTCGAACGGGTCATGCGGGTCGCGACCGCCGAGTAGCGGTAGCCGACCGCCAGCGCCGGCCAGATGAGC
>Ga0114945_10002042_pt1 | contig 12082 bp, 13 predicted proteins | sample OV2TP3_FD_87194 | JGI IMG/M metagenome (GOLD analysis project Ga0114945, IMG submission 87194) | Hot spring microbial communities from Beatty, Nevada to study Microbial Dark Matter (Phase II) - OV2 TP3 | ecosystem: Environmental > Aquatic > Thermal springs > Hot (42-90C) | place: USA: Beatty... | reverse complement strand
TCCAGACGGCCGAACTCATCAAGGTGGAATCGCCGTGGCCGTACCGGGAAGAGGCGGACCCCGACTTCGGCAACCCGGTCCTCTCTTTCGAGCCGCAGCCGGCCGCGCCCGGGCCGGTGGGCGCCGTTCTCATGGGCATGGCCTTCGCCTTCGGTTGGACGCCCTGCATCGGGCCGATTCTCGCCGGCATTCTGGCCCTGGCGGCCAAGCAGGAGACGGTCGGCCAAGGCATGGGCCTGCTGTTCAGCTACTCCATGGGGCTGGGCATCCCATTCATCCTGACCGGTTTCGCAACCGCGGCCTTCATGAGATTCTTCGCGAGGTACAAGCGCTACATCCGCTGGGGCGAGGTCTTCGCCGGGGCTCTCCTGGTCCTGGTCGGGACCCTGATCTTCTCCAACCGGTTGACGGCGCTCATCGGTTACTTTCCGAAGTGGCTGTTCCGGTTCGCTTTATGAGACATTCGATGAACAAGGCCGGGGGCTTCCTCGCGGCTCGCTGGCGGACATTGGCGGGCGTAGCGTTCGTTCTGGCCGGCGGCTACTGCTGCTCAACCTCGTGCCGTTTCTGTATTGGGGATAATCGGGCCGGCGGATTTCAGAACCACAAACGAAAGCTGCCTATCAGGCGGTAGTCCGTTTTGAGGGCGACCCCGTTGAGGCTTTGCACGGCCGGAAGTTGCGCCGCCAGCTCGAACACGGTCCTCCTGGCCACCCACTGCAGCCCGGGCGTCAAGAACAACTGGTAGCCGCCCGAGTCGCCGTCTGTGACGCCGCCCGCCTCGTTTTTGGCTTGGTAGACGTTGTCGGCCTCCAGGACCCCATAGAGATAGCTTGGCAGACCCTCCGCCCCCAATACCCTGGGCCAAAGGCGGTATTGCAAGGAAATATTCTGCTCCAGCGCGTCGCCGAACTTGAAGTCGTCGGCCTTCGTGTTTCTATGGTAGGAAACATCCGCATCCACCTGAAAAGCGAGCCACTGGCCGGTCCATACCGTGCCGAAGATGGGATCGTAGGACCCGGACCCAAGCTGCACGGAGGGCGGAAGGACGCCGAGCGCGTCGGATTCGGCGCTTCTGCCGCTGGGCCATTTGAGCCCGGCGAAGATCGCCCCGCGGCTCGTTTGGCCGGCACTGCTTCGAGCGAAGACCTCATATCGGCCGATGGTCATGACGTCTCCCAGCCCTGAGGCCCGCCGGACGGCTCCGGTCGACTTGACCTCCAGCCTCTTGTCCAGATAAGGGAAAACGCCCATCAACGCCAGCTTCGAGGTGGCTCCGTAAACCAACACAGAGGGGACCGCCGCAACGTCCATCTCCCTGCCCATGGGTGACGGGTCGTCATGCATTCTCATCCAGACTCCCTGCCCGCGAAAGAGCATTCCGCCCTCATGCACGGGAAGAGCGGTGTTGAAGCTGATGGGCGCGGCCTCGGCGGGCGGGACTTGGGCGGCCGGCAAGGACAAAGAAACGAGAATTCGCGCGGCTTTCATTGGCTCGCCTTCCGGACCGGCGCAATTTCCTTGAGTTCGGTGGCCTTGAAACCGGCCTTCTCCACGGCCTTGCGGACCTCGTCGAAGGAAACGCTCTTTCCCGGCTCCAGATCCAGGATCGCCGTGCCCCGGCCCAGGTTCACGCGGGCGGAGCGCACGCCGGCAAGCCGGCCCAGGTGTTTCTCGATGCCGTAGGCGCAGAAGGGACAGGCCATGCCTTCGATTCTCACCAGCATGTCCCCGGAGACGCGCTCGGCGGCAGGGAGCCCTTGGGGTCTGCGGCCGCCGGCAGCCGCCCCGGTGTTCCCAGGGCCCAGGACCAGGATGCGGTCATTTGCGGTGTCGACCGCGAAGATCCGGCCGTCCGGCCCGGCAGCGATATGGGTCGGAGAGTAGACATCTGGCTGTTTGTCGTCCGCCGGCCTCCATTCGCCCCTGAAGTCTCCTTTGTGCCCCAGCAAGACGACGCGCTTGTTGGCCGAGTCCGCGACATAGACGTAGCCGCGGCCGTCGACCGCGACGCCGCTGGGCACGTGGAAAGCTCCATGCGAGAAGAACCGCTTCCATGCGGAGCCCCATATGTCCAGGGCTCGCCCATCGGGCGCGAGCTTCTGGATTCTGTGGTTATAGGCGTCGGCCACGATCAGGTTGCCCGAGCCGTCGAAATCCAGGTCCGTGGGGTAGGTGAATTCGCTTTTGCCGCGTCCCTTCTTGCCGATGGACTTGAGCCACCCGCCTTTGGGGTCAAAGACCTGGATGCGGTGGTTATAGAAGTCGGCCACGTAGACATTTCCCGCCTTGTCCACCGCGACTCCGGCCGGTGAACGGAATTGGCCGCTCCCCTCTCCCGGCTCTCCCCAGCCGTAGAGACGCTTGCCGTCCGGGGAAAAAACCTCGACGCGATCCGCTTCGTAGTCGCACACATACAGCGTCCCCTCGGCCCCGACCGCAACGTCCACCGGTTTCTTGAACACATCCGGCTCGCCGAACTCCGCAAGGAATTTGCCTTCCGACGAGAGCTTCTGCACTCGGCGATTGCGCGAATCGGCCACGTAGATGTTGCCTTGCGCGTCTACGCCGACGCCCATGGGCTCCCGGAACTTACCAGGGCCGGAGCCGCTTGCCCCCCATGCGGCTGTGAGGTTATAGCTTGGGACATCGGCCCTGGCGGTCGCCACGGAAGCTGCAAGGAGAACAAACGCCAGCATCGTTCTCATTGCGAACCTGGATCTCTAACTTTGCCCAACGCCGGCAGCCTTTAGCGCCTCTACCGTCACCTGCCCTTGGCGGCAGCAGTCCAGAAGACGCCCGTCCACCGCGACCGCCGGGACCCGCTTGACGCCGTATTCCTTTGCTTTGTCCCGGCACTCATTGGTCGAGCAACCCTTGTTGAGGTCATAGACGACGACCTCGCAGTTCGGACAGGCCAGCGACTTGACGGTCTTGACCGCGTCCTCGCAGACGTGGCATCCCGCCGTAAAAACCTCGACTCTTCTCTTAGCCATGGCTTCTAGCCTCCTCTTTGACCTTCTTGATCTCCGCCGCGACGTTGCCGAGGCAGCAGGCTCCCTGCGGATTATTGCGCTCGCAGGCGCAGCGCCCGTCGGCGATGCCCTTGCGGATCTCGTCCGGGATCCCGGTGCTCCCCCGCGCCGCCAAATCCCTGCGAATGTCGCCCCGCGTGAAGCCGAAGCAATAGCATGCGAGCACTCCATCGCCGGGGTCCTTGATCGTCACGGGCAGGACCGTCTGGTCTTTCCTGACCACGCACCCGGCGGGATTGCAGTAGACCACCTCGCAGGCGGGGTTGAGGCAGAACGTCGCCTCGTCGCCGATGGCCGCCCTCAAAGGATGGGGGACATGATGATCCAAGGTCAAGGCCGTCACATTGCGTCCGGGATTGCCGCAGACGGAGCAGGGGCAGCTCGTCGTCTGGACGCGGCAGCAGGCGTCGTGGCTAGCCGACAGCCGTTCTCCTTGCGGCTGTGCCGCGCAAGCTACCGAGCGCGGCCTAGGAGCGCGGCTTTCCATGAGCGCCTCCATCCAGTATCTCCGCCTTGTAGCCCGCGGCAGCCACGGCCTTGAGGACCGCCCGGGGATCGGCCTTGCCGTCCGTGAGCACCGCGGCCTGTTGCTTGTCGAAGTCCACGCTGGCGGAATAGACGCCAGGGACCTTTTCGACCGATTTCTTGATCGCGACGGTGCAGGCCGTGCAGTCCATGCCCGACACCCTGAGCTGAATCGTCTCCGCTCCCGCCGGCGCCACGGCGGGCCCCCGCGCCAGGACCCAGGCCGACCAGTTGGGAAAGGTCGCCACGCCCACGGTCAGGGCCGTGATCAGCCACAGCGCGGCCTTCATCGTCCGGCTGCCGGAGCGCAACTCGCAGTCGCCATCCGCGCAAACCATGGACCGCTTCCGGTAGGTGAGATAGAACCCGGCCGCAAGCACTAGCCCGGTCAGGGCCAGGAACAGCGGACGGTAGTGGGTCAACCCCGCGGCCAAGCCCAGGCTGCCGACCCCCAAAGCCGTCAGGACCAGCGGGCCGATGCAGCACACCGAGGCCAGGCCCGCGGAAGCCAGGGCGACGATTCCTACGACGACCTTGTTGTTCATGGCGACCACCTCCCATCCTCGAGACTCTCCAGTATGGGGCACGACTCGGTCGTTCCCCTCGCCGCGCAGGTGCGGACCAGCCTCCTGAGCACCTTCTCCATCGCCCGGAGCCCGGCGATCTTGCCCTGGACGATCTCAAGCCTGGCCTGCGCCTGCTTCTTGACCTTGCCGCACTCGACCCTGCGGCCCACCCGCAGCCGCAACAGCCGGGCTATCTCCTCCAATGTGAACCCCAGTTTCTGGGCGTTCTTGATGAAGCGGATGACGCGGACCGCATCCGGCGCGTACAGGCGATAGCCCGAATCCGTGCGGCGCACCGGCTCCAGGAGGCGTCGCCGCTCATAGTAGAGGACCGTCTGTAGATTGACGCCCGCCTGCCTTGCGACCTTCCCTACCGTCAGTTCGTCGGTCATGGTCTGCCCTCACGCATAGTATAGACCCCATACCTAAGTATGGAGTCAAGGCCGATTGTTACAGCGGGCGGTGGATGCCGAGGTGTCGGGCGGTGTTCCCTGATCGCGGAAGCCGCCGCGCTCGCATTCGCCGCGGCTCGGAAAAATCAGAAGGGCCGGAGGCCTTGACAAGATGCCTCCGACCCTATTGAGACCTCAACGACTTAAGGTTCTGCGGGGCTAGGATTCGAACCTAGAATAAGTGGTTCAGAGCCACCCGTGATACCGTTTCACCACCCCGCAATCGCGGGTATTCTAACAAATTGAGACGGCGGCTTGCTGGCCTCAGCCGGAGCCAAGGCGCAGCAGGCGGATGAGGAGGATTCCAGCGATCGCTGCGCTCCCGGTCAGGGTTCCGCGCAACTGCGGGAAGCCATATGAAAACTCCCGGCCGCGGGCCGCGTTCCAGAGCCCGTGCAGGATCCAGAGGCTCCAGAGAGCCCAGAGCAAAATCCCCAGTGGGTGGTGAGAGAAGGACTCGGCCCACCGCCCCTGCCAGGCAAGGAGGATGGCATGCCCCATGCCGCAGCCCGGGCAGGGAATCCCTGTCAGTCCCCTGAAGAGGCAGAGGGGCATCCTCTCAAGGGCTCCCAGGCTGAAAAGGCCAGCCGCCATCCCGGCGGCGAGCAAGGCCCCGAAGGCCCAGGCCCCGAGGGCCAGCTTCTCGAAGCTCCGCAGCCTCAGGCGCATAGGCGGTTGAGCTCGTGCTGGTAGACCGCGTCGGCGATGATGGTCAGCCCGAAACAAGACAGGATGAGCCCTATGAGAGGCAGGTTGTGGCTTACCTCGATGCCGCGCTCCTTGAGGTAGGCGAAGAGTTCCGAGCCCATCTTGTACTCGTAATAGACGTGATATATCCCGCAGGTGACCAGGGAGAGGAGGAGCCAGGGGATGAACTTGTACTCCTCCCGGCCGAGCAGTTGGTTCATGGCCTTGAACTGCTGGTGGTTCCAGTAGACGTTGTAGAGCCCGCAGGTCACGAGGGAAAGGATGATCCCCAGGGCTATGTTGAGCTCGAACTCACGGGAAAGGGGCTTTTGATTTTCCATCCTCTGTTTATAGCAGAGAGGGCCGAGAGGGTCAAGCGAGGAGCGCGGCGAGAGAAGAAGAGCCCGAGCGCGGCGGGAGCGGCAGGCAGGCGGGCCGGCAAGGCTGGAAAGGCGAGTCAAGACCCAGCCAGGCGAAGGGCATGGCTCCAGGCTCCTCGACCCTGAAGGTCCCGTCAGCCTGGCGCACGAAGACCTTGAGCTCCAGCCCCGCAAACACGAAAATCTTCTCCAAGTAGACCCTCTGCTTGACGAAAAACCCCTTGTAGACCTTGCCCTTGACGCGCTGGGAGGGATCGTACTTGGGAAGGGCCGAGCCGTCAGGCAGGGCCTGCCAGGCGTCGAGGCTGGAGAGGATCTCCGCCACCGGGACCTGGGATTCCTCCGTCAGGTCCACGGCTGCGGCCCCGGGGCCGAGGCCGTGGCGGAGGGCATGCTCAAGCACTTGGTTGTTGGCCTTGTTGACCAGGAAGGTCAGGTCCACCTCCTTGCCCATGAGGCTCTTGAGCTCTGTCACCCTCCCGGCCAGGACTAGGTCCGGGGTCTTGCCCTCCTCGCGCACGACGACCTGGAGGTCCTTGGTCCAGAGCTGTATCTTCTTGATGAGCTTGACCTCGTGAGACTCCTGCTCCGGAAGGACATGGACGAGATCTGGATTTCTGGAAAGGTCGATCGCGACGAAAAACCCCCCATAGGCGTCATGGTAGGTCTGGACGTGGTAGGGGGCCATCCTCTGGACCGCCCCCTTGAGCTTGAGTTTGGGATCGTTGGGATCATTCTTGGTCCAGGAAGGGATCAGCCTCTCGACGTCCTCCAACGCGCGGACCTCGTCCACAGAAACGCTGAGGATGCCGGGGGGAAGCTTCGGGGAGCTGGGCTCCTCGCCGGAGGATGGAACATCCCCATCCCCAGGCCTCGAGTTGTCGAAGAACTCCCCCAAGGGCCTGGAGTCCCCGAAGGCCTTTGCGCCTCCCAGCTCCCCAGAGAGCCCATCCGCCAGGAACGCGAGGCCGGCCAAGACCGGAAGCTCTGCCGACTCCCGCAGGACAGAATCCAAGGAGCGGGCCCCAAACCCTAGGGCCTGGGAGGCAGGGGGAATCCGGACCGCGGGCTGGATCCTGACGGGAAAGACGAGACCCTCGAATCCCGGAGCCTGGTTGGGAGGGATGAGCGATCCCGGAAGCTTGGGAAGCCCCTTGAGGCCCGCGGCCTCGCCTACCGCTGTTGCGCGCTGGGAGGAGAAGCTCGGCCCCTGCCTAGGGAGGGCAGGCCCATGGAACCGCCCTGCGCCGCGGAAAACAGGAGCCCCTGCGCGCGGGGAGAGGGCCTGGGAGCTCCCGGTCAAAGCCAGGAGCAGGGCGGCTGCGAGCGGCAGGCCTGGGAACAGGCGGCCGCCTGGGGCAGAGGGGTTCACTCCTTGATTATAGAAACCTCCACCAGCATCCGATAGTGTCTTAAGGCCTGCTAGTCGCCAGGTCCAAAGGCCCAGGAGCGTCGGACACCAGGAGCGTCGGGCCATTGCGCGGCCAAAAGCCCTGTTGATATACTGGATGCCGGAAAGGAGGCTTCCAATGACCGAGCAGGGGCACCCGCGCAGCGGGTCTGCGAGGCCGCTTCCCAACGGAGAATCGAAGCGGCATTCCCTCGCGTTATCGCTCGGTCAGAAATGGCTGGAGGCGAGAGCCGGAAACCGGAGCTCGGCAGAGCGGAAACCATGACCACGCCAACCGCAGCGGCCCTGCGCCGGAGGATCCTGGGCCGGACCGGCTTCGAGGTCTCTGAGATAGGCTTCGGGGCCTGGGGGATCGGCAAGTCCATGTGGGGAAAGACAGAGGACTCCGAGTCCCTGGCGGCCCTGCGCCGGGCCCTGGAGCTCGGGATCAATTTCTTCGACACCGCCTACGTCTACGGGGACGGACACTCGGAGAGGCTCATCGCCAGGGCCTTCCGGGAGGCCGGCAGGCGCGCGCTGGTGGCGACCAAGGTCCCGCCCAAGAACTTCCAGTGGCCGAGCCGGGGAAGCCTCCGGGAAACCTTCCCGGCAGACTGGATCATCCGGTGCACGGAGCGCAGCCTCAAGAACCTGGAGGCCGAAGCCGTGGAGATCCAGCAGCTCCACGTCTGGGACGACTCCTGGCTCAAGGACCCCGAATGGGAGAAGACCTACAAGGCCGTGGAGGTCCTCAAAAAGCACGGCAAGATCAAACACTGGGGGGTCTCGATCAACGACCGGGCCCCCAAGACCGCGCTCGAGCTGGTCCGCTCCGGGCTCGTGGACACGGTCCAGGTGATCTTCAACCTTTTCGAGCAGGAGCCGGCCGAGGAGCTCTTCCCCCTCTGCCGGGAGCGCAGGGTGGGCGTGATCGCGCGGGTCCCCTTCGACGAAGGGGGCCTGGCCGGGACCCTCGCCGAGGAGACCGTCTTCGAGGAAGGCGATTTCCGGAGGGGCTACTTCTCCGGAGGGCTTCTCAAGGAGACGGCGCGCAGGGCCAAAGCCGTGGAGAGGGTCCTGGTCCCCGGAGCGCCCGACCTGGCGGCCGCGGCCCTAAGGTTCTGCCTGAGCTTTCCCGAGGTCTCGAGCGTGATCCCAGGCATGCGCCGGGCGGCCCACGTGGAGGCCAACTCCAGGATGGCAGGAAGCAGGCCCTACCCCGCCAGGCTCCTCAAGGAGCTGCGCGCTCATGCCTGGAAGCGCGACCTGAAGGATCCTGGGGGAGCTGGCCGCAGCAAGGCGTGAGCCTTCGGGCCCAATCCAAGTAGTCCAAAATACTTTACTCCCCTGGGCCTTTAGCCCCAAGCCGATTTCTCCGAAATGGGCCATACTATGCCCATGACCGAGCATATTGCGGAGGAAATGGTTGATTCCTTAAAGCCGTTTGGGCCGGGCCTGGGAAGGCCCGGCACAGATGCAGCTAAGGAAAGCCTTATAGCATCTAGGAAAGAAACCATGAAGCTACTCTGCAGCCTCGTCCTGGCCGCCTGCCTCTTCCAGCCGGCCGCCGCTGCGCCAATGCGCATCCGGGCCTCCCAGCCCATGGAAGCGGCCAAAGCGGCGGCCATGGCCTCTCTGGTCCGAAAGACCATCAACCAATGGGGGCCTGAGAAGGTCGCTTCCCAGGTCCCCGCGATCGGAGCCCTGGTCCAACTGGACCTGAGCCAGTCCCACAACCTCAAGAGATTCGAGCTCCTCCTCTCCCTGATGGAGCCTCTCAAGCAAGGCCAGGAGCTCACGCCTGAATCCTTCGCCGCGCTCACCCCCGCCCAACAGGAGATGGTCGTGCGCAAGGCGGCGGAGAAGGCCTCCCTGATGGCGAACGCCAAGGCCGGGGAACTCATCAAGAACTTCGGGGCCGAGAAGATACCGGACGAAGGCCTGGCGAAAGCCAAGGACGAGGCGGAAGGCATCCTGCTGGAGTCTACCCCCTATCTCTCGGGGCGCAACAGATCCGCGCTGGAGGCCATCCTGACCCAGCTTAAGAGGATGGCGGACCGAAGAGCCCGGAGGAGGATCACGGAGGGCCTGGAGCAGACTCGCCGGGGCCTGGAGCAGGGCCCCCACGATGACGAGGGGATGGAGCCTTTCCCTGACCCCGAGGGAGAGGCAGGGGTCTCGGGCTATTCGGGCCAGGAGAGCTGGCTTGAGCAGCCCGAAATCAGCCTGCGGCTCTACCAGCCCCGCCTGGACCTGCCCTCCTTTCAAGGAGAGTCCTTCGACCTTCGGGAAGCCAGGGAGGACCGCTCGGCGCTCGAGGCCGTGAAGGAGCGCTTCGAGCCCCTTCTGGAGAAGGCCGGCTCCCAAGGTGACGCCAAGGAGTTCTGGCGCGCGGCAGGCCGGGCCTTCGAGGCCCTTCAAGACGAGATACTCAAAGACGGCCTTGCCTACATCCGCGGCCGTCCCCTAGGGCCCTGGGCCAGGGCCAAGCTCGACTCCTACAAGCTCCAGAACTCGGACCTCTGGTTCTGGATCCGCGACATCAAGGAGCGCCAGGAGATGCCGGAGGAAAAAAAATCCCGGCTAAGGCTCTACTCAAGCCACGTCAACAAGCACAACCAGGTCAACCGGATGATCGAGGATGTCGAGGCCGCCGGGAACAAGGAACAGGAGCGGGGACTGCAGAAGGCCGTTGAGGCCGCGAAGGCCGTATCCAGGCTACGGGATTCCCTAGACGGGAGCATCGCGCGGCCCCTCTTCACGCTTCTCGACTACCGCAAGGACCAGGCGAGGCTGGCTGAGTCCAACCCGGACCCCAACCACCTGGAGACGGTGAAGGCGGCAGCCAGGGGAGGGTCCGAGGGAATCCCGAGCCTCAGGAAAATCTTCCAGGCCTGGAAGTCCTCCCTTCCCGGGAACCTGCCGGCCCTCAAGAGGCAGGCCGTGCTCGGGGTCGCCCTGACCCTCTTCTCCCTGGCCTCCCTCTTGATCGGCTGGCGCTTTTACCCCTCCCTCTCCGCCCCCCTCACCGCGGCCTCCCTGGCCGCGCTCGTCCTGTCCCTGGCCAAGCTGATCCTGGCCCACGGGCGCGCGAACCGGTTCCGGGACCTGGGGACAGAGATCAACTCCCTGGCCGCGCGCCTGTTCTCCGAGCCCAAATAGAGCGGGAGGAATCGTCTGGCGACTTCCCTGCGCCGAGGCTGAGCTTCCGTTGGGAGACCCCGCTCGTTCCTCTTATTTGCGCCCGCTCGGGCAATTTGATAAAATGTCCTAGGCTCGCATCATGGGCCCGGAGGTAAGCGATGGCGTTCTTCATCGGGCGTGACCGCGAAGCCCGCAGGGCCTACGGATTCGACGAGATCGCCCTGGTCCCGGGAGACGTCACCGTCAACCCCGAGGAGGCGGACACCAGCCTCTCGATCGGCCCGGTCAGGCTCGAGATCCCGTTGCTCGCCTCGGCCATGGACGGGGTGGTGGACGTCCCCTTCGCGGTCGCGATGGGAAAGCTGGGGGGCCTTGGGGTCCTCAACCTCGACGGGATCAACACCCGCTACGAGAAGCCCAGGGAGGTCGTCTCCCAGATCGCGGGGGCCGGCCCGGAGGAGGCGACCAGGCTCGTCCAGGACCTCTACCGCAGGCCGGTCCAGGAGGACCTTATCGCCCAGCGCATCGAGGAGATCAAGGCGGCCAAGGTCCCCTGCGCCGTCTCCACCATCCCCCAGAACGCCGAGCGCTACGGCCCGATCGCGGCCGAGGCCGGCTGCGACGTCTTCGCCGTACAGTCCACCGTCACCACCGCCCGCCACAAGAGCACCCTCTACAAGCCCTTCGACGCGGCCTCCTTCTGCCGGAGGATGAAGATCCCGGTCCTGGTCGGCAACTGCGTCACCTACCAGGTGGCCATTGAGCTCATGGAGGCCGGGATCTCGGGGCTCCTGGTCGGGGTTGGCCCGGGAGCCGCCTGCACCACCCGGGGGGTCCTGGGCCTGGGGGTCCCCCAGGTCACTGCCACCGTGGACTGCGCCGCGGCGCGCGACTACCATTTGAAGAGGACCGGGCGCGCCGTCCCGATCATCACGGACGGCGGGATGTCCACCGGAGGGGACATCTGCAAGGCCGTCGCCTGCGGGGCGGACGGGGTCATGGTAGGCTCGGCCTTCGCCCGCACCCGTGAGGCCCCGGGCCGGGGCTACCACTGGGGGATGGCGACCCCCCACCAAAATCTCCCCCGAGGGACCCGCATCCACGTGGGCATCACGGGCAGCCTGGAGGAGATCCTCTACGGCCCCTCCCGCACGGACGACGGGACCCAGAACCTGGTCGGGGCCCTGCGCACCTGCATGGGGGCCCTGGGGGCCTCCACGATCCGCGAGATGCAGACGGCGGAGATCATCATCGCCCCCGCGATCCAGACCGAGGGCAAGCTATTCCAGAAGGCCCAGCGCATCGGCATGGGAAAGTGAGGCTGGTTGAAGGAACCTCCGCGAAGGCCCTCTCCCCCGTGAGGGGGAGAGGCATCAGGAGTAGGGGGGATATGGAACCGGCAGCCTCCGAGAAAGCCCTTTGCCCCGGGATACTGATCCTCGACTTCGGCAGCCAGTACACCCAGCTCATCGCCCGGCGCTTGAGGGAGCTTGAGGTCTACGCCGAGATCCTTCCCTACCGGGCCTCCCCGGAGGAGATCAAGGCCCGCGGCCCCAAGGGGCTCATCCTATCCGGAGGCCCTGACAGCGTCCACCGCTCGGGCTCCCCGCGCCCGGACCCTGGCGTCTTCGAGCTGGGCCTGCCCATGCTGGGGATCTGCTACGGGCTGCAGCTTTTGGTCTCCCTGCACGGGGGAAGAGTGGCCCCGGGCAGGCGCGAGTACGGGCGCGCGGAACTGACCGTCACGGGGGACTGCCCTCTCTTCAGGGGCCTGCCGGGCCGGCTCCAGGTCTGGATGAGCCACGGGGACGGGGCGACCAGCCTCAGGAACGGCTTTCAGGCCGTGGCCAGGACCGCAAGCGCCCCCTACGCCGCGATCGCGGATGAGGCCCGCGGGTGGTAC
>Ga0114945_10002041_pt1 | contig 12089 bp, 12 predicted proteins | sample OV2TP3_FD_87194 | JGI IMG/M metagenome (GOLD analysis project Ga0114945, IMG submission 87194) | Hot spring microbial communities from Beatty, Nevada to study Microbial Dark Matter (Phase II) - OV2 TP3 | ecosystem: Environmental > Aquatic > Thermal springs > Hot (42-90C) | place: USA: Beatty... | reverse complement strand
GCGTATTTCCTAACCAAACCGTCTTTGTCGATGATTTGCTCGACTTCCCTGAGGTCCTCCGGGGTATCGACGCTGTAAGTCTTGAATTTCGAAAGAACCATTTTCACCCGGTAACCATGCTCCAACGCACGGAGCATATCGATCGATTCGATTTCTTCCAAAGTCGTAGGTTTTAGCCGGATAAATTTGTAAAGGAAATCTCTCCGAAACGGGATGATGCAAACTTGTTTCGTCATCGGCACGGCCTTTTGCGCCTTGCTTGATGCCTTTTTCCACGAAGGTATCGGCTCCCTGGAAAAATAAAGGGCGAACCCGTCCTCGTCCACCACCACTTTCACTTCGTTGGGGTCCTGCTGTTCCTCTTGCGTATCGATAGACCCCATCAGATTAGTCACAAGGATGGATTTGTCTTTGATCAAGGGCTCAACCGCCTCGTCAATCATTTCCGGTCGGACCATCGGCTCATCTCCCTGGATCATCACCACAATGTCCACCTTTTTTCCGGTCCGCTCCTCAATTTTTTCCAAGGCTTCGGCCGAGCGGTCACTCGCCCTCTCGTGGCTTGCCTTGGTCATTACAGAATCACAGCCGATTTCCCGCGCATAGTCCATAATTTCCTGGTCGCATGTCGCGATGTAGACCTCTGTTAATGTGCGGCTCATTTTGCTGCGGAAGTAGACATGGCCGATCATCGGGATATCGCCTATCTTGGCCAAAGGTTTCCCCGGAAAGCGTGAGGAATCCATCCGTGCCGGAATGATTCCAATGATATTCATGATCGCCCTCTTATTTTCGCCATTGTCTCCTTACATTTTTCGGCCAGATAAAGGGTATCAACCCCCACCGCCAAAATACGATAGCCTTTTTTGATATACTTTTTCACCGTCGCCGCTTCCGGATGAACCACGTGGAAGCCCATGGGCTTTCGAAGCCGCCGGCAAACTTCTTCATATCTCGCGATGGCTTTTTTCACTTCGGGCCGGTCAAACTCACCCGGCACCCCCAACGAGCCGGACAAATCGTAAGGACCGATTAAAGAACCATCCACTCCCTCCACGCTCAGGATCGCTTCCAGGTCTTCGATCGCGCGAATGTGTTCGATGAGGACCAGGACTACACTTTCTCTTTTTAACCATTCCTTGTAGGAATGGAATCCTTGGCCATACTTTTGGGCCCGAGCCAGGCCGACCCCTCGCGTGCCTTGGGGAGGATACTTCGCCGCTTCAACGATCGCTTTGGCTTCCTCGGGTGTCGTCACCAGAGCAGCAATAATGCCTGTGGCGCCCGTGTCCATGACTCGCTTAATGAGATTGGGATTATGTTCCCCCACGCGGACAAGGGCTGGAATGCCCTGACCCTGGATTGAGCGGACCAAATTCTCCGCCTCATCCAATTCAATCACGGAATGTTCCATATCGATGACAAGAAAATTAAATCCGCACCCAGCCATGATCTCAGGAATGGCCGGATGGGCCAGTGAGATCCATGACCCAAGGAGAGGTTGCTTACGTTTCAGTTTTGATTTAAAGCTCATGGAGATTTAATTGGAAGGCCAACGAAACGCGGCAAGGTATTTCCTTTCATAATCGTTACACAGGCTCTCCAAGATTTCTTCCGATCGTTTAGATATGCTCTCTCTTTTCATCAAAGCACTCATCTTTTCCTTTTGAGAATCAAGCGCGTTTTTCGGCAGTTTTCTTGGGACGTCGAGCCTCGCCATCATTTTTGACGTCAGGGCCGTCCGTTTGGTGCCAAGCCTGGCTGTGATCTCTGTTAAGAATGGGAGGGGCTGAGTCACAAACCACTCGAAGGGAACAAAAAAGACCTTCCTTCGCTCCGATTGATGAAGTAACTTGTAGTGCTGATCGAAACTTTTGAAAAAATGGGCGATGACTCGAACGGCCTTGTCCAGCGGGCCCAAGCGAGAATACTCACCCTCCCAGCCGGCCAGATACCACGGAAAGATCCCATAGCGACTCTTAAAGCACATCTTCATTTCACGGGGGTCCTTGCCTGCCCGGCCGTCCCATTTGCGCTGAAACCAGTAATCGACGAGCCAGAGAGGGTGGCGTGTGTTGCAAATGAAAAGTTTGAGCCGGTTTCCCAAAGCATCAAAGAGCGGTTCTGACATCGCAAAGAGATGATGGGTCATTATGGGAAGAATGGGCCGCTCCTTCCTGATTCTTTTGACGACCTCATCGCCATCCGGTTTCTTGAGGCGCGTGAGGTATTTTTGGGCAAGGAGGTTCATCTGTGCGCTGCTAACGTCCGTCTTCCGAAAATTGGTGTAGCGCGAAATCATATGCTGGTACAAATCGAGGTCGCTATTGAGGTTGATCATCGTCCGGGCCGCGTCCAGGCTCATCTTCCCCAATCCGTTCAAGATGCAGCAGTAATCATAGGTAAGGTTCATATGCCAAAGCTCTCCTCTCTTCAGCGTACTAATCAGAGGCGCCATCACGGCCTTGCCGGAATTGGGCAGGCCGTCGACGACGACGATCTCCCTGGCCATTTGTTGGGTACGAAGTACCGTACGGTGGTTCTCTATCTCAGGCATCCTTGTGGACGAGATCCCCTTCTTGCCTTTTTCGCATAAGGTGCTCAACGAATTCGAAATCCAGCTCCGAATCAATGTCAATCGACCTCTCTCTAGGCATCACGTAAAGCAAAGTATCATCAAAAAAAATCCAGTTCTTGCGAAAGAGCGCGTCCCGCTGCCAAACGTAGACCGACGCGTTAATGTCATAACAGGGCGGAGCGTCCTGACGGCGAAGCGCTTGCTGAGTCATCGGCTTAGATAATCTCGCCACGCCCCGTTCATCCACCTCAATCAAATTAAAGTAAGGCGAATGTCTCGCCGGCGCCGCTGTAATTACGTTGGAGACCCGCTTGCTCTCTAACAATTGGACCGCGGCTTCAATATCGCCCACCAAACGAAGTGGTGATGTCGGATCCAAATCCACGATCACGTCATACGTCCTTCCGGCGCGCCTTTCAACTTCCTTCACGCAATGCTGAACCGCGGGGATTTTTGGCGCCTCGTCCGTGGCAAGCTCTGCCGGCCTCTGGATGAGATAGTCGGCCTCCCATCTCCTGGCAATATCAAGGATCGCCGCGTTATCGCTGCTCACGGCAACTCCCTCAAAAAGACCGGAAGACTTCGCTTGCGTAATGCTGTGCGCGACGAGCGGTTTTCCCAAGAGTTCCTTGATGTTCTTACTCTTGAGGCCTTTTGAACCGCCCCTCGCAAGGATTGTGCATAGTCGCTTTGTCATAGCATCACACCAAATTGGAACAACAGGCGCTGAACAAGGACAAAACCTTAGTGGCTTTTTGCCGCTGTGGGCTCCGTAAAGAGTGTGGAAGGCGCCGAATCGGATATGTTGTGTGCCCTTCGCCAAAATTTCTCATATTCTCGTACGCGTTTGTAATCAAAACGAATCATCATTTCGCGCAGTCCCAATAATTCCACGGCGTTAAAATTGTGTGAAATGATAGCCGTCACGCGCGTCGCATCGCCAAGATCAAGCAGAAATGCTTCCAGATCTCCTTGGTATTGCTCCATGATTCGATTCCGATAAACCGCAAACCACTCTGAACCCGGATAGGGGGTCGCAAAGAACGGCTTCACCACGATCCCGAGACGCTTCCAAGCATCCATATTTTGAATCAACGAATCAAAATCTTCGACCGGAAAGCCGATGATTTGGTTCGGAATCGGCCGGACGCCGGCCTCCAACGTCCAGAAAAAGCTGCGGATATTTATCTCAGGCGTGGACCCCTTTCCAATCGTTTTCATCACGTGCGGCGAGAAAGACTCATATCCATAGACCAAATGAGAACAGCCGGATCGTCGCATGATTTTGAGGATCTCTTGATTGCAAAGGGAGGCGTGGCTTGTCCCCGACCAATGCACTCCCCGGCAATTCTCATCGTGAGGAACTCCGTCTCTGACACAGGTCGGCTGCAAGCCGTATTCAATCCAGAGCTGGCATATCTTTTTCAACCAGACCCGCTTTGAAAAAACGTCCATCGTCATCAGGTTTTCATCCAAGAAGCCTACAAAATCGATCCCATATTTCTCGAAAGCGTATTTCACCAATTTCACGGCATATTCCGCACTGTGATAGCGGATATCCCGGCGGTAGATGCCAGGCTCGTCGAACCGGACATCTGTTTCTCCTTTTTCGTTTTCAACATAACGCATGTCTCCCGCGATCCCGAGGTGATAACAAAAACGGCAGATAAGAGAACAGCCGTAGCTAGCGTTGATGTCAAGCCGCCGGCGCGCAAGCATTCCTTCTTCCGAAAATAAAGCCTGGCTGTTCTTAAAATAAACTTCTTCGAGAGGAAAAAGATCCCAGGCGGGATACGGAAGGCTGTCCAAATCTTCCATTAGTTCCCGCTGCTTCGAAAGGTCAATCTTGCCGTCGCCCGCGCGGAACACCGTGCCGTCAATCAAATGCCAATCCCGCCGCCCTCGGTCGATCATTTCAAGAATTTCGGGAAAAGTGAGGAAGGCCTCTCCCACAACACCCACATCAACCTGCGGTAAAAAGGTCATAATCTCTCGCGGAATGGATGTCAGGACACCGCCGCCCAGCACGATCACAGCCCGCGGGCAAATCTCTCGCGCGTGCTGAACAATGGCCTTGATGGATCCATAGGCCGTGGTGATTCCGCCCATGGCAATACAATCCCAATCGTCTGCTTCGATAACCTGTCGGATGACCTCGGGTCCTTTGCGCCATGCATTCTGGTCATAAACCTGGACCAGATGCCCCTTCTTCATAATGATCGAAGCAAGCAAGGCCATGCCGTAAGGAACATGTCTCGGCTCGTCTTCTTCGCGAACAACAGGATTGATGAGAAGCACCTTAGCCATTTTTAGTTACCGTATTCAGGAACTCATCAAGAGAAGTGAAGCGGATGGGGTCGCCAAATAAGATTCCACCTTCCGTGCAGTTATATGTTTTGCAGTCGGCCTCGCCGGCCATCTCCAGGAAGATGTCACGGTACCATAGATACGCCGGATCCGTGTAGAACCAAGCGTTGAGATGCGGATTAAAAATGCGGACGTAAAATGATTCGAGATTCTCTTCACCAACAAGGCTGAGCGCCTCGTAATAATACTGGGTATTCTTATAAGGAGTTCCGTCGTAGTAAGAAAAATCGACTCCCGTGAGGGCCACCTGCCGCTTGCCCAATACCGCATGGGCTATCATCCAACAAGCCGAGCCGACGTTCCCGCCAGCATTGACACAGGGAAGACCGTTCAATTCGTAAAGCCTCCGCGTCTGGCCGTCCGCTGAGTCCGGATCGTCATACATCGGATTCCACCAGTAAATCTGCATTCCCGTTTCAAGCACTCGCTCAACCACGTCCTTTGAAGCCGAGGTACACAAGGCGATGCGAAGTTTTTTGCCATGGAGATCCAGAAGCTGGAGGATTTCCTTGTTGGCACGCAATTCGTCTGAAAATGCGGAATCCATATCTTGTCGTGAAAAATAATCGTCCTCCGCAAGATGAGATTCGTTCAGCCTCGGGTCACCGAACCAACGCACGATCCGCTTGGCATGCGGGTCCAGCGAGACGATCAGGTCCGGCACAATGCCGTTACGAAGGCAATACCAGATGGAGCTGTCCGTTGCCAGGACCGCGCCTCGAAAGTTACTTGTTTTGATGCGGAGTGCGACGTTGCGCCGGCGGATACTGGGTCCGGCCGCGATGACAATGGCCGAATCTCCCTGTCCCAAAGACGCCCCCCGTAAAGCAGCCAAGCTCTTGCCATTTTTGAGGTGACGCAGATTGTGCCGGGCGTTCGCAATTCCAATCTCACCAATCCTGTCAAGGGTGATTTGCCCCATGGCGCGAGCCAGTTTTCGCCCCAACTCACCCGTTGCCTTTTGATCTGAAACGGTTGTTTGAGAACTCATCTTAGGAATGTTTGGATTCCTTCCCTTTCTCTTGGTAGTCCCATTTCACCTTCTGCCGTGAGACAAACGCAATGCTTCCACCAATCCGGCGCATCGCTTCCCGCTCGAATCGGGCCTCGAGACTCTCCTTTTCTTTTTCCTCTGCCGAAACTTTCTTCTTCGGAACAAAATTTCCTTTCATAATATCGGCCATCCTGTTGCCTCCTTTTATTTCAAAACCTCAGCAATTTCCCCGCTGACCTTCGTCAAATCCTCCATGCGCCCGATGTCGATCCAGTACTCGCGGACGGGGAACGCGACGGTCTCAATTTTCTCAGCGAGAAGTTTGTTAAACAGGTTCGGCATGTCGTAAAAAGATTCTTTTGGAATCATTTCTAGAATCTCGGGCTCGAGGACGTAGATGCCTGCATTCACAAAGAACTTCTGCACCGGTTTCTCGTCGACATTCAGAATTTTATGGTTCTCAATTTGCACCACGCCGAACGGAACCTCCAGGTCATATTCCCGAACGCACATGGTGGCCTGTGCCTTGAGTTCCTTGTGAAATTCCAGCAATTGATCAAAGTTCACCTTGGTCACTAGATCCCCGTTCATCACCACCACCGGATCCTTGGGCTTATCAGGAAGCAAAGTCAATGCGCCTGCGGTCCCCATTCGCATCGCCTCTTGAATATACCGGATCTCAACGCCCCAACGCGAGCCGTCACCGAAGTAGTCTTTGATCATTTCGTCTTTATAATTCACCGCCAGGTTAAATTTGCGGAATCCATATTCGATGAAGCTTTCCAGAATAATCTCGAGGATCGGTTTAGTGCCCACCTTGAGAAGTGGCTTCGGGCATTCATCCGTGAGAGGGCGCAGACGGGTCCCCAAACCGCCCACCATCAACATGACCCAGTTGCCCTTCGGCCTCATGCCGATCAAATCGTCGAGGACTTCGATCCCCACGACACGGCCCTGCCGGTCCAAGATGGGGATTTGCCGTATCTGTCTCTTCTTCATCAGGGACAGAATTTCTTCCCGTTCCTTGTCCGAAGAAACCACAACCGGTTTTTGTCTCATGACCTTTTCAACCGCTTCGCTAAGCGCCACGCCTCTCAAAATCCCCCGCCGAATGTCTCCATCGGTCACCGTTCCCAGAAGACGCCTGTTTTCGTCGACCACAAGGGCGATTTGTAAGGCTCCGGCGTCGATGGCCTCCACCACCTTCAGAATTGTCGCAGTGGGAGAGACCAGCATTTTCTTCCAGTCTTTCATGCTCCACCTCCCGGATTTTCGTGCATCAATCGAGCGTTGTCGCCGACGTCTGAAGAAATGTTCAGACCGTTTCGAATGATGACGTCATTCCCGATTCGAAGACCGAGATAAACAGTCACTCCCATACCGATGAGCGATCTCTCTCCCACCCTGACATCCCCGCCCAGAACGGCGCCGGGCGCGATGTGCGAGTGGGCGCCGATGAAGCAGTCGTGAGAAACAATAGCGCCTGTATTGATGATTGCGTTTCGCGCCACACGGGCGTTACTCCCCACCACCGCCTGCGCCATCACATGGACTCCTTCCTCGATAACAGCAGAAGGCTCTACCGTAGCATCGGGGTGGATGAGCGGCGGAACCTGAAAATCGGCCTTGTTGATCCGTTTGTAAATTTCTTCGCGCAAGGCCGGCTCTTTCACCGCTCCGAGAGCATTGACCGCATAGCGAATGCCGTCCTTCCGGAAAGCCTCCAGATCCGAATCCGTTCCAACGACCGGAGCACCGAAGACCTCTTTTCCGATTTCCGAATCGTCACTTCCATCTGGAACAATCAAGCCGATCGGCTCATACTCTCCTCTCCGGCGAATAATGTCTAAGCACATCCTGGCATGCCCGCCATGCCCGACCAAGAGAATGGCATTTTTAGGATAGAACGGTCCTTTAATTCGCCGTGATACGCCAATTTTTTGGCCCGCATTCTCTTTGAGGAGCGCCATTATATCTTTTTCCCGAATCAGCTGTCCTACAGGCAGCCGCTCTGCAGGAATTGCATGAGCCTCGATGAGCTCCAGAGCTCTTTTTGTGGCCTTGATGCTTCCCTTCTGCGCGGAATCTCGCTTTCCCCCATCAACCGGTAAGGCCGAATTGAGTTCTTTGGTCAGATAACAAAACATATCTCCAGTCTTAACTTCCTGACCCTCCTTTAGCCGTATCTCTCGAATAAAACCGCTTTCGTCCGCCTGAAAATCAAACGCCGCCTTGGTAGTCTCCAAAGTGCACAACAAATCCCCTTTTTTAACAAATTGTCCGGCTCGAACGTGGATCTCAACAACCTTTGAGGTCTCCTCGTTTGGGAGCACTTGTGGAATCGTTACTTTTTTAAAGCCCATTTTGTCTCTCGGAAGAAACCTTCGCCCTCTCCAGGGTTTCTTTTATTTTTGTCACCAATCTCTCACGTCCCGGCAAGATGACATCTTCGAGGACCGGTGAATTTCCGATTGGAAATTCCAGCGCTCCCACGCGTTGTGGCGCGAGCTTCAGCAGATCGAAAAAAAGGCCGGTCACTTGGTGGCTGATTTCTGAACCGACTCCGTAAGCCTCACTTGCTTCTTCAGCAATCAAAACAACGCGCGACCGTTTAATGGAATCTTCCAAGTCGCGGATCGGCAATGGCTGTAAGGAAGACAAACTCGCAATCTCCACCGTAACTTCTTCCTCCATCATCAGCTCCTCTGCCGCCTGCATGGCGATGGGCGTCATGCCGCCGTAAGTGATCAAGGTCACGTCCGCCTCTTCGAAGTCGCCTAGGCTCAGTAAGGTGGTCGGACAATCGTCTCCGATCTGTCGGATATTCCAGTGGCCGGGGCTGTCTTCCAGCAGTGAGTGGGCATAGGTCGTCTTATTTTCAATCACAATCGTGGGGTCTTTCGCGTTCAAAATGATTTGCTCCAAGAGAATATCGGGACGATGCACAGGGCTCAGGGCAACGACGCGAAGATGCGGAGTTCCCAGCAAGTGTTTTTCCAGACTCTGGCTGTGGGTCGGCCCGTAGCCGCGTCTCCCTCCCATCGGAGCCCTTATGACCAATGGAACGGAAACCTGCTCATGATACATCCACCGATACTTGGCGACGTGATTGATAATTTGGTCTGCTGCCAGCAATAAAAAATCTCCAAACATGATTTCGGTCACGGGACGAAAGCCGCGCAACGCCAGTCCTGCGCTTAAACCCACAATTCCCGCTTCACTTACCGGCGTGGTCAGGACCCGGTCCGGATAACGAGAGGAAAGGCCCTTGCCGGCTTTAAACGCACCGCCGTAAGGATCGAGAAGGTCCTCTCCAATCAAAAGAACCGACGGGTCTTTTTCAAATGCACGATGCAAGCCGAGATTAATGGCCTCGATGACTTTCATACGTTCGCAACCCTTCCCGCTAACCCCTCGATAAAACTCGGCCCCAATTTTTCAATCTCCACTTCAGGAAACGGATCACTCATAGCTTGCTGCATGCTCGTCTCCAAGAGCGCGTTGACTTCGCCTTGGACTCTTAGCACTTCCTCGGACGGGATCCTGTCCGCAAGGATGCGAAGCGGATCTTGCTTTTTAAAATTTTCAATCTCGGCAGGATCCCGGAAGTCATCCCCCTTGGAATGAGGTCCAAAACGATAAGTGTGGATGACTGCAAAATAAGGTTTGCCGCTTCTTACCTTCGGTACAATTTCTGAAAAGAAATCGATCAGTTGAAGTACATCGAAAGTTTCAATCTCGGATGCCTCGATATCAAAAGCCCGGCCTCGGTTGATTATTCTGCCGCTGACGCCAAGGTGGTACGGTGTTGACTGGGAGTAACGATTATTTTCCACGACGACCAACAGAGGCAATTGCCAGAGCGACACCATGTTCAAAACTTCGTAAACCAAACCCTCCCCCATCATCCCGTCCGTGGCGAAGAAAACAACCATCGCGCCTGACTTTTTTTTCTTTTCAGCCAAAGCCATTCCTGCGGCGGTCGCACTCATTCCCCCCAAAATCCCATTGGAATAAAAATTCTTGTAACAAAGATGCTGGCTGCCGCCTCTTCCTCCCGAAACACCCGTTTTCTTTCCGAGGATCTCCGCATAAAGAGGGTAGGGTTCCTGAAATCTCGCCAAGAAGTGGCCATGGCTGCGGTGGTGGCTGACAATAATATCCTGCGGCTTCAAATGCTGGGCCAACGCCACGGCATTTGCCTCCTGTCCGTTGTAGGTATGTGTCGTCCCCCTGATTTTTCCTTTCGAAAAAAGCTCCAGGATGGACTCTTCAAAGCGGCGAATCAGGAGCATCTTTCGATAGAGTCCTCCGCGATTATCCATCATCGCGTTTTCCGACCTTCATACGACACTCCATCCGCCGTCCACGACCAGGTTGTGTCCGGTCACATAAGCAGAGGCGTCAGAAGCCAAGTAAATTGCTGCACCGACAACGTCGTTTGGCCGTCCCATCCGCCTGAGGGGCGTCTTTTCACTGTAGTTTTTTACAAAAGGTTCCGGGCTATGGTTCGGGATCCCGCCCGGGGAAATCGTGTTAACCCTGACTCCGTAAGGTCCGTAATAAGACGCAAGGTAACGTGTAAAATTGACAATTCCGCCTTTGATGACCGAATAAGCAGCGGGCGCTGTCATGGAAGTGTTGCGATAAACCGAGAAATCAGGACCTAGGATTCCATGAATCGATGCGATATTGATGAGGGAACCTTTTTTCTGCTTCTTCATTTGCGCGCCTACTTTTTGACAGCAAAAACAGTATCCGTTCAAATGCCGGTCAATATTTTCCCGCCAGGAAGAAGCGGGAATTGACTCAAAATCAAGGTCCCAATCTTGCGTTGTGGGATAGGCGTTATTGACCCACACATCCACGGCGCCATAAGAGCCGATGACCTTCTCCAGGCACCTCTCAATCGAATTCTCGTCCGCAATGTCCAGAGGGGCGGTCCGCACGTCCACCCCTCTTCTTTTCAACTCCTCGCTCGCTGCCTCGCGACGCTTTTCGTCAATTTCGGCAACGCAAACCTTCGCTCCGAAGGAGGCGAACCCGGCGGCGAATTCCTTGCCCAAGAGTCCCGCCCCTCCCGTGATGACGGCAACTTTCCCCGTTAGATCAAACAAGTTTTTCAGAGCAGGTTCCTGTAAAGTTCTCATTACGTTCTTTGAGAGTTAGGATTTTTTCGAAGAGCTTGCCCGCGCTTGAAAGATCATTCTCCATGGCCGTGTTGTCCAAATGGTCAAAAAAGTACTTTAATTGAGATAAGTACATGTCATCTCTCTGCACGGAGAAATGTTGGGTGCGAGTCCTACCGTCTTTCGTGATTTCCAGCTTGTGATTCAAAATGTCAGCGCGCAGAGTTAATTCCTCAGTATCAACGAAAATCTCCCTTCGAGGATAGCGGCTAAAGTAATTCAAATGGACATTCGTTACCGATGAATCGTGGAAGATTGTCATATCCGCAAAGTCTTCGGAGTCGACCGTCACGGAACTCACCTTGCCAAAAATGCCTCGGAGATCGCGAATCTCACCAAAAAGAAAAGCGGCGTAATCAATCTCGTGGGACAAATCCAGAATGACGCCGCCCCCCTGATTTCTAAAAGCACTGTAATTTTTCAGGTGATCCTGGCCGCTTCGCCACTCGGGCAAATAGGAGGCGCAAAGGGCTCGGGCATGGAGAATCTTCTGTCCCTCCAAAATCTTTTTCGCTTCGCGAATCACGGGATCAAAACGAAGCGGGTAAGCCACATAAGTTGCAAGTCCGTATGTTGTTACAGCCCGAAGCAAATCGTCGAGCCCTTCTCGTTTGCAATCGATGGGTTTTTCGATAAATAGATGCATCTTTCGCGAAGCGCATTCCAATGCCGTCGCAATATGCAAATAAGTCGGGTTCGTAATGAAGGCCGCGTCGAAGGAGTGGCGGTCGACTTCCTCCCATGACAGAAGTTCCGGGATCCTCAAGTCGTTCTTCTCCTGCCCCAGGTAAGTACGCAAGGCAAACAACTGATGAGGGAAGTGTTCTCTAAGCAAACGAGCGTGTCGCTTGCCAATTGAACCCAAGCCACAAATGAGAATGTTCAGCTTTTTCGATCCCTGATTCATAATTTCGCGCGTTCGTCACTTCTAAGATTGGTAGGGACCCTTTTCCCTAGGACT
>Ga0114945_10002040_pt1 | contig 12092 bp, 10 predicted proteins | sample OV2TP3_FD_87194 | JGI IMG/M metagenome (GOLD analysis project Ga0114945, IMG submission 87194) | Hot spring microbial communities from Beatty, Nevada to study Microbial Dark Matter (Phase II) - OV2 TP3 | ecosystem: Environmental > Aquatic > Thermal springs > Hot (42-90C) | place: USA: Beatty... | reverse complement strand
CCGACGCCGTCCACCAGAACCGAAACCTCGTGACCGACCACGCCCCCGACATCGTGCTCGTCTTAGGCGCCGACCACGTCTACCGGATGGACGTGCGCCAGATGGTGGAGTTGCACATCGAGAGAGGGGCCAACGCCACCATCTCCGCGCTGCCCGTCCCCCTGGAGCGGGCGCGCGGCTTCGGAATCCTCGCGGTGGACGAGGAGGGCCGCGTCCTCCGCTTCGACGAAAAGCCGGCCGAGCCGCGCCCGTTGCCCGGCGATCCCTCGCGGGCGCTGGCCTCGATGGGGAACTACGTCTTCTCGGCGCGGGTGCTCGTGGAGGCCCTGGCGAGCGACGCGGCCCGCGCGGGTGCCCACGACTTCGGCCGCACGATCATCCCCGCCCTCCTGGCGGAGAGGCGAAAGCTCTACGCCTATGACTTCCTTCAAAACGAGGTGCCCGGGGTGAACCCGACCGAGGAGCGGGGCTACTGGCGCGACGTGGGGACGATCCCGGCCTACTTTGAGGCCCAGATGGACCTCCTGGGGGAGAATCCCCCCCTCGACCTGGCGAACCCGGAGTGGCCGGTGCGCACGGGTCCCTACCCGGGCTCCGGGAGCCGGATCCTCTCGGCCGAGATCACGGACTCCGTCCTCGGGGAGGGGGTGCACATCAGCCGCGCGCGCATCCGCCGCTCCGTCATCGGGCGGGGGGTGATCGTGGAGGGGGACGCCGAGATCGCCGACTCGGTCGTCATGGACCACACGCTGATCGGCGAGGGCGCGCGGGTCGAGCGGGCCATCCTGGACCGCTTCAACCAGATTCCCCCCGGCGCGGCCGTCTCGGCCGCCGAGGCGGGCCGGTTCCAGGGCGCCCACGTCGACCCCGCGGGGATCATCGTCCTCCCCCGGGGCTTCACCCGCCCCGTCATCTGACCTGCCCCATGGACCTCGACGCCCTGCGCCGCGAGGCGGAGGAGTTTCTGCGGGAGAGCCGCGAGGAGTGGTACCTGGCCGGGGCGGGCCTGAAGGAGGAGATCCGCCTGGCCGAGATCTACGCCCGCCATCCCGGCCTCTTCCGGCGCGAGGCGGTGGACGCCGCCGCGGCCGCCCTGGACGGCGCCGAAGGAGCGCGGTGGCGGCTTTGCGAGCTTTGGGGCTTCCTCGCCCTGGGCTTCATCCGGGAGGGGACGAAGGACCTCACCGAGGAGGCGACCAATTTCGAGAGCGCCGCCACCGTCCGCGCACCGGACGGGGAGGAGATCCCCTACCGGAAGAGCGCCGTCGTCCAGCTCAACGAGAGAGACCGCGGCCGGCGCGCCGCCCTCGAGGCGGCGCGGATGGAGGTCGTCCGGCGCAAGAACGCCTACCTCGCCCCCATCCACGAGAAAACCCACGCCCTCGCCTCGGAGCTTGGCTTCCCCAGCTACCTCGGCATGATGGGGGCCCTCAAGAGCTACTCCCTGGCGCCGGTCCGGGAGGAGATGGAGCGCTTCCTCGGGCGGACCGGGGGCCTCTACGCGCGCAGGATCGAGGAGGCGCTCGGCGGGATCGGGGTGCGGCTCAACGAGGCCCGGCGCCACGACGCCCTGCACCTCTTCCGGGGCGGGGGCTACGACCGGCTCTTCCCGGCGGATCGGCTCCTCCCCTCGGCCCGGGCGATCTGTGCGGGCGCGGGGCTGGACCTCGAGTCGGAGGGGCGCGTGCGCCTCGACCTGGAGCCCCGGCCCCGCAAGAGCCCGCGGGCGTTTTGCGCCTCGGTCCGGGTTCCTGAGGAGGTCTACCTGGTCATCCGCCCCCGCGGGGGGCACGAGGACTACCGCGCCTTCTGGCACGAGCTGGGCCACGCCCTCCACTTCGCGAACGTGGACGGGGCGTCCCCCTTCGAGGCCCGGCGCCTGGGGGACAACTCCGTGACGGAGGGCTACGCCATGCTCTTCGACCACCTCCTCATGGACCCGGCCTTCCTGGCGGACGCCTTGGGAGGGGGGGAGGGGGACTACGGGGAATTCATCGGCCACATCGCGCTTTTTGAGCTCTTCATGCTCCGCCGCTACGCGGCCAAGATCGACTATGAGCTCTCCCTCCACCGGGGGCCGGAGCTCGCGGGCCGGGAGGCCCTCTACGCCCGGAAGCTGGGGGAAGCCACGCTCGTGGCGTATCCCCCCGAGAGCTTTTTGGACGACGTGGATCCTTTCTTCTACTGCGCGAACTACCTGCGCGCCTGGATGCTCCAGGCCCAGCTGGGCGAGGGGCTGAGGAGCCGCTTCGGGCGCAGGTGGTGGCGGGAGAGGAGGGCCGGGGCGTTCCTCAAGGAGCTTTGGCGGGCCGGCCAGGCCGAGGACGGGGACGCCCTCTCCCGCCGCCTGGGGTTCCCCCGCCTCTCGGCCGAGCCCCTGGCGGAGGCGATCGAGGGGGCGCTGGGGAGGTAGGGGAGCATTCTCCGCGCGCGCACAGCCCGGAGCGGCGGCGGGCCCCGGCCGCCGGGGCCCGGATCTGGCTTTTTTGCTATAATACGCATGTCTTTGCCATGGTGCGTTTTTCCGGAAAGCCAATTGAGATCCGCGGGGCAGAGGACGATGTGGCCCGGCGGGTGAATGCCGTTCGGCCCGCAGCCGTGCTCTCCCGGGGGAGGGGACGGAGCGGATCGGCGATCGGGGGATCTTCAGAGGAGAGTTGGCCATGTGGTGCCGCATCGCGGTCCAGATCCTGGTCGGCTTGGCGCTCGCGCTGGCGGGGGAACCCGGCCTGGCGCAGCAGAAGATGAAGCTCGTCTGGTGGGAGCACGCCAACCCGCCTCACAACGATCTCTCCAAGGAGCTGGTGGCCCAGTTCAACCGGGCGAACCCGGACGTCGAGGTGACGTACGAGTTCTTCGCCATGACCCCCTTCTTCAAGAAGCTCGCCGTCGCGGTCTCCACCAAGACGGCGCCCGAGATGTACACGGTGTTCAGCACCCTCATGCCGAGCCTGCTCGAAAAGAAGGGGGTCGCCCCCCTGAACGTCCAATGGCTGGGCTATTCCTCCCTCGAGGAGATGAAGAAGGCGTACCTGCCCGGCGCCCTGGATGGCTACATCTACGACGGCAAGCTCTACGCCGTGCCCATCCTGGCGCAGACGATGAGCCTCTACCTCAACATGAAGCACTTCCGCGAGGCGGGGCTGGACCCCGACAAGGACTACCCGCGCACCTGGGACGACCTGGCCCGGGTGGGCAAGAAGCTGGTCAAGGTCGAGGGCGGCCGCATGGCGCGGGAGGCCTTCGACTTCGCCATGATCTCCTCGGCGTGGACGATGATCCAGATGGAGCCCATCATCCACCAGTTCGGGGGGAGCATCCTCGACCCCTCCGGCAAGAAGTGCGTGGTCAACAGCGAGGCGGGCGTCAAGGCGATGAAGCTGCGCGCCTCCTTCGCCCACGAGCACAAGATCTCGGACCCGACCGTGACCGTGGCCACCCACGCCCTCCCGGCGAGCGACTTGTCGGCGGGCCGGGTCTCGATGTTCATCACCCACCCGGGGAGCGTCGCCCAGTTCGGCCCCGCGCTGATGAAGGACATCAAGGTCGTCCCCCATCCCCAGCTGGACCCGGCCAAGCCGATCACCGCGACCTATGGGTTCGCCCTCGCGCTCAACCCCGACATCCCGGCCGAGAAGCAAAGGCGGGTCCACGAGCTCATCCGCTTCGTCTCGGCGGACCCGAAGAAGTGGCTCGAACGGGTGGGCACGGTGAATCCGCACAACGGATTCCTCGACATCCCGGGCGTGCGGGAGCACCCCTACATCGACGTCTTCGTCAAGGACATCTCCACGGCTCGGCATCTCACGCGCTCCCCCAAGTACAACGAGATCGCCGACGCCATGCACCGGGCGATGGAGCGGGTGGTGCTGGGCCGGGAGAACCCCAAGGCCTCCCTCGACCGGGCCTGCCAGGACATCGACCGCGCGCTGGGCCAGCCCTGACGGAGGGCGCTCGCACGGCTCGCGGGGGGACCTCCCCCCGCGAGCCGTGCTTCGGCCGCCGGGCCTCTGGTGGAGGCGATCGGGGGGGGGTGCTGGCGGGTTGAGCCTAGGGCCGCGTAATCGGTGGAGGCGCCTGCCCGGGCGAGCCCGTCAAGGGGGGCGGTTTGACCACCTTCATCTGCGGGGGAGAAGGCAACGCTCTCATCGAGAAGCAGTCGGGGGGGACGCAATCGGCCCCCCGTTCCAACCAAACGATCCAGAAGATCCCGAGACTGAGCAGCAGAACCACGAAAACCGCGGCGAAGAGCAGCGTCCCCCGACGGACCCGGCGCATGAGTTTTCCTCTCCCGCGGTTCCCGAAAATTGACCTCTGCGTGCTTCCCGAGGGGCATTCTGCGGGTTGGCCTCCGGGCGCGCAAGCTTCTGTCCAAAGAGAGGGGGGGGGATGCGCCCTGCGGATGCCAGCTTGAAGGGGATGAAGCGCCGGGGGATTTTTTTGGGCGGGCGGGTGGAGCGCTTGGGGCCTGGAGGGGAGATGCCCGGGTCCGCTCCACCTTCCGGCCCGCCCGCGGGGCCGTGCATCGCTTCGAAATCGGCCGGCGCCCGGCCTGTGAAGTATTTCTAAGCGGGGAGCGTTACAGGAAGATTTCCGAGAGGTTACCGCCGGGTAAAATCCGCGCCGCGGGCCCTCAGGAGTGGAGGGCGCGGGTGATTTGCCTGCTCTCCGCCCAGGCGAGGACCCCCCCGACGGCGAAAAGGGCCACGCCGGCGATCTGGCGCGTGGCGGGGGCGAAGGGGTAGAGCATCTCGATGCCCTCGAACCGCAAGCCGAGAAAGGCCTCGGCCATCCAGGCGCCCCCCAGGAAAAGCGTCACGACTGTCGCGATGCCCAGCATGTTTCGTCCCTCCCGTGGCTTACGATGCCCTCTATCTACCGGAAAATGTGCGCCCTCCGGGGGGCCTTTGGCAGTGCCCCCGCTCACGGGATGCGTGTGAGGGATTTCACGGGGGCCCGCCCCGCTGTGGGGCAGCGCACAAAAGGGCGCAGGTCGCCGGGCTCCCCCGCGCCCGGGGAGGTTCGCCGATCGGGCGGGGCGATTGTGGATGCGGGGGGCAGCCGCACCGTCGTAAGGGGGTCAGGCGGGTTTCCGCTCCCAGTCCCGGAGCGCCGCCCGGGCCGCGTTGTGGCCCGGCGCCCCCGTGACCTCCCCGCCGGGGTGGGTCCCCGCCCCGCAGAGGTAGAGCCCGCGGATGGGGGTCCGGTAGCTGGGCCGCTGGGTCCACATCTGCTGGGGGATGATGTCCAGGTGGCGGATGTTGCCGTCGGTCAGATAGGCCCGCCGCTCGAGGTCCCAAGGGGTGAAGAGCGACCAGTCGATGATCGCCTCCCGGATGTCGGGGGCGTAGAGGGCGAGGGTCTCGATCAGGTGCTCCCCGGCCCGCTCCCGCGCCGCCTCCCAAGTGCCCTCGCGGAGGCGGACGGGCGCGTAGAGGGACCAGACCGACATCACGTGCTGCCCCGGCGGCGCCAGGGTCGGGTCATAGACCGTGGGGATTTGAACGTACATGACGGGGCAGCTCGTGGGCCTTCCGGCCTTCGCCTCCTCCCAACTTTGCTCGAAGTAGGCGACCGAGGGGCAGATCCGCATCTGCGCCAGATGCCTCGGGTCGTGGCCCTCTCCCAAATAGCGGGAGAAGTCGGGAAGACCCCGGAGGGCGCAGTGCAATTTCAGGCAGGAGACCGTGGTCTTCAGCCGCCGGACGCTCTCCAGAAAGGCGGGCTCCAGGGCGCCCGGGTCCAGCAGCCGCAGGAAGGTGCGCTTCGGGTCCGCGTTGGAGAGGATGACGTCCGCCTCGATCCCGCCCTCCCCCGCCGCGACGACCCCGCTCGCCCTCCCGTCCCGGACGGCGATGCGCTCCACCTCGACGCCGGTCCGGATCTCCACCCCCTGGGCCCGGGCGGCCCGCGCCATGGCCTGGGTGATGGCGCCCATGCCCCCCCGGGGGATCCCGAGGTTGGCGGGGGCGGTGAACTGGTTGCACTTGATGTAGGCGACGGACAGGATGCTGCCGGGCGCCCGCACGTCGCCCGCGTCGTGGGCTTCGATGAAGGCGGCGCGGATGAGCTCGGAGGCGAAGTGCTCCTCCACCAGATCCTTCATGTTTCCGGCGAGCATCCGGTCGAGCACTTCCTCGTCCGGAGTGCCACGGGCGCTTGCGGCGACCTCGGCCAGGGCCGGGGGATCGGTGAGGAAATGGCGGTGGAGGATTCCGGAGGCCCGTCGCCAGAAGGCCGTCCAGGCCGGGTAGCTCTCGGCGTCTTCGGGAGAGAGGCGGCGGATCTCCTCCAGGGTGCGCGCGTCGTCGGGCCAGGCCAGAAAATGCCGGCCGTCCGGGAACGGCTGAAGGCGGTAGGGGGCGAGGGGGTAGATTTCGAGGCCGTGGCGCCGGAGATCCAGGTCCTCGATGATCTTGTCTTGCAGCAAATGGCACACGTAGGCGCAGCTGGAGACCCGGAAGCCCGGGATAAGCTCCTCCGTGACGCAGGCCCCTCCGACGAGCGCGCGCCGCTCGAGGACCAGCACCTTGGCTCCGGCCCTGGCCAGGTAGTTGGCGGCCACGAGCCCGTTGTGGCCGGCGCCGAGGACGATGGCCGAAAATCCGCGGGGCATGGGGTCCTCGTCTCAGAGCCTGACCGCCTTGCCCTCCCGGCAGGAGCGGTCGGCCGCCATGGTGAGGGCCAGCACCCCGCGGGCGTGCTCCCCGGTGGCCAGGCCCACCCCGCCCCGGCCCAGGACGCGGCGCACGAAGGCGTCGGTCTCATCCTTCATGGGCCCGAAGAACTCCCCCAGGGCGAAATCCCCTGGCATGGCCGAGCCGAGGAAGGCGACCTTGACCTCGTGCTCGGGGGTGTAGGGGCAGGGGATGGGGTCCCCCGGGGCGAGGACGACGTCGCGGTGGGCGTCGTCGATGTTGAGGCTCCCCTTCGTGCCCTGGAGGTCGATCTCCATGGTGGCGGTGTAGGCGGGCCAGTGGTGAGGCGGGAGCCAGCTCGTGCCCATGGTGGCGACGCTGCCGTCCTCGAAGGTGACGATCATCCACAGGAAGTCGTCCCGCTTGTAGGGCTTGAAGACGAAGCTCGCCGAGCGGGCGTAGACCTCGGCGGGCCGCTTGCCCTCCATGTACCAGAGGATGAGGTCGACCATGTAGGTGAGCGTGTTGATGGAGGGCGTGGTGTTGGGGGAGCGGCGGGCGACGGCCTCCCCCACGGCGCGGGTGACGTAGATCTTCCCCATCGCCATGACGAGGTCGCCCAGCTGGCCGGCGTGGACGGCCTGCTTGGCGAGGAGGTAGCGCCGCCTGAAGCGCTGGGTGTATCCGACGAAGATCTCCGAGCCGCTTCGCCTCGCCTTGGCCAGGACGTCGTCGGCCTCCTGGAGATCCAGGACGAAGGGTTTCTCGACCAGGACGGGTTTTCCCAGCTCCGCCGCGAGGGCCGCCGGGCCGTGATGGCCCTCCTCGTCGGTCGAGACGATGACGGCGCCCACGCGCTCGTTGCGGACCGCCTCCTCGTACCTGGCGGTGGCCATGTCGGCGCGCACGGACTCGGCCAGGCGGTCGAGCTTCTCGGGGACGATGTCGCACACGGCGAGGTATTCCACCTGGGGGATCTGGGCGCACGCGTGGGCCCGGAGCGTCCCGATGCTGCCCGCGCCGATGACGGCCACCCCTGTCGTCTTCATGGATGCCTCCTCTCCCCGGATTGCATCCGCCCCGGGGCGGAGGAATAATCCGGCTCGTTCTTCTTTCGCCGCAACCTTCTCCTCACGATGGAGGCCGAGATGCGCATCGACGTCCAGACCCACCTCTTCCCCGAGCTCTACGTCAAGGCCCTGGCCGGCCGCTCGAAGTATCCCCGGTTCGAGCGGGCGGGGGAGACCTGCTGGGCGTGGGCCAGCCCCGACGAGAAGCTGCCCATGTCCCCGGACAGGCACCTGAGCATCCGCTTCAAGGTCGATGAGATGGACGCCGAGGGCATCGACCTCGCCCTCCTCAGCCTCAACATCCCGGGGCCCGACTTGGCCGCCGACCCCAGGGAGGCCGACGAGCTCGCGCGGATCGCCAACGACGGCATCGCCCAGGCCATCGCGCCCTACCCGGGCCGCTTCCGGGGGGTGTGCTCGCTCGGCTGGGGCGACATCGAGGCCTCCTGCCGCGAGCTCGAGCGCTGCGTGGACGAGCTGGGCTTCGTCGCCCTCCAGGTCTTCGCCTACGTCGGCGGCAGGCGCTTCCTCGACGACCCCGCCTTCGAGCCCGTCTGGGGGCTGCTGGCCCGGCGGGGCGTCCCGCTCGTCCTGCACCCGGGGCCTTCGCCCTCCGCGCCCGTGTACAAGGACCACTGGCTCGGGCCCACCGTCGGCTTCATGTTCGACGAGAGCCTGGCGGCGCTCCGGCTCATCCTGGGCGGCGTCCTGGAGCGCCACCCGGGGCTCAAGGTGCTCCTCCCCCACGGCGGGGCGGCGCTGCCCTTCTTCATCGGGCGGGTGGACGGCCTCCACGGCCGCCACGGCGAGCAGGCGGGCGCGCTGCCCCACCCGCCCAGCCAGTACTTCGCCCGCTTCTACACCGACGCCGTGACCCACTCGAAGGAGGCGCTCGCCTTCTCGATCCGGCAGATGGGGGTGGACCGGCTGATGTTCGCCACCGACTCCCCCTGGGTCCCGCCCAAGCGGCACATCGCGATCGTCGAGGGCCTGGGCCTCCCGGCGGCCGACCTGGAGCGTGTCTGGAGCGGGACGGCGAAGGCCTTCTTCGGCCTCTGAGCGCCCTCAGGCGCCCTCCGATCGCAGGAGCATCCGCCTGGCGTCGTACTCCAGGACGATCTCGCCGCTTTGGTTGAACACCTTTTGGTGGCTTTTGACGATCCCGCGGTCGGGTTTTGTCTTTGAGGGGCGGACCTCGGTCACCTCGGCCTCGACGCGGAGGGTGTCCCCCACGTAGACGGGGGCGCGCGCCGCGAGGGCGTCCACGCCCAGGAGGGCGACCGCGTAGTCGTGGAGCACCCCCGTCTGGACGATGAGGCCGTCCGCGATGGCGCAGGTGAGGAGGGCGGGGGCCATCCGCCGCGGGTGGCCCCGCTCCTTCAAGAACTCCATGTCGAAGAAGAGGCTCTCGGCGTAGCCCACGAGGTTCACGTAGCCCACCACGTCGGTCTCGGTCACGGTGCGGCCGCGGGTGGTGACCCTCTGGCCGACGGACCACCCCTCGAAGGGGATCCCCTTGCGCATCCCACCTCCCTGCCGGCGGGGGCAAAAGCGCCGCCGGGCTGCGCCTTTTCCCGGCCTGGCGGGCCCCCATGGTAGGGGATGCGGGGCTGGATTGCCACCGATTCAGGGCCCCTCCTCCCCGGGGCGGAATACCCCAAAAACCGGGTTGTTTTGCCTGATAAGGTGGTAGAATGGGGCGGTGGAACCCGGGGGCGTCCAAGGGGAACGAGGGGCGGGTCCATTCGCTCTCTTTTCAGGAGCCCGTGGCGAGAGGAGGCCGGACATGTGGCGCATCGGGGCGGCGGCGCTGGCGGGGCTCCTGGCCCTCTTCCTCATGGCGGAGGACGCCTTTGCGTGGAGGCCGCATCATCATCACAGGCATCATCGCCGCCACTCGAGTTTCGTCGCCGTCTACCATTTTGGTTTCTTCCACCCGTACCCCTACTACCCCTACCGTCCCTATTACGCTTATCCGCATCCGCCCGTTGCCTACTACCCCGCCCCCGCGCCCTACGCCGCGGGGGGCAACGAGATCCTGGGGGCCATCCTGGGGGGCATCGGCGGGGGCGTCATCGGCCACCAGATCGGGGGCGGCAGCGGCAGGGTGGCCGCGACGGCCGCCGGAGCCGTGATCGGAACCTTGCTCGGAGGCGGGATCGGACGGCAGCTGGACGATTACGACAGGCGCCTCGCGATCCGGAGCGCCCAGTACGCCCTCGAGAAATTGCCCTCGGGGGGCGAGGTCGAGTGGCGCAACCCCGACACGGGCGCCCGCGGGGCGGTCGTCCCCCGGCCCGCCTTCAAGAACCGTCTCGGGCAGTACTGCCGGGAGTACCAGCAGACCGTGATCGTGGGCGGCCAGGAGGAGCGCGCCTACGGCACCGCCTGCCGCCAGCCCGACGGGCAGTGGCAGATCGTCAACTAGCCCCGGCTCTCCCCTAGTCCATCACCACCGCCGCGCGCCCGGTGATGGCGCCCTGCGCCAGGCGCTGGTGGACCTTCTCCACCTCCTCGAGCTTGTAGGTCTCGGTCACGAGGGGCCAGATGTCCCCGCGGGCCACGAGCTCAAGCGATTCGATCAGCTCCTGCATGGAGCAGTAGCGGCTCCCCATCAGCTCGAGCTCCTTTTGGACCATCTCCCGCTGGTTCGCCGAGAAGGCCGGCTGGCCGCTCCCCCCCAGGGTGACGAGGCGCCCCCCCGGGCCGAGGGCCTTCGCGGCGGCCTCGAGGGTGGCGGGGGTCGAGACGAAGTCGATCGCCGCGTCCAGCCCCTTTCCCCCGGTGAGGTCGAGGAGGGCCTCCGTCACCTTGCCCCGGGAGGCGTCGACCGCCTCGTGCGCCCCCGCGTCGCGGCACTTGCCTAGCTTCTGGGGGACGGCGTCCACCGCGATCACCCGCGCCCCCGCCCAGCGGGCCATCATCACCATGTGGATGCCGACCCCGCCCCCCGCCCCGAACACCGCCACGTTCTCCAGGGGGGCGATGCGGGCGCGGCGGATCACCTTGTAGGGGGTGGCGACGGCGTCGCAGATGACGGCCACCTCGGCCGGGTGCTTGCGGTAGTCGAGGGCCTTGGGGAGGTGGACGAAGTTCCGGGCCGGGAGCTTGATGTACTCGGCGTAGGCCCCGTCCAGCTGGCGGCCGATGTAGCCCACGAAATTCTCGCACAGGGTCTCGCGGTTGACGCGGCACCACTTGCACCGGCCGCAGGTCACGTAGAAGTGGGCGGTCACGGCGTCGCCCTCCTTGAGGCCCTGGACGCCGGGGCCCACCGCCGAGATGATCGCCGTGAACTCGTGCCCGATGACGATGGGGAAGTTGGCCGGCGCGCGCCCCGCCCGGACGTGCTCGATGGTGAGCCCCGCCCCGCAGGCCAAGACCCGCGCCACCGCCTCCCCCGGGCCGGGGACGGGGTCGGGGCGGTTCTCCGAGACGAAGGGCGTGTTGGGTCCCTTGAGTACCATCGCCTTCACGGGGTTCTCCTCCCTCGGGGAAAAGGTGTAAGATTTCGGGGAATTCCCGAAGGATTAAATCACAGGCCCCGGGGGGCGACAATTCGCGCCGGCGGGTTTCGCTTGTCGGGATTTCCCGGGACCTGCGGGTCAGGATTCCAAAATGCCTGCGGGGAGGGCGGAGGGGATCATCGGGCCCGGGAGCTGCCCAAAGGGGCAGTCCCGAGAATCTCCCCTAATAGGGTCCAGAGGGCCAAGGACAAATGAGAATCCTCATCCTGGGGGGCGGATTCGTTGCCATCAACGCGGCGAAAACCTTGCAGCGGGCCCTCAAGGGCCGGACCGGCTTTGAGGTCACGATCATCAACGAGGAAAACTACACCGTCTTTCAGCCGATGCTGGCCGAGGTGATCTCGGGGAGCCTCGGCGTCTTCGACACCGTCGTGCCGATCCGGGACCTGTGCCCCCGCGTCAATTTGTACGTCCGCAAGGTCGAGAGCATCGACCTGGCGAAAAAGGTGGTGGTGACCAGCAACCCCTTCCGCCCGAAGACCGAGGAGATTCCCTACGATCATTTGGTCTTGGCGCTGGGCCAGCTGGAGAATTTCTCGCTCGTCCGCGGGCTGACGGAGCACGGTCTGCACTTCAAGAACCTGGGCGATGCCCTGGTCTTGCGGAATCACCTCATCCGGATCCTGGAGCAGGCGGACGTGGAGAAGGATCCGGCCTTGCGCCGCCAGATGCTGACGTTCGTCATGGCGGGCGGAGGCTTCTCCGGCACCGAGGCGATCGCGGAGATGAACGACTACGTTCGCAGCGTGGCCCGCCGCTACCGGAACCTGGACCCGGGGGAGATCCAGGTGGTCCTCCTCCAGTCGAGGCCCCGAATCCTGCCGGAGCTGTCCGAGTCGCTGAGCCTCTACGCCCAT
>Ga0114945_10002039_pt1 | contig 12098 bp, 8 predicted proteins | sample OV2TP3_FD_87194 | JGI IMG/M metagenome (GOLD analysis project Ga0114945, IMG submission 87194) | Hot spring microbial communities from Beatty, Nevada to study Microbial Dark Matter (Phase II) - OV2 TP3 | ecosystem: Environmental > Aquatic > Thermal springs > Hot (42-90C) | place: USA: Beatty... | reverse complement strand
GGACTATAGGTTTGCATCGCCTTGATCCCTTTCTTTGGAAAGTGGATAGCCCTGAATCAGCGACTACAAAATATAGCCCCCCATCTTTAGGTCAAGTTATTTGATTCTCATTCCTTAATGCACTGTCCGGGGCCTCGGATCGCGAGGTGATCGTCTACGGCATCGTCACGGACCCGGACAACAGGCCGGTGATGGGCGCCTCCGTGAGCCTGTCTGACCCCGTGACTCGCCAGGAGACGATCGCGGAGACCTCCCCGGAGGGCAGGTACAGACTGTCCGTTCCGGCCGGCGTCTACCGCATAGGCGTGGCCCCTCCTCCGGGGAGCGGGCTTCGGGAAAGGGAGGTCCGGGAACTCCAGGTCCCTCCGCGACGGGAGAGTTATGTCCTCGGAGAAGTGCTCGTCTGTTTTCGACGCCCTGTCGTGAGGTGGCCCGCCGGCCTATCGAGCGCCCCGGTCCGGGAGGTCACGGTGACGGACCCGGCCGTGGCTGAAATGATTCGACAGGTCAGGGCGACTCGCCTGGAGAAGGTCTTTCCAGACGCTCCCGAATCCGATACGCCGGCCGTCGCCCGCAACGGGACCCTGATAGAGCCTCCCGACCTCTCCAAAGTCTACACGCTCGTGGTCCCGTCGGGCGCGGACATCCCGGCCGTCGTGGAGCAGTTCAGCGGCCTGCCCGAAGTGGCGTATGCGGAGCCGAATGAACCCGTTCGCCTTTTCGGCCAGCCCCTCCCGGCCTGGGTCAGGCTGGACCTCGCCCTCGAACAGGGCGTCGGGCTGGACCTCTTCCTCGTGTCCGAGCATCAGAGGAGGCGGACCCTCTCCGGCGTCCGGCCGGGCGACACCCTTGAGGTGGAGATCGTCGCCCTCTCCGGGGCCGGGGAGGCCAGAGAGTTCATCGCCCGGATCGAGTTCGACCCGAAGCGGCTCACCTACGCCAGCCTCCAGACAGGGGGCCTCATCCCCGGCCTTCAGGGGTTTTCGTTTCTCGGCAAGGGGGTCGTGGAGATAGGCGGTTTTACGCTCAACGGCGGGCCGGGGGCCGTGAGAGACGGCGGGACCCTCGCCTTCATGCGGTTTCAGGTGGGAGAGGACCTGCCCGGGATCGCCTCGTTGAGGCTCACCTCCGGGGGCCTCAAAAACGGAGATCATCTGAAGCGATTCCCCCTCGACAGGGCCGTCACAGCCGAGATCGCCGGTCAGCCCCCGGCTGACTTCGACGGGAGCGGCGAGGTGGACTTTGACGACTTCTTCCTCTTCGCCGATGCCTTCGGCAGGAGGAATGGAGACCGGGGATTCGAGGGGAAGTTCGACCTGGACCGGAACGGGGAGGTGGGGTTGGGGGACCTCTTCCGGTTTGAGGAGGCGTTCGGGAAAGAGGAGAGAACCGAAGAACCGGCGAATAGCCTTTATCCTGGGATCACCGGCAGCGTCAGGTGAGAGGGGCATCGGGCGTCGTGAAAGACCGTCTGCCGGGCGACCTGCGGGTCCGCGTCTAACCCCGTCTCGCGGCCCGTGTTCAGGTTCCGGTCGAACCGGGGAAAGTTGCTGCTGGAGACTTCGAGCCGGATGCAGTGCCCTGCCCTGAAGACGTTGCCCGTCTCCCAGAGGCTGATCCGATACTCATAGACCGTCCCCGGCTCAATCAGCTTTGGCGTCTCGTAAGACTCGCGGAACCGGGCCCGCACGATCCCCTCGCACAGATGGATCGCCTTTCCTCCCGGATGCACGTCCACCAGCGTCGCCGTGAAGTCCGTGTCCGGCGCGGCGGAGGCCGCGTAGAGCGTCAGCTCCACCGGGCCGGTGACCTCCAGGTCCTCCGCAAGTGGGTCCGTGGAGTAGACCAGCACGTCGTCCCGGCGCTCCACCGGCCGCCGGTCCTTCGGCCCCGTGTTGTCCGCGAACATGCTCTGCCCCCCCAGCGTGGGCGCGGGGTCTTCCGGGTCGTAAGTGAAGGTGTCCGGCAATCCCTCCTTCGGCGGAGTCAAGCGGAGCTGGCCGTCGCCGTGCAGGGAGTTGGCCCGGCCTCCGCTGTGCAGGTAGAACCTCGTGTAGCGCGTGCGCGCCAGCGGCCACTCCCCCTCGCCCCGCCAGACATTGGCCCCCATGATGAACAGCCGGACCGGAGACTCCCCGTCCATGCCGTTCTCGATCCCCCTCAGCCGCCGGTCGTACCAGCGCAGGTGCTCGCCGGGGATGTCCACGCCCGCCCCCGGCCCGAAGTCCGCGTCCCCGAAGGGCGCGGCGCTCCCGATCCCCGAGTGCGTCCACGGCCCCACCATCAGCCGCGTCCGCCTCCGCGCCTCCTCCGTCCGCGCCTGCGCCTTCCAGCCCGCAAAGCACTTGAACCCCTCGTGCAGCAGGTTGTCGTACCAGCCCGTGATGAAGTAGGCGGGGACCTCCACCTCGCCGTACCTCCCCTTCATGCTGTAGGACTTCCAGAACTCGTCGAACGCCTCGTGCCGGACGATCTCCCGGTAGAAGGGCCGGTCCGCGATGTCGTCTAAGGCCGAGACCAGCGGCAGCCTCCGATAGACCTTCGGCCAGTCGATCAGGTCCCGGGGCGCGTTCTGGTTCGTCCGGTCCCCCAGCCAGATGAAGTTCATGGCGTTCTGCAACTGCAGGACCCCGTTGTAGCGCATGTGCCCGTAGTTGTCCTCCTGATTCGCGATGGGGACGAGCGCCTTCACGTAGGGGCTGCGGAAGGGCGCGGGCAAAATCTGAGTGAATCCGGGATAGGAGACGCCGAAGGTCCCGATGTTCCCGTCGCACCAGGGCTGCGCCCCGATCCACTGCTGCGTGTCGTAGCCGTCCTGCGCCTCGTCCACGTAGGGCCGCCACACCCCCTCCGACTCGTAGCGGCCCCGGCTGTCCTGCATGACCGCCGCGTAGCCGCTCCGGGCGAACCGGAGCGCCCACTCCACGTAGCGCGGGTGTTGCGTGCTGTAAGGAGACCGGAGCAGCAGCACGGGAAACCTCTCCCCGCGGGCGGGCCGGTAGAGCGCGGCGTAGAGCCGGACCCCGTCCCGCACGGGGATCCTCAGGTCGAGCTGAATGCGGATGTCGTCGCAGGCCATGCCTCACCGCCTTTTGAATCCGATGCCATCCCCGTCCGCAGGACCTGCCCGCCCCCCTCACCCCGCGAGCCGTCCAGGACCACGACAGACGCCATCGTCAGGCCTCCGCCGGGCGCAAATCCTCCAGCACGAGTTGCACGCGGGTCTGCCCCCGGTAGGTGTTCGCCTCCAGCGTGAACGCCGCGTCCACCCGGTCCCCCGGCGAGAGCAGGTAGACCAGCTCCCCCTGCCGCCACCAGATCGCGTCGCAGGTCTGCTCCCCTGCCCTGAGCGTCAGCTTGAGGTGCGCCCCCTGCCCCACGGCGGTGCAGCTCTCCACCCGGCAGTCCCGCAGTAGAAACCGGGGATATTCGTTGTCCGCCCCGAACGGGGCCAGGGCCGACAGCGCCGACACGGTCTCCAGAGAGACATCCGAAGGCCCCAGGGCCACATCCAGCTCCAGCCGGGGCGTCAGTCGGTCCTCCGACAGCAGCCGGTCCGCATCCTCGATCAGCCGCTCCCGGAACGCCTCGAAGTTCTCACAGGGAAATGAGAACCCCGCCGCGTCCGCGTGCCCCCCGTAGTCGGTCAGCAGGTCCGCGCACCGGAAGATGGCCTCCACGATGTTGTAGCCCCCGGCCGTGCGGGCGGACCCGGTGTAGACCCCGTTCTTGCGGGCATCCGTGCAGACCACCGCCGGCCGCCAGTAGGTCTCGGCCAGCCGGCCCGCGATCAACCCGATCACCCCCAGGTGCCAGTCCTCCCCCCGCACGACCAGGATCCGGTGCCGGTCCAGCCCCTCCTCGCCCACCTGCCGCTGCGCCTCCTCCACCCCCGCGTTCTGGAGGTCCTGCCGCCGGAGATTCAGCGCGTTCAACTCCCCGGCCAGCCGCGCTGCCTCGCCCGCGTCCCGACACCGCAGCAGGCTCAGCGCCAGGTCCGCCGAGGCCAGCCGGCCCGCGCTGTTGATCCGGGGCCCCAGGAAAAACCCGATCATCGTCGTGTCCACGGGCCGGTGGGCCGACCCGGTCGCCTCCTTCAGCGCCCGCAGGCCGGGCCGGGTCGTCTGGTCCAGGACCTGCATCCCGCGCCGGATCAGCAGCCGGTTCTCCCCCGTCACGGGGGCCACGTCGGCCACGCTCCCCAGCGCCACTAAGTCCAGCAGCGAGTTCAGGTAGGGCCGGCGCTCCGCCTCCGGCATCAGCGCCTGCGACAGCGCCTGCGCGACCTTGAACGCCACCCCCACCGCGGCCAGGCCCTTGAAGGGATAGGCGCAGTCCACCCGGTTGGGGTTCACGACCGCCAGCGCCGCCGGGAGGCGCTCCGGGGGGTGATGATGATCGATCACCACCACGTCCACGCCCGACGCATTGGCCGCCTCGATCGCCTCGAACGACGAGATGCCGTTGTCCGCCGTCACGATCAGCCTGGCGCCCCGCTCCAGGGCCCGCCGCACCCCCGGCGGCTTCATCCCGTACCCGTCCCGGTACCGATCCGGCAGGAGGGAGTCGGCGTCCGCCCCCGCCCGGTCCAGGAAGTCGAGCAACACCGCCGTGCTCGTCACCCCGTCCGCGTCGTAGTCCCCGAACACCACGATCCGCTCCCCTCCCCGGATCGCCCTCAGGACGCGGTCCACGGCCCGGTCCATGTCCTTCATCAGGAAGGGGTCCCCAAGCCCCTCAGGGTCATCCGACAGGTCCGCCGGGGTGAGGGACCTGTTGGCCAGGATGACGTCCACGATCGAGTCGTAGCCCCCGCGGTGCCGGACGTGCCAGATCGGGTAGCGCTGCATGGAGATACCTCGAAAATCCAAAAGACGCAGAGGAGGGACAAAAAATGGCGGGAAAAGGGATCCCCGATCCCGATGAGGAAAGTTTACGCAGATTTCGCGGAAGAAGCAAGGGCTGTTTTATCCCCACCTCATGGGCCCTACCACCCGGTGAGGGAATGTCCGTCTCCGTTGAAATAGAGGACATCCACGGCAACGCCCAGCCCGATGCCCGCCACGTAGCCGATGGCCATCCCCAGAAAGAGCGGCGCCGTCCTGCGGTAGCGCTCCAGGCCCCCGAACTTCAGCAGCAGGGTCTTGACCAGCCAGACGATGAAGATGGAGGCGGTGCTGCTCCTGAGGATCTCGGAGGCGGAAATGGCAAACCCGATGGGATGGACCGGAAAACCGGGAAAGCGGTAGCGCAGGTAGGACAGGAGGCCGGTGAACGCGCCGCCCACGCCCAGGAAGGCCACGCGGTTCCAGTCGGTCCCGAACGTGCCCTGCTGGATCCTGCCGGCGGAGAGCCTCCAGATGCCGATGGCGCCGTTGTTGGACCCGTTGAAGCTGACCACGCCGAAGTTGTAGCTGCCCATCACGCAGTAGCCGTAATAGAGGGTAAAGCCGGTGACGGCCGCCGCGCCCACCAGGGCGGCAAGCAGCACGGACGGGACCAGCATCCGCCGCCGGCGGGGGTGCATGGCCACGCCGAGCCGGGGGATGTGCGCCAGCATCGTCATCCCGAAGGTCTTGGCGTCGCAGAAGAAGGTGTAGGTGAGCGCCAGGGCGGTCGCGCTGGCCGGCCCCATCCCGGAGATGCCGAACAGGTGCCAGGTGAAGGCCTGCGCGGTGATGGGGCCGCGCAGGTAGACCAGGCCGCTCTCCACGATGATGCGCGCCAGGCCCAGATAGAGGACGAGCGTCCCGAACCAGAAGGTGAGCAGCGGCCCCCAGGCCATTCCGGCCTGGCGCAACCAGAAGATCAGGTAGAGGGCGCACCCCAGAAGCAGGAAGACGGCGGCGCGGTAGGGGATGAGTTCCCCGGAGTCGTCGACGCCGCCCTTTCCGGTGAACGCCTTCTCGAAGACCTCCTTCAGATGGGCGCGGGCGATCCAGAGGCTCCAGCAGACGAACACGATCAGGCCGCCGAAACTCTGCCAGCCGATGGCCGGGTTGAAGGAACACCAGGGATCGGACGGGCCGATGTCGAGGCCGATGCGGTCCAGAAGGCCCACCTGGAGGATGGCCAGGAGGTGAAAGACCCAGATGCTCAACAGGACTTCGGACCTGGTGAAGTAGCCGAAGGCGATCGTCATCGGGTGGACTTTAAACCAGAGGGCCGGAAACCCCCTGCCGATGGAGATGGTCCGCCGGCTCAGCACGGGCAGGAGGGGGAAGGCCGTGACGAACCATCCCACGATGTTCCAGGCGATGGACCCCAGCACGACCCAGAAGCCGACCTGGAAGAGGCGGGAGCGGACCAGGGTCGAGAACCCCTGCCCCGAGCCGGAGACGCCGGTGAGCTCCAGCAGCGCCGTGGCAATCGGGAAGGCCAGCCGCTCGTGCTCCATCCACTGCCTCCGGAGGATCACGCTGAGGCAGAAGCCGGCCAGAAGCACCGCCCCCAGGAAGCCCCCCCACCACAGCAGCGGGGCGGCCCAGGGCTGCCAGGGGATGGGGGCGCCCTTCGGCAGGCTCTCGTAGAACCCCACCGTCGCCCGCCGGTCGGCCACGATGCTCCAGTCGGGGATGTGCTGGAACAGGAGCTCCTCCCACCGGTTCTCGGGCGTGGCAAAGTAGGTGGGGGCGGTGATGATGCCCAGAAAGTAGCCGGACAGCCACTCCCCCTGCATGAGGGCGGCCACCATGCCCATACAGGAGACGGTCAGGAGCTCGGAGGACGACAGACCGCGGCCCAGATGCTCCAGGAACAGATTGAGGCCCAGCAGGCAGAGGAAGGGGACCAGGAAGGCCTCCGAGAGCTGGGCATAGTCGGCCCTGGAGGAGTGGGCGATGAGGCTGGCGTAGGCCGGCCAGAGGTTGACCCAGGCGGCCATCGCAAGGCCCAGGAGGAACGCGCGTCGAGTCATACAGGGGTAAACCGTGATGCAGGTGCCCCTTCCGGCCCCGGCCCCGGCTGTTGCAGGCGACCTAGACCTGCTGATAGGGGGCCTCCAGCACCTCCAGAATTAGGAAACCTCCTGTGCGATCTGATACACGGTCATATCCTATATCTCCCAGCTCATGTCCCGGTCAATGGGCCAGATGGGCCGGCGTAAATGGCGATAGGGCAGGCTGGGGTAGTTCACCGTGCTCACGCCGGGCGTATCCAGCTCGATGGTGCTGGCGACGATGGGGTCAAAGGAGGCGCGGTGAGCCTGGTTGGATTTGACCACGATGATCTGCTTCTCCTCCGGGATGATCCCGGCGCTCTTGAAAAAGTCCCTGTCCTTGCCGGTCTGCCGCTCCGAAAAGATCACGTCGATCTTCTCCCCGATGCGCAGCACCACCCGGGGGCCCACGCTGGCCTCCCGGAAGGCCTCCGGGGTGACCTCCCGGCCCCAGCCTCCGTGCGTGGGGCCGAGGATCATATACCTGCCGTCGTCGATGGACTTGACCGTCCCGTTCACCTTCAGCGGCTTGTAGAATCGGCGGTCGATCTTCCCGCCCACCTCCATCGTGAGCGTGGCCCCCACGCCGGCCTCCATCCCCGCCTTCACCGCATCGGCGTCCCGGATGGTGAGGGCGCAGTCTCTGGCGCCGTGACGGAGGAGGCCCTCCAGGACGGCCGGGCTGTCCGCCGAGCAGGCGCTGCCGGGGTCATCCCCCAGGTCCACCAGGAGGACGGGCCTCTCCCTGCGGGCCATCGCCATGCGCACGCCCTCGTCCATGGGAAAGATCGGCCGCACCCGGATCAGCTCCTCGCGCCGCATCCACAAGTCCCTCGCCAGCCCTTTCGCCATCCGCTCGGCCAGGGCCGGATCGCCGTCCGCCGTGGCGATGACCGACATGCCCGCGTCCGGGGAGTCCCCGTACCCATATCCCCCCAGGAGGGTGATGTTGATGATCCCGGGGGCCTTTTCCAGCTCCTCGCGTTTCAGGTTGAGCTGGTAGAGCAGCAGCCGCCTCTCCTCCTCGGGAAGATGCGACCAGGTGCTCTGCCCGATGTTAGGCCCGATGATGGGGACGAAGACCCGCCGCGTCACCGGATGAATCTCCCCGGCCAGCATCCGGAGCAGACACCCGGCGGCCTCCAGGCCCCGCTCATACCCGTCGATGTGGGGGTTGGTGTTATTGGGGAAAGGGACGAGCGATTGGGCCTCCCAATCGCTCATGATAGCGTGAAAGTCGTAGGTGCCGACCGTGGGGATACCCCCCAGGACCCGGCGGGCCTCCCGCACAAGCTCCCCTTCGGCGTCGGTATAGGGGGCCTCCGCGACCGCCGCCCCGTGAAGGGCGAAGTAGACCCCGTCCAACGGCCCGGCCTCCCGCAGGGCGTCCACAATCGAGCGGCGGCAGCGCTCGTAGACGCCGGCGTGGATGAGGCCCCCGTGGGCGAAACGAATCCCGACCGTGGGAATCAGCTCTATGTTCGGGCGCTTTGCCCCCTCCGCGAAGCCGCCGATGAAACTCCTGGGATGCGCCCTCGCTACCAGGTCCTCGCCCCGCTGCAGGTGGACGGCGTCCATGGAGTCGTTCTGCTCCACGGCGAAGGTGTTGGTCTCGTGCGAGAAGGCTGCGATTCCGATCCTCATTATCCTCCCCCCCGGCGCGCGGCCCGTGCCGAAGTCCTGCTGCTTGACGATGGGCATGAAAATTCTCCTTGCGATCTAGATGCGCTAAAACTCTGTCAGGCCTCCAGCAGAGTGATCACAGATGTAACAGTCAGGTACCTCCTGCACGCCTCAGTGCGGCCAGGGCCTCGGAGACCTCTTTCCCCTTCGCCTCGATAAAATTCAACAGCTCCTCCGGCGTCCGGGTATCCTCATCCTTTTTGGCGTTCGGGTTGACGGCCTTCAGGTCGTAGACCGCGTTGTCAATCGCCTCGGCGCGGGCCAGAAGTTCGCGGCATTCCCTGGTGAGTTCCGATATCTTCGCCTCGGCTTCAGCAATCTTCGCCTCGTCAATCGGATCAGCCTTCCTCAACTCCGCAAGCCGGTCTTTCCAGTGAGACACCTCCTCGCCCTTGACCCTGGCCTGCCGTTTAAGGGGGTCGGATTGCACCTCCGCCTTCTGTTTCCGCTCCGCGATGTCCACAGTCCAGCTTCGCTCGCTCTCACTTCGCTCCGGCAACAGGCGGAAGAACTCCTCGAAGTGGGCCAGCGTGAGGGGTGTCTTCTTCCCCACCTTGACGTCGGACAGGTCATAGTACCAGATATGCTCAGTGGACCTGCCTCTGGTAAAGAAGAGCAGGTTGGTTTTCACCCCTGCCCCCGCTGTCGTGAACACGCCGCCGGGAAGGCTCACGATGCACCAGAGATCACACTCCTCCAGGAGCTTGCGTTTGGTCTGCACGAAAGCGGTCTCGTTGGTGCGGAAGAGCACCCCCTCATCCAGCACGATGCCGCACCGGCCTACGGGCCTCAGGCTATCCATAACATGTTGCAGGAAAAGCACCTGAGTAGCGCCGGTCTTATAGGAAAATCGGGTCTGGGCGTCCTTGCCCTCCTTGCCCCCGAAGGGCGGATTGGTCAGCACCACGTCAAAGAGCGCTGGCGCGTCCTGGAAAAGTCCCCCATAGATTTCCCCCCCGGTCAGGGTGTTGCCGTGCCAGAGGTTGGGCTGGTCGATCCCGTGAAGCACCAGGTTGGCCAGCGCGATGGGATAGATCAGGTTCTCTTTCTCGCGTCCGTAGAAGGTCCGCCGCTTGAGGGTCTCGATCTGCTCCGCCGTTGCCCCCTCCCCAGGCTGGCCGCTCATATACTCGTAGCTCTGGGCCAGGAATCCCCCCGTGCCGCAGCCCGGATCATAAACCGTCTCGCCGACCTTCGGGTCGATAACCCTCACCATCGCCCGGATGACCTCGCGCGGGGTGAAGAACTGCCCGCCGTCGTTGCCCTTCTCTCCCATCTTCAGGAGCAGCCCCTCGTAGACTTGCGAGAGGGTGAAGACGTGGGTCGGGTCTACGGCCTCGGCGCTGATCTCGTGCACCTTGTCGAGTACGTCCTGGAAGTTCCGCTCGGTGTCGATGCGTGTCCGTTCCACGCCGGACATGATCTCGCTGATGACCTTCTGTCGCGGCGCGGCGTTGGGCCGGTCCTTAAGGCCCTTCAAATACGGGAGCAATCCGTGCTGCCGCCCCTCCTGGTCGGTGACGCCGTTGACAAAGGCGAAGAACGCGCCGCTTGCGCCCTCTCGCAGTTCCTTTCGCTTCGCCCCGTCGGGCGCGGCCCAGTCCTGTCAGCGGTAAGGCTCCTCCAGCGACGGCGTAAATTCCACTCCTACGGCCTGCGCTGCCTCAGCTTCTTGCTGCTCGCGCTCGTCCAGGATGCGCAGGAACAGAATCCAGGTTAACTCGGGGACATACTGGAGCGCCCCGGCGCAGTTGGACCGGCGCATGATGTCGCAGATGGACTTGATCGCGCCGTTGAGGGATTGCGGCGTGGAGAGGGATTTGCCGTTTCGATTATTTTTCATGGTTCGTGGGTAAATGGGCGTCTGACGGCCCGGAATGGGTCGGTTCATTCACGGGGTCATGGGGGCGGCCCTGCGTGGCCGCCCTGCGATTCGTCGATATTAGACCGACGGGCGACCACATAGGGGTCGCCCCTACGGAAACGGCATACGCCGCCTGATTTTGGGCCATACAACGCCGTGATCCATTTGTGTGGCGTCTGACGGCCCCGAATGGGTCGGTTTTACCGGTTTGTGTAGGGGCGGCCCTGCGTGCCACCCCACCAACGATTCACCGGATCGTTCCCGACCCTGCCCGCGATGCCATTGAACATGACCGACGGGCGACCACATAGGGGTCGCCCCTACAGGTACGGCATACACCGCCTGATTTTGGGCCAGATTGCGCCGTGATCCATTTGTGTGGCGTCTGACGGCCCGGTATCGGTCGGTTTTACCGGTTTGTGTAGGGGCGGCCCTGCGTGGCCGCCCTGCGGTTTTTGGCAATAGACCGACGGGCGACCACATAGGGTCGCCCCTACGGAAACGGCATACGCCGCCTGATTTTGGGCCACATGGTACCATTTATATTTGCCACGACATTTCCGGGTAGTCCAGGAGAAGAATAACGAGATTCATGCCGCCTTTTTATGCGGACCTGCTCGTTTTCTGGTGGTTCTTTTCGAATGGGTTTTATCAGATGCGTCTGCTTTGGGTGCGTCAGGTAAAGCAGGCGTTAAGAGTTGCTCTATGCGTTCGTCCATCTTTTTCTTCAGGATCGGATCAGGATGCACGGGAAGCCAGATATACTCGCAATAGGTCCAGATGTGGTCGGCCAACCCAATGGCCATCGCAGGGGTGCGCCTGGTTTTTCCTTGCCGAAGGCTTTTGTGGGGGATGACAAAGTTGTAGAGGCTGACCATCAACCAGACACGTCCTTGATGCCTTCTTGCACTCCACGACAGGCAACGACTACGGCGCCGCAAAGCGGCTACCCATCCCCGCATCGTGGCATACCATCTTTCCATAAAGGCCGTCTGAATGGTCGTTCCCAACCCTTTTTGAAAAAGCTGCTTGAAAAACCTCCTGGGACCTCCAAAGATCACCTTTCTTCTCACCTCCACTGTCCGTCCAGCCTGATCCTTTACCTTGATCACCTGGGCGTAAAACAGGTTGGGAGGAGCCACCAAACGAGGCTTTGGAAACCGGCCCACCGTGCCTTTGCGACGAGGACGATACACCTTCCCCAACACCTGCAAAAGGGCGGCGGGATACGCCCTCCAGCCGTCGGTGAGGAACAGGGGGACCGCTTTGAGACGGGCGATCACCTGAGCAACCAGACAGGCAGCCGTGTCCGTGTTACGGGGTCCAAAACCCACAAACAGAATAAACAGGCTGCCCATCGCAAGGGCTGTATGAATCCATTCCACCTTTTTCGGACGACGTTTGGAATGTGCTTCATCCAGTTGTACCCCCTCCACTTCCAACTCACAGACCGCCTGCTGATGGTGCTCCTGCGCCCTTGTAGAAGATACCCTCTGAAAATGATGCACGGTCTTGATATCTACCTCACAGATGTCCGCCGTGCCCTCATCACACACCCCCCAGCGCTGGCATTTGAGCAACCGTTCCACCGTCTCTTCGGGCAACTTGGAATGG
>Ga0114945_10002038_pt1 | contig 12102 bp, 13 predicted proteins | sample OV2TP3_FD_87194 | JGI IMG/M metagenome (GOLD analysis project Ga0114945, IMG submission 87194) | Hot spring microbial communities from Beatty, Nevada to study Microbial Dark Matter (Phase II) - OV2 TP3 | ecosystem: Environmental > Aquatic > Thermal springs > Hot (42-90C) | place: USA: Beatty... | reverse complement strand
CGCCAGGTCCCCAGCACCGGCTCCACCTTCTTGGCCTACACGCCGGGCTTTCTGATCAACGTCGGCGACACCACGCAACTGTATTTCTTCTCGCAGATTCCGGTCGCGCGCGACTTCAATAACAACTTGGCGCAAGGCGTGAGCTACGTCTTTGGCGTGACCAAATATCTGCAGGCGCCGACGTTATAGCAAACGCCCCTCACCTGCTCCTCTCCCCCGCCGGGGAGAGGGGAGGATGAGGGGTATCGGAGGAACTTATGCGGAGAATCTCGATGAAAGGGATGATGACGGCGGCAGTCCTCGGCCTCCTCTTGCTTAGCCAGACAGAGAAGCTCGGCTGGAGCATGGCATCACGCGCGCCGGCCGTGGGCATGCCGGCGGTGGACTTCACCCTGACCGATCTCACCGGGCGGGTCCAGAGCCTGGCTCAGTACCGCGGCAAGATCGTGCTGCTCAACTTCTGGGCGACCTGGTGCAAGCCCTGCACGACCGAGATGCCGGCCATGCAGACCTGCTACGACAAGCTGCGCGACCAGGGCTTCGTCGTGCTGGCCATCAATGAGTTGGAAGACACGCAGAAGGTGGCGGAGCACATCAGGACGTACGGCCATACGTTTCCGGTGCTGCTGGATCAGGACAACCGCGTTGCCAATCTCTACGGGGTCTATGGCCTGCCGGTCAGCGTCTTCATTGACGAAGCCGGCGTCGTCCGGGAGTACCTCAAGGGCGGCTTGCTGACGGAGCAGAAGATCCAGGAGGTCGTGGACCGGCTCAAATCCGAAAGCCAGGCCCGCGCGGGGATGGTTCGCTAGCGCAGGGCGGGAGCCGGTGTACACCGGCTCCCGTACCAGCCCGCGGTTACTTCATTCCGATGTGCTTTTTCAGGATCCCAGAATTTTGGATGTCCGGATTGTTTTTGCCCAGGTCATGCGCCTGCTTGAAATGCTCGGTAGCCGCCTTGTGGTCTCCGAGCTTATCCAGCGACAGCGCAAGATTATAATGGGCCTCGGCTGACTTGGGATCTTCCTTCGCCGCCTCGGAAAAATGCTTCTGGGCCACGTCCCAGTGGCCCTGGTTGTAGTGCTCGACCCCTTCCTTGTTATGCGCTTCGGCCTTTGAGCCTGGCTGGGTGTTCAGCGCCGGCGCAGCCTTCATCTCCGCCCGGACGCCGACCCCCACCAGCAACGCCAAGCCCGCCACGATTGCGATCAATGACTTTCTCATTGCTCCCTCCTTGGTTGATTTTCGTCCTTTCCTTCTCCTGTCTCCTCACTCCTCACCCTTCACTCCTCACTGTTTCCGGCGCCTTACGCCTCACGTCTTCCTCCTTGGTGCTGCGTAACAGCACAGGCTGCTGATGGTAACACACGTTCTACGCTCGACACACCACTCTACGGGGCGGGTGTGGCCTCGGATGTATGCTGGTGCCGGTCGCCCCAAAATTTTGGCCACAGCCTATCGCGCACATCCGCGAGCCTGCCGCGGCCGTATTGATGTATAATGCGGCTCCGCATCGCCTGAGAGGGCTGTTCCTGCCTCAATCCGATCGGATCCGCATGAAATCGTCACCTGACCGTCCCGCGCCCCTGGATCCGAGCCTCCTGCACCGCGTCGCCCGGGGGGACGAGCAGGCGTTCGAAGATCTGTACGGACGGTCCAGCCCGGTGCTGTATGCGCTGGTGCTTCGCATCCTGCATGATCCCGACGAGGCCGCAGAGGTCCTGCAGGACCTGTACCGGGACGTCTGGCGCAAGGCCGGCTCCTACGATGCGCAGCGCGGGAGCCCTATGGCCTGGCTCGTGACCATGGTTCGCAGCCGCGCCATCGATCGGCTCCGGTCGTCCGCCACCCAGAGCCAGCGGGAGACCGATTCGATCGAGGACATGCCGGCGGGGGATCTTCCCGATCGGGCTCCTGATCCATTCGAGATCAGCGCCGACCAGGAGCAGCGGGAATTGGTGGCAAAGGCCATGGCGGAGTTGCCTGCGGCCCAGCAAGAGGCCCTGGAGCTGGCGTTTTACGGAGGGTTGACGCACACGCAGATCGCCGTGCGGCTGAATCAGCCGATCGGGACGATCAAGACCCGGATCAAATTGGGGCTGGATAAGTTGAAGGCCGCCTTGCGCGGGCCGCAAGAAGCTTAGATGAGCTAAGGCGATGAACAAATTGGCTTCGACCTTTTGCGGCCTGGGACATCATTGCACGGACGATGTGGTAGCGAGAATGGATCGCGGAACCTCGGCGCGCTGAGGACGAGCTAAGAATATGGGACACGAACCATTTGAACAAGCGGCCGCTCTCGAAGCGGTCGGCGCGTTGGAGGCGGGCGAGCGCCAGGCTCTGGCGGCGCACCTGCGCGGCTGCGCCCAGTGCCGGGCGGCGCTCGCGCAGTACCGCCAGGCTGCGGCGGCCCTGCCGCTCGGCCTGCCGCCGGCCACCCCTCCGCCGACCCTGAAGTCTCAGCTCCTCGCGGCGTTCCGCGGCCATTTCGGCGTCTCGGCCAAAGGCCAGCTCGAAGCACAGGCCATGCGCGCCAAGACCCGGGCCTCCTTCAAGCCGGAACGACGGTGGACGGCCGCCCTGCTGCCGCAGTGGCTCGGGCCGTCGTTCGCGGTGGCCTCTCTTGCCTTGCTGATCGTGACCGGGCTCTATGCGCTCTCTCTCAGGAGCCAGCTCGCGACCGAGAGCGCCGAGCGGCAGCGGATCGCCGCTCTTCTGCAGGAGGGAACCGCACACCACGACACCCTCCAGCAACAGCTCACGAACCAGGAGCAGCTTCTCAAGAACTTGCGCGCCGAGCTGACTAATGCCCAAGGCGACCTGCGAAGCCTGCAGGAGGGGCTCCTGCAACGCGAAGCGGAGCTGGCGAAGCTCCGTCCCCGGCTGGCTCAAGGCGAACGGGAAGCCGGCACGCTGCGCGCGGCCTTGGCCCAACGGGACGAGATCCTGACGATCTTGCGCTCCACGCACGTGAAGGTGGTGTCATTGGCCGGCCTGCAACAGGCGAAGTCGGCCGGCGCGTTCCTCCTGTACGACCGGGGCACCAAGAAGGCCTTCTTCTACGCCTTCAACATGCCGCCCCTGCCCGCCGGAAAAACCTACCAACTCTGGGCCATCGTCGATAAGCCGGTCAGCGCGGGCACCTTCCATACCGACCCGGGGCAGACCAGCCGGCTCCTGATCCGGAACATCCCACCGCTGGAGTCCATCACCAAATTCGCGGTGAGCGTCGAGCCGCAAGGCGGTCGCCCGCAACCCACCGGCGAGATTTACCTCGTTGGCCAACTCTAACCACGTAAGGCGTCAGGCGTGAGGCGTAAGGGGTAAGGAGATACGCCTCGGACGACCTTCGGAGCCGATTGATTTCGCAATGAGGTCCGGCTATAGTCCCTGTATTCCATTTCCGGTGCGGTTCATCATGACCCGACCATGAGGCGCACAATCTTGAAGCGAACCGCCTTACGCCTAACGCCTCACCCCTCACGCCTGATGGCCGGGCTGGCCCTTGCCGTTTCTGTCTTCCCTCTCCTCGTTCTCGCAGCTCAACCCGCGCAAACCGATGCCGCCAACCGGCAGTACCAGGCCGGCATGAAGCTGTTCCGGCAAGGAAACTATGACGGCGCCGCCGACGCGCTGAACAAGGCGGTCGAGCTGCATCCCGGCTTCGCCGAAGCGCACCATCTGCTCGGCATGGTGTATTTCACCGGGAAGAAGGACCCCTCCCAGGCGGTCGAGTCGCTCAAGCGCGCGCTCCAGCTCAAACCCAATTTCCTGCAAGCCCAGTACGACCTGGGCACGATCTATCTCATGCTGGGCAAGTCCGTGGAGGCGGAGCAGGCGCTGAAGCAGGCCATCGAGCTCTCGCCGCGCAATGAAGAGGCGTACTTGGCGCTGGCGAAGCTGTACGACAGCGACGCGGCAACCACGAAGGCCATTGAGGCCTATCGGGAACTGCTGGCGATAAGGGCGGACCATCTCGAGGCACTGTACAACCTCGGACAGCTCTATGACACTCAGGGAGACAACCGCCGAGCCCGCGAGACCTTATCCCAGCTCACCAAGTTGAATCCCCGCCATGCCGACGCCTGGTACCTGCTGGGACGGATCGCCGAGCGGGAGAATGACCTCCCCGAAGCCACCCACGCGTACCGCCAGGCGATCGCGGCCAAGCCGGGACTGGTGGACGCCCACTACAATCTGGGATTCATCTACCGGAGCGAAGGCCGGCAGCAGGAGGCGCTCAAGGCGTTCCGGGAGGTCATCCGCCTCAAACCTGAGTACGCCGAAGCGCACATGCATCTGGGCTGGGTGTACGCGAACCTGAATCTGTTTGACGACGCAGAGCGCGCGTACAAGACCGCCATCCTTTTCAAGCCTGGCATGACCGAGGCGCACTACAACCTCGGCCTGTTCTACGAGATGCACCAGAAGGATATGGTGAAGGCGCTCGTCCAGTACCGGAAATATCTGGAGCTGGGGGGCAAGGACGCGCGAGTGGAGCGGATCGTCCGAACGAGCAGACCTTAGTCAGACACGGCACCTGCCGACACACTCATCGACCATGCCCCACAAACGGAAGCCTCACAGGCGCCGGAACGCTCAGCGAAGAAAAAGATCGCAGAATCGCCTGATCGAGCTGGCGGAGACCCTGGATATCATGTTGCCGGAATTGAGCGCCCGACTCGCCGCGATTGAGCACCTGCTGGTCGAAAAGCAGTGCTGTTCGCGGGAAGAACTGATCCGGTCGCGGGAATTCGTGGATCTGCGACGGAGCGAAGGCAGAGGATAACCGTCACCACCAATACGGATAGCCCCACCGATACGGATACGGTCCCCAATACGGCCACCCCCAGTAGGCATATGGCCAGGGCCCATACGGGTACGGCGGCTGGACGAACTTCGGCCAGACTTTAAGATTCTTGACCTCCAGGGTGGGATACGTGTATTCCGTTTCATCAAGCGGCATGGTGGTCGCGCCGATGACCTCGCCGGCCACGGTAATTCGCGTTCCGGCCGGAATGGTGGCCGGATCCAGGAATTCCCGCTGAATAGCCAGGAATCGACCCTCGGATCTGGTTCGGTCGGTGCCGGGCTCCTGTGAGCCGTCCAGGGGAAGTTGCAGCACCTCGATCCGCGTCCACTCTTTCAGACGCTTCGCGCTGAGCACCTCACCGCCGAGCACGAGGAGACGCCCTGAGTAGGAAGACGGCGAGGCCTTGAGCTGGCTGAAGTTGATGGTCCGGTCCACCTGATTTTGCAGGGACTGAGGCACGACGCCAGTGTCGTAGGCGCAGCCCAGGAAGAGCGGGAGGACCATGCCGCCGATGACGCACCTGCCCCAAGATTTCATGCGTTGATTATAGCAGACTGCCCCGAGCACGGGGGCAGAAGCGAGGACAAGGAGTCGGCATGAGCACACATGGACCAGGAAGAAACCGCTTCGGCGCGGCGATCATCGCGGTCATCACGATTGTTTCGGTTGCGATCGTCTGGGGCGCGTCACCCCCTGCCGCTTCGGCGCAGAAGGGGGGCTTGAAGGGGAAATTCGAGTTGCTGAAGGAGCCGTCGCTCCACACGCCGGGAAAGGTGAAGCTGATCGAGTTTGCGGATTTCTACTGTCCGCACTGCCATCTGTTCGAGGAGACCGTCGTGCCGGTCCTCGAGAAGGAGTTTGGCGACCGGCTGGAAGTGACGATGGTCGGCTTTCCGGTGATCCCGGCCAAGCTCCCGACCGCCTTCGAGATGTACGAGCAGGCCAAGGTCATGGGAAAGGGCCCGGAGATGAAGCGGGTGCTGTTTCGGATCATCCACAAGGAACGCTTGCACGTGCTGGACCGGGTCATCCGTGAAACGCTGATCCGGGAGGTCGGCTTGGATCCGGTTGCCTTCGAAGCCGGCCTGGCCAGCGGCAAACCGGCGCGAGCCTTGGAGCAGGGCCGTGAGTGGGGGAAGCGCGTCAACGTCCAGCAGACTCCGACCGTGCTCCTGGACGGCAACATCAAGGTCGAGGTGCTGGACCCCGAGAATTTAAAAACGGTGATCCAGAGCGTCCTCGACAGTGACAAGAAACGATAGATGCCCCACGTCGCGTCATTGGTCATTCGTCACTGGTCATTGGGAATTCTCGTCCTGAGCAGCCTGGCCGCGGCGATTCCCTTGTCCGCGGCGGCCGGCGCCACGAGCGCGGCAGACCTCCAGGCTCAAGTCCGAGCGACCGCCACGAGGGTCATCCCGGCCGTGGTGAATATCAGCTCCACGGTCGTCGTGAGAGACCAGGCGCTTTCGGAAGAGGCTCTGCCCTTCGGCATGACACCGCTCCCACCGCGACGGCAGTACGGACAGGGGTCGGGCGTGATCGTCTCGCCGGACGGCTACATCATTACCAACAACCACGTCATCGCCGAGGCCGTGACGGTGGACGTCCTGCTGGCGGACCGCCGGCAATTCAAGGGGCGCGTGGTGGGAACCGATCCCAAGTCCGATGTGGCGGTGGTCAAGATCGAGGCCGGTGGCCTTCCGGTGGCACCCTGGGGAAACTCCAGCCAGCTTGCGGTCGGAGACTTTGTGCTGGCCATCGGCAACCCCCTCGGCCTCAATCAGACGGTGACCTTCGGCATCGTGAGCGCCGTCGGGCGGGCTGACATCGGCATCGCCGACTACGAAGATTTCATTCAGACCGATGCTCCGATCAATCCGGGCAGCTCTGGCGGCGCGCTGGTGAACATCAAAGGCGAGTTGGTCGGCATCAACACCGCCATCGCCAGCCCCACGGGCGGCAGCATCGGGGTGGGGTTCGCCATTCCCAGCAACATGGCCAGAGCCGCCATGCAGAGCCTGATGAAGACCGGGCGGGTCATCCGCGGCCATCTCGGCGCCTCGACTCAGGATGTGAGCCCGCCGCTCAGCCGGCTGTTCAAATTGCCGGACGTCAAGGGCGTCATCATTACCGATGTCCTGCCCGACGGGCCGGCCGAGAGCGCCGGTCTGGAGCGCGGCGACGTGGTGGTGCGATTTGACGGCAAGGGTGTCGTGGATTCCGGTCGCCTGCAGAACCTGATCGGGAGCGCGCCCATCGGGAGCCGGCACCGATTGGACATCATCCGCGACGGCAGGGCCGAGCATGTGGAGCTGCTGATCCAGGAAGCGCCCCGCGACCTGACGCGTCGCCAACCGACCGGAGCCCGGGCCGGGCCGGGCAGACACCCGCTCGGGGGTCTCGCCGTCGATGAATTGACCCCCGCCGCAGCCCGGCAGCTCGGCATTCCTCAGGCCAGAGGCGTCGTGGTGGTCGAGGTGGAGGAAGGGAGCCTTGCCGAGGCGGCGGGCCTCCTGCCCGGGGACCTGATTCTCGAAGTCAACCGCCAGCGCGTGCCCAACCTGCCCGCCTACCAGCGGCTCGTGGAGCCGATCAAGCCGAAGCAGGCGACGCTCCTGCTGATCAGCCGGCAGGGGACGATCATCTTCGTCCCGATCGAAGGCGAGTGAAGGAATGCGGGTGACGAAGGGAGGCCAGCTTCGTCGCCGCCATGATGCGCTGGCGTCAATGCGCGATTGCAGCCTTACTGTTGGCCGGTCCGCCTCATCGGATTAACAGAACGGCGTCCCGGCGCCTTCCACTCCCCTACAGGCAATATCCGCCATGTCGGTCTCCTCCGCCCCGGCCGCCTCACCGACTCGGCGGCGTGCGCAGACTTGATGCTCGTTATTCCTCGCATCGCGCACCCATCCCTTCCACCCGCAAGTAGAAAGTGAGCTAGGCGGCCTCGCGATTCGTGACGGCTGAACGGGACACCGTCAGGGTAGTTGTGAAAAGCGCGGCGGTGCCGCATGGAATTTATCATAACCCGCCGCTGCAGCGATGCCGCTGAAGCGGTGCGGTAGGCGAGGGAGAGTTTCAGGAGGGTTTGGAGGGCATGTCCCGGTTGTTGGCCCTCCCCGTGGTCTCGGCAGGGAGAGGCGGTCACTTCACGAGTGGATTGCGGATAGGCAAATCGGGAAAGCGGCTGAAGTCGCGGTCCGCGGTCCACAATTCCCGGACTCCGTGGAGCCGGCACAAGGCTGCAACGCGCGCATCGTGTACCTGCGCTCCGGCAATCCGTCCAGTCAGTAGTGCGGTGCGGAGTGTTGGCCAGTAGCCCTCGGCTTCTGCCAGGAGATGCAGACTGGGCGATTCCAACCAGGCCTCGATCTGGTCTACCGCGGCGGAGATGGGGGTGGAAGGAGCATAGATTCGAGGATGCGTGACGATGGCCAGGAACTCGTGAAGGCAAGGCCAGGGAATACCCCAGGGGGCCCGACCTTCCGCCAGATCCACGAGCTGGGCATACGCAGGCTCATGCCAAGGGGAATCCTCGCGGTGGGCGTAGACGAGAAGATTCGTGTCAACGGCGATCATCCGCCGCGGCCCTGGTACGCCAAGTCGCGGATCTGTTCCCAGGTCGCGCCCACGACGCCAGGGTGAAGTCCCTCCCCCTTGAATGTGGCTCTGCGCAGACGGAACGCGCCGGTTTGCTTACGTTCCGCGATGACTCGTCGGAGGCCCTGTTCGACCAACGCTCTCACCGTGGTTCCCTCCCGGGAGGCAACCTTGCGAGCCTCTTCAAGCAACGAATCTGGAATCTCGACAGTCGTCTTCATACGGGTAACCATATCGCAAAAGATTGCTCGCCGTCAAGCTTGCGCCATTGCAAGGGTCCTCATTGAGCCCGAGTTATCCGCTCGGCTCTCCCTCCATTTCCTTCCGCTTATGGGCAACGCTCTTTAAGTGACCGATGTCTATGGCAGAGCGGCGTCATGCTCGGTGGCCGTTCGGTTGACACCGGTGAGCGCGCGATGCTAGTGTCGTGCTACGATTTCACTATTCGTAGCACGGAGGAGCCTCATGAAGAAGCTGGTGCGGTTCGGGGTGTCACTGGACCATCACCTCCTGGACGATTTTGACCGCGTCATCGCGAGAAAAAACTATACCAACCGGTCGGAGGCGCTTCGGGATCTCATCAGGGACAATCTTGTCGGCCAGCAGTGGGACGAGGATCGGGAAACCGTCGGCACCATCACGATCGTCTATGACCACCATGTCCACGATCTGACCGACAAGCTGACCGACATCCAGCACCGCCATCACCGCCTCATCCTGTCCGCGATGCACGTGCATCTCGACCACAACCACTGCCTGGAGGTCCTGGTCGTGCGGGGGAAGGGAAGCCGGATCAGGAAGGTGGCGGACACGCTGATCGGGACCAAGGGCGTCAAGCACGGGAAGCTCACGACCACCACGACCGGCCAAGGCTTGTCCTGAATCTTCCCGTGCGCCGGCTTATTCTCTTCCTCCAGGTGTGCGTCATCCTGCTTTGGGCATCCTCAGTCAGGGCCCACGAGCCCGACGGCGGCTCGACACCCGAGGTGTCGGTGGTAGCGGAACGGCCGGTCGCGGCGTCCTCTCAGCAATTCATCCCGGACAGGGAGATCCTGCTCCAGCCACAGGGGCGGCCGTCCCAGGTTCTGCGCCTCATTCCCGGCTTCATCACCGTCGAACATTCGGGCGGCGCGGGCAAGGCCGACCAGTACTTTCTCCGAGGCTTCGACGCCGACCACGGGACTGATGTCGCCTTCTTCGTTGACAACATGCCGATCAATCTTCGAAGCCATGCCCACGGCCAAGGCTATACCGATCTGAACTTCATCATCCCGGAAACCATTGAAGGCCTCGACGTTTACAAGGGCGCGTACCACCCGCAATTCGGCGACTTCGACACCGCCGGCGCCGTGAATTTCATCACGCGTGATGTCGTCAAAGAAGGCATCGTTCAGCTCGCCGGCGGCATGTTTGACACGCAGCGCCATCTCCTCATGCTCTCGCCGACCAAGGAGAAGGTGCGTATGCTGCTCGCGGCGGAGGGCTACTATACGAACGGGCCGTTCATCAATGAGAACCGCTACTTCCGGTTCAATGGCTTGGCGAAAGTCACGATGAATCCGACGACGCGGTCTGAGGCCAGTCTCACGGGGACTTTTCACAAGGCCCAGTGGAACGGCTCCGGCGAGATCCCTCCGCGAGCAGTGCGGGATGGCTCGCTCGATCGTTTCGGGGCGATTGATCCGTCCGAAGGGGGGAAGACCACCCGTGCCACCGGGCGCCTCGACTACCACTACGACACGACTGCCGGCGGGAAAGCCTTCGCGAAGCTGTATGCCCAGTATTACCGGCTGGACCTCTTCACCAATTTCACGTTCTTTCTGAACGATCCGGTCAACGGGGACGGCATTATTCAAGCGGACCGGCGGGTCCTGTACGGAAGCGACATCGGCTGGCAACAGGGCGGTGAGGTGCTGGGGATGGGCAGCTCGGCGACCTTGGGCATCCAAACCCGCGTTGACAATATCCATACCCGACTGGGCACCCAGGTGCGGCGGGCGCCACTGGGCACGACCACCGACAGCGACATCTTGGAAGCTTCCTACTCCCCTTATGCGAAACTGGACGTTCAGCCGACCTCCTGGATGCGACTGGCAGGCGGCCTGCGAGCCGAGTTCTTTACCTTCGACGTGCGCAATCGCTGCCCCGACTGCGCGTCACAACCGGCTGGTAGAAACGACGCGGCCGTGCTGCTCCCCAAGGCCAACCTGATCCTGGGCCCCTGGGTCCGCACGGAATTTTTCATGAATTACGGCCAGGGCTTCCACAGCAACGACGCGCGAGGGGCGGTCGCGGGCGGCGCGGTGCCGCTCGCCCGGGCTCAGAGCTATGAAGTCGGACTTCGCCATAAGCCCTGGCAGCAGTTCGAGTTCATTACGACCCTGTGGGCATTGGATCTTCAATCGGAACTGGTCTTCGTCGGCGACGAAGGCACCACCCAAGCGCGAGGCCCCACGAGACGGTACGGCTTGGAGCTCGGCGCACGGGGACAAGTTCTCGGTCCGCTCTATGTGAACGGCAGCTTTACCTGGACCCACGCCGAGTTTCGCGAGACTCGGCAGGCCGTCCAGTTGGCGCCCGAACATACCGGCTTTGCCGCATTGCTTCTCCGATGGCCTCAGGACCTGTCCTCGCAACTGCAGGTGACCTATCTTGGAACCCGTCCCTTGACCGAGGATCGACGCGTGAACGCCCCCTCGTGGACCGTCTTCGATCTGATCGAACGATACCGGCTGCCGGTCAAGCTCTCACGGGGGCGCTTGGAGGCGTTCCTGAGCATTCAGAACCTCCTGGATACCAAATGGGAACAGGCCGCCTTCTTCTTTGAATCACGGCTGCGGAACGAGGCTGCCGGCGTCGAGGACATTCATTTTGTGCCGGGCATTCCACGGTTCCTCATGGGTGGCGTAGCATGGTATTTTTAACGGACATGGCAGGGCACAGCTTCCAAGCCTCCCGGCAAAGTTCGCTGTGCCTGCCACTGTCCGATCAATGAGGAAGAGAATGGTGAAGAAGCAGGGCGCGATTTTGCGGAGGGAGTTCTTCGGTCGGCCGACGCTGACGGTGGCAAAGGCGTTGCTCGGGAAGTACCTGGTCCGCCATGCCGGCGACCGTGTCCTTGCCGGGCGCATCGTGGAAGTGGAAGCGTACGTCGGCCCGCACGATCTGGCATGCCATGCCTCGAAAGGCCGGACCCCCCGGACCGACGTGATGTTCGGCCCTGCGGGCGTCGCCTATGTCTATCTGATCTATGGAATGTACCACTGCTTGAACGTGGTGACGGAGCGCGAGGGCTATCCGGCCGCGGTGCTGATCCGGGGAATAGAACAGGGAGAAGTCATCGACGGCCCGGGCCGCGTCTGCCGGCTGCTTCAGATCGACCGGACCCTGAATCGCCTCGACCTCACGCTGGGTCAGCACTTGTGGATCGAAGACCGCGGCGATCGCGTGTCGCGGTCGGCCATCACCGCCGCTCCTCGGATCGGCGTGGACTATGCCGGCGAATGGGCGCTGAAGCCGTGGCGCTTTTCTTTAGCTCGTCCACGGGGCAGTGCCGATCGCGCCTCCGGCGCTCGCTAACCCATCCGGGACCCATTGCAATCCCGGAGCAATGGGTGCCCCGTGATCAGCTCAGCCCGCACGAAGGTTGCAGCCCACTGTTTTGAGGTAAGATCAGGGTATGAAGG
>Ga0114945_10002037_pt1 | contig 12104 bp, 11 predicted proteins | sample OV2TP3_FD_87194 | JGI IMG/M metagenome (GOLD analysis project Ga0114945, IMG submission 87194) | Hot spring microbial communities from Beatty, Nevada to study Microbial Dark Matter (Phase II) - OV2 TP3 | ecosystem: Environmental > Aquatic > Thermal springs > Hot (42-90C) | place: USA: Beatty... | reverse complement strand
GCCGCGGTGCCCACGCTGCGACGGCGCGTGCCAGACTATCAGGATTTTGCCCGCGTGGTGGACCTGATCGGCGAGCTCGAACGCCAGGATGCCCTGGATATCGTCTATGAAAGCCCGCCATCGGACGATCGACCGGGGCGATTGGTGTTACGGATCGTGGCAGAGGCCCTCGAGCTCCCTGCGGTGCAGGAGCTCACGCGGCTCCTGCGGCTCACCGGCGGCAAAACCCGCTACCCGATCGTCTACGCGCATCAGGCCGTCGTGCAGGAGGGTGCCCAAGAGGTCGATTATCTGCGGGTCGAGACCCGCTCCCTCTTGGGGATATTGTTTTTTCTCGCCGAGGCGATCGAGGTGCCCGAGACGGACACACAAGCCGGGAAGGTGGCGATCACGCGGTACGAGACGGGAGAACCCTTTGACTGGAGGCAAGTGACGGGCGATCTGCTTCGCATCCGAGCGGCGCCGGCAAGGCCGCCCGGCGCCGCCATGGCCGTGCGCTATCGTGGCAGTTGGTTTTACATCGACGACACCGATCTGATGTCCAAATCGATCTTTTCCCTGCTGACGCAACTGTTCGCATTACAAGCTGGGAAAACCGAGCGCTTGTTGCCGATCTTGACCCTGCCCCTTGGGAAATAAGTCTCCCGGGTTCAATCGTGCGGGACCGCACCCATGCGCCTCATTCTTTTTGCTTCGTTTGTGATCCTTATGCTCACGGTCGTCATCTTCAGCCGTCGAGCCTCTCATTCGTTCTTATTGCTCCGCTCAGCATACGAATTGGGTGCGCCTGATGTCAGCAGCATTCGACCGTGGATGACCCTTCGCTATATTGCCGAGACCTATCGCGTGCCTGAGACGGCATTGCGCGAGCGTCTCGGACTGCCATCAGCAAGCGATCCTCACATCAGTTTGCGAGCCCTCGCCCGGCAGCGGAACCTTTCACCGTTGCAGGATGTGCAGCGCGTCCAGCACGCGATCGTGGAATTGCGCGGGCTCTCCCCCCCTCCCTCTGCAGGAGCGAGCGAGACGGCGAGCTGGTTCGGTACGCTGGGCGAGGAACTCATGGCGTCGCTTCTCGTCTACGGTTATCCCGCTCTTGGGCTGACACTGCTGCTCGGTGCGGTGGGCGTGCCGCTACCGTCGGGGCTGTCGATGGTGGTTGCCGGGGCATTAGCCGTCCAGGGACATCTGAGCTGGTGGTGGGCCAGTGCCGTGGCGGTGACCACTTCTGTGCTGGGCGATGTGACCGGATACAGTGAACGGAATCAGCGTGCCAAGGTCGCCGAAGGCGCCGGCGAGCTCGCGCAGAGGATACTCATTCCCGCCAAGCTTCATGGATCACCCCTGTGCTGGCGTAGGGACTGCCCCTTGCGGCCTACCCACTCGCAACGCTCCATTGGTTGGGCCATTCTCTCACGTCTTGGGGTCCATTCAACCTGGACTCGGCTGGCTTTCAGGGACGAAAGCGGCCTATCGGGGTAGGAAGAATTTCCGGAGCGCTCGTATTGGTACCGGAGCCAGTCACGCCCCGGTCCATGCTGGGAGCGTGCTATGATATGAGGCTGACATGGTGACATGCGGCTCCGTCGACATCATTGTCGAATCGTTCCCCACACAGTCGAGGGATGCCTCTCAGGCATCCATAGCTGGTTTGCCGCGCTGGTGACGGATGCCCCCACCTGACTGCACGACAAAACTGTCGAACGCCAGCACTCCTCAACGCCCTTGCTGACGGGCGGCTGGTCGGCCGGCGACCGCGCGGGGCAAGGCCTTGCGCGATCGGCCCACTCGCCAGACCCATGGGTCACCCTGGTGGCACGAAAGTTGCCCATAGATACGGGTGGCCGGTCCGGCAGAGCCCCAGTGACGAACCGGGTTCACACGCTTACGTTCAAGGGGCAACATAAGTTCAAGGGGCAACAAAAAAGGAGGGACCTTTCGATGAAACGGACAGCGGTGATCGCAGGCGTGGCGGTCGTCATCCTTCTGCTGGGCTTCCTGGCCTTCGCGCAGCGGCCGGGCTTTGCTTTCGCGCAGGGGCATGGCTTTGGCCCAATGGCGGGGCCAGGCATGCACAGCATGGTGCACGCGAGGATGGGCGCGGGCGGTCCCCATGCGATGGGCGCTGAGGGGGCTGGATGCCCGGCGGCGACGACCGCAGCGTTGACGCCGGAGCAGCGTGAGGAGCGGGCGAAAGCGTTTGCAGAGCACTACCTCGAACGCTTCCTGCCTGGGTACACGTTGGAGAAGAAAACGACCAACTAACGGCTGACGCACGCCCGGCGAGGGATGGCCCGAGGGGTCGTCCCTCGCCGCGTTTTATGTTTGGGAGAGCAAGTGAGCGGCACGAGGCCCGCATGGCGGAGGGGGATCGGGCACCGGATCTGGGTGGCGCGCTATGCGCTGGGCGCCCTGATCGAGTCCCGCAGCATGCAGCAGGTGTCCCAGGATCTGGCGCTGGCGCTGACGGAGGCCCTGGAGACGAGCGGGAGGAACGCCCTGCTGGCCAACCAGCGCCTGGAGGAGGCCATCGCCCAGCGTCTCCTCGATAACGCCCGGCTCCTCGACCGCCTGCTCCAACACGAACCGCTCTCCAACCGGCTGCTGGCCGAGCTGGCCGCGCGCCAGGCGCTCGACCGGGTCGAGGTGTTGGACGCGCAGGGCACGGTCCTGGCCACCAGTGCCCTCAGGGTCCCGGCCCCGATGCAGGAACACCTGGCCAGGCACGGGAGAGAGCTACGCGGCGTGCCCCCGATGCTCCGCCACTGGTACGAGCCGCTGCTGCGCGGCCAGGCGCAAGAGGCCCTGCAAGGCTTTGGGGAGCAGCGCTTTTGGCGCGGGCGCCAGTATGCGGTGGCCATTCGCCGCCAGGGGGGCGTTGGGATCATCGCCATCAGCGCCGACGCCGGGGAGATCCTCCGGTTCCGCCAGGAGGTCGGCCTGCAGCGGTTGCTCACCGACCTCGCCACCCACCCGGTCCTCGCCTACGTCAGCCTCCAAACCCCGGACCTGACCATCGTGGCCCACACCGACGCGGCTCGGCTGGGCACGACGGAGGAGGACCTGTTTCTCCGGCAGGCCCTGGCCGCGCCCGGCCTCCATCAGCGGAGGCTGGCGAGCGAGGACAGCTCCCCCTTACTCGAGGTGGCCAGGCCATTTGCCCTCGGGGAGGCTACCCTGGGGCTCTGGCGAGTGGGGTTGAAGACGGAGCACCTGACGGGGCTCTGGCGCCGAGCGCTCCTGAGCCTGGCGGCCTCGAGTCTCGGCTTGCTGCTGGTCGGGGGTACCGGGATGCACCTGGTCTTCCGGGCGCAGGCCCGTCACCATGCGCGGGTGCGCGCGTTGGAGCGGGCGTTGGCCCGCCAGGAGCGGTTGGCAGCCCTGGGGCATCTGGCCGCCGGGGTCGCCCACGAGGTGCGCAATCCCCTCAATGCGATCGGGATCGGCATCCAGCGCCTGCAAGGGGAATTCTCCCCCGTCGAGGGGGAGGAGGAGTTCCGTCGCCTCTGCACACTCATGCGTGGGGAAGTGGCGCGCCTGAACACGATCGTGCAGGACTTCTTGCAGCTGGCGAGGGCGCCGGCGCTGCAGCCTGAGCCGGTGGCCGTGGCGATGCTCCTCTCAGAGGTGGTATCGCTCATGGAGGGCGAGGCCAGCGCGCACGCGGTGCACCTGACTCTGCGGGTACCGGAGGGACTGCCCTCCCTCGTCGCCGACCGGCAGCAGCTCAAGCAGGCCCTGATCAACCTCCTCCTCAATGCCATCCAGGCCGCTCCTGCAGGGGGATCGGTGCAGGTGACCGCCGAGGCCGAGCGGGAAACGTTGTGGCTGGCGATCATCGACTCCGGCAGCGGCATCGCCCCGGAGCTCATGGACCGCATCTTCGATCCCTACTTTACCACGAAACCCGACGGCACCGGGTTGGGACTCCCGATCGCGCTGCGGATCATCCAGGCGCACGGAGGCACGCTGGACATCAGCAGTGCCCCTGGGCGGGGGGCAACGGCGACGATCCACCTGCCCTGGGCACTCGATATGGCAGAGGAGGTATCCGCCAGCGCGCGGCCATGACGGTATCGGAGGCGTATGGACACTCACAGGGAGGGTACGATGCAACCCTTGACCATTCTAGTGGTCGATGATGAGCTGGCGCAGCGGGAGCTGCTGGGAGGCTTTTTGACCAAGCAGGGGTGGTCGGTGGCGCTGGCGGCCGGAGGTGCCGAAGCCCTGGCCATCTTGCGACAGACGTCCGTCGATCTCGTGCTGGCCGACTACAAAATGCCCGAGATGAACGGCATCCAACTGCTCATGGCCAGCCAGCACCTCAACCCGGAGGTCCCGGTGGTGCTGATCACCGCCTACGGGTCGATCGCCTCCGCCGTTGAGGCCATGAAGGCGGGGGCCTATGATTATCTCACCAAGCCCATCGAGCTTGAAGCGCTGGTGCACCTCGTGCACCGCGTGGCCGAACGACGGCAACTGCTCGCCGAGGTCCGAGAGCTGCGGGCGCAACTCCGTGAACGGGTCCGCTTTGAGGGGATCATCGGGGAGAGCGGCCAGATGCAAGAGGTGTTGAGCCTGGTCGCCCGGGTCGCCCCGACCCCGTCCACCGTGCTCATCCGTGGGGAAAGCGGTACCGGCAAGGAGTTGATCGCCAAAGCCATTCACTACCACAGCCCCCGGCACGACCGCCCCTTTCTCAAGGTGAACATTTCCGCGCTTCCCGAAACCTTGCTGGAGAGCGAGCTGTTCGGCCACGAGAAGGGCGCCTTTACCGGGGCCACGGAGCGGCGGGTCGGGCGCTTCGAGGCCGCCGATGGCGGTACGCTCTTTCTGGACGAGATCGGCGATCTCCCCCTGGGACTGCAGGTCAAGCTCCTGCGGGTCCTGCAAGAGCGGGAAATCGAGCGCCTGGGCAGCCACCGCCCCATCGCGGTGGACATCCGCATCCTGGCGGCCACGCACCACGACCTGGAGCGGGCCGTGCGGGAGCGACGCTTTCGGGAGGACCTGTATTATCGGCTCAACGTCTTTCCCATCGTCCTGCCCCCTCTGCGGGAACGGCGGGAGGACCTCCCCCTCCTGATTGAGTTTCTGCTCAAGAAGTTCGCGACCCGGCTCGGCAAATTCATTGCGACGGTCTCCCGTGAGGCGATGGATGTCCTGCTGAAGTATGAGTATCCAGGGAACGTCCGCGAGCTGGAGAACCTCCTGGAACGGGCCATCATTTTGGCCAGGCATGACACGATTTATAGCGAGGACCTCCCCCTGCATCTGCGGGAGACGCCTCCCGAGGCGAAGGAAGCCCCCGAGACCGGCCATGCCTCGCTGCCTGAGGTCTTGCAGGCCATCGAGCGTCAGATGCTGCTGCGGGCCCTCGAACGGCACGGGGGGGTGCAGACGCGGGCGGCAGCGGAGCTGGGGATCAGCGAACGGGTGCTGCGGTATAAAGTGCACAAGCATGGGCTGCGGGCCTGGCTGGCCGACGGAACGCCGGAACCCTCGGAATCGAGGTCCCAGGGATCCCATGGCAGGGCAGCGACGGATGGTGCAGCGGGATAACCACCTACGCGAGCCAGGCCCCGCCGTGATCAAGGCGCTCCATCGCTGCGTCCGGGCGCAGCTGGCCGATCACGGGAGGGGGGCGATCGGCGCTGGTGATGCTCGGCAGCGGGGCCTCTTCAGATCTCGCCATGCCGGTGATAGCCCACGTCGCTCTGCACATCGCAGCCGTCCTCCATGGAATGGAGACAACCGTGCAATTACCTCCGCATTATTGAGTGAACCGATATTGACAGGCACCGGACAGAATCCTACGATAGGCCGAGTTTCGTTCCTGCGCTTCGCCAGGGCGGTGGCCCCAGCGCTGATACTTGCTTCCGTTATCCACTGCCATCTGCCACAGAGGAGACCGACCAGCATGGACAGGATACCACGTGAGGCTTTGCCTGGGGATACACAGGGGGGGGAGAGCCTGCCAGGAGAGAGCCATGTCCTCGCCACTATCCTCGACACCCTCGATGCCCTGGTGGTGATGCTCGATCGCCACGGGCGTATCATCCGCTTCAACCGGGCGTGCGAGAAGACGACCGGCTATGTGTTTGCTTCAGCGCCTGCATACACGACGCGAGTATGCGGGAACGGGAATCGGCCTGGCGATTTGCAAGAAGATCGTCGAGCGCCATGGGGGGCGCATCTGGATGGAGTTGGTGCCAGGCCAGGGGGCAACGTTTTGCTTGACAATCCCGGACAAGAGGTAACCAGAGGAAAGCGAGCGATCTCATTGACCATGGGCCATGTCCACGCACTAGCTTTTATCTGTTGCTGACCGTGGCCGCCCTCACCTCGGCGGTCTCGCTGCTGGAAAGAGATAGAGGCTGACGAGGAATGCGGAGTGTGACCCTGACAGCGCGCACGAGGTCTCAAGGAACCGAGCAGCCCGCTGCATCCCCAGGTGGAGGTGGCTATGGGCGCCGTCAGCGGGTTGGTCTGCTGCTGGGCCCGGGGCTCTTTGCCCTCGTGGGGCTGTTGCCGGCTCCGGAGGGCCTTACCCCCCACGCGCAGCACCTGGTCGCGGTGATCGCACTCATGGCCGTCTGGTGGATGACTGAAGCGCTGCCGCTCGGGGCGACCTCGCTGCTGCCGTTGGCCCTCCTCCCTGCATTGGGGATCCTCCCGCCGGAGGCCGCCGCAGCCCCCTACGCCGACCCGAACGTTTTTTTGTTTTTGGGAGGGCTGTTCCTGGCGCAAGCCTTCCAGAAATGGGGCCTGCACGAGCGCGTGGCGCTGCTCATTTTGGTCGCGATTGGGACTCGCCCCCGTCAACTCCTCCTCGGCATGATGGTTGCGACGGCCAGCATTTCCATGTGGGTCTCCAACACCGCCACGGCGATGATGATGCTCCCCATCGGCGTGGCGGTCGTGGCCCAGATGCCCCTGGAGGCTGCCCATTCCCAGCACCAGGGGCACCACAACCGCTTCGGCGCTGTGCTCATGTTGGGGATCGCCTATGCCGCCAGCATCGGCGGGATGGCGACACTGATCGGCACCCCGCCCAATCTGATCTTCGCAGGCCAGGCGAAACAGCTTGTTCCGGAGTTGGGCGAGGTCGGCTTTTTGCGGTGGATGCTCATCGGTGTGCCGCTGGCGGCTGGATTGCTGCTGCTGACCTGGCTCTATCTGGGGTTTGCCCTCTTGAGGGGCCCGCCCCTGGCCGATGGGAACGAGGCCCGGACGCTGCTCCAGCGCCAACGCGCAGCGCTGGGGCCGATGAGCCGGGGCGAACGTGTGGTGATGACGGTCTTTGTGCTGACCGTGGCCGCCTGGGTTTTTCGCGCCGATCTGGTCTTGGGGCCGCTGGTCATCCCGGGCTGGAGCACCTGGCTTATCGCAGCGAGGCCAGGTAAGCGGCCAACGCCCGCACCTCCTCATCGGTCAGCTCGATCTTCGGCATGTGGGCCGTGGGCTTCTGGGCAGAGGGATCGCGCAGCCAGTCTGCCAGGTAGGATTGCGGATACCTGGATCCGATGTCGGTGAGGTCCGGGGCGATCGGAGTCCCGGTTTTCCCCAGCGTGTGGCAGCCGTAGCAGCCCTGATCCATGAAATACTGCTTTCCCCGGGCGATCAGCGCGCTTCGCTCTTGCGCAAGCGCGGGAGCGCCGATGCACAGCAGCACCAGGGCCAGGACTAAGACATACGTGATCATGTGTAGAGCTCCTTCCAAATGGCATTGAAACCGGCCGCGTAGATCGCTCCCCCCACCCAGCCTTCCCCCTCCAGGGGGGAAGGGATGAAGGAAAACTTCCCCCTCGCCGGGGGGAAGGGGAACAGTCTCTTGGGGCATGGGTTTACGGCTGAACCCGGTGCCTATGCCCCTCGAGGTGGGAGGGTTCGAGTGGGGGAACCGGTCAGCCATCGCAGCAACCCACCCACCCAGCTCTCGTGCTCGGCAGGGGCGAGCGTTTCTAGCTCCCCGGGGTCGAGCCATACCCCCCGGCACCCGGTGCAACGGTCGATGCGGATCTGCTGGTAGCTCGTCTCCTCGAGTTTGCGCCCGCACCTGGGGCAACGCATCGCACACAGCTGCAGAATCGCGCGCTTCAGGTCCTCCTCATGTTTCTGTGACAGCCTGGCGATGAGCTCGCGGTCTTGCTGCGCGAAATAGATATCCTCGCGCGCCCACTCGACATCCCGCCAGAGCTCCCTGTACTTGTCGAACTTCCCCCGACCCTCCATCGGTCGCCTCCTTCGTTCGCACGTCGCGTTTCGTCCCCTGCCCATCGCTATCGCGGGACCCCGGCCCAGTAGCGGTCTACGCCCTCTTGCAGGAGGTGGAGGAGCGCCTCCTGGCGCACGGGCTCGAAGAGGTGCTCAAAGCGACCCTGACCCCGCAGGTACTCCTCCACGGGCCGCCAGGTGCGCTTCACATACGTATGAGTGACCTCCCCGTACACGGCCTCTTTCAGCGGAAACAGGCCGCACTCGACCCCGAGCCTGGCATATGCCTGGGTCCTGGCGGGATCGTATCCCCACCCGGTCGGGCACGGGGCGAAGGCCAGGAACAGCTTCGGCCCCTTGAGCTGCTTCGCCTTCTCGAACTTCCGCGCCAGGTCTATCGGGTGCCGGGGTGAGACGGTGGCGATGTACGGTGGCCGATGCGCGCGCCAGATCTCGAAGATATCTTTCTTGCCCAGGAGTCCATCCACGGCGCCTCCAGCCCCACCGGGGGTGGTGGCGGTGCGGGCGCCGAAGGGGGTGGCGCTGGACTGCTGCATGCCCGTGTTCCCATAGGCCTCGTTGTCGTAGCAGAGATACCAGTAATCCAGGTTCCGGTGGAGGGTGCCGGAGGTGGCCGACAGGGCCATATCATAGGTGGAGCCATCGCCAGCCACCACCACCACTTGCAAGTCCTCCTCCGGCGAGAGCCGTCCCTTCGCCCGCAGGATGTCGAGGGCATCGCGCACCCCCTGGGCGCCTGCAGGGGCGCTCGCCATGGTGGTATACAGCCAGGAGCCCCGGAAGGGGGTATAGGGGAAAAGGGCCAGCAGGGTGAAGCAGCCGGCGGCGTTGACGAACACCACCCGCTCGCCCAGGACCTTGCTGGCCAGCCGTAAGACTTCCAGGCCACCGCAGCCGCCGCACAGGGGCGTCCCCGGCAGGATGAGCTCCTCGCGCGCCAGGTCTTTGATGTTCCGATAGGCCTTCGGCTCATTCGACATGCCGGGTCCCCTTTCCCGCCACCTCCAGGAAGGCGGTCGTCTGCGCGTCCTCACGCTCGGTATACAGCAAGCGGGGAGGGGGCACGTGTCCCGTGTCCGCGTTCCGCTGCAGGTCCTGCAGGATCTGGTCAAACTCGGCATCGCTGAGGTCTTTGCCGCCCAGCCCCCCGATGTAGGAGAGCAGCGGGGGCCGATCCCGTTCCTGATACAGGGCCGAGGCGACCTCTGCCACGGTGATCCCCCCAAAGCCCACGGAGAGGTTCTGGTCGATGACCGCCACGGCCTTTTTCCCCTCCAGCGCGGCCGCGATCGCCAGCGCCGGAAACGGGCGCAGCACCCGCAGCCGCAGGAGCCCTACGGGGATCCCCTGCGCCCGAAAGCGGTTGATCGCCGCTTTCCCCCTGGTGGCGTAGGCGTTGCTCATCACCAGCGCATAGTCGGCGTCGAGCAGACGGTAGCCCTCGACCAGGCCGTAGCGGCGGCCGAAGGCCTCCCGGAACGCTTGCGCCACCTCCCCATGCACGGCGCGCGCGTTCTGGGCCGCCAGGTGCATCTGATACCGGAAGAACGAATAGAGTGCACCCCCCAGGACGGCGATTCCCTGCGCCATGGGGCGAGCGGCCGTGAAGCGGGCATGGGTGGGGCTGTAGGGGGGCAGAAATGCCCGCACCTGTTCGAGCGATGGACGCGTGACCGGCTCCCGGGTGAACGAGAGGGCAAACCCGTCCAGGTTGACGATGACCGGGAGCAGCACGCGGGGGTCTTCGGCGATCCGGTACGCCATGAGAATCGAGTCCAGCACCTCCTGGCAGGTCTCGGCGTGGATCTGCAAACACCCCGAGTCGCGCGCCGCCAGCACATCGTTGTGATCGGGCTCCAGCGTGATGGGGGAGGCCAGCGCCCGGGAGACGTTCACCAACACCAGGGGCACGCGCCATCCCGCCACCGTGTAGAGGAGCTCGGCAGCGTACAACAACCCCTGGCTGGAGGTGGCCGTGAAGACCCGGGCACCGGTCGCCGCGGCGGCGCCGGCCGCGGTCAGCATCGAGTGTTCCGAATCCATGCTGACGAACTTCCCCGGCATGGTGCCCTCGCCGAACCATGTGGCGAGGGTTTCGATGATCTCGGTCTGGGGCGTGATGGGAAAGGCCGGCACATAGTCTACCTCGGCCAGCCGGGCTCCCCAGGCCGCAGCGGCGTTCCCCGTCAGTAGCTCGCGGGTCATACCTCAGCCTCCCGAAGCGTATGAATCGTGTGTGTGGGACATTCCTCGACGCACACGAGGCAGCCCTTGCACACCTCGTAGTCGATGTGGGGGGTATCCGCGTCGTCGAGGGCGATCGCCCCATCGGGGCAGCTCACAAAGCACATCCAGCACTGCGTGCAACGCGCAAGGTCGATCACCGGCCGCCACACCCGCCAGTTCCCGGTCTTGCGCAGAGGGGTGTTAGCGGGCGCCGCCACGGAGGGGGTCCCGCGCCAGGGTCCCTGATAGGTGAGTGTCACGACCTGCGGCCGAGAGACGGCGACAGGCGCAGGCACCGCAGCGGGTTGCACCGGCAGCCACACGTCCACGCGTTCGTAGCAGAGGCGCGCCAGGTCGAGGTTCCGTTCGATCCGGTCGGCGCTTAGGCCCAGGGCCTCCAATTCCTCCTGTACCGCTTGCTCCACACTCGACGTGCACAGGCCGGCCACCCGGCAGGTTGCCGCCCCCAGGGCGACGCTCAGCGCAGCCAGAGACCCCACATGGCTCAGCACCAGCCCGGTGAAATCCAGGACCGCGAGCGCGGGTACGATGCCGTAGCGCTCCCGCAGGAGGGCGGGAGCGTGTGCGGAGTTGGCGAGCACGGTTCCCGAAGCCTGCAGCCCCCGCAGAACCCCTGCCTGAGGGTCATCGAAGAGGGTCTCGTCCGCCACCACGACCAGGTCGGGAGCGGCAATCATCCCCCGCTCCAGGATCGGCGCATGATCTATCCGGGTGAACGCGGCCATGGGGGCCCCGCGTCGCTCGGCGCCATAGATGGGCGCATCTTGCGTGTCATACCCCTCCCGGAAGGCGGCGGTGCTCACGATTCGGCTGGCCGTCTTCATTCCCTGCCCCCCGCGGCCATGAAAGCGGATGCGTCGCATGTCAGGTGCCCCTCCTTGCACTTCGATGAATCAGCTGGCCCAGGCGGCCTGGCCGCCCTTACTCCATCCACCCACGGTTCCGTCATGCGGCTGCGTCCTCTTCACCCCTCGCCCCGTCGATGGCTGGCCCGGTGTCCGCTGGATGATCGCCAGCCCACCCCTGGGGCATAGCGGCCGCATCCGGCGTCCAGTGCATGGTAGTGCAAGGTCGATACCATCTGGCAACGACACGGCCACAGGGGCTGGTCTGGGCAGGTTCGCTTCGTAATGGCGGGCCGTGGATGTGTTCGGCGCCATATCCTCCTGGCAGGCCGGCCTGAGCGATGCCGTGAATCGAGACAGAGTGTCGTGTTTCCTGACAGACAGCAGCGCCCTCGGGTCAAGGTGCGGATCTCTCGTGGAGTGGCGCAGACAAGCCGCGTGCCGCGTCGAATCTTGCCTCAAAACCGGACGGCCTCACGGGTCTCGCGGCTGGCCACCGCCATCTCTTCTCAATCGGACCACACCACATTGGCCCACTCTGTCGGGTGATCCCAAACAGTCCCTTCCCCCCGGCGAGGGGGAAGTTTTCCTTTATCCCTTCCCCCCTGGAGGGGGAAGGTGAGGATGGGGGGGAAATCCGGCGCCTACCCCCCACCTGAATCCTCCCCTGTGTACCAATCCCCTGTGGACTGATTTAGGTGGAGACCTATCGCTATTATAATGTCAATATTTTCCGCAGCAGGGACGCATGGTCTTCTCTCCTGTTGCATCGGG
>Ga0114945_10002036_pt1 | contig 12109 bp, 11 predicted proteins | sample OV2TP3_FD_87194 | JGI IMG/M metagenome (GOLD analysis project Ga0114945, IMG submission 87194) | Hot spring microbial communities from Beatty, Nevada to study Microbial Dark Matter (Phase II) - OV2 TP3 | ecosystem: Environmental > Aquatic > Thermal springs > Hot (42-90C) | place: USA: Beatty... | reverse complement strand
TCGAATGCGTCGTCAGGGCCGCCCGCGCGCCGTGTTCTTATCGTGGCCGCGCATCCAGACGACGAAGTTCTGGGTTGCGGCGGAACAATGGCGCGCCACACCTCGGCGGGTGACCGTGTCTGGACGCTGATTCTGGGCGAGGGCGTGACGTCCCGTCGGCATCTTTCGTCCAGCCAGAAGAAGCATTTTCTTGCCCGTGTTCGGTCCCATGCGCAGCGGGCGAATCGGATACTGGGATCAGAGCTGGTGGTTCACGAGGCCTGGCCGGACAACCGATTTGATTCCCGGCCGTTGCTGGATTTGGTTTACGTCATCGAGTCGGTCGTTCAAAAATTTCGGCCATCTATTGTGTATACCCATTCGGCGACAGACTTGAATATCGATCATCGCCGAACCACGGAAGCTGTAATGGCGGCGGTTCGGCCGATCAGCGGTTCATCCGTCGTTTGTGTCCATGCCTTTGAGGTTCCATCGTCGACCGAGTGGCATTTTTCGTCACCGGAGACGTTTCGGCCAAATGTGTTTATCAATATTGAGAAGCATCTGGCCCAAAAACTTGATGCCCTGGCGGCCTATGACAGCGAGATTCGAGTTTATCCGCATCCCCGATCAAAGGAATACATTCGGGCGCTGTCGCAGATTCGCGGCGGCCAGTCCGGTCTGCCGGCCGCCGAGGCCTTTTCCCTCATCTACAAGAGAGAGGTTTAAGGTCGGCACCGAAGCGTGAACAAGAACGTCCTGCTCTACGTGGATGGCGGCCCGGGCGTCGGGCTGGGGCATGTCTCCAGGGGATTGGGCCTGGCCCACGCCCTTCGGAATCAGTCGTGCGATGTCCACACCGTTTTACCGTTCGACAGCGGGTTAGAGGGCGATTTTCGCCGAGCGGGGTATGAGTCAAAACTGTGTGAACCCGTGTTCTCCCACCTGAAGAAGTTATGCGAAGTTCATGCCTGTTTGGTTTTGGTGATAGACAGTTATCGAATGGACTGGGAAGGACTAAACAGCGACGGCGCGTGTGGCGCGGCCCCTTCGGTTGTTTATTTTGACGATCGGTATGAAGAGAATTCCGGTTTTGCCGTGGTTGTCAGTGGCTCGAAGCCCGAGAAACAATTCGCGTCGACCCGGTATCTGTCCGGTCCGTCCTACCAGATTGTCCGACCAGAATTTGTCGATGTCCCCATTCGTGCGCCGTCGAAAGAAGTTCGGAGGTTACTGGTCCTGCTCGGCGGTGGAGATCCACTGGGCGTTTCAGGTGAGTTGATGAATTATTTTGTACATCAATTTCTTCCATCGCGTCCTGAAACGCGGGTCGACTTTCCCATAGGCCCTTTTTTTGATCCTTCCATCCCGGAGATGCCTCACGACCGTCTTCATTATCATCGATCCCCCTGCGACCTGAGAAGGTTAATGATCGAAGCGGACCTGGCCGTCAGCGCGGGCGGGCAGACTCTTCATGAGTTGGCCCGATGCGGCACACCCTGCATCGCCTTTTGCGCGGGATCGAACCAGATGTCGAATTTGAAACTGATGGCGAGTGCCGGAGTGATTCACTGGATCGGCTGGGCGAAGGGTCCGGGGTGGATCCATCAACTGAATGAATCGCTTGAAGCGCTGATGAAAAATGAGCCGGAGCGCGGGCGATTGTCAGAGCGAGGCCGGGTTCTGATCGATGGGAAGGGCGGCGAGCGTGTAGCGCGGGTCATCAGCCGGTTGGTTGTGGCCCATCCGTCCCGGGTTGATTGATGGACATGGGGAGCAGACACACATCGATCGCGAAATGGGCGCAGCCCAGTGTGTTCGATTCCGCATCAGATTTTTTCACGGGTGGGCAGTGACTTCACCCAATGCCGTGCAGATCATCGCGGAAGCCGCCCAAGGTTACGAAGGCGACGTCAATCAGGCGGAACAGTTGGTACGTGCCGCGGCCTCGGCCCGAGCGGATGTTGTGAAGTTTCATATAATCTATGCCGACGAAGTCTCGACAGCGAGATATCCCCACTATTCGTTATTCAGACAGCTTGAGATGCCTCCGGCGTCCTGGATGCGAGTTGCCGAGAGGGCCAGGGGGCTGGGTCTTCGGATCGCATTTGATGTTTGTGGTCTCAAATCGCTGGAGGCCGCCGTCCAGTCCGGTGCATCTGCGATCAAGATTCATACGACCGATTTTTTTAATGAAGCATTGATTACGGCCGCTCGGTCACACCCGGTGGACATCTATTTTTCAGCCGGTGGGATGACGATGGAGGAAGTCGAGGGGTTTCTGGGTCGGTTTGGGATTTCTGATCGAGATCGAGTAACTCTCTTTTACGGATATCAGGCCGAGCCGACCCAACCGGAGGACACGCATCTTCAACAGCTCGCAATTTTGCGCCATCGTTTTCCGTCACTTCGGCTTGGGTTTATGGATCATGCCAGCGGAGATTCGGATGAATCGGGGTGGCTGGGGGTTTTATCACTACCCTATGGAGTTACCGCCATCGAGAAGCACATAACGCTTGATCGATCGCTCAAGCTCGAGGACTATATTTCCGCGCTGGACGCGTCGGCGTTTGAACGATATGTGAGCCGTATTCGGACCGCTCAGACGGCGCTGGGCCCGTCGGAGATGCGGATGTCCGACGCCGAGCGGCTCTATCGGAGGAAAGTGGTCAAGGTGGTGGTGGCTCGGAATTTATTGAAGGCGGGCCAATCAATTCAGACAGGGGATGTCCTGCTGTTACGAACGCCACTGGAGGCCGGCCGCCGGCCGCTGGAGCAGATTCGGGATGTTATCGAGCGTCAGGTGGCGCGAGATGTCCCCGAGGGCCAGCCGGTTTATCAGGAGGATCTGACATGAGAAAGCTGGTTGCGGCCGTGGCCTGCCGCGCGGGAGGCAGCCGTCTCTATGGGAAGCCGTTACAAAATCTGGATATTGAAAAGCGTCAGACCGTCATAGACCATTTGATCGAGCTACTCCAGACAGAACCAAGTATTTCGAAAATCGTTCTGGGCGTGTCCGAGGGTCCGGAAAACGAGCCTTTTCATTTGATCGCCCGCCGGCACGGGATAGAGTCGATCGAAGGTGATCGGGAAGACGTCCTGATGCGGTTGATCCAGTGCGGCGAGAAGGCCGGGGCAACCGACACGTTTCGCATCACGTCTGAATCTCCATTCCCTTATTACGAGGCGATCCCGGACGCCTGGCGGCGTCATCAAGTAAACGGCAACGACATGACACAGGTGGTCGACGTGCCGGACGGCTCCGGATTTGAGATTCACCGTCTGGCGGCGTTGAAGGCGTCACACGAGCGGGGAGACACGCGCCACCGGTCAGAGCATTGCAGTCTCTATATCCGTGAGCACCCGGAGGATTTTCAAATTGAGACTCTGGATCCGCCGTCATTTCTCCGGCGTAAAGATTTGCGTCTGACCATTGATTTTCCTGAAGATCTCATTTTGTGTCGAGGAGTTTACGATCGTTTTCGTTTGAAAGTGCCGAAGATACCACTGGCGGGAATCATCGAATTTTTGGATGCCAGACCGGACTTAGTGGAGTTGACCCGTCCTTATGTTGCGTCGCCGCCGATCTGAGACGGCCGATTGCCGTGTTCAAGTTTTTTACAGAAACATCACATCGTCATGCCTTGTTCGCGGGCCAGGATCATCTGTTCAGCCAGTTTCCAGTCTTCCGGCGTATCGATATTCACCATGGGCTCCCGGATGATGACCGCGTGAGGATTGGGTCCGAGCACGGACCGCTCCCTCAAGAACATCTGGGTCCGAAAGGCGTAGGCGGCGCCATTCCGGATACAAGTCGGTTTGAGTGACTGGCGATAGGCCGGGTCGGGCCAATCGGGGCAAACGCGCCGCGCCGTCGCAGAGGCATCTTCCAGCCGAAATTGTTTGGCCGGATGAAACTTCGTATCGACGACGGTTACGGTGAAGGCCGAGTCCGCCGTCTCCAGAGCGGCCACCGCATCAAAGATCATGGCCGGTGACCGAAGCGGGCAGGTGGGTTCCAAGAGGACGACCGCCTCCGGTTTGAAATTTTCCCGCGCAAGGGCGTCCAGCACCGCCAGAATGGTATCTGTGACATTGGATGTATCCGTCGCCAATTCCGCCGGCCGCCGCAAATCCTGAGCACCCGCCGTCTTCGCCTCGACCAGGATGTCGTCGCTGTCGGAGGAAACGGCGATCCGGTCAAAGAGGCGGCATTCCCGCGCGCATTCAATGGCGCGTCGAACCAGAGTCTTTCCGGCGATAGCCATGTAATTTTTTTTGGGGACGCCCTTCGATCCCGCCCGCGCCGGGATGATGGCCAGGAGCGGCCGGGGTGTGTTTACGACGGTGCGCCGCAGATTTCGCATGGTTGTGCGGCTTCGGCGTCGGGAAGCGGGTGCAGTCTCCCGCCGGCCGATCGCCGGGCCGAAGCAATAGATTCGGTCAGAATCATTTCCTTCAAAATTTCGGCCACGCGTACGGAGAATGGCCGTCCGTCCTCGAAGACGGCGAATCTCGCGACCGCCCGCGCCTCAGCGGCCACCGTCGGGTCCCGGATCAGGGTGAGCAGTTTCAAAATACCTGGGATAAAGTCCTGTTTGGAATGACAGGGCACGTGCGCCTTGGAATGAATAAACGCGTGGAGGTGATTGTTGAGTCTTGCGTTATCCCACGAATAGTCCCCGTGAGATGGATCGTCGTATCCAAGTCCCAGCGCCGGCAGGCCCATGATGGCGCCTTCGAGCATCATCGTCGACAGCGGAGTGACGAGTCCGTCGACTGCGCTCAGGAGTTCCGGATACTCTGAGAGATGGTTCAACCTGCCGACCTGACCCACGACTGTCACCCGTTTATACCGGTGAGGCGAAAGGGCCGGTTCGGCCGCCCTGGGATGCCGTTTGGGATGAGGCTTGTACAGCAGGACCACATTTTTTGGCATGCGGCCGTCCTCCGCCGCCCGTTCGAATTCTTCGATCAAGGATACTTCATCGAAAGCCACGCCCGATCCGGCGAACAGGAGGACGGTTTGATCCGCCCCAAGAGACCATTCCGATCGCGCCTCACCTTTAGGCCGTGCATGAGATCTATAGAATTCAAACCGAGGCGTACCCAGCATCGCTATGCGGTCGGCCGGGATTTTCTGGAAAAGCCGGGCGAAGAGATAAGCCTGCGGCCCCCACACACCGAGTCGGTCGGGCTGCTGGAGGAATATTTTGTGTGCGATGTTATCCCAGTTGATGGTGAGGGTGAGGGAGGGGATGCGGTATCGTTTACAGAGGGTGACGGTATCGTCCCAGCAGGGATCGTTGATACCGGAGGTGAGGAGGGCGGCGTCAGGCATTGATTTGAAAGTCAGGAAGTCGGGTGTGCTCCCCGCGAGAATTGCTTCCAGGATTACGCTCAGACGGCTGGACAATCCGATGCGGTGAAGGAAGCCCATCATTTTTTTTATTTGTGGATTGTAGCCGCGGTGAAACACGTTGAGGTGGTTGGGTTGAGTACGGATCAAAGGCTCAAGACCGGCGAGGTGTCGCAGACCAAAGGCCACGGACCATAGTTTCATCCGGCCCGGTGGCATTCGGTGCATACCGATGATCGGGCCGTATTTCGACAAATCCACGGTGACATCGCCGGTAACGACAAAGCAGAGATTGAATTCAGATCCGAGGTTATCGAGGACAAGGCTGTCGACCAGATCCCGTACGGCGTAGTCGTGACAGAAACTGACGAGAAGCGTCGGGCGATTCATCAATACATCAACTTTTTTTGAAACCGGGAGATGGGAGCTGTGGCCAGGTAATCCGCGATCCGCCGGCCGGCCCGACCGTCGCCGAACAGCGTGTTTCGCGGATATTTTCCGTGGGAGATTTGAAATCGAATCTGTTTGAGGATGTCTTTCGCGTAATGCCCCACATCGATCACGTTCCCTCCCCGTTCCCGGCCGTTTTGGCGTGAGCCGATGTTGACCACCGGGACTCCGAGAAACGATCCTTCCCGTATTCCACTGGATGAATTCCCAACAAGGCATTCGCAATTTGCAATCAACCTGGCGTAGTCCTCCACAGCCAGATTTTTGAAAAATCGAATATAGTCCGGCCGCTCCCGCTCTCGAAACACGCGAAGGCCCTTGGAAATATCGTCCGATCCGGCGTCGATGTTGGGCCAGAGCCAGACCGTCGGCCACCTCAGTTTAGCGACGGCCTTGAGGGTTTCATTGATCTGTTTCAATCCCGATCCATACTCGGTGGTCACGGGGTGTTGAAGGACGACGATATATTTCTGTTTCGTCGAAAAAGATCCGCCGACACCGCCATATCGGTCGAAGAGGTTGGGCGGGAGAGAAAGATCGATGCCGCATATGGCGTCGATGGAGGGGCAGCCCGTCAATAAGACGCGTCCGGGTTCCTCTCCCATTTTTATAATCCGTTCGGCGGCGAGTCTTGTGGCGGGGAAGTGGAGGTGAGCGAGTTTGGTGACAGCGTGCCGGACGCTTTCGTCGATCGATCCCGTGACTTCTCCACCCTGGATATGGGCCAGAGGGATATTCATGTAAGAGGCGGCGATGGCGGAGGCCATGGTTTCAAAGCGGTCGGCGGCGATGAGAACGATATCGGGTTTCAAATTTTCGAATTGTGTGGCCAGCTCGATGATCCCGGTCCCCACCGATTTAGCCATGGTAGTGGGAGTTTCACCCTCGACGATAAAGTAGACGAGCGAGTCAGGTTTGAATCTGTCCCGTCGGACGAGATCGATGATATTACCAAATCGGTGGAGGAGGGCCGAAGCGCCGAGGATGAGCTGGAGTTCCAATTGGTTGTGCCGTCGAACCGCCCTGAGCACCGATTTCAGGCGCCCGTACGTCGCCCGGCTGGTGATGACAACACAGACTTTGCGTTTGTGGATTCTCACCGGTTGTCTCCCCATTTACCGACGTAAAGCTTGCGCATGTCCATTTCTTCCGGCGCCAGCGGCGGGTTGTCGCGACCGCTGATGACCTCGCAGGCCCCGGCGAATCGCACGAGTTCCGCGAATTCGGCCGGTTCGGCCGAGACGGCCTGATCCTTGCCGGGCAGCTGTCGGGACAGGGTAAAGTGTTTTTCAAGGATTTCCGCTCCGCGCGCGATGGCGATGCGACCGGCATCGGTGCCGATGGTGTGATCGCTGAACCCGACGCGGACGCCCATGTGTCTTAGCCAGTCCATCCGATTGAGATGTACCCTGTCGACCGGCGTCGGATAGAGTGAGACGCAGTGAAGAAATACGACGTCGTGTCCGCGTGTCACTTCGACCGCAGTTCGCACCTCCTCTTCTGTTGTCATGCCGGTGGAGATAATGAGTCTCTTAAAGTGTTTCATGAGGGCTTCGAGGAGCTTGATGCTGCCGCAATCGGGGCTGGCGACCTTGATGGCGCCCAGTCCGAGCGCGGCGAGAAAAGGGACGCGGTTGAGATCGAAGCAGGTAGTGAGGAAATCGACCCGGTTGTCCCGGCAGTGCTGGATGAGACGGTGATGGTCCTCGTCGGAGATTTGAGTGCGTTGATGCCGCTCGTAGGTTTTTCGATAGTTCGGGAAATCCGGCCGAAGGGCGTCGGCGGTCCAGGACTGGAATTTGACGCAATCGACGCCCATCTGTCCGGCGGCTTCGATCATGGTACAGGCGATGGAAAGATCGCCCATGTGATTGGATGAAGCGTCTGCAACAATATACGTTCTGGCCATTATCCCCCTCTTTCGAAGCTGCACGAAACGCAATCAAATCACCTGCGCCGAACATTTTTGTCAAGGGAGTTGACTCCCGAATCCGGCCCATCCGTCAGGCGCTTGTATTTTAAAAACAGCGATTGTACGAAAAGAGCGTTATGGCACGACGAATTTCAGGAAGGCGGATTTATTTGCGGCCGATCCGCGAGTCAGACGCAACCCGGCGGTATGTCGGATGGCTGAATGACCCGGAGATCAACCAGTATTTGGAGAGCCGGTTTGAGACATGGACCGCACAAAAGCTGCGACGGTATATTCGCCGTATGATGCGTGACCGCCGGACGGTGTTTATGGGCATTCTGTTGAAGGATTCCCGCCGGCATATCGGGAACGTCAAATTGGATATCAACCCGGTCCATGGACTCGGGGTGATTGGGATACTTCTTGGGGATAAGACCTGCTGGGGAAAGGGATATGCGACCGAAGTTTTGAATCTGTTGTCCCGATACGCCTTCGATAAGCTGGGTCTGCACAAACTCGGTGCGGGAACCTATGCCTCCAACCGCGGGTCAGTCCGCGCCTTTCTGAAAGCCGGTTACCGAGTTGAGGGCCGATTCCGTGAGCAATACCGGGATGGGGCAAAATTCGTGGATGGCCTTTATCTAGGGAAGATCAACCCCCGTTCGGAGGTATGACCGTCCCAGTTCCGCGCCCGGGCTCGGGCATGCGCGGTTATGATCGTGACCCAAGCATAGCCCAGGATAAGACCTTACCGGCCGGGATATCCCGTCTGGCCTTTCGGCCGACGATATTGAGGAACTCTTTGGGTTGAATACCGGTACCGGGCCGTTTGATGCCGATGCATTCAGCCGCCAGTCGTTCGCCGCGTCGGGTGAGTTTCAGGGCGACGAGACTTCGCCGCGAGCTGCGCCGGACCGATCGTTCCGCCGCCGCTGGTTTTTTTTCGGCGTCGCCAATCGATTTGACAATATTGTCGGCCATTCGCCGAAGGGACCGCATGTCTGCCGGAGTAATAGAGAGTGCCTGGTCGGGTCCTGGCAGGGTGCGATCGATAGTGAAATGTTTTTCAATGGCGACCGCGCCCCGCGCCACCGCCGCCAGGGAGATTTCGATCCCCAAGGTGTGATCCGAGAATCCGACGGGGTATCCGAAGGATTCAAGTGCGGACATTTTCCGAAGATGAGTGTCCCGCGGGCGAGTCGGATACGAGTTGACGCAGTGTAGGATGACCAATCTCCTGTTTTTTTCCTCCTCGAAAATACGAATGGCCTCGGCGACCTCCTGGAGATTTGACATTCCGGTGGAAAGGATCACCGGTTTACGGGTGCGGGCGGTTTTGCGGAGAAGCTGGACATAGGTGATGTCTCCGGAGGAAATTTTGAAACAGGGGACGCCCAGGGCTTCAAGAAAATCGATTTTTTGTTCCGCGAATACGGAAGCGAAAAAAGTGACTCCGATCCGGTCGGCGTGAGATTTGAGCTGAGCCCATTCCGAATAGGAGAACTCGCATTTTCGAAAGAGGTCCCTGATGCCGCCCATGTTTGATTCTTGCGCGAAGAGGTCCGCCGCGTCCAGAAACTGGAATTTGACGGCACTGGCGCCGTTCCTGGCCGCCTCAGTGACCATCCGTTTGGCGAGGGAAAGACTTCCGTTATGATTAATACCAATTTCAGCGATCAAAAAAACCGGCCGGCCCTGGCCAATCGAATGCCGGTCAATGGTGAATTCGGCCGGCGGATGCGGGCCGCCAGTCAGAGAGGGATATACCAGTCGTTGCATTTGGCGCACATCGGGATCTGATGGGCTGCGCCGCGTGCATGGGCGTCTCTCATGTCCCGTCCGGCGGCAGCCATCCACAGATCCTGGAGGGAGGGCGAATTCTGAATCTGGCCGACAGCGCCGTTTTGATCCGGATTAAGGACGCGGTCGCAGACAGTCACCCGGCCGTCGCAGAGGATCGTGAGGGCATCCATGAGCCGCCTGCAGGGGAAGCGTTTCAGAGGTGTGTAATCCACAACCGCCTTGACCGGTATCTGGCCCGCGAAATGACTCGGTCCATAGATGACGCTGAACTCGACCGGATCGTTGTCTCGGTAAAATTCCCTTTCCTTCGCCTGCTGCAACTCAATCATGGCTTTGGAATCGCCCTGTCTGCCGGGATTGGCGTGTTTTGATAACCGATTAACAATGGCTTGGCGGCTGGGCCAGCGTTTCATGAATTCATCGAGATGGTCCTGCGTTTCTTCGAGCAAGGTTGTTGCGACGGCGACGACACAGTGTATTCCTGTCGGCTCATTTGCAGTCTGTGCCATCAACTTCTTCTTGATGTCGAGGAATGTTTTTACGTTGTCCATGACCCTGTCGAAGTCCGCGCCTTTGCGAATGCGGCCGTACAGTTCCGGATTGGCGGCATCCAGGCGGAAAATGACCTCGATCCGATTCGTTACGGTTCTGCGTTTGACCGCCTCTCTCGAGAATTCCAACAACTGCCTGGACAGGTCGGGTGTCAGTCCCCCGCCATAGGAGAACCAAACGATGTTCTTGACGGATTCATAAGGCAGCCGATCCAGCATCAGGCCCAGCCAATCCTTTAAATGAGGGTGGTCGAATGGATCGCCGGTCACGCAACTAAAAATAAGTTCCGGCTCCGGGAAAGAGCGCTCGGCGATTCGATCCAGGACAGTCCGAAAAATAGATTCCTCCATATAGAATCCCCGTTTTTGTATTTCCGCCGCCAGGTGCGGGAGAGGCGAATAGACGGGGATGGCAGACGCGGATGTAGCGAGTTCGACCTGAATTTGTTTTGGGAAGTTCTGGAAAAGTTGCGGTTGGGAAGTGATGGCGTCGAAGAGTTGGGTTGATCTAATCTGTTTGAGAGGGGTGTTCAGACAACTCTGCAGATTCGCGTAGAATGACCACGAGAAAAGAGAGATTTTCAACGGGAATCCATGCAGAATTTGTCTGGGAACTCCGGGAAGTTTGCGTGACATGACGTCGCGAAAATCCGCCGGATGAGTGGATCGAAGGACCTTGAAAGCGTCTCGGTAGTTTTCTTCTGCATGTTGTGTCCGAATCAACCGATCGAGCAGGGATTTGCGATTTTGCGAAATGAATCGAACCTCCCAGCCAACAACCCGCCGGAACATCATGACCAGGCACGATTTTTCCTGAAAGAGCTGATGTCCCTCCGCGACAGATTCCAGGTCCAGGCAGGTGTTTTCCGGATCCAGTACCAACAAAGGGCCGCGTTCATCAGCGTCCTCCAAAAATCTTCGGAGGACGGTCAGATAGTGGATGGAGGTTCGACGGATGATCGTTTCTTCAAGAACAGAAGTGACGGGGAAAGGGAATTCGGCCTGAAGAGCGGTGTTGACATCGCGCTGGGTCGTCGGATGGGCGACGACGGACATGCGATCGATGAGTGACCGCAGGTCACGAGAAGCATCGAATAGAGTCTGAGCGAGCGAGGTTCCGTTGTCGAACGGTTTAAAAAACAGCGGATCCTGAACAAACGTGATGAAATGATAACCCATTTGATGCATCAACCTTTCATATTCTTGACGTATTGTCCATTCTGAGGTGAATTCATTGAAAGAGAAGGAAAGAGAGAGTTCGACGATTCGATGCGTATTGGGCTAATGGCGGATATCCATGGAAATGTGGGTGCGTTTAAGGCTGTTTGGAGCATTTTAGAGCGAACCGTGGATCAGACGCTTTTTATAGGGGATCTGGCCGGATATTATCCGTTTGTGAAGGAGTGCCTGGATCTCTGGGATTCCACGAAGATCATCAGTGTTCGGGGGAATCACGATGAGATTTGTATCGCGGGTCTGGATCGAGGTCGGATACAGGATCCGGCCTATCGAGCGAGACACGGCACCGCCATCGAGCGGTCGTGGGCTCTGATGTCGGAGGCGAACATCGCCCTGATGCGTTCCTGGCCGGAGACGTGCCGGCTGCAGTTTGGAGGGGTTTCGGTATTGATGTGCCATGGATCGCCGTGGGATCCCTTACGGGGCCGAATCTATCCAGATTTTTCGGAATGGCAGCGGTTTGAGGCGTATGACGATCAAATCATCCTGCTTGGCCAGACACACCGGCCGATGACAAAGCGATGTGGGGGCAAGATGATCATCAATCCAGGGTCTGTCGGCCAGCCGCGGGATCAACTCGGCGGGGCTTCGTATGCGATTCTCGATGTGGATCGCCGGGAAGTGACTCATTTTCGGGTCCCTTATGACGTGGCGCCCGTCGTTGAGGACGCGCGAGCGCATGATCCAGAGTTACCGGCTCTGGTTGACCTGTTGATCCACGGCCGGTCCGGAGGCTGAGGGATGGATTCATCAAAATCTTCAGGAAGCACTGCGCCGATTTCCCTGCTTGTCACCGGCGCGGGCGGCGCCGGAACG
>Ga0114945_10002035_pt1 | contig 12113 bp, 10 predicted proteins | sample OV2TP3_FD_87194 | JGI IMG/M metagenome (GOLD analysis project Ga0114945, IMG submission 87194) | Hot spring microbial communities from Beatty, Nevada to study Microbial Dark Matter (Phase II) - OV2 TP3 | ecosystem: Environmental > Aquatic > Thermal springs > Hot (42-90C) | place: USA: Beatty... | reverse complement strand
AGGAGAAGTTGATTTCGCACTCGGAGATTTGTTGGTCGCGTTGAATAACAAAAAAGATTTGTCAGCACTCTCCGGCCTTGCCTACCGCAACGCTTCCGGCGAAGTCCATTCATCGGACAAATACCCCGAAGTCGATCTTTCTAAATTACCATTGCCGGCTTATCACCTCTTTGATGATGAACAAAAGGCCTCCTACTCCGAAACTCTTGAAAGAGCAAAGATCCGCTTTCCGGAAAAAAGCCCCCGTTACCGCGACATCATGACTTCACGAAGCTGCATTCTCCGTTGCTCCTTCTGCAGCGTTGCCTACCTGCGCGGCGAACGGCAGAAATACCGGCGTAAACCTACAGAAAATGTAATCGCGGAGATCGAATCCGCGCTGGGAGACGGAATCAAAGAGCTCCACTTTTTTGACGACCTTTTCGTGCAGGGCGAAGAGCAAATCCTGGAATTTACGAACGAGCTAAAACGCCGGAACCTCCGCTTCCACTGGTTTGTTGCGCAAGGAATGCCCTTGTGGCCGCTTACCCGGGACGCGCTCGCCGCAATGAAGGAAACCGGAATGTACCGGATCATTTGCCCCTTTGAGTCGGGCAACAACCGCGTCCTCAAAGAAGTGGTAGGAAAAGTATTTTCCACCGTGGAGCACCATCACCGGGTAGCGCAGTGGGCCCAGGAATTGGATCTTGAAATGATCGGGATGTTTGTGGTCGGAATGCCCGGCGAAAAACGGGGTGAGATTCTGGATACCGTGCGTTTTGCCGAGGGCCATCCGGAAATTGATTATTCGGTTTTTTCGATCGCCACTCCCATGGTAGGGACCCGTTTGATGAAACAAGTCACCCGCGAGGGCCAGCTGAAGGATGAAGATAAAATTAACCGCGTGATCAAGCGCACGGTGGCACTCTACCACACGGAGGAATTCAGCGAATACGAGGTGGGTGTGATCCGCGCCTTTGATTGGGACCGAATCAACTTCTCGACGCCTCAGCGGCGCGCCAAATACGCCGGCATGGTCGGCATCACGCCGGACCAGCTCGAACAGCTCCGGGAGCATTCGAAAAAAACTTTCTACCGTTTCTTCCCCGACTATGACGGCCCTTTGTCTTTTGCCGAACTTTACGCCCAACCCGGTCTCATGACAGAACTGGAACCGGTTATCCCCGAGAAGCTTTATTGATACTCCTCAGCAGACGATATAGTCATTGACCCTCATTTTCGGATAGGGGAAAATAGGACGCCTGCGTAAGTCAATACCCTTAGGGGGTGGGTTATAGAAATGGAACCTACGAAAAACGGAAAAATCCAGATCAGCCTGGCTGATTTGACCCATACGGGCCAGTTGGTCGCTTCGAATACCTTCCCCTACGGCATCTCGCTCATTGCCGCCCATGCGTTAAAAAAATTTGTGGATCAGGTAGACATTGCCCTCTTCAAGTACCCCCAGGATCTGGAGACCTATCTCGAGAAAACAACTCCGAAGATTGCCTGCTTCTCCAATTATTCCTGGAACGTCAAATTGGCCTATGAACACGCAAGGCGAATTAAGGAGCGATTTCCTTCCACCGTCATTATTTTCGGCGGCCCGAACTACCCGCTGGAAGCGGACGAACAAGAAGATTTCCTGAAAACCCACCCGGCGATCGATTTTCACGTATGGTTCGAGGGCGAACAATGCTTCGTGACACTTTTGAATGCTTTATTCGAAGTCGGTCTCAATGCCAAGAAACTCAAGGAAAGCCGCCTTCAAATCCCGAGTTGTCATTATCTGGATCCTGAGGGAAAGATAGTGCGCGGAGAGCTCTTCCCCCGGCTGATGAGTCTTGACGAGATCCCTTCTCCCTTTCTTGCGCGGCTTATGGACAAGTTCTTCGACGGAGTCTTGATCCCCATGATTCAAACCAACCGGGGGTGTCCTTTTACCTGCACGTTTTGTACGGAGGGCCAAGCCGTCTACAATAAGGTGTACCGGTTGTCGACAGCTCGAGTCAGGGACGATCTCGAATATATCGCCGAGCGTGTTTCAGTGCCGGACCTCCTCATCGTAGACTCCAACTTCGGAATGTACCTGGAAGATTTGGAAACTTGCCGCATTTTGAGTTCGATTCAAGAAAAGTATAACTGGCCAAAGTTTATCGGCGTCTCCTCCGGAAAAAATCAGAAGGAACGTGTCCTGGATGCCGCAGCGATCGTGAAAGGAGCGATGAGCTTGTCTGCCAGCATTCAGTCCGCAGACCCAGAAGTTTTGAAGAATATCAGCCGGCGCAATATTTCCCTGGAGCAGCTCGTGGAAGTCTCGAAGCGTGCCGAAGTCCTTGGGGCTAAGAGTTATTCCGAAATTATTCTTTGTCTTCCTGGAGACACCAAGGAAAAACATTGCTACTCGGTTTTCTCAATGATTGATTCTGGAGTTGACTTCCTCAGGATGTATCAGTTGATGATGCTTCCCGGTTCCGATCTGGCGGGGCGGGCGAGCCGAAAACAATATGGAATGGTGACACGTTATCGTGTCCTCCCCCGCTGTTTTGGTCGTTACAAGCTTTACGGAGAAACCTTCCCGGTAGCTGAAATTGAAGAGATTTGTGTGGCCAATAACACGATGAGTTACCAGGATTACTTGGAATGTCGTAAGTTAAATCTGACGGTCGAATGTTTTTACAATAGCGGAATTTTCCACGAATTGTCCCAACTCCTCCGCCGGAAAAATATCCCGACATCAACTTTCGTCCGAAAAGTACACGAACGGATCATGACCGATCCGGGTCCCCTGAAGAGTGTGTATGAAGGATTCCTTCGAGAAACGGATGAGGCCCTCTATGAAAACCGTGAAGAGCTTGAAGGATTTATCAAACAACCGGAAGTTGTGGACCGCTACATTTCGGAAGAATTGGGCAACAACGAATTATTTAGATACCGGGCCCTTGCCTTCTTCGAACACATGAAAGATCTCCACAAAATCGCTTTTGAGACCGCAAGGGAACTTTTGACACAAAAAGATGCCTTGAACAAGGCTTTGAACGATTACTTGAAGGAACTTATGGAACTCAGCCTGTTGCGCAAGCAACGGCTGCTTTCTTTCGAAATGATGATCCGGAAAGTGTTTCACTTTGATTTCGCCGCCCTGGCTGCCTGTAACTTTGCGGGCGACCCCCTTGAACATTCGCGGCCGGAAGGCGTATGGATCGAGATCGCCCACGACGATCTTCAAAAAAATATAATCCCTCAATACATTCGGCAATACGGTCTTTCCGTTACGGGATTGGGCCGCATCCTCTTGCGGAGCCATCTCAGAAAACTCTACCGGCGGGTTCGCAATCTGCAAAGGTCGCCCGATGAAGGAAGAGAAAAGAAGGTCAACGGTTCAGAAGCGGAAGAATCCGTGGTACGATTTGTATAACTCGGCTTAATCGCTACTCTCTTTTTCCCGAATCTCGGATTTTATGCCGGAAATTAACCTCCTCGACCGTTATCCCCGTTCCCTCCGACCCATCGAAGAACGCGCCAAACTGGTCACCGAAGAGCACCGCGTCATCGCGCGAAATTTCGATAAAGAGTACTTTGACGGCGACCGTCTCACGGGCTACGGCGGTTATCATTATCATCCCCGCTTCTGGACGGAGACCGTGAAGCGATTCCGCGATTATTACCGTCTTGCTGAGAATGCAGCCGTTCTCGACGTCGGCTGCGGCAAGGGATTCATGATGCATGACTTTAGGACGTTGATGCCGAAGATAATGATTGCCGGCATCGACATCTCCCATTACGCTTATGAAAATGCGATTGAAGATATGAAACCTTTCATCCGCATCGGCAATGCGGCAAAATTACCTTATGCGGACAAATCATTTGATTTGGCCATCAGCATCCACGCCATCCACAACTTGCCTCTGCTAGAATGCAAGCAAGCCTTGAAAGAAATCCAGCGCGTGAGACGAAAACATGCTTTTGTTGCCGTGGACGCTTGGCGCACGGACGAGGAACGAGAACGTCTCATGAAATGGAACCTTACCGCCTTGACTTACATGCATGTCGACGACTGGAAAAAGATTTTTGCCGAAGTAGACTATACTGGAGATTATTATTGGTTCATCCCGGAATGAATTGATGATAAGTACCATGATCAAGACAAAAGCGGCCGTACTTTACCGTGCCAACGAGCCTCTGCGAGTCGAGGAGCTCTCGGTCCCCGCTCTGGAAAAGGGGCAGGTGTTGGTCAAGGTCGCTTTCAGCGGAGTCTGCCACAGCCAGCTTCTGGAAACTCGAGGAGAGCGGGGACCTGACCCTTATCTCCCCCACACGCTTGGCCATGAAGGTTCGGGAGTGGTGGTGGTGGTTGGCCCGGGAGTCACACGAGTGGTGGCGGGAGATACCGTAATTCTTTCTTGGATCAAAGGGCCGGGAATCAATGCTGAGCCGCCGGCTTATCACAAAGGGAAAGATCGGATCAACGGCGGCTTTCTCACGACTTTTCAGGAATACACGGTGGCTTCCGAAAACCGGTTGACGCCTATCCGCAAGGAAGTTCCACTCGACAAAGCGGCGTTAATCGGCTGCGCCTTTGCCACCGGAGCGGGCGCGGTATTCCACACGGCCAAACTCAAGCGGGGCGAGACCGTCGCCGTCTTCGGAGCCGGCGGGGTCGGGCTTTGCGCCATCGTTGCGGCGCGTTTGGCTGAGGCTTCCCAAATCATCGCGATCGATATCCATGATCGAAAACTTGAGGAGGCAAAAAAATTCGGCGCTACGCAAACCGTTAATGTCATGAAAGACGACCCTGTCAAAAAAATCTTCGAATGGACGGAAGGAAGAGGTGTGGATGTCGCCATTGAAGCGGCTGGGCAAAAAGAAAGTATGGAAAATGCTTTCAATTCCGTACGAACTGGAGGAGGCCTTGCCATTCTCATCGGGAATCTTCCTAAGAAATCAAAAATTTCCATCGATCCCTTCATGCTCATTTGCGGAAAACGGATCGTTGGAAGCTGGGGCGGGGAAACGCAACCGGAAAGGGATTTCCCCCGTTATCTCGATCTTTATATTTCTGGAAAACTGAACCTGGATGAGCTTATCACCCGCCGATTTAAACTCGAAGATGTGAACGAGGCCTTGCACGCCTTGAAGCAGGGCGAAGTGTCGAGAGCCCTCATTGAGTTTTAAATGAATCAGTCGCTCACCGTCATCATTCCGGCCTTTAACGAAGAAGGCAATCTTGAAAATGCGGTGGGGTCCGTCCTGGGAGCGGTGGACGGCCTCTTTAGTTCTTATGAAATCTTGATTGTCGATGACGGCAGCATGGATGCCACCGGAAAAATCGCGGACCGCCTGGCCAGCCTCAACCCTCACATCAAAGTGGCCCATAACCCTCGCAACCAGGGAGTGGGTTTCACCCTTCGGAAAGGCATTGAACTCGCCTCCAAAGATTACATTACCGTCTTTCCCGGCGACAACGGAATAGAAGGAAAATCGCTTCGCGATATGTCCGCCCAGATCGGGCAAGCGGATCTGATTATTCCTTATACTGCCAACCCCGGCGACCGAAACTCACTCCGCCAATTTCTCTCTTGCGGATTCACCGTCATCATGAACTCCCTCTTTGGCCTGAACCTCAAGTACTACAACGGGCCTACCATCTTCCGTAGCAATTTGATTAAAGCGCTCGCTATTTCGAATTCGAGTTACGCTTTCTTAGCCGAGGCTCTGGTTCGGCTCATCAAGGCGGGTTCTACTTACACGGAAACTCCCATGGTGATTCGCCAGCGGCTGCGCGGAGAATCGAAGGCCTTTCGCCTCAAGAACGTTCGGGACGTCGCGATGACCCTCTTAAGGCTTTTATGGGATGTCCGAATAAAAAGAATCGGGCAGAAGGCGCTACACAGAAAACTTGAGACTTTGAGCCGTTAGCCGAAGACTCTCTCGAACGGCCTGATCTTGAGGGAGATTCAGGGTCCCGGTCCCGCAGGCCGGCGCAATCAAAGAATGTTCCAAGACAGCATCAACCGGAATTGCGGCCGTTGAAACTTGTTTGGTTTTTTCGAGGAGACTCGAAGAAAAATTTCTCGCTCTAAAACTGGAATCAGGCCCTGTAGGAATAATCCCCCACACAACCCATCGCCCGGATTTGAGGAAGCCCTGAAGCCAGGAACGGTTTGAGGCCTCCAACACCGGCTGTGCCGTAGCATCGAAGTGAAAAAAATCGATCTCCAGATGCTCAAAACCATCCCACTCCCGCTGGGAACAGGTGTGAAGCCCGACAAACGCGTCCGCCGCCTTGAAAATTTTCACCATTTCTTTGAGGCGCGAAAGTTCCGCCGGGCGGCTGGGTTCGTCGATGAAGATGAGCGGAATTCTTCCAAAGGAGCGGGCCCGTTCGATCTCGGCAAGCCCCGAGGCCATTAAGGCTAGCTTCAACAACTTCTTAATTTCGTTGGCCCGTTCGTCCGGAGCACACTTTTTGAAAAAGAACTCCCAGACCGTATCCGTACCGGTGATCTGTAGCTTGATTACCTTTTTCTCGGGAAAGGCTTCTTGTTTCAAGAGATTCTTCATTTGCGAATAGCCGAGGGCAGAATCTGAAGAAGGCTCAAAACCGAGAAATTCCTTCTCTGAAAAAGCCCGGTCCAACCGTTTCTGCCAGGCCTCCGCCGAACGCAAAAACTTCGACGGGTCAAAAGAGGCTGAGGTATCGGAGACGGCCAGGCCGGGAAAACCGCCCAGAAATTGATACACAAAATTTTCACGCAGGGAACGGGCGGGGTATTGGGGCCAAAAAGGGATGTCCCAGTCTCGGAAAATAACTTTGCTGGAATCCTCCCCTCTTTTGTAGGGAACGCTCCCCATGCCGACGGTCGAAAGAGGCAGGGCTGGAAACTTCACCTGCGGGCCGCTATGGAACGATGCTTGGCGGGAGATTCCTTGGAACCGAAGAAGGAAGACACAGCGCCGGCAACCGTCTTTTGCTGTCCCGGAGTCAGTTCCGGAAAAAGCGGAAGCGAGAGAACTTCTTTGGAAATTTTCTCCGTCACGGGTAGGCTTCCCTCCCGATAGCCAAGACTTTTGAAGCAGCCTAAAAGATGATTCGGCTTGGGATAGTGGATCAGACTTCCAATTCCTCTTTCGTTGAGATAGGTGTTGAGCGGATCCCGCTCCGGAGTCCGGATGACATAGAGATGGTAGACACTTTTGGCGAATGAACTTTCCGTAGGAAGGGTAAGATTTGATTTCGAGAGCAAAGCATTGTACTTTGCCACATGCTGGCGCCGGAGTTCGTTCCAGCGGTCAAGATGGGGAAGTTTTGCGCGGAGGATCGCTGCTTGAATGGCTTCAAGCCGCGCATTGAACCCGATGAACTCGTGGCTGTATTTCTCAAGCCCGCCGTGATTCCTGAGCTTTTTGATTTTGACGGCAAGCTCTGCATCATGGGTGACAACGGCCCCACCCTCCCCGTAGGCGCCCAAATTTTTCCCGGGATAAAAACTAAAGCACGCGGCGTGGCCCAGACCGCCGACCCGTTTCCCTTTGTAAAGGGCACCGTGCGCCTGGCAGGCATCCTCGATCACCCAAAGATTCTTCTCCTTCGCAATCTTAAGAATCGGGTCCATGTCCGCAGGGTGTCCATAAAGGTGGACGGGAAGGATGGCCTTTGTCTTCTTGGTGATTTTCGATTCCAGTTGAGCCGGATCCATGGTATAGGTTTTTTCTTCGATATCCACCAGCGCAGGCCGGGCGCCGGTCCACGTAATCGCTTCGAGGGTTGCAATGAAGGTCTGGGAGACCGTGATGACCTCGTCTCCCGGTCCTATCCCTAAAGCAAGAAGTGCAAGATAGAGAGCGGAAGTCCCCGAATTGAGGCCTACCGCGTAACGCGCATCGCAGTAACGGGCAAACGATTCTTCAAAGGCCTCGACTTCTTTTCCTAAGATAAAGGTACTGCTATCCAAGACCCGTCCCATGGCTGTCTGAATCTCGTCCTTCATCGATTCGTACTGGGCTTTTAAATCAATCAGAGGAATTTTCATTCCAATTCACCTCATTCAATATCTGCCCCACAGGGGCTGTCCCGATCCTCTAAAAGAAACATTAATGAAGGGGACTGCCCGACCTGGATTCGAACCAGGAACCTCGCCTCCAAAGGGCGGTGTGATACCATTTCACCATCGGGCATCGCTAACGGTATAACTCCTAACTGCAGCCGGCTTAATGCGAGTGTCTGTCTTCCAAGAGATAACATCTGCATTAACAACGGCCACGGCCAAAGCGACAGCCGTAATAACACTTCACCGTCGGGCAAATAATAAGATGTTACCGTAAATAATAAAAAAGCGGGTTTTGCACCCGCTTTTACCGCGTTGACTGTTTGAATCAACGCGACTGATTATTGGCTTTGTTGTCCCTGCCCTTGATACTCTTGAAGTTTTTCCTTCTCCTTATGGTAGGCTTCAAGAACCGCGGACTGAATGTACTCCCGAAATTCTGCTGTAATCGGATGGGCGACGTCTTTGTGCTCGGCCTGGCGAAGATCTTGGTTTCCCTCCCGATCCAGCTCGGCCGCCATCGTCGGAAGTGCGACGCCGCATTGATTACAATAATGAGAACGAAGGATGTTCCGGTGCCCGCACCTCGGACAGGGTTCTTTGATGCGCCGGGACGGCATGGCCACAAAGTAGCCTTTGTTTCCTTCGATAATTTTTATGTCGCGGACGACGAAACAATTATCGAAGGTGAGCGTCGCAAATGCCCTCAATTTTTTATCCAGGCCTTCCTTAGGAAAGATCCGCACTTCCGTAATCTTCATGGATCAAAAGGAGTGACAGAGAAAAATCGAACGAGAAAATCCGGATCTCCGTAATTTTTGTAACGCCTGTAGGGCTTGTTTGCGAGACAAGAAAATAAAGAATTGGGTGGGGCCACTACCAGACATGTGACAGGTTCCCAGTTGTGTGTCACTCAGCTGTGCTCGCATTCTCATGAGCGAAGGTCGCATCCGCTCAGCGCTTTCAACTAAATCATTCTGCAGAAATTCTGAAGCCTGCGCCACCTTTCCTTTTGCCAGGAAAGTGGATGCGATTTTAACACCGTGCTCTACCCTTGTCAAGGAAGCGCGCGGGCTTTTTGGCCGAAAACCCTGGTAAACTCTGCGCGTCGAGAGTCCCCTGCCGGAACGAATCAATAGAAACCAGAGGCGTCTTCGAAAAGTAACGGGACGGACCTTTTCTCCCCTGCCTTCTCCGAGGGCATGCCGCGCCCCCGAGATAAAAAAAGGCACGTCCGAACCTAATCTCGCGCCCAGCTTCACCAACTTTGACTGGGAAAGTCCCAGCCGGAAGAGGCGGTTCATGCCCAAAAGAAATGCCCCGGCATTGCTCGAACCCCCGCCGAGTCCCCCGCCGACCGGGATCCGTTTTATAAGGCGAACGCTAACGCCTCCGGAAAACTGCGTTTCGGTCTTGAGAAGTTCGAAGGCGCGGACAACGAGGTTATTTTTCTTCGGAACTTTCGGATGGAAACATGAAAGGCGGATCCCACTGCGTCTTTTTTGAAGACAAAGGGTATCTCTCAGGGAGATCCGGTGAAAAAGCGTGCAGAGCTCGTGGTAACCGTCCTTGCGTTTCCGGAGAACGTGAAGCGCAAGGTTCAGTTTGGCCGGCGATTCAAGTCTCATACATAGCAGGCGTCCTGCAGGCGGACACCCTGCAACGCGACAACAATTATGTTATTGCAGGGTGTCCGCCTGCAGGACGCCTGCTTAAGACCAGGGTTTCTTCTTGTGCCGGTTCTTGCGGAGCTTTTTCTTCCGCTTGTGTTTGTTCATCTTGCGTTTGCGCTGTTTTTTCGGCCAAGGCACAGAAAGTTCCTCCTTTGGTGGGCTACGGAATAACCTTGTTCAGCGGATACTCGATAATTCCCGTCGCACCCGCTTTTTTTAATTTAGGAATTAGTTCACGGACCACCACTTCGTCAATGATCGTTTCGACGTCATACCAGTTTTTGTCAGACAGGTTCGAGATGGTAGGCTTCTTCAACGCAGGGAGAATCTTGAGGACCTTATCGAGATCCTTCTTCGAAACGTTCATCTTTAAACCAACCATGTCCTCAGCCATGATTGCCCCTTTGAGTAGGAGGATCAAATTATCAATCTTTTGCTTTTTCCACGGATCGGTGTAACTCTTCTTGTTGGCAACAAACTGAGTGGTAGAAGTGAGTACCGTGTCAATAATCCGGAGACGATTGGCCCGAAGGCTCGACCCGGTCTCGGTGGCCTCGACAATAGCGTCGGCTAACTTTGGGGGCTTTACTTCAGTGGCCCCCCACGAGAACTCAACCTCAGCCTTGACTTTGTTTTTGCGGAGATAGTTTTGCGTCACCTTGACAAGCTCGGTGGCAATCTTCTTGCCTTCGAGATCACGGACGCTCTTAAAGGGAGAATCCTCGTGAACCGCCAGGACCCAGCGGATAGGATTTCTTGTCCGTTTCGAATAGGTAAGTCCGCAGAGTTCTAGAACACCCGAGCCATTTTCAACAACCCAGTCGTGGCCCGTAAGACCGCAATCCACAACGCCATCCTCCACGTAACGGGACATCTCCTGGGGACGGAAGAGGACAAATTCCAACTCCGGGTCGTCTACCGAAGGGAAATAGGACCGGCTGAGGACGGTCGTGTTAAACCCCGCCTTCTGAATAAGGGCATAGGTGGCCTCTTCGAGACTTCCTTTAGGGAGTGCTAACTTAAGTTTTCCAGACATTGCGGAGGATTCTAATGGGTAAGTAAGGGCCTGTCAATGAACTCGGGGCGTGAGGTGTAACGTCTCAGGCCGGAAGGAGATTGAAGAGGGCGATGGCTGCGATTCCGGTCGCAAAGAAGAAAACAATATAACTCGGGGAGTGCTCTTTGCTTTCATTGAGCACGGCATGAAGGGCCAAATAGATGAAACCCCCGCCGATGTGAACCAACGTCAAATAGAACCAACCGTTAATTTCAAATCCGCTCAGCAAGGCAAGGCCGACCAGCCAACCGATCAATGTTAACGCTTCGATGGCCAAGGTAATCAACACCGACGAGGTCTTTGCCACCCCCGCCCTCCTCAGCAACGCACAGAGAGCTAGACCTTCGGGAAATTTGTGGAATGTGATAGTAAGAAAAATCGAACGGTCGGCCCGCTCGGCCAACTCCTTTCCCAAAGCAATGGCGACTCCGTCCATGATGCAGTGAATTCCAAGGGCAATGACCAAAAGCAGGGCCACGTTCTTGAAGGCGGAAACCACTTGTTCATCAAAGTGAGAAGCCGCGCAGGCTGGACAAATATGAAAAAGAAACCGGCTCACCAGGTAAAAGAGAAGGTATCCCGAAGCTAAGGCGAGAAGGATGGCCGAGAAAGGAAGCGACGTGAAGGCTTCGGGAATAATGTGAAAGAAGGTGGTCGCAAATAACGTGCCCGCGGCAAAACTAATCAAGGCGCAAAGTTGACGGTGCGATACGCCGACCGCGACGGCGAGAAGCGCCCCCATGCCGGAACTCGCTAAAGCGATGATGTTCTGTGCCAGTGTGGGGATCATCGAGCAAGCAATCTTTGAACTGATTCTTGAACGTATCGGAAAGGAAGGTTTTGCTTCTTGGAAATTCGTTTTAAGTCTTCGTACTCAGGAGCGATGATCGAAGGTTTTGAATTAAGATAACCGACTTTTGCCCGAATCGGTCCGAACCGGCTCTTTACGCGGATGCTCTTCCGCGGAAGGGAGAAACGGTCGAGTTCCAGGAACCGGACGCCGAGACTCGGAGTTTCTTTGAAAATCGTCTCTGAAATTTTGTCTTGCTCCCTGTGGTTTAAAAGGACCGAAAGTTTAAAAGCGGGGCGCATTTTCTTCATCAAGATCGGCTGGACCCAGACGTCCAAGGCACCGGCCCGGAAGAGTCTTTCATAGAGAAGCTCAAAACCCTGCGGGTTCATGTCGTCGATATTGGTTTCGAGAAGGAGGATCCGCTCCCGCCGATAAGGGACTAGTGTTTCTCCAATGCTGACTTGAATTTGGCCCGGTCCAAACCCCACATTTTCAAGCCGCATCGCGGGGATGGAATCTTCCCGCTCACAAAGGACATCCAGAAGTACCGCTCCGTCCGCGCT
>Ga0114945_10002034_pt1 | contig 12124 bp, 11 predicted proteins | sample OV2TP3_FD_87194 | JGI IMG/M metagenome (GOLD analysis project Ga0114945, IMG submission 87194) | Hot spring microbial communities from Beatty, Nevada to study Microbial Dark Matter (Phase II) - OV2 TP3 | ecosystem: Environmental > Aquatic > Thermal springs > Hot (42-90C) | place: USA: Beatty... | reverse complement strand
AGGTCATCGCCACCATCCCCGTGGGCTCGCACCCCGGCCTGGCGCGCGTTTCCCCGGACGGCAAGATTGTCGTGGTTTCGCTGCGCCAGCAGAATGCCGTCGCCATTCTCGATGCCGTCCGGCTCCAGGTGCGCTCCACGCTCGACATCTGCCAGGGCCCCGAGGACATCGCCATCCTGCCCGACTCGCGCAAGGCCTTCATCGCCTGCACCGGCTCGGGGCAAGTGGCGGCCGTGGACCTGGAGCGCGACGCCGTGCTGGCGCTGCTCGATGTGGGCAGGACGCCCATTCACCTGGCGCTCAAGCCCGACGGCGGCCAGCTCTTCGTCGCCAACTTCGACTCCAACACCATCTCCGACATCACCACCACCACCAACGAAGTCGGGGGCAGCTATTTGATGGGCACCAACCCGGTGCGCTCGCTGGTGAGCGCGGACAATTCCCTGCTCTACATCAGCAACTTTGGTTCGGACAGCGTGGTGGTCTACAGCATTGAAACCGGCCGCCGCCTGGCCACGCTCACCGTGGGCAGCCGGCCGGACGCCCTCGCCCTTACCGCCAGCCAGGATTTTCTGCTGGTGGCCGACACGCGCGCCGGCGACGTGGCCCTCATCCGCCGCGTGGTGCGCAAGGGCACACCCGTCTGGGCGCTGATCACCATGATCCCCGTGGGCACCGAGCCCAATCAGATCGCGGTCAAGAATTTCATGCTGAAAAAGCCGCCCCTGGAGTAAGGCGGCCGGTGCATCAGTCTGCCGGTGCGCGCGCGCAGTGCTTGTCGAACAACTGCACCAGCTCGGCGGCGATGTCTTCCGCCTCGCGGTGCTCGATGTCGGAGCGCTCCAACATGTGCACCATCTTGCCCTCGCGCAGCAGCGCCAGCGAAGGAGACGAAGGCGGGTAACCCTCAAAGTAGGAGCGGGCGCGCTCGGTGGCGTCACGGTCCTGGCCGGCGAACACGGTCACGATGCGGTCCGGCTTCACCGCGTGCTCCAGGGCCAGCCGCACCGCCGGGCGCATCCGCCCCGCCGCGCAGCCGCAAATCGAGTTCACCACCACCAGCACGGTTCCCTCTTTGCCATCCAGCACCTGGTCCACGTCATGCGCCGTGCGCAGCTCCTGCACTCCCAGCCGCGTCAACTCCTCGCGCATGGGAATCACCATGATCTCCGGGTACATGCACTCCTCCTGAATTGCGTTGCTCTGCTTTGATACACCATTTTGGCGATTGGGGAAAGTCGCGGCCTCGCGACCTGAAGTCCTGCATGCTGGCTCCGGTGTATTCTGTCTCGCGTGCAGATCCTGGAAAACGTTCCGCTCGCGCCCTTGACCACGCTGCAAGTGGGAGGGCCGGCGCGCTTTCTTGCCCAGGCGGCCACGCTCGACGAAGTGCGCGCTGCCGTGGATTTTGCCCGCGGCCGCGGCCTCGACTTGTTCGTGCTGGGCGGCGGCAGCAATCTAGTGGTGGCCGACCGCGGCTTCCCGGGACTGGTTCTGCGCGTGGCCCTTCGCGGCATCGAGGAGCGCCGGGAAAACGGCAATCTGCTCTTCGCAGCCGCCGCCGGCGAAGACTGGGACGCCTTCGTGGCCCGCGCCGTGGCCCGTGACGCCGCCGGCATCGAGTGCACGAGCGGCATCCCCGGCACCGTCGGCGGCACTCCCATCCAGAACGTGGGCGCCTACGGCCAGGAAGTTTCCCAGACCATCGACTCGGTGCGCGCCTTGGACCTGGAAACCGGTCAGGTGCGCGAGCTGTGCAACGAGGCCTGCGAGTTCGCCTACCGCACCAGCCTCTTCAACTCCTCGGCCCGCGGCCGCTACATCGTGCTGGGCGTCAGCTTCGCGCTCACGCCCGGCGGGGCGCCGCACCTCGCCTATGCCGACCTGCAGAAGCATTTTGCCGGGCGCAGCGCGCCACCCACGCTGGCCGAAACCCGCGCCGCGGTGCGCGCCATCCGCCAGAGCAAGGCCATGCTCCTGGTGGAAGGAGATGAAGACTGCCGCAGCGCCGGCTCCTTTTTCAAGAACCCGGTGGTGACTGAGGCCGAGTACGAAGCGCTTTCGCAGGTGGCCGCCAGGCGCGGACTGCAGGTGCCGCGCTTCACCGCCGCCGGCGGCAGCGTGAAGGTGCCGGCGGGGTGGCTGGTGGAACACTCCGGCTTCGCGCGCGGCATGGCGCGCGGCGCGGTGGGCATCTCGCGCAAGCACGCCCTGGCCATCGTCAACCGCGGCGGCGCGACAGCAGCGCAGATTGTCGCGCTCAAAGAGGAAATCCAGCGCCGCGTCGCCGCCGAGTTCGGCCTCCAGCTTGTGCCCGAGCCCGTCTTCCTCGGCTTCGACTGAACTGGCAAGCCCCTCCCGGCCGCGAAATTCCCTGCGTTTTCACCGTCTCCGGGCGCCCAAACGGGGCTACAATTTTGCGCGGAGGTGCGAATCATGATCCGCCGCGCAGCCCTGCTTTTCGCCGCCCTGATTCTGGCTCTGCCCCTCGCCGCCGAGGATGCCGGCAAGGTGGCCCGCGTCCTTCCCTCCGGCTTCATGACCCGCAACCAGGCCACCGCCGAGGTCAAGCCCGCCGACGCCGTCTTGTGGAACGACGTCCTGCGCACCAACGAGAAGGGGCGCATGGGCATCTCGCTGCTTGACGGCTCGCTGCTCACCCTGGGCACCAAGTCCGAGCTGCGCGTGGTGCGCCACGACCCGGCCTCGCAGCAGACGCTGGCCGAGCTGCTCTACGGCCGCATCCGCTCCAAGGTGGTGCAGCAGACCAAGCCCAGCTCCGGCTTTCTGGTGCGCACGCCCACCGCGGTCATCGGCGCCATTGGCACGGATTTCGTCGCCGACGCCCGCCTGAGCAGCCCTGTCACTGCCATCACCAGGGAGGAGATCGAGTCGCTGCCCTCGCCGGGCAGGTCGATTTCCAGCCTGCTGCAGATCCCGCCCGACGTCCTGCCCGGCTCCGGCGCCCCGGTCACGCTGGCCGATTTTGCCGGCGTCGATGAGACCTTCGTCTTCGGCCTGGAACGCATCACCGCTGTCACCAACATTGATCCCGTTGTGGTGGGCGTCGTTTATCTTCTGCCCGGGGAGTTCACCATCGTGCGCCGCGGTCAGCCGCCCACGCCGCCGCGCATGGCCGACCCTGCCGACCTGCCATTAGGCGAAGGCCCGGAGCCGCTCGCCGCTGGCTGCTCCGGCTTCCTGGACCTTTCGCGGATGCCGGTCAACGGCGTCGCCCCCTACACCATCACCGGCCTGGGCACTTCCACCGGCGACGTCTTCACGCTGCAATTCCGCAACCCGCAATCGTGTCCGCTCGATTTGTTTATTCCTTACGGGGCCGTGCTGAAGCCCCTGCGGGTCGTGGGCGATGGCCCAGGCGTCGGCGAGTTCCAGAGGATGATGACCGAGGGCTCGACCCAGCAGGCCATGGCGCCTTCTGCCCCGATTCCCGGGGCCATGCACTTTGCCGTTCCCGAAGACGGACAATTGGAGTTCACGCTGAAGGGTTATTGCGTGGAGCGGGAAAAGCTGGCTCCTGCGCCCAACACGCAATACAAATTTGCGCCGCCGGAAGAAACCGCCCGCATGGTGGAATCCCGCAAGGTGATGAAGAACGCTTATCGCCTGTTCCTCAGCGGCGAGGCCCGGCCCAAGCTCAGCACGCTGGACAGCCTGGTACAGTGGTCGGTCTGGGCGCACCTGGAGAAGATGGATCAGAAAGAATTCCGCAAGCGCTTCCTCGATCTGGTGGAAAAGAACCTCAAGCTGCAGAAACAGTGGAATGACGAGAACAAGAAGCGCGCCGAAGCCACGGTCGAGGAGCTGTGGCAAAAGGTCGCCACCGTGCTGGCCGCGCCGCTCGAGTCGTGAGGCAGGCGCCCCGCTTGCTTAGTCCGCGCGCCGGCGGAAGGGATGCTCCAAGCTTAAATAAAAGATGATCCCGGTTTCCCCGCGGCTGGGGCCGGCGCCAATCGGCACCGCCACTCCGGGAACGATTTGCAGCCCGCCCGGCAGGTTGTGCGCCCAGCGGATGCCCGGGCTAATCAGCAGGCTGTTCTCGCGCACGGTGGTGTCCGGCGCCACCACGCTGTCCATGCTGTGCCACACCGTCTCCAGCAGAACGTTGAAGCGCGGATGCGCCAGCCACACGAAACTTTGCCCCAGGTTGTAGCCGGCTGCGAAGGCTCTTTCTCCTGCTTCGTTCCTGGCCGAGGGAACAAACGTGGCGCCCGCGTTCCAGTGCGTCACCAGGCGCTTCCCCGTGCGGATGCTGAAGGGAAGATTGGTCTGGAAGCCCACGCCGCCCGCGCCCCGTCCCCGGCTGGAATTGCCGGTGGGCAGCAGCACACTGAAGCGCGGCGAAAAGGCCACGGTGGCGTCGCCGCCGCCCAGCAACTGGTAACGGTAGTTCAGGGCAACGTCACCGAAGCCTCCTGACCCGCCGGCGCCGGGCCGCTCCGCCATCAGCGTGTAGCTCAACTGGTGCCGCGGCGCCCGGTTCACCGGCCACTCCTGGGTGAAGGTGAAGGCCCAGTCGCGGCCCTGCCAGAAGCGCGTGAAGCTGGAGATGTGCTGCACCACGCCCCATTCCTGGTTGTAGGCCTCTTCCACCAGGAAGCTGTTGTCGGCGATGGGCGCGGGCTCGGCGGCCGTCTGCGTCGCGGTGGTCTGAGGATCGGCCGGTTCTTGCGCCGCCGCGGTCGCCGCACCGATCGTCAACAGGCCGGCCGCCACCAGAAACACGGGCATCTTGTAAGCCATGGGCAAGAGCATGTTATTAATCATGATTTTCTGAAAACAGTTAACCTATGTTAACATACTGCCCGGGACGGCTGAGCTGTTCCGGGAAGTGAGGCGGTATGAGCGGGCGAGCAATTGTGGCAACGGTGGTTTTGACGCTGGCGCTGGTGGCGGCCGGCCTGGCGCTGTTAGGAACGGCCAACCCGGTGTCGGCGGGCCGGACTGTCGTACTCTCCGAGGCCGTGGAGGCGCCCGCCGCGCACGGCCATCACCTGCCGCCCACCAAGGGCAGCGGCCTTTACCAGTTCGAGCATCCGGGCCGCCGTCAGTTCGATGCCGGCCAGGTGTTCAACCCCGTGCCGCCGCCTCCAACCCCGGCGCCCGACGGCGTGCGCGAGTTCACGCTGGTTATCGAGGAAGACGGTGTGCTCGAGGTGGCCCCCGGAGTGAAGGTTCCGGTGTGGACGTTCAACGGCACCGTGCCCGGCCCCATCCTGCGCGCCACCGAAGGCGACCGCGTGCGCGTGACCCTGGTGAACAAGGGACGCCTGCCGCACACCATCCACTTTCACGGCATTCACCCCGCCAACATGGACGGCGTCTTCGAGCTGGTGGCTCCGGGCGGCAGCTACACCTACGAGTTCATCGCCGCCCCTTACGGCATCATGCCCTATCACTGCCACTCCATGCCCACTTCGCAGCACATGCACAACGGGCTCTACGGCATGATGATCATCGACCCCAAGGAGGGCCGCAAGCCCATGAAGGAACTGGCCATGATCATGAGCGCCTTTGACCTCGACCGCGACGGTGAGGCCGACTTCTACGCCTGGAACGCGCGCGCCTTCCAGTACGCCGACCATCCCATCGAGCTGGAGCAGGGCGAGCCGGTGCGCATGTACGTGGCCAACGTCTTCGAGGAGGTCATGGCGCCGCACCTGCACGGCAACATGTTCCACCTCTATCCCACAGGCACCACCCTGCAACCCACCGAGTACACGGACGTGAAGACACTCGGCATCGCCGAGCGCGCCATCCTGGAATTCCAGTACGACTTCCCCGGTTACTACATGTTCCAGTGTCACGTCAGCGAGCACATGGAGCAGGGCTTGATGGGATGGCTCCACGTCAAGGAACGGCAACACGTGGCAGCGCAGAAGCGCCGCTGAGGATGGCCATGCATTGCGCCTTGCGAGGCTGGAGCTAGATGGCAAGCGAACCCGCGACCCCGAACGTCGTTGCTGAAACGCGCCGCGGCACCACTCTGGTGGTGGCCAGTGCGCTGCTGCCGCTCCTGCTGCTGGGCGGCATCCTGTACTTGTTCGTGCGCACGGGTACGGGTCTGAACCTGGCCGCGCCCGCTCCCATCGAAAAAATCGAGTTCGAGCGCGTGGAGTTTCTGCCCGGCGAAATCCGCGCCCACGTCATCAACACCGGCCCCGACGAAGTCACCATCGCCCAGGTGCAGGTGGGATGGCTGAACCGCTCGGCCTGGGACTTCACCGTGGAACCCGGCCCCACTCTGCCGCGCCTGGGACGCGCCACCGTGGTGCTGCCTTATCCCTGGGTTCCGGGAGAACCCTATGAGATAGCGCTGATCACCGCCAACACCCTCATCTTCACCCACGACGTCGAGATCGCCGCCGAAACTCCCCGCGCCAGCGCCGCCATGCTGGGCACGCTGGCATTGCTGGGCGTGTACGTGGGCGTGATTCCCGTATTTCTGGGCATTGGATGGCTGCCCTTCCTGCGCGCCCTGCCTCAGCGCTGGTATTTTTTCCTGCTCAGCCTCACCGTCGGCCTGCTGGTTTTTCTGGGTGTGGACGCCCTGCACGAAGCGCTGGAAAACGCCGCGCGCGTGCCCGGGCCCTTCCAGGGCGTGGCCCTCATCCTGGCAGGCCTCAGCCTCAGCGTGCTTGGACTGTACGCCGTCTCCAACTGGCTGAAGCAACGCCGCAAGGAAGCAACCGGCGGTCTGGTCCTCGCCTACACTGTCGCCTTGAGCATCGGCCTGCACAACCTCGGCGAAGGACTCGCCATCGGCGGCGCTTACGCGCTGGGCGAAGTAGCCATGGGAACGCTCCTGGTGCTCGGCTTCACCGTGCACAACCTCACCGAGGGTGTGGCCGTGGTGGCTCCGGTGGTGCGTTCCCAATTTCGATGGACGCATCTGGTGTGGCTCGGCCTGCTGGCCGGCGCGCCCACCATTGCCGGCACCCTGCTGGGCGCTTTGGCCTTCAATCCCTTGTGGGCGGTGCTGTTTTTGGCCATCGGCGCCGGCGCCATCCTGCAGGTGGTCATCGAAATCACCCGCCACCAGGTGCGGCAGGCGGGCGCAGCGGCGCTGGTGGGCGGCTTCAGCCTCGCCGGCTTCGCTTTGGGACTTGCGGTGATGTACACCACGGGGCTGTTCGTGGCCGTCTAGGCCGCCGCGGACCCTTCCACCAGGTGGCACGAGTAGGTCTTCAGCACCAGCCACACTTCTTTTCCCGCCTCGAGCGCCAGCGCGCGCACGGCGCCCGGCGTCAGGTGCACTTCGAATTCGACGCCACAATCCACGCGCGCCACCACCGTGGCATCCACTTGGTTGAGCGCGCTAATACGCCCGGCCAGGATGTTGCGCGCGCTCAGTCCCGAGGGCGGCGCCGCGGCCACCAGGATGTCACCCGCGCGCACCGCCAGGCGCAGCGCGGCTCCGGGCGCAAATCGTCCCAGCGGCGCCTCCAGATGCACCGCGGTCTGGCCCAAGCGGCAGGTCATGGTGCCCTGCTCTTCGTGGCTCTCGACGACCGTGGCGTCGAAGATGTTTTCAAAGCCGGCCGCCAGTGCCACCGGCTCCAGCCGCGGAGCGCCCAGCACTTCGTGGGGAAGGCCCTCGGCCACCACCTTCCCTTCATGCAGAAACACCATGCGCTCGCCCAGGGCAAACACCTCGCCGCGGTCATGGGTGACGTAGAGCACGGGAATGCGCCGCCGGGCGATGGATTCCCGCAGGTCGTCCATGAGGCGTGCCTTGATGGCCGCATCCAGCCCGGAAAGCGGCTCGTCCAGCAGGAGCACGGCGGGCTCAATCACCAGCGCTCGCGCCAGCGCCACCCTCTGGCTTTCCCCGCCGGAAATCTCCCGCGGCCGCCGTTGCGCAAGGTGCGCGATGTGAAACGCTTCCAGGATTTCCCCCACGCGTCGGCGACGCTCCGTAGTTTCCAGATGCGCCAGGCCGTAGCCGACGTTCTGCTCCACTGTAAGGTGCGGAAACAGGGCCAGACTCTGGAACACGTATCCCACCGAGCGCCGGGCCGCCGGCAGTGAGACGCCGCTTCCGGAATCAAAGCTCACGCCCTCACCCACTCGTATGCGGCCCGAATCCGGATCGGCAAGCCCGGCGATGCACTCCAGCACAGTCGTCTTCCCCGCTCCCGAGGGCCCGAAAAGGATGGTGATGCCCGGCGGAGCGGAAAAGCGCGCCTCCAGCCGGAAGCCGGGCCCGCCGTTGGCCGGCATCTGCCTGCGGATATCAACCTCGAGGCCTCCGCCGATTTTTTCTTCTATCGTCCCGGCCATGCCGGCCACTCCTTGCGGTTCAGGGCGTATACCACGCTCAGCACGACAAAGGAAAACACCACCAGAAGGAGCGCCGTCTGGTTGGCGCCGGCGTAGTTCAGCGTTTGCACCTCGTCGTAAATGTCGATGGAAACCGTGCGCGTCGCCCCCGGAATGTTGCCGCCCACCATCAGCACCACTCCGAACTCGCCGACCGTGTGGGCAAAGCTGAGCACCACGCCGGTCACCAGGCCGGTCACGGAGAGCGGCATCACCACGCGGAAGAACGTGCGCCAGCGGGAGGCGCCGAGCGTCGCCGAGGCATCGAGCAGCCTGCGCTCCACCGCGGCAAAGGCGGCGGCAAAGGGCTGCACCGCGAAGGGCAGGCTGTAGAGCACCGAGGCCAGCACCAGTCCTTCAAAGGTAAAGGGCAGCCCGCGTCCCCACCAGGATTCGTACCACGCGCCCAGCGGGCTGCGCGGGCCCATGGCCACCAGCACGTAGAAGCCGAGCACGGTGGGTGGCAGCACCAGCGGCAGCGCCACCACCGCTTCCACCAGGAACTTCCAGCGCCATCGGGAAAACGCGATCCAGTGCGCGATGGGCAGGCCCACCACCAGGAGGATGGCAGTCACCCACAACGCCAGGCGCAAGGTCAGCGTAATGGCCTGCCAGTTCATCGTGTGTCCTCCGGGGAGAGGAATCCGAACCCGCGCAGCACGGCCTGCGACTCGGCGCTGCGCAGGTGCGCGAGAAAGTATGCAGCCAGCTCCGGTTGGCGCGACCAACGCAGGATGACGGCCTCCTGCATTAACTTGGGATATTTCTCCTGGGGAACCTCCCAGTAGCGGCCCGCCCGGCGCATGGCCGGAGCCGAGGCCACCGAGAGTGCGACCAAACCCGCCTGGGCGCTGCCCGACTGCACAAACTGCGCTGCCTGCGCCATGTTTTCCCCGAAGACCAGCTTCTTTTCGATCGCTTCGTAGATCCCGGAGTGGCGCAGCGCGGCCACGGCGGCTTTTCCGTAAGGTGCGTGCCGCGGGTTGGCGATGGCCACGCGCTTCACGAAAGGATGCAACAACGCCCGCAGTCCGTCGCGCTCCGCGTCAATTGGCGATCCGTTCGGCACCCAAAGCACGATTCGTCCCACGGCATAAGGCGCACGCGAACCCGGCCTGACAAAGCCCGCTGCCTCCAGCCGCCGCGGGTAGTCTGCATCGGCGGAAAAAAACAAATCAAAAGGAGCGCCCTGGGAAAGCTGGGAATAGAAGTTTCCCGAGGAACCGTAGCTCACGCGCACCGTGTGGCCGGTCTTTTTCTCGAAGGCAGAGACAATCTCCGGCAGGGCAAACGCCAGGTCCGACGCCGCCGCCACGGTCAGCTCGCGGGCATGCGCCGCCGTGGGCAGCAGCAGGGAAACCAGCACCAGGATGGAAACGGTCTTGGCAGGCATGCGGTTCTTCCCCGGCCGCGCCTAGGGGCGCACGATCATGACTTCTGTGGACTTGATCAGCGCGGCGGCCACCTGGCCCTTGCGCAGACCCATCTCGCGCGCCGCATCCGCGGTGATGATGGAGGTGATGCGCTGCCCGCCGATGGACAGCGTCACCTGTGCCAGCAGCCCCTCGACGCGCACCTCCAGCACGCGGCCCACCAGTTGATTGCGTCCGCTGATGCGGCGAAATCCGCGCCGTGTTTCCGGCCCCGTCCTTGCCTCGGCGCGATGCAGAAAGCGGTCCATCTCCCCCAGCGGGATGCGGTGATGCCCCCCGGCGGTCTTCACCGAGCGCAGCTTCCCCCGGTAAATCCACTGCTTCAGCGTGGGGTAACTGACGCCCAGCAGCCGCGCCGCTTCGCGTGGCCGGATCAAATCTCCGGTCGCCATCGGCGCTCTCCATGGACGTTTATATACATATTATTTCGTTATTATAATATGATTCTATCTGTATCCGCAATGTTTTTCCTTGAATATTCGTGGCCTGGCGCCGCCGAACCGGGCTTAGCGGAGGCTGGCATGCGGAATCCCTGGCCCCGAACCGAGTCTCGAAGCCGCGCAACTTCACGGCCGCAGGCGGGTTTAGCGAGAGGTTGGGGTGTGGTCGATTCCCCTCAGGTACAATTCTTTATGGTTGCGTCGAATTCCTTTGCTTGGCGGATCAGCCCCTTGAAACTGTTGCGCAATAAGTGGGTCATCGCTGCGGGTGTGGTGATTGCCGCGACGGCGGTTGCGGCATTCAAACTCAGCCGCCCGAGTCCCGTGGAGTACTTCACCGCCGCCGTGGAGCGGGGCGACATCCGCGAAGTGGTGGATGCCACCGGAACCATTAACGCTGTCACCACCGTGCAGGTGGGGTCGCAGGTTTCGGGAACTCTGGCGCGCCTCTCCGCCGACTTCAACTCGGTTGTCAGGAAGGGCCAGGTCATCGCGCAGATTGAGCCCTCCATTCTTGAGGGCGTTCTGCTGCAGGCGCAGGCAGACCTGGAAAACGCTCGCGCCAATCTGGCTGCGGCTCGCGCCAACCTGGAACGCGCGCGGGCAGCTGCCGTGCAGACCAAGGCCGAGTATGCCCGCACCGGACGGCTGGCCCAGGAAGGCGTCATGAGCCAGCAGCAGCTCGAAGTGGCGCGCGCCAACGCGGATTCGGCGGAAGCGGCCGTGGCTGCCTCGGAGGCCCAGGTCACCCAGGCCGGCGCGCAAGTGAACCAGCGCGCGGCGGCCGTGAAAGTGGCTGCCACTAACCTGGGACACACCACCATCATCGCGCCCATCGATGGCATCGTGGTCAGCCGCAACGTGGACGTGGGACAGACGGTGGCAGCGTCCTTGCAGGCGCCCACACTGTTTACCATCGCCCAGGACCTTACCAAGATGCAGGTGTACGCCAAGACCGATGAGTCCGACGTGGGCCAGATCCAGGTGGGCCAGCGCGTCATCTTCACCGTGGACGCCTTCCCGCGCGAAACCTTCACCGGTCGCGTGATGCAGGTGCGCATGAACGCCACCACCGTGCAGAACGTCGTCACCTACGACACCGTGATCGAGTTCGCCAACCCGGAGATGAAACTGTTTCCCGGAATGACGGCCTACGTCACCATTCCGGTGGCCACCGCCAGGGAAGTTTTGCGCATTCCCAACGGCGCTCTGCGCTTCAAGCCGGACTTGGCGCCGCAGGAGATCCGTGCGCTCTATGCCAAGTACGGCTTGAAAGATGCCGCCCTGCCCGGATCCGGCGTGCGGCGGCGTCCCGCCGGCCAGGATGCGGGTGCGAGGCCGCCGGCCGAAGATGGAGCGCCCGCTCCCGAGCCCAAGCCGGTGCGGCCCAACGTCACCGTCGCGTGGAAGCTGCGCCCCGACAACACGCTGGAGCCGGTCCAGGTTCGCACCGGCATCACGGACCGCAGCGTCACCGAACTCGTGGAAGTCCTGCACGGCCGCCTGGAAGAGGACGATGTGTTGGTCACAGGCTCCTCGTCGCCGGGCCGCGGGCCTTCCCGTTCGCCCATGGGCGGTGCGCCGCGGCGTTAAACCACGCTGCCATCTTCATGATTGTGAGTTCCGTTTTGGAGTGACGCTGGATGGCAACCGCTTCCCAACTCGAACCCGGCGCCGGCATGCAAGCCGCACCCGAGACCATCATTTGCGTGGAAAACGCGCACAAGTACTACGAGTTGGGCGAAATGCGCGTGCACGCGCTGCGCGGCGTCAGCCTTAGCGTGGCGCGCGGCGAGTTCCTGGCTGTCATGGGAGCCAGCGGAGGCGGCAAGTCCACCTTCATGAACATCCTGGGCTGCCTGGACACGCCCACCACCGGGCGTTATCTGCTGGAGGGGACCGACGTTT
>Ga0114945_10002033_pt1 | contig 12131 bp, 10 predicted proteins | sample OV2TP3_FD_87194 | JGI IMG/M metagenome (GOLD analysis project Ga0114945, IMG submission 87194) | Hot spring microbial communities from Beatty, Nevada to study Microbial Dark Matter (Phase II) - OV2 TP3 | ecosystem: Environmental > Aquatic > Thermal springs > Hot (42-90C) | place: USA: Beatty... | reverse complement strand
GACCACCGAGACTTCATCTTCACCGACGGCGAACGAGCCCGCCAACTGCGCCCCCACGCCGCTGCAGAGGCGGAAGGCTCGTGTGAGTTCGTCAATGAGTTGCTTGGGAGGGGTGTTGATCGTCTCCGGGCAGTGTCCTGTTGTCGTGATCCGCTCATAGCGAGGTGGTAAGGCGGGGAGACCTTTGGTTGGGGGGGCGTGGTGGGCGATCGCGAGCGCCGCGCGCAGACATCGTTGCAAACTGGCCCGCTCCACGGTATCGGTGGCGGCGACGCCAATCCGTTGTCTCGCGGTCACTCTCACGTAGACGGTGACGCTTTCTTGCACGAGATCTTGGTGAATGGCTTCGTAGGCGAACCGTGACACCCGGTAGGTCTTGGCATGGGCCGAGATGCTTGTGGTATCGGCCGGCGAGCGGGCGACGAGTTTTGCCAACGTATCAAGAAGCCGCGCGTGTCCGATCACGCTCAGTCCCCCTCATAGGATGAACTCGCTGGTGCCACGAAGACGCCATCAAATCGGGCATACGGCGCCCCGTGTCCGACATGCATCAACTGCATCGGCTCTCCTTTCGCGCAGTTCGAGACTCCCCAGAGCTGCCATGTTGTGCGGTCCGAGACGTCAGTGCAGCGCTGCCAGAATGTCGGGGTGATCCCCGTATAGAGGGGATTCTTGACCATCGCGCCGAGTTGCCCCTTCACGATCTCCCACCCGATCTCCGTGGTAAATTGAAAGTTCAGCCGCTGGTCGTCAATCGACCAGCTCTTATTTGTGGATAGAAGGTAGCCGTGCTTGATATCCCTCAGGAGGTCTTCGAGGCATGCCTGGCCCGGTTCGAGATTGACGTTGGTCATGCGCACAATCGGCGGGACGTCCCAGTGCTCCGCTCGCATCGCGCCCCCACTGGCGCCTAATCCTAGTTTGGCTGCAGACTCTCGTGAGCTCAGGTATCCGACGAAGCGCCCATTACGGACCACATCCACCCGTCGGCCTGGCACCCCCTCGTCGTCGTATCCAAAACTTCCCACGCCTCCGACGACAGTCGCATCAGCCACAATGTTCACGTGGTCGGATCCGTAGCGAAATCGCCCGAGCCGATCGGTCGTGAGGAAGCTTCCGCCTGCATAGGACAGTTCTTGGCCCAGGACTCGATCCAGTTCGATGGGGTGTCCACACGACTCATGGAGCTGCATCACCACTTGCGTGGGATGGAGCACCAGGGTCGTCGCGCCAGTCTTGGGCAGCCGGGCTCCCAGCAGCTGGAGGACTTCAGTTTGGATCTGTTTGGCTCCTCCAATGAGATCCAGGTGTTTCACATACTCAAATCCGGCTTGGGCCAACGCCCCATGGTGGGAGTTCGGGTAGCTTCGGGTTTGGACCTCGTTGCCACGCTGCGCCACCACCTCAAGACCGGCGCCGCTTTCGGTGAAGTGCTGTTCGATCTGGGCCCCTTCGGTGGAGACAAAGCACTTCGTCCGCTTGAGAAAGTCCATGTGGCCGGTGGCCCGCTTAATCGATTTAGGACCCACGAGACCTGACACGGCCCATAACAGATAATCCAGTTTTTTAGCAAGCGGTACCTCGAACGGGTCGATCTGCCACCGCGACCGATGCACGGCTTTGACGGGATCTATCGGAGCCAAGGGCCGAGATTTTTTGTTGATCGAGGCAGAAGCTTTCGCAATGGAGATCGCCTGAGAGGCGGTGCGTTTCAGATGGGCGAGCGAGAGATGAGGACTCGAGGCAAATCCCCAGGACCCATGAAGCAAGACGCGAATGCCCACCCCGGCGCTTTCAAACACACTGATGGACTTGACGTGGTCGCCTTCCACCACCAGGCTTTCGTGGAGCAGGCGTTCGAAGCGGACATCAGCGTAATCGACGTCTTGGCGCTTCACATCTCGGATCAGTCGTCCGAGAAGGTCTCGCGGAATTTTGGCAGCGGCCATAATGCTCTTGCGTAAGACTTGATCATACCACAGGAGAGGAAGTTGTGACCAGCAACTCATGAATACGGCCACACACAACCACGGTCAGGCGCTTTCCTAAACGAGTTAAACCTTGCTACAATACCGCAATGATCACACGCAACCTGAGATCCAGCGACCATCTGCCCATCGATTCCCTTCGCCGTCAGCTCCGTCGTCTAGGCCGCCAGGAACTGCGTGAGCGACTCGATGCGGTGCGGGCCTTAAGCCGTGTTCGGGGCTTGCAGTTCTTAGACGATGCGAGCCGTCCCCGTCTCATCGCGTTGGCCTTGGTTCCTTGGATCCTCACGCCCCGTCAATTGGCGTTCTTTCAACACGTGACGCATACCCTCATCGATGCCCTCGCTCGCCTGCCAGCTCTCTATGCGCAGCACCGGGCCGTCCGAGCCATTCTTCCGTTCGATCCCATCCATGAGTCGTGGGTGCGTTTGGCGGTCGCGCCGTCGCGTCGTCCTTTGGCGGTTCTTGGACGACTCGATTCGACAGCCACGTTCTCGCATCCGGCATGGCGTCAGAGCTTTCAGATGCTCGAGCCCAATACGGTGGGGGTAGGAGGCGTGCACTATGCCCCGACCGCGTGTTCGGTGATTCTGGATGTGCTCGGGGATGTGCTGAAGCGAGCGTTTCCTCGCCACACCGTCGTCCCAACCCCTGATCCCCGTCGGCTGCTCATCGAGGAGTTGATGGCGGTTGCCAAACGCCTTGGTCGAAGAGTGCGTCGCATCGCCCTCCTGGAGAACGCCGACTATACGACAGGGACTGACGAGTTCGGCCAACTGGCCCACGCCTTCTCCCAACAAGGATTGGAGGCGGTCGTGGCGGATCCAAGGGATTGTCGCGTCTCACGGGGGCGTCTCCTCGCCAAGGGGCTGGAGATTGATCTCATCTATCGAGACTGCGAACTGAGCGAATTCATTGAGCTGGAGGCTGCCGGCCATCGGTTACCTGCAATGCGTTGTGCGATTCGGGAGGGCCGGCTGATCTCTGGCATCCTCTGGGAGTTTGACCAAAAGTCTTCGTGGGAGCTGTTTACAGACCCCACCTACTCTCGTTTCTTCACCCTAGCCCAACGACGGCTGTTTCACCAGCATGTGCCATGGACGCGGCTTGTACGGGACGCCGTGGTGACGAATCCGAGGGGTCAGCGCGTCGATCTGATCGCGCATATCCGGCGACACCAACATCGCCTGGTGTTGAAGCCGAACACCCTCTATGGAGGTCAAGGCGTGGTGATCGGCAAGCGGGTCACCCGGTCGATCTGGGAGCAGACGTTAGCCAAAGCGCTCCGGGGTCCAACCCGCTACGTGGCCCAACAGCTCGCCCGCATTGAGACCCTTCGGTTTCCCATGATCGATGGCCGGGGAGTCCGTGAGGTGGAGCGATCTGTCGTCTCAGGATTTTTCGTGAACTCCTCATCGGTTGGATTAGTGGGCCGCTTTTCTTCAGATCCGGTGGTAAATGTCTCTCGAGGAGGTGGGTTGTTGAGCGCCTTCATGGTGCAGTGATGGGATATGTCCCTTGTCCCCTATCCCAAACATGTGATGAGCCCTTGTGCAATGGGTGAGCGGATTGTCTTGGATCTCGAGACGCAACGGGATTTCGCCGAGGTCGAGGGGCGCAAACACGAGCTGCTGGGCGTGTCGGTGGTGGGGATTTATCGCTACGGCACCGATGCCTACGAAGCCTATCTGGAATCGGAGCTCTCCGCCCTCACCCCCCTCCTGCAACAGGCAGAACTCCTGATTGGGTTCAACATCAAACGCTTTGACCTGCCTGTCCTGGTTCCGTATCTGCCGTTTTCGATTTCCACCTTGCCTGTGCTGGATCTCCTGGATGATGTCGTCAAAGCCCTGGGACATCGCGTCAGCCTCGACAGCCTGGCTCAGGCGACGCTGGGGCGCGGCAAAAGCGGCAGTGGACTAGATGCCCTGCGGTGGTTTAAGGAAGGGAAGTTCGAGCTGATCACACGGTATTGTTTGGACGACGTCCGCTTGACCAAGGACCTGTACGAATACGGCAAACAACACGGTCGGCTGTATGCCTCCTCCCGCTACGGCCCTGACCGGCTGGAGATTCCGGTCTTTTGGCCAGAGCGCAAACGAGATCTCGTGACTATCCTCAAAACACTCCAGGAAGCGTTTGACAAACGGCTGCAGGTTGAGATTGACTATCTCTCGAGCAGCGTCCAGCGTGGCCTCTCCGCGCAACGTACGCGCCGAGTGGATGTGTACCACGTGCGCGAGCCGTACTTCGAAGGATACTGCCACTTCCGCAAGGACGTGCGCCAGTTTCGCATCGACCACGTCCTCGATATCAAGCCGACCTGGCAACGCTACACGATTCCCATCGACTTTGTCCCGACCGCAATTGCCGAATGAACGACTCGAGGGGCAAGGCTCGAGCCTTGGACTTTGTGCCTTGTGCCTCATGAAGATTGTCCTCTTAGGAACGGGCACGGGCATTCCGGTTCCAGAGCGTGGGTACGCTGGCGTGTATGTGCGCGTTCAGCACGACCATGTGCTATTCGATGCTGGGCCTGGGACACTCAAGCAACTCGCCAAGCTTGGTTTCACCTACTTGGACCTCGACCGGATCTTCTTGACTCACTACCACCCCGATCACTGTCTTGATCTCGTCTCGATCCTGTTTGCGATGCGCATTCCTCAGCCGGCCCGCACCAAGCCCCTCACGATCTATGGACCGCACGGCCTCACGACGCTGTACCGACGGCTCAACACGGCCTTCCAGCGCTGGATCGCCCCGACGACCTATCGACTGATTCTCAGAGAATTGGGAGACACCGCTTTCAGGGTCGGAGGCTACCGGATTCAGACCAAGCGGATGAACCATGCGACAGACGCGCTTGGCTACCGCATCGAGACGAAAGGCGCCTCCGTGGCTTATTCAGGCGATACCGATGTCTGTAACGCGATCGTGGCGCTTGGTCGTCGGGTTGATCTGCTGATCTTGGAGTGTTCCATGACGGATGAGCGCAGAGTCACTGGGCACCTCACCCCGACCGCCTGCGGCCAGATCGCATCCCGTGCTGGATGCCATCATCTCGTGCTGACCCATTTCTATCCGGTCTTTTCCGGCTATAATATCCGCCAGCGGGTTCGGCGGTGGTATCGGGGACGGTTGACTTTGGGCCGAGATCTCGCGACGTTTGACCTGTAACAGACAGGAGGGACGCATGTGGCGCATCGTGGGACGTTCGTGGCGCATCGCTGCGGGAAATCTTGGCGTCGTGTGTGTGGTGGCGTTGGTCCAACTGTGTTTAGGGCTTGCCGCATTAGCGCTGCCCGGACAGGACGAGGTCTGGACAGCGGGTCAGCAACTCTTGGGGGTTGTACTTGGGCTGGTCAACTTCTTCTTCCTCCCGTTTGTCCAGGGCGGCTATCTGGCGGTGGCGAATGCGAAGGCGTCTCAACGCACTGAGCCCTCAGCCCTCACCGAGTTCTGGCAGGGCGCTCGGCAATGGTATGGGCGGCTCTTGGGATTTGAAGCACTGACGGTTGTCCTGGTGCTTGCGTTGGTAGTAGGTAGCGGCCTGTTGCTGGTCCTGGCTCTGTTGCCTGCGCAACGGGCGATGACTCTGAGTGTTGTCCTCACACTGGCTGCTTCAGTCCCCATTGGGATTGGACTGTATGTGTTTCTTCTCATCGTGACCATGACACCGATTGCCATCGTCGTGGAGAATCTGAAGGTGTTTCAAGGCTTGGCCAGAGGGCTTCGGATCGGGCGACGGATGGTCGGTCAGCTGGTCCTCATGAATTTGGCGTGCCTGTTGACTGTCCTCCCAGGCTTGATGCTGGTCGGCATCTTCGGTCTGCTGGGCTGGCCGCTCGTCACAGTGCTCCTCCAGAGTTTCCTCAGCGCGGTGTTAATGCTGGTGTTTCTCCTCGCGTACGTGCAGCTCTACCAGAGTCAAGGGACATCGTGAGATCTTCCCCCAACGTCGTGTCACGCCGCGTCCTGCGTGATGCCTCCTTGCCGCGTGCACAGGGGAGCTGTGGTTCGTAAGGAGTTAGATAGTCTAAATATTATTCATAGATATACTTGACAAATTTATTAGATCGTGGTATTGTGTATCGTGCCATGAGAGCGAGATCCGATTTGCATGTTGCCAAGCGCGAGTTCGCGATCGATCCAGAGGAGCCGGTGTATGTCATTGGAGTCGTCAGTCGGCTGGTTCAGCTGCCGATCTGGACGTTACGGATTCTGGATCGGGAAGGGTTGGTGAAGCCGAAGCGCCGGGTCGGCAGAGCACGCCTCTACTCCTTGGAGGACCTTCGACGTCTGACGCGCATCCACCACCTGATGGTTGATGAAGGGGTTAACCTCCAAGGCGTGCGTGTGATTATGCGGATGCACATTACGATGATCGAATCTCACTAAAATTTTTTCGGCAGGAATTAGCGCTCATGTTGTGTGAGTGCTAATGAGTGGTTTCTGTCGCAACAGCACCAACAGGAGGGAACTGAGATGAGGCTACCGGTTCGGAAACATCGAGACGGAGAACTGGAGCCGTTCCGGGATCTGTGGGAGCTCCAGCGGGAGACCAGGAAGTGGTTTGATGACTTCTTCCGCGGCTGGGGATTCGACCTCGCGCCGATTCGCGCGGTACAGGAAGGCACAAGCGCCTATACGCCGACGGTCGATGTCGTGGAGAACGACCGGGAGGTTCGGATCTCAGCCGAGCTGCCCGGCATCGATGAGAAGGACGTCGAGGTGTCGCTTTCCGGCGATCTCCTGACGATCCGCGGCGAAAAGCGGACGGAGGAGGAGGAAGAGAGCAAGAACGTCTACCGGATGGAGCGCACCTACGGCGCCTTTCATCGAGCCATCCCGATTCCGGCGGAGGTCGATCAGGACAACGTGGAAGCATCCTTCAAGAAAGGCGTGCTGACCATCACGTTGCCCAAAACGGCCGAGGCGAAACACCAAGCCAAGCGCATCGCCGTCAAGTCGGAATAGGACTTTGACAGCCCCTCGTGCAGGTTTCATAATAGTAAGGAAGCGCCGGAGGGCAATCGAAGACTTGAGGGGACCATGACGGTCCGCGTTACCAGGTGCAATCCACCAAGAGGAGGCGTTCGATGAATGCGTTGAAGACGGGATTCTTGCTCGCGTTGTTGACGATCCTACTGGTCGTTATCGGCCAGCTGATGGGCGGTTCGCAGGGCGCCACGATGGCGTTTGGAGTAGCGCTGCTGATGAACTTGGCGGCCTATTGGTTTAGCGACAAGATGGTCTTGGCCATGTATCGGGCCAAGCCGCTTGGCGAGACTGAAGCGCCCCAGGTGTTCCGGGTGGTTCGGGAGATCGCCTCTCGCAGTGGCATGCCGATCCCGAAACTCTACTGGATCCCCACGAAAACCCCCAACGCCTTTGCCACAGGGCGGAGCCCCTCGCATGCGGCGGTGGCGGTGACCTCGGGGTTGCTAGAGATCATGGGTGAGGAAGAGCTCAAAGGGATCTTGGCCCATGAACTTTCCCACGTGAAGAACCGCGACACGTTGGTCATGACGATTGCGGCGGCCATCGCCGGCGCGATTACGATGCTGGCAAGCTGGGCGCGGTGGACGATGATGTTTGGTGCGGGGGGACGGGATCGTCGGAGTGGTAACGCGGCGATTCAGATGATTGCGCTGCTGTTCGTTGCGCTTCTGGCCCCGATTGCCGCGATGCTCGTGCAACTGGCGATTTCCAGAACCCGCGAGTATGGCGCGGATGAAGCAGGGGCCCGCTTGGCAGGGACCCCGCATGGCTTAGCCAATGCGCTCGAAAAACTGGAGCAGGCCGTGCGAGCCCATCCACTTGAACACGCCAATCCCGCGACGGCGCATTTGTTCATCGTCAACCCGCTGCGCGCGGATGCGTTCACCAAACTCTTCTCGACACACCCGCCCATCGAAGAGCGAGTGCAGCGGCTGCGGCGTCTGCGCTTGTGAAGGGAGATGAAGGGAGATCAGGGGCGATGAGGGGGATGAAGGGGCAACGAAAGCAATCAACAGTCTTTGCCCTTTCTCTCTCCTGATAACCCTTCACCACCCCCCATCCCCCTTCAAACAATCACATGAGACTCGACCGACTCACGATCAAAGCCCAAGAGGCCATTGCCTCTGCGCAACAGCTGGCGGGTGCGCACGCACACCAGCAGCTGCTGCCGGACCATCTGTTGCTTGCACTGGTGGATCAGCCGGAGGGCCTGACCAAGTCGCTGCTCGAAAAAGTCGGCGTCTCTATCCCTGCGCTTCGGCGGGAGCTCGAGGCGCTGCTGGAGCGCGTGCCGAAGGTTTCGGGAGAGGCGCAGGTCTACGCTTCAAGCCACCTGCAGCAGGTCCTCCAGGCGGCGGAGGAAGAAGCCCGACAGCTGACGGATGAGTATCTCTCGATCGAGCATCTGGTGCTTGGCTGCGCGCAGGAACGGGGCGAGGCGGGTCAACTCCTCACACGCTTGGGTGCGACGCGAGACCAGCTCCTCAAGGCCCTCAAAGAACTGCGGGGCGCCCAACGGGTCACCGACATGAATCCCGAAGACAAATACCAAGCGCTCGAGAAGTACGGCCGTGATCTGACCGAGTTGGCCCGTCGAGGCAAGCTGGATCCGGTGATTGGTCGGGACCAGGAGATTCGCCGAATCGTTCAGATTTTGAGCCGCCGCACGAAGAATAATCCCGTCTTGATCGGCGAGCCGGGCGTGGGCAAGACGGCGATGGCCGAGGGCCTGGCTCAGCGCGTTGTGCGAGGGGATGTCCCGGAAGGCCTGAAGAACAAGCGAGTCATTGTGCTGGATCTGGGCGCGCTCATTGCAGGCACCAAGTTTCGGGGCGAGTTTGAGGAACGGCTGAAAGCGGTGCTGAAGGAAATCCAGGCAGCCGAAGGCCAAATCGTTCTCTTCATCGACGAGTTGCACACGGTCGTGGGCGCGGGGGCGGCGGAAGGGGCGGTGGACGCCTCGAACCTGCTCAAACCCGCGCTGGCGCGCGGCGAGCTTCGATGCGTCGGGGCGACGACGCTGGATGAGTACCGCAAGCACATTGAGAAAGACCCCGCGCTTGAGCGGCGGTTTGCTCCGGTGGTTGTGGACGAGCCCTCGGTGGAGGAGACGATCGCGATTTTGCGCGGTCTGAAGGAGCGGTACGAAGTCCACCACGGCGTGCGCATTACCGACGGAGCCCTGGTGGAGGCGGCGCGCCTTTCAGCCCGCTATATCACCGAGCGGTTTCTGCCCGACAAGGCGATTGATCTGATGGATGAAGCCGCCGCGCGCCTCCGCATGGAAATTGACAGTATGCCGGCGGAAATCGACACGATTCACCGTCGGATCACTCAGCTTGAAGTGGAGCGCCAAGCGTTGAAGAAGGAGACCGACCCCGAGACACAAGGTTGCCTCAAGGTGTTGGAGCAGGAGCTCGAGCGCCTCAAGACGACACGCCAGACGCTCGAGGCGCACTGGCAGCAAGAAAAGCAGCTGATTGCTTCGGTGCGGGGCCTCAAGGAACAGCTCGAGCAAGTGCGTGTGGAGTCTGAGCGGGAGGAGCGGGCCGGGAATCTGGGTCGTGTGGCAGAACTGCGATACGGGACGATCCCGAAGCTGGAAAAGGACCTCAAGGGGAAGACGGACCAATTGGCCGCCCTCCAGCAGCAGACCAAAATGCTCAACGAGGAGGTTACTGCGGAGGATATCGCCGAGGTCGTCTCGAACTGGAGCGGCATCCCCGTCAGCCACCTTCTGGAAACCGAGCGCCAGAAGCTCCTCCACATGGAAGAGCGGATCCACCAACGCGTCATCGGACAGGATGAGGCGGTGGCGGCGGTTTCGAACGCAATCCGTCGAGCACGGACCGGCTTAGCGGACCCACATCGTCCTCTCGGAACCTTCTTGTTCCTGGGACCCACGGGCGTGGGGAAAACCGAGCTCGCCAAGGCGTTGGCCGAGTTTCTCTTTGACGACGACAATGCCCTGGTTCGGATTGACATGTCCGAGTACATGGAGAGTCACACGGTGTCCCGTCTGATGGGTGCCCCACCGGGCTACGTGGGGTATGAAGAAGGGGGCCAACTGACTGAGCCGGTTCGGCGCAAGCCCTACTGCGTGATCCTGTTTGATGAGATCGAAAAGGCCCATCACGACGTGTTGAACGTCCTGTTGCAACTCCTCGACGACGGACGCCTGACGGATGGACAGGGGCGTGTCGTCAGCTTCAAAAACACCGTTGTTATCATGACCTCGAATGCGGGCAGCCAGTTGTTGGCAGTCCCTGCCCGCCCAGCGGAACACGGGGCAGGCGGGAGCCAGAGGACTCAGGTCATGGAGGTGGTCCGCAAGACGTTTCGCCCGGAATTCCTGAACCGGATCGATGAAATCATTGTGTTCAACCGGCTTGAGGAGCAGGCTCTCGAACGCATTGTGGACCTGCAGGTGGAACGAGCCCAAGCGCGTCTTGTCGATCGGCACATCACGCTGGCCCTGACCAAGCGGGCCAAGGCGTTTCTAGCGAAAGCAGGCTACGATCCCATCTACGGAGCGCGTCCGTTGCGTCGCGTCATCCAGCGACATCTGCTGGATCCGTTAGCCAAACGGCTGTTGGACGGGGAGTTGTCCGTTCCGGCAAGTGGGGATCCGTCAGATCGGGGCCTGCCCCGGTCATCGTCAGACGGCGACCGGGGCCGGCGAGACGGACGGGGGTCAGACGGTCGCACGATTACCGTCGATGCCAATGGCACCGGTGGATTGGTCTTTACGCTGTAACGTGTGGGGCATGCGTGCGCTGATCGTCGGCGCGCTCTCGATGGGCCTCGTGACCAACGGGTGGGCTGAGCCGTATGCCCACCAAATGGGCAGTGACTCACGGGCCACGGAAGAGGAGCAAACGCTTCGCGTGTCAGCCACGGTGGATGCCACCACCGTGGATGTCGGTGCGACGGTCACGCTGACGATTACGCTCGAGGGCGATCTCGACGACGTGGATGTCCGACCTGTTGAATTCCCCAAGCCGTTCCGAATGACCCGTCAAAGTCGCTCCTCAAGCTTCTCCTTCCAGATCGGTCGCATGCAGCGTTCGATCAACCTCGTATATGTCTTGGTCGCCCTCGAACCAGGCACGTTTCAATTGGGTCCCTTTGAAGTCGTGCAGAAGGAGCAATCCATTGTGACGGACCCCATTGAAATCGTGGTGAACAAGCCGACTCTGCCTCCTCGGCTTAAGGAAAGCCCTCGTTTTGTCCTGTAACTACCCAAGTCTTAGGCCTTGCTGTCGTCGGAGACCTAAGAGCACCTAGCAGCATGAGCATGCGGTCGCGCTGGGCCAAGATGCGAGCCGCGCAAGGCGCGAGGAGCGTGGCGTACCAGGCCGGCCGGTACGCGAGCGACGAGCAACGCCGCGCGGCGACGCAGGTTGGCCCAGCCCATTGTCAGACGACAGGTTGCGGCGGCAGGCGGCCATCTGCGGCGTCGCTCCTCCTCGACGTACCGGTCTCCCTTGTACGCCTTCGTCGTCGCTCCTGGCATCTGGCCGCCTGGCGCTCGCAACGCGGCCACATCCTCATGCTGTTAGGTGCTCTAAGATCTTGTCGTATTCCTGACCTCCCACGGAAGCAACACGCGGCAAGGCTGGGAACTTTTCACTTGACACATCTTCGTTGCCTAACCACAATGCATTGTGGTTAGGCAAGGTTTGAGGGACAACATCTAGGGGTTTTGGTATACTAACTTTAGGGGGGACGTAAGGATGTCTGAGCCGGTCAAGACAGGGATCGAGTCAACGGCCACGGCAACAGCTTCTCGAACGCCGTTCGAGGAAGCGCCAGGCGACAAGGCCCACAAAGGCCTCTCCATCCCTCGACGATGGACCCGGCCAGGAATCCACCCCTTTGATGAAGTGACTTGGGAGCTTCGGATGGCCGCCATCACCAACGAGAAGGGCGAGGTCGTCTTTGAGCAGGGCGAGGTGGAGGTTCCCAACGTCTGGAGTCAGTTGGCAACGAACGTCGTGGTCTCCAAGTATTTTCGCGGAGCGATCGGCACGCCTCACCGGGAGCACAGTGTTCGGCAGATGGTGGGCCGCGTGGCCAACACGATGACGGAGTGGGGGATCAACGATGGCTACTTCGCGACGACTGAAGATGCTGAGACCT
>Ga0114945_10002031_pt1 | contig 12148 bp, 8 predicted proteins | sample OV2TP3_FD_87194 | JGI IMG/M metagenome (GOLD analysis project Ga0114945, IMG submission 87194) | Hot spring microbial communities from Beatty, Nevada to study Microbial Dark Matter (Phase II) - OV2 TP3 | ecosystem: Environmental > Aquatic > Thermal springs > Hot (42-90C) | place: USA: Beatty... | reverse complement strand
CGCCTGGAACCTACACCAACCCTGAAATATAAGGCCACAGCATGAAGGTGTTATCCCAGGCACACAGCAAACAAATAGACCACGAATGTCAATTCATAAAAACTTGAAGATCGAGTAATAGGATTTTTCCCTTGCCAAGTCAACTCATCTTGTCACCCGCCTCCCGAACGCCTCGGCGAACAGGAAGAAGTCCGAAAGGTCCACGAAGCCGTCGCCGTCGAAGTCGAACCTCGGCAGGGCGGTCCCGAACCCCTCGACGAACAGGAAGAAGTCTGAGAACCCCACCAGGCCGTCCCGGTCCAGGTCGAACGGCGCGGTGGGAAGGCCGCCAGGCATCAAAACAGGCACGACAACCCCCCTGAGTGGAAAAGCGACCGGGACGCCCGCCGTGTCCCTCACGCCTTCGACGAAAAGCTCATAGGACCCTCCAGCCTTCAGCTCCCGCTCAAACCCCAGCACCACCCGCCTGCTGTCCCGGTCCAGGTTGGCGGACGTGGGGTTAATGGAGTCCGGCAGGAGGACATAGTGGCGCGGCTGCTGCGCCGTGTCGAGGTCCAGCGGCACGCGGGAGAGGAGCGCGACGTGGCGCAGCGTGAGCGGCTCCGCGGCGCGAAAAGAGTCCATCGGAAAGGCAGGCACGGACGCGACCTGCGACCTCCGGCCCTCCCGGCCCGCCCCGTTCACCGCCGTCACCGCATAAAAATAGCCCTTCACAGCGGTCGAAAGCGTGTCCGTGTAGGCCGCGCTCGTGAGCCCCTGCGCCAGGAGGCGCAGGCTGTCCGCCGAGGTCCCCCGGTAGACCCGGTACGTCACCCCTGCCTGCCCGCTCCACGTCAGCAGGACCCGGTCCGGGACAAGGGCGACAAAGGCAATCCGCTCCGGCGCAGCAGGCCCCGGCGTCGCCGCGTCCCGCTCCAGGATGCGGACCACCCCCCCCCGGTTGAACGCGATCTCCGCCCGGCCGTTCCCGTCCAGGTCCATCACCAGAGGGACATAGGTCAGGTCCACGGGCGCGTGCCAGATCGGCCGGTAGGCGTTCGGCCCGGTCGCCGTAAAGACATAGAGGTCCGGCAGGGCGCAGACCGCGAAGTCGGCCCGCCCGTCCCCGGTCAGGTCCCCCACGGCGACCCCGTTGCCCGTGGGCTTGACGCCCAATATCTCCGTCCGCCACTCCACGGCATAGGCGTTGTCCCCGGTCGCCTGGTAGACCGACACGATCCAGCGCCGCTGCACGTCGTCCCCAGGCAGGGAGTCGATCCGGGCCACCACGAACTCCCGCCTCCCGTCCCCGTCCAGGTCCTCCCCCCCCGCCACCACGCGCGCGTCCGAGCCGGGGCGGCCCCGCTCGGTCCACGTATTTTCGAAGGCAAAGGCGCCGCCCTGCCTCTCGTAGGCCACCAGGTCCCCGTCGGAATCCCCAAACACGACCTCCGGCCTCCCGTCCCCGTCCAGTTCCGCGACCGCGTAGCGCGGGCCGATCAGACTCGTCCCGGCCGTGGGGTTCGGCAGAAGGGCGACCTGCGCCAGCGCGAACGTGTCTCGCCCCCCGACGGCGACCCTCTCATACCTCAGCACCCGCAGCTCCCGCTGCCGGAACGACCGGGCCACCACCTCCACCCTCCCGTCCCCGTCCAGATCGGTCAGGTCCCCGCCCCAGGCGTCGGCGTCCTCCGCCACCAGCCGCGTCGGCCACGCCCCGGCGGACGGCCCCTCGAACAGCCTCAACCGCCCCGTGTTGGCCCCCATCAGCTCCTGCCGCCCGTTCCCCGTGACATCCCCCACGCCCCAGGGCAGAAACCCCTCGGCGCTCGCGAAGACCTCCCGGAACGCCCATCCGTCCCCCCGCTCGAACAGCTTCACGGGGCTGAACGCCTGGCCCGTCACGTAGGGCATCAGGGCGACCTCCGGCCTCCCGTTCCCGTCGAAGTCCGAGGCCCGGTTGACCAGGTACCCGTCCGGCAGCGTCGCGACCTCCGAGAACCCCAGGCCGCTCACGACCTCCCGCCGGAGGACGAAGGTCGTGTCTCCCCCCTCCGACGACAGCCCGGCCACATTCCGCGCAGAGATGCGCACCGTCGTCGCCCCCTCCGGCAGGTCATCGGGCAGAGGGAGCGCGTGCTGCCGGGCGATGAACGGCGAGTCGAGCCACGCGTCGGGCCGGCCCGCAGACCGGACCTGGACCGTCGCAAAGACCCGGTCGTCCGTCTCCCACTCGACGAAGAACCTCGTCTGCGCGCTGTCCAGCCGGGCGGTCACGGCCCGCCACCGGAGGGCCGGAGGCGTCCGGTCGAGAATCACCACGGCCCGGTCCTCCGCCTCAGACCCATCTTGAAGCCGGGCCCACAGCCGGAGGGTATAAACGGAATCCGGCAGCCCTGCCACGCCCCAGCGGCCCAGCGTCTGCGCCCTCCCGGTCGGCTGCCCCTGCCGGAGGAGGGTCCACGCGGCCGGGTCCGTCCCCCTCCCCCATTCGAGCCGGTAGTCGACCCCTGTCACGATGCCCGTCACGTCCGTGTCCCCTGAGACCCCGAACCCCGACTCCGGAGAGACGATCTGGACCACCGGCGCGGCTCGGACCGCCAGCGCCGCGGCCGCATCGACGCGCCCCCACCCGAACGAGGCGTCGCGCCCCGGCGCCCCCAGGTCGGACGCCGAGCGCCTCAGGACCGCCCGCACCTGCTCCGCCGAGAACTCCGGGTGATACGCCAGCGTCCACGCGGCCAGCCCCGCCACGCACGGCGCGGCCATCGACGTGCCCGACCGGATCTGATACCCCCCGCCCACGCGGGCGCTCAGGATGCCCACGCCGGGGGCCGCCACGTCCAGCCGCTCCCCGAAGCTGCTGAAACCCGCCAGCCTGGCCTGGCTGTCCAGCGCGGCCACCGAGATCGCCTCGGCAAGGGCCGCCGGATAGGCCAGGGACGGACGCCCCTCGTTGCCCGCCGACGCCACGAAGACCACCCCGTTCCGCGCCGCGTAGCGCACCGCATCCCGGATGACCGGCGAGACATCGTCGTCCCCCCAGCTCGCGTTGATCACATCCGCCCCGTTCTCGACAGCGTAGGCGATGGCCGCCGACAGGTCGTCGTCCTCCAGAAACGTCGATCCGTCGAACGTGAACCCCGCGCGCAGGGCCATCAGCCTGGCCACGGGACAGACCCCCGCGATCCCCGCCCCGTTGTTCGCCGCCGCCCCCGCGATCCCGGCCACGTGCGTGCCGTGCCCCCCCTCGTCCATCGGGTCGTCGTCCCTGCCGAGATAGTCCCCGCTGCCGGGGAGGTCCGGCGCGTCGGTGAAGTCCCACCCCCGGACGTCGTCCACGTAGCCGTTGCCGTCGTCGTCCACCCCCGGCCTCCCGTTCGCCTCGGCCTGGTTCATCCAGACGACCGGGGCCAGGTCCTCGTGCCGGTAGTCCAGGCCGGAGTCCACGATCGCGATGATCGGCGTCTTTTTGGGAGGGGCATTTCGAGTCGCCTCCCACCCGGCCAGCCAGTTGATCATCTGAAGCCCCCACTGCTCCGGGAGCCGGGGGTCGCCCGGCGCGTCCATCGTCCGGTAGAGAAAGTTGGGCTGCGCGTATTCGACCAGGCCGGACGCCTGATACAGAGCGACTGCCTCCCTCACGTCCGCGCCCGGCGCGAGCCTCAGCCGGACGACCGCCTCCAGGTCCTCCCGCCCCGGAATGGGCTTGGCCGCCCGCCTCGGGCGGGGCGGCAGCAGAGGCTCCCCCGCCCGGACCCCGGCCCTCCGGGCCAGGGCGTCCACCTCCGCGGCGACCGGCTTGGCGCTCCGGTCCACGCGGAACTTCACGAGGATCTCGCGGGGGGCATAGCGGGGAGGGTCAGCGGCATGAAGGGGGAATGGTAGCAGGAGGAGGGCAAAAATAAGGATGACGAGATTCATCGCGCCTTCGCGCTATCCTTTCACTCCCACACCACCAGCGGAAGCTCCAGAGGGATCACCGCGTCCTCGTGGCGGGGGATGACCCGGATCGTGTAGCCGTGCAGTCCGGTGGCCTCGCACGGGATCTCCCCGCGATACAGGTAGCACCCGTCGCTGTCCCTGCGCTCCCAGCCCATCGGGATGGCCTCCCCCTCCCGCAGTTGCCGGTCGGGGTCGAGCGGCCCGCGATAGACCTGCACGGCCACGTCCTGCGGGTCGAGCGCCCCGAGACGCACCCTGGCCCGCACCTGGATCGCCGTCCCCACGGAGGCGCTCTCCTGCGCGTCCCCATCCACCGACTCGATGCGGACCTCCCCCCACCGCTCCCGCACCCTCGTCTTGTACGCGATCAGCGTCTTGACCCGCTCCATGTCCCCCTCGGTCAGCCGGCGGAAGCGGCGGGCCGCCGGCAGGTAGCAGCGCTCCACGTAGTCGTGGACCATCCGGCTCGTGTTGAAGACGGGGCAGAGCCTCCGCATGGACGCCTTCATCTTGGCGATCCAGCCCCTCGGGAGGCCGTCGGTCCCCCGGCTGTGGAACAGCGGGATCACCTCCCGCTCCAGCAGGTCGTAGAGCGCCCTGCTCTCCACGCGGTCCTGGTACTCGTGGTCCTCATACTCCTCCCCGCTCCCGATGGCCCACCCCACCTCCGGGTCGTAGCCCTCGTCCCACCAGCCGTCCAGGATGGACACGTTCAGGCCGCCGTTGGCCAGGACCTTCATGCCGCTCGTCCCGCTGGCCTCCATGGGCCGCCTCGGCGTGTTGAGCCAGACATCCACCCCCTGTACGAGATACCGGGCGATGGCCACGTCGTAGTCCTCCAAAAACACGAGACGCCGCCGGACCTGCTCGTCCCGCGAAAAGTGGACGACCTGCCGGATCAGCTCCTTCCCCCCGTCGTCGTGGGGGTGCGCCTTGCCCGCCATGAGGATCTGCACGGGCCGCTCCCGGTCGCTCAGGATTCGCTTGAGGCGATCCGCGTCCCGCAGCAGCAGCGTGGCCCGCTTGTAGGTCGCAAACCGGCGGGCGAACCCGATCGTCAGCGCCTCCGGGTCCAGCGCCTCCTGCGCCGTGGCCCGTTCGTGCTCCGAGGCCCCGCGCTGCTCCATCTGCCGCAGCAGACACCGCCGGACGAAGTGGATCAGGCGCTCCCGCCGCCGCTCGTGCGTCCGCCAGAGCTCCTCGTCCGGGATCTGCGCCACCTGCTCCCACGCCGACAGGTCCGTGGGGTCCTCCATCCAGCGGGGGCCGAGGTACCGGTCGAGCAACTGGGCCATCTCCCACGAGATCCAGGACCGGATGTGGACGCCGTTCGTGACAGACGTCACGGGCACCTCGTGCTCGGGGAAACCGGCCCAGGTCGCGTGGACCATGCGGCGAGCCACCCGTCCGTGCAGCCGGCTGACCCCGTTGCAGGACGAGGCGTGCTTCATGGCCAGGGTGGCCATGTTGAAAGACTCATTCGGGTCGTCCGGGTTGCTCCGCCCCAGGCCCAGAAACACCTCAAAAGGCACGCCCAGGTCGGCGGCGTAACCGTTGAAATAGTGCCGGACCGTGCCGGGGTCGAACAGGTCGAACCCGGCGGGCACCGGCGTGTGCGTGGTGAACACGTTCCCCGCGCTGCTGACCTGCCGCGCCTCCCGGTAGGTGAGCCCGTGTTCCCGCAGGAGCATCCGGGCCCGCTCCACGCCTAAAAACGCCGCGTGCCCCTCGTTCATGTGGCAGACATCGGGCCGGATGCCCAGCGCCGCCAGCGCCCGCGTGCCCCCGACGCCCAGCACGATCTCCTGCCGGATGCGCACGTCCCGGTCCCCGCCGTAGAGTTCGTCCGTGATGTCCTGGTCCTCCGGGCGGTTCTCCGGCAGGTTCGTGTCCAGCAGGAATAGAGGGACGCGCCCCACCTGGACGCGCCAGACCTGCGCCCTCACCTTCCTGCCCGGCAGGTCTATCTCCACGACCACCGGCGTCCCGTCCTCCCGGTGGGCGGGCCGCACGGGCATGTTGTAGAAATCGTTCGTGGGGTAGCGCTCCTGCTGCCAGCCGTCCACGTTCAGGTACTGGCGGAAGTAGCCCTTCTGGTAGAGAAGGCCCACGCCCACCAGGGGGACGCCCAGCTCGCTGGCCGACTTCAGGTGGTCCCCGGCCAGGATGCCCAGCCCTCCGCCGTAGATCGGGAGACATTCGGTCAGCCCGAACTCCGCCGAGAAGTAGCCGATGCGCAGGTCCTTGAGCTCGGGATAGGCCCTCTGGAACCACGCAGGCTCCGTCATGTAAAGCTCCAGGTACAGATGCACCCGGTCCATGTGCACCAGGAACGACTCGTCCTGCTCGACCTCCCGCAGACGCCGCTGGTCGATGGTGCCCAGCATCCGCACGGGGTTGTGGCCCGCCGTCTCCCACAGCTCCCGGTCCAGCCGGCGAAACAGGGCGATGGTCTCGTGGTCCCACGTCCAGCGCAGGTTGAAGGCCAGGTCCTGGAGGGCCATCAGCCGCTCCGGGATCGACGGAATCACGTGGTAGGCGTGTACAGTCCTCATCATAGAACCCCTCCCTTTAAATCAACACTTCACCAGCCTCTCCTCCCGCGCCGACCGGTAGATCGCCTCCAGGAGCGCCACCGTCCGCCTCCCCTCCCGCCCGTCCACCCGCAGCGGCGTCCCCTTCGTCACGGCGCTGACCACGTCCTCCACGATGCTGTGCGTCGTGTTCTGGACCTCCCTCAGGCGCGCCTCCAGCCCCTCCCCGAAGACCCGCATCTGCCCCCCCAGCACGTCGTCCATCAGCACCCCCCCCTCGGTCCCGTGCGCCTCGGCGCTGAAGTAGACGCTCTTCGGGAACGTCGTCGTCCCCAGCACCGTCCCCTTCGCCCCGCTCTTGAAGTTGAGGATGGCCAGCCCGATGTCCTCCGTCTCGATCCTGTGGTTCATGATGGCGATCTCGCCGTAGACCGACGCCGGATCCCCCATCCACCAGGACAGCAGGTCCAGCAGGTGCGCCCCCTGATTGGCCAGCGACCCGCCCCCGTCCATCCGCCACGTCCCGCGCCATCCGCCGCTGCTCTCGAAGTACTCCTGCGCCCTGAACCACTTGAACCGGACCTCGCCCAGAATCGGCCTCCCCAGCCACCCCTGCCGCAGCGCCTCCGCCACCCGGTAGTTGTTGTCCACGTACCGGCTCTGATAGTCCACGCCCAGCTTCACCCCCGCGCCCTCGCACGCCGCGATCAGCCGGTCGCACGCCGCCGTGGACACATCCATCGGCTTCGTCGTGATGACGTGCTTGCCCGCCTGCGCCGCCCGGACCCCGATGTCCGCGTGCGCGCCGCTCGGCGTCATCGCCATCACCACGTCCACGTCCTTCCTTCCCAGCGCCTCGTCTAAATTCGCCGTCCAGGCGCAGCCCAGCTCCGACGCGACCTCCTCCGCCCGCTTCGCGTTCAGGTCCACCACCACCTTCAGGTCCGCCCCCGCCGTCTCCCGAATCATCTTCGCCCGGTTGTAGCCCATCCCCAGGCCGACCACCGCAAATCCGACCATCCTGTCCTCCTTGCGCTTTACATAGCTTTTCACGATTCCTGTACAGGGACTATATCGAGAGCCTGATTGGAAAATCGCTGTGGCTCTGGCCCTCACCCCGGCAGGCTACGCCTGCCACCCCTCTCCCGTGTACGGGAGAGGGGAAGCCGAGCGCCAGCGAGGCGGGGAGAGGGCCTGTGCCCCAGGCGACATCGTCCTATGCACAAGATTTATGAAAAGCTGTTTAACCTCTACCAGTCCGCCACGCTCCCGTCGTCGTCGTGGAACCACGAGGCGATGTCGAAGTCTCCCTCGTAAGGCTTCTTGAGCGCCTCCTCCTGGATCTCAAACCCCAGCCCCGGCCTCTGGGGCAGGGCGATGTACCCGTCCTCGACCCGCCAGTCCTCCTTCAGGATGCCGTCCCCCAGCGCCCCGTCCACCTGCTCCTGGATCAGGAAGTTCGGGATGCAGGCATCCACCTGCAGACAGGCCGCGAAGGCCACCGGCCCGATGGCGCTGTGCGGGGCCATGTGGACGTAGTAACACTCCGCCATCGCCGCGATCTTCTTCGTCTCCAGCAGCCCCCCCGCGTGCGACAGGTCGGGCTGCAAAATGGCCGCGCTCTGCTTCTCCAGCACGTCCCGGAACCCCCACCTCGTGAACAGCCGCTCCCCCGTGGCCACCGGGATGGAGGTGGCGCGGGCGACGGTCGCCATCACGTCGGGGTTCTCCTGGCAGGCCGGCTCCTCGATGAACAGCGGATGCATCCCCTCCAGTTCCTTCGCCAGCCGGATCGCCTGCGCGGGCGTCACCCGCCCGTGGAAGTCGATCCCGATGTCCACCCCGTCCCCGACCCGCGCCCGCAGGTCGTAGAAGTCCGCCACGACCCGCCTCACCCGCTCCGGCGATTCGGCACCGTGCCACTTCCCCGGCATCCCCGTCTTGACCGCCTTGTAGCCCTTCTCTTTGATCAGGTAGTCCAGCCGGGCCTGGAGCTTCTCCTGATCGCCCCCCACGCCGCAGTGCGCGTAGACCTTGATCCGGTTGCGCGTCGGCCCCCCCAGCAGCCAGTAGGAGGGGACGCCGAAGCGCTTCCCCGCGATGTCGTAGAGCGCCTGCTCGATGCCGGACAGGGCCGTCAGCAGGACCGGCCCCCCGTGAAAGAACGCCCCCCGGTACACGTGCTGCCAGTGGTGTTCGATCATCAGCGGGTCCTTGCCCAGGAAATACCCCTCCAGCTCCTTCACCGCCGCCCAGGCGCTGTCCAGCTTCCCCTCCAGCGTGGTCTCCCCCCACCCCTCGATGCCCGTGTCCGTCGTGATCCTGACGAGCTGGCAGCGGTAGCGGAGGCGGAACTGGTCGATCTTGGCGATCTTCATGGGGACTCCTCGATGGTTAAGACCTCTACCAGCTCATCCGCCCTCTGCGAGCCGACGAGGAGGCGCTCTCCGTTTTTGAGTTCGATCTGCACGCCGAAGTGGCCGCTCACGGTGTACGCCCAGCCCCTGCGCCTCCCCCCATACCGGATGCCCCAGCCGCCGTACTCCCGGAGGGGGTGGTAGATCCTGGCCTCCCGGTGGGCGACCTGCTCAAGCGGGACACGCCTGTTCACGAAAGGAAAGAACCTCACCTGGAGATATCCCCCGGCGACCCGGACGACCAGTTTCATGGCGTGGAACAGCCACGGCAGCCCCACGGCGAGGGCCGACCCGAAGATCGACACGAGGACCAACTGCGCGTCCGGCATCGGCCTGTCCCCCCACGGACGCCCCAGGAGGATCTGCTTGTAGATGCCATAGACGAAAATGCCCAGGACCAGGAGGGAACTCGGGAGGGTGATCACCCAGACCCACGCCTGCCGGAACTGCTGAACCTCCTCGAACAGGATGTCGTCGCGCTCCGAAGACATCTTGAAAACGCTCCTGCTATTCTATCACCCTCTCCCCTACTCCTCGAACCGCTCGCCGCAGGACCGGCAGACCTCATCCCCCGCGCGGACGGGCTCCCCGCACGCCGGGCACCCGACCATACCCTTCGCGGCGATGATCTCCCGCGCCCTCCCGGCGTCCTCGGCCCTGACCAGGATCCGGACCTCGGCCAGCCCGTCCATCGTGAATCCGTGCGTGATCCTCAGCGCCTCCCCGCTGAGCATGGTCTCTATGCCGTGGCTCTCCAGGAGCGCGCGGAGGACCTGCGTTTCGACCTCTCCGTGCGTCCTCCAGACCTCGACCGGCTCAGCGCTGGCATCCGCTCTGCCAGTCTCCTCCGCCCCGGCCCGTTCCACCTCAGGACCCCCGACAGGAGGAAGGGGCGGAAGGGCGGGCACGATGACCACGCCGCAGTCGCTGCACGTGAGGACCCCCTCCACGTATTCCTGGCGGCACGTCGGGCAGAACGGCATAGGATGCCACCTCCTGAGGGCGTTGAGCGCCGGAAGGGGTCTCCCTCACCCCGTCTTCAGGGCGTGCGCCCTGATGTAGTCAAGGTTGATGTCCCACCCCAGCCCCGGCCTCTGCGAGACGCGCACGTACCCCTCCTCGTCCATCGGGTCCGCGAGCGCGTTCAGCCAGGGCGCTGGCGCCTCATAGTCCAGGAACGGATGGAGCAGCCCGCGTTCATAGTACTCCCCCGGAATGCCCATGGCGCACAGGGCGTGGAGATTGCCGGGACCTCCGCCGTGGACCTCCATCCGCACCCCGAAGGACTCGCACAGGTGAGCGGTCTTCATCAGAGGCGTGATCCCCCCCACGTCCCCCACCCCGCCCCGGCTGATATCCGAGGCCCCGCGCACGATCCACTCGGCCCGCGTGTGCATCTTCCCCTCCGCCGTCTCCGGCCCCACCACGGGGATGGAGAGCTGCTCCGTCAGCCAGACATAGGAGGAGATGCTGTGCTCGTCCATCGGCTCCTCGAACCAGTAGTAGTTGAGCTTCTCCAGTTCCTTCCCGATGTAGAGGGCGTCCTCCCGGCTGTAATAGTGGAAGCAGTCCAGCATGAGGTGCATGTCCTCCCCCACCCGCTCGCGCACCGCGCGGCAGGCCGCCACGTCCCTTTTGGGGTCCGGCGCCCAGGCGATGGGCGGCATCCAGGTGTGCAGCTTGAACGCCTTATATCCCCGTTTTTTGCACTTCTCCGCAAAATCCGCATACGCCTCCGGCGTGTCCAGGCCGCCCTTCAGCTCATCCCCGCACATGGTGCTGGCGTAGGCCTTCACCCGGTCCCGGTATCCGCCCAGGAGCCTGTAGACCGGCTGGTTGAAGTATCGGCCCGCCAGGTCCCACAGCGCAACGTCGATCACCGCCAGGAACCGGTCCGAGAGCACCCCCAGGTGGAGCCGCTGCCACTCCTTGAGCCGCTGCCAGATCCGCTCCCGGTAGAGCGGGTCCTCCCCCACCAGGGCCGGCCTGACCACCTGCACGGCCTCCCGACTCCCGCCGAAGCAGATGCCCTCAACCCCTTCGTCCGTGACAATCCGCAGGAGGCTCTGCGTCGCGTCGTGTTCGGGGCCGGGATGGGTGTGTCCCTCGGAATCGCGCACAACCCTGGACTTGTAGGTGAACCGCTCGGTGACCACATCCGCGATCTTCATACCCTTTGCCTCCTGTCACGACTCGTCCAGCGTCTCCCGCAACCTCAAAAATCGCTCCACGCCCAGCAGTCGCTTCACCTCGTCAAAGCCCATCGCCCGACCCGCCACGTGATCCACCCGGCCGGTCGTCTTCAGCGTCTCGCGCATCGCGCGGGCGCAGACCATCAGGGACTCGATGGGACAGACCACGAACTTGTATCCGAGCTGCTCCAGCTCCTGCGCGGACAGGATCGGCGTGACCCCGCCCGTCAGCATGTTGGCGAACAACGGATGGCGCACGCGCCTCGGAATCTCCTCCAGTTCTCCCCTCGACTGCGGGGCCTCGATGAACGCCACGTCCGCCCCCGCGTCGCAGCAGTGGTTCACGCGGTCGACCGCGTCGTCCAGCCCGTTCATCTGTCGCGCGTCCGTGCGGGCAAAGATCACGAAATCCGGGTTGCTCCGGGCCTGGATCGCAGCCCTGATCTTGAGGACCATCTCCTCCGCCGGTATGACCCGCTTGTCCGCGAAGTGCCCGCACCGCTTCGGCGTCACTTGGTCCTCCAGTAGGATACCCGAGGCCCCGGCGGCCTCGAACGCCTCCACCGTGCGCTGCACATGGTGCAGGTCCCCGTGCCCCGTGTCCCCATCTGCGATCACCGGGATGGAGACCCGCGCGGCCATCCGCCGAACCGCGTCCGCCATCTCCGTCATCATCAGAAAATTCAGATCCGGCAGCCCCAGCAGCGACGCGCTTGTCCCGAACCCCCCGACGAACACGGTCTCGAACCCCGCCTGCTCCACGATCAGCGCCGTGAACACGTCGTGCGCCCCCAGGCTGCGGATGATGCCGGGTTGAGCAAGCAGTTGGCGCAGACGCGCCAGTCCTTTCTTTCCTTTCATGGCCTTTCCTTAACGCCATCGGCCGAAACGCTCGCACCAGTCGCGGGCCGAGGCAGCATAACTCAGGCCAGGCTTTTGCACTTGAAGCAGCATGGCGTTGGGTGCACTCCCGGAAAAATGGCAAAAGTTTCGTGGGGGCTGCGGTCTGATAGGTCTCCGTTGAGCTTGACCAGAAGGGCTGCAGGCCCTATCATAGGATGTCAACCTTCCCACAAAGGTG
>Ga0114945_10002030_pt1 | contig 12151 bp, 12 predicted proteins | sample OV2TP3_FD_87194 | JGI IMG/M metagenome (GOLD analysis project Ga0114945, IMG submission 87194) | Hot spring microbial communities from Beatty, Nevada to study Microbial Dark Matter (Phase II) - OV2 TP3 | ecosystem: Environmental > Aquatic > Thermal springs > Hot (42-90C) | place: USA: Beatty... | reverse complement strand
GGCGTTGCGGCGATATACAGCCCTGGCGCCGGTTTGCGCTTTTCCACACGACCGGTAGGATTCGCCGTCGCCCGAGAGGATGGATCGCGTGTTCCGCTCACCGCGCCTGGCCGCCCTGCTGTCCGTGTCATGGCTCGCCGCCATCCTGGCGGGCTGTGCCGGCGAGACAGTACGGCAACCGCCGCCGCCGCGGCTAGTCTCGCCGGCCGTGCCGGCACCCCAGCCGGTCGAGCCGCCGAAGCTTGTGGAGCCGGCCAGGCCGTTGCCGGTCAAGGTGGCGTTGCTGCTGCCGCTCAGCGGCAACGACGCCAATCTCGGCCGCGCCATGCTGGAGGCGGCGCAGATGGCGCTGTTCGACATCGGCGAAGACACGCTGACCCTGCTGCCGCGCGACACCGCCGGCGGCGCCGGCGCGGCGGCCGGGAACGCGCTCGAGGAAGGCGCCGCGTTGGTGCTGGGCCCGGTGTACAGCGCCGACGTGCAGGCGGTGGCGCCGCTCGCCCGCGCGAAACAGGTCAACGTGATCGCCTTCTCCACCGACCGCGGCGTGGCCGGCAACGGCGTCTACCTGATCTCCTCGACGCCGGAGGAGCAGGTGCAGCGGGTGATGGGTTACGCCGCCTCGCAAGGCCTGAAGCGGTTTGCCGTGATCGCGCCGGACAACGCCTACGGCAGCACGGTGATCGGCGCCGCCAAGTCGGCGGCTTCGCGGCTCGAGGCGATCGACCCGGCGGTGGCCACCTACGCGCCGAACCAGTCTTCCGCCGAGGCCCTGCAGCAGGCGCTGAAGCGCCTGGTGCGCGGCCCCGAGCCGAGCTTCGACGCCCTGCTGATCGCCGACGGCGGGGCGCGCCTGAAGACCATCGCCGCCCAGCTCGGCAGCGCCAACATCGATCCGCAGCGCATCCGTCTGCTCGGCACCGCGCTGTGGGGCGGCGATCCCGATCTCGGCCGCGAGCCGGCGCTGGTCGGCGCCTGGGTGGCCGGCCCGCCGCCCGACACGCTCGCCGCCTTCGCCGACCGCTTCAGCCGGCTTTACGGCCGCGCGCCCCCCCGGCTGGCCGGCCTTGCCTACGACGCGGTGGCATTGGCCGCGGTGCTGGCCAAGGCGCCGGAAGGCCAGCGCTTCAAGAGCGAGCAGATCCTCAATCCCTCGGGCTTTGCCGGCTACGAGGGTGTGTTCCGCTTCCAGCGCGACGGCGTGGGCGAGCGGGCGCTTGCCGTGCTGCAGGTCGAGCCGCGCGGCGCCAACGTCGTGGCGGCGGCGCCGCAAAGCTTCCAGGCGCCCGGCAATTGACCGAATCTCTCGCCTCGGCGTTGCGTATCCTGCTCGACGCGCTCGGCGCGCCGCTGAATACCGCGTCGGAGTACTACTGGCCGCACCTGTTCGGGGCGCTGGTCCTCGGCATCGCCGCCTATGCCTGGGCCGGCGGCCGCTCGCCGCGCGAGTTCCTGCGACGGACCTTCGCCGCGCGCATCTGGTGGCACGCATCCGCGCGCGCCGACTACGGCTTCTATCTGGTCAACGCCGTGCTCTACCTGCTGCTGGTCGGACCCTGGCTGCTCACGGTGGCCGGCGTGGCGTTCCCGGTGCGCGACGGGCTCAAGGCGCTGTTCGGCCCGGGACCCTGGTTCCTCGAGCTGGGCTGGGGCCTGGCGCTCGCCTACACCCTGGTGCATTTCCTGGCGCGCGATTTCGGCCGCTGGTTCGGCCACTGGCTGCAGCACCGCGTGCCGCTGCTGTGGGAATTCCACAAGACGCACCATTCCGCCGAGGTGCTGGTGCCGCTCACCAACGCGCGGGCGCATCCGGTCGACCTGATCGTCATGGCGGTGTGCGGCAATGCCTGCGTCGGCCTGGTGGCGGGCGCTGCGCTCTACCTGTTCGGCGCGCGGCTCGACATCTGGCACGTCTACGGCATCAACGCGATCATCTTCGCCTTCGACCTCCTGGGCTCGAACCTGCGCCATGCGCCGGTCTGGCTGTCCTACGGGCCGGTGCTGGAGAAGTGGCTGATCAGCCCGGCGCAGCATCAGCTTCACCATTCCGTCGACCCGAAGCACTGGCACAAGAACATGGGCTTCGTATTGGCGGTGTGGGACCGGCTATTCGGCACGCTCTACGTGCCCAAGGGCCATGAGGCGGTGACTTACGGCCTTGGCGACGGCAGCGAGCCGGAGTACCACGGCGTGGCGCGGCTCTATTGGGTGCCGGTGCGGCGCACCTGGGCACGGTTGATCGGTGCGGCGGCCTCCGCCACGCCCGAACGCCCGGCCTGAGCGATGGCGAACGGGGCGCCGCGCGCGCGCGACTACGCCTGGCCGGCCTACGTGTTCCTGCGCACGGAGCTCGGCGCGCTGGCGGCGCTGATCGTGCCGGCGATCGTCATGGTGGTCGTGGTCGGCGTCGTCGCCGGCGCGCAGAACTTGAAACTGGTCAAGGCGTTCGCCGCGGTGTTCGCATTCCTGGTGTTCGCCCAGTATGCCCGGGTGGTCTACACCGGGCTGCTCGACGGGCGGCGGCCGTCGCCGATCGAGCTGCTGTCGCTCGACCGCACCACCGTCGACATGGCGTGGATCTCGCTGGTCACCTCGATGGCGACCGCGGTGCCAATGATCCCGTTCGTCATGGGGCTCGGCATGCTCGGCGCGTCGGCCGGCGGCGAACCGCCCGGCGCCGCCAGCGTGCTGCCGGTGGCGCTGCTCGGCTTGGCCGGCGTGGCCGGCGTCGCCTATGTCGGCGCGCGCCTGGTGTTCGCGCTGGTGCTGGTGGCGGCGAAGATGCGCGGCCGGCGCATCGCCACCGCATGGCAGATGTCGCGCGGCCACACCTGGCTGATCGTCAAGATCGGCGTGCTCACCGTGCTGCCGCTCGGCCTCTTGGGCGAGGTCGTCGGCCGTCTCGGCGGCGACGAAGATGGTGGCCTGCTGCCGGCGGTCGTCACCCAAAGCCTGGCCGGCATGCTCAACCTCGCGGCGGTCGGTGTCGCCGCGCATGCGCTGGTGGCGCTTTACCGCGACCTAACCGCCAGCCCGTCGCCGCCCGCCGTGACCGCGCGCGCCGCATGAACCTGCGCGCCCGCGACTTCGCCGGCCCGGCCTGGCGCTTCCTGCGCAGCGAGGCGCGCAGCCTGGCGCGGCTCGGCGCGCCGGCGGTGCTGGTGATGCTCGCCGGCGGCTGGTTGCCGGGCCTCGCCGGCGCCGACTACCGGGTCGTCGTCTCGCTCTCCAATCTGGTCGCCGCCCTGGTCATGCTGCAGTTCGCCCGGGTGGTCTATGGCGGGCTGGCCGCCGGGCTGCCGCCGCGGCCGGCCGACCTCCTGCGCATCGACGGGCTTACCTGGTCGATTGCCTGGCGCAGCGTGGCAATGGGCATCCTGGTCGGCCTGCCTGCCGGCATTGCGGTGGTCGTCGCCTTCGTCGTCAGCCTGGGCGCGGCGTTCGGCTCGTCCAGCAGTTCCGGCATCGAATGGCTGATCTGGATCATCGTCCTGCCGGCGCTGTGGCTGTCGCTCTGGCTTGCCTTGCGGCTGGTGCCGGTGCCGATCCTTGCCGTCGCGCCGGCGCTTCGCCTTGCCCCGGTCGGGCCGTTCGGCACCGCCTGGGCCCTGAGCCGTGGCCGGACCTGGCTGCTGTTCAAGCTGCTGTTCCTCACTGTCGCGCCGTTCGCGCTGCCCGCCGCGCTGCTGCCCTGGTCGTTCCGCCTCGGCGGCGCGTTCAGCCTGGCCGCGGCTCTCGCCGTCGGTGTGCTGATCACCGCCTTGCAGCTTGCCATCATCGCCATCAGCGGCCACGCGCTGGTCGCGCTGACCCGCGCGCTCAGGGCAGCAGTTGCCGCAGCACCGCGTTCAGCACCCGCCGCCCCGCCGGCGTCACCCTGAGCGACATGGCGTCGAGCGCGACGTAGCCGTCGCCCTCCAGCGCGCGCAACCGCTTCGGCTCGATCACGTCCTCCAAGCTGCAGCCGGTGACCTCCCGAAACGCGCGGCGCGACACGCCCTCGGCGGTCCTCAGCCCCATCATCAGCATCTCGCCCGCCTGGATCGACGGATCGAGCGCATCCGGTGCCTCCGAGCCGCTGCCCCGCGTCTCCACTGCGGCGAGCCAGGCCTCCGGCGCGCGAATGCCGGCGGTGGCGAGGCGCACGCCCTCCAGCAGCACGCGGCCATGCGCACCCGGGCCGATGCCGGCATACTCGCCGTAGCGCCAGTAGGTCAGGTTGTGGCGCGATTCCTCGCCCGGCGCGGCGTGGTTCGACACCTCGTAGGCCGGCAGGCCGGCGGCCTCGGTCAGCTCCTGCGTCGCATCCCACAGCTCGGCCTGGGTGTCCTCGTCCGGCGTGTGAAGCTGCCCGCGCTGCTGCTTCTGGTGGAACGCGGTGCCCGGCTCGATGGTGAGCTGGTAGAGCGAGAGGTGGCCGCGCGCGCGCTTCAGCGCTTCGCCGAGCTCGGCGCGCCAGCCGCTGACGGTCTGCCCTTCGCGCGCGTAGATCAGGTCGAACGAGCTGCGCGGGAAGTGCTGCTGCGCCAGCGCGACGGCGGCCAGCGCCTCGGCGACATCGTGGCCGCGGCCGAGCGCTTTCAGGTCGGCGTCGTTCAGCGCCTGCACGCCGAGCGAGACGCGATTGACGCCGGCGGCGCGCAGGTCGGCGAAGCGGCCGGCCTCGACCGAAGTCGGGTTGGCCTCCAGCGTGATCTCCACGTCCTCGGCCAGGTCCCAGCGGTTATCGATCGCGCGCAGCACCGCCGCGACCGTCGACGGCGCCATGAGCGAGGGCGTGCCGCCGCCCAGGAACACGCTGGTCACCACCCGGTCGCCCAGCGCGAGCTGCGTGCGGTCGATCTCGCTGACCAGGGCGCGGGCCCAGCGCGCCTCGTCGATCGCCTCGCGCACATGGCTGTTGAAGTCGCAGTACGGGCACTTCTGCCGGCAGAACGGCCAGTGCACGTAGACGGCGAAGCCGGGCGCCTCAGCGGAAACAGGCATCGATGAGCTGACGGAAGGCGCGCGCGCGATGGCTGATCGCGCGCTTCGCTTCCGGCTCCATCTCGCCGAAGGTGATGTCGTGGCCGTCCGGCACGAACATCGGGTCGTAGCCGAATCCCTTGCGCCCGCGCGGCGGCCAGACCAGGCGGCCCTCGACCGTGCCCTCGAAGCTCTCGCAATGCCCGTCCGGCCAGGCGAGCGACAGCACGGCGACGAAGCGCGCTGTGCGCCGCTCCGGCGTCGCCGCGCCCAGCGCCTGCAGCCGCCGCTCGACCTCGTCCATGGCGATGGCGAAGTCCTTGGCTGGTCCGGCCCAGCGCGCCGAGTAGATGCCCGGTGCGCCGTCCAGCGCATCGACCGCCAGGCCGGAATCGTCGGCCAGCGCCACCAGGCCCAGCCGGTTGCGCGCGGCGGCGCGTGCCTTCAATTCGGCATTGGCGCGGAAGGTGGCGCCGGTTTCCTCCGGCTCGGGCAGGCCCAGCTCGACGGCGGAGCGCACCGCGGCGGCATAAGGCGCCAGCAGCTCGCGGATCTCGCGCACCTTGCCGGCGTTGTGGCTCGCCACCAGGATGCCGCCGCCGGTGAAGTGCCTGCGCATGTCAGCCAGTCAGGACCTTCTGCGCTTCGACCAGCTCGCCGATGCCCTTGCGCGCCAAGCGCAGCAATTCGCCGAACGCCGCTTCGGAGAACGGTGTCTTCTCCGCGGTGCCCTGCACCTCGACGATTCCGCCCTTGCCAGTCAGCACGAAATTCGCGTCGGCATCAGCCTTCGAGTCCTCGGCGTAGTCCAGGTCGAGCACCGGCACGCCTTCGTAGATGCCGCAGGAGATCGCCGCCACGTGGTCGCTGAGCGGCCAAGTCTCGATCAGCTTGTCCGCCTGCATGCGCTTCAGCGCCAGCGCCAGCGCCACGTAGCTGCCGGTGATCGCCGCGGTGCGCGTGCCGCCGTCGGCCTGCAGCACATCGCAGTCGATGGTGATCTGCCGCTCGCCGAGCGCGGTGAGGTCGGCCACGGCGCGCAAGGAGCGTCCGATCAGCCGCTGGATCTCCTGCGTCCGCCCGGACTGCCGGCCGCGCGCCGCCTCGCGGTCGGTGCGGGTGTGGGTCGAGCGCGGCAGCATGCCGTACTCCGCGGTGATCCAGCCCCGGCCGGAATTGCGCAGGAACGGCGGCACGCGGCTCTCCAGCGAGGCGGTGCACAGCACATGGGTGTCGCCGAACTTCGCCAGGCACGAGCCCTCGGCATGCTTGGCGAAGCCGGGCACCAGCTGGATCGGCCTGAGCTGGTCGGGTTTGCGGCCGGACGGGCGCATGCGAAACGACCTCCTCGCGGAAAGGCCGGTGTTCTAGACCTCCGCATGAAATAAGGCAAACCAAGGAATCTCAACGCAGAGGCCGCGGGCATGGCCGAACGGAAAGACGACAAGCAAAGCTACGCGTCCGCAATCTCGCGGCTGCAATTCCGGTCGCGAAAGCGGTTTGGGCCGCAGGGCAGACGTGGTCTTCCCTGAAATTGAAGCGAAGATCGAAGCGCGCCGGCGGTCGTCGAGAGACTCAGCGTCCCTCCGCGCTTCTCCGCGACCTCCGCGGTGAATCTTCCCTATAGCGTCGACTGCAGGTGGCCGCCGTCGACCACCAAGGTGCTGCCGGTCATGAAGCGGCCGGCCTCGGAGCAGAGCAACAGGAACGGCGCGTCGAGGTCGACCTGCTCGCCCAGGCGCCGCATCGGGATGCGCTTGATCATCGCTTCGCCTTGCGGCGAGGCGAAGAACGCGCTGTTCAGGTCGGTGCGGATGTAGCCGGGCGCCAGCGCGTTGACGCGGATGCCGTGGCGCGCCCATTCGAGCGCCAACGCCTCGGTCATGCGGATCAGCCCGGCCTTCGACGCGGCATAGGGCATGGCGCGGCCGGCGACGCGATGGCCCAGGATCGAGGCGATGTTGACGATGGTGCCGGCGCGTTGCCCGGCCGCCATGCGCGTCGCCGCCGCCTTGGCCACCAGCCATGCGCCCTTCAAGTTGGTATCGACGATCGCGTCCCAGGTCGCCTCGGCGAGTTCGAGTGCGCTGTCGCTTGAGGTCATGCCGGAGTTGTTCACCACGATGTCGATGCCGCCGAGCTGGTCCCAGGCTTCGGCCACGGCGCGCTCGACGCTCGCCCCGTCGGTCACGTCGCAGGCGACCGCGACGGCGCCCTTGCCGAGCTCCTTGGCGAGCGCATCGAGCCGGTCCTTGCGCCGGGCGAGCAGCCCGACCATGGCGCCGGCGCCGGCCAGCACGCGGGCGAAGTGCGCGCCCAGCCCGCTCGACGCGCCGGTCACGATCGCCGCCTTGCCGGCCACGCCGGCTTCCAGTATGCCGCTCATCCCACGCCTCCGCACCGGGCCGCCACAATCGTCCAAACCCCCGGAACATGCTAGGTTCCGCCCGCATGGCAACCGCGCCCAAATCGAGCGCCGCGCTGATGGCGCGCCTGCTGCGCCAGCAGGTCCGGCCGCATGCCGGCCGGCTGGTGCTGGCGGCGGTCTGCCTCGCGGTGATGGCGGCGGCGACCGCGGGCAATGCCTGGATCCTGGAGCCGGTGCTGGACAAGGTGTTCGTCGCCAGGGACGCGAGCCTGTTGTGGCTGATCGTCGCCGGGGTGATCGGGCTCGCGCTCACCAAGGGCCTCGCCGACTACGGCCAGTCGGTGCTGATGGCGCATGTCGGCCAGCGCATCATCGCCGACGCGCAGGCCGAGCTCTATGCGCACCTGATGCGCGCCGACCTCGGCTGGCTGCACGACATGCCGACCGGCAAGCTGATCTCCGCCTTCCTGTACGACGCCAACCTGCTGCGCGACGCGGTCTCCCGGGTGATCACCGGCATGGCGCGCGACGTGCTGACCGCGGCGTTCCTGCTCGCGCTGATGTTCCACCAGGACTGGAAGCTGGCCTCGGCCACGGTGCTGCTGCTGCCGCTCGCCGTGCTGGTGATCCGCCGCTTCGGCCGGCGCATGCGCCGCGCCTCGACCGCGACGCAGGAGGAGGTCGGCCGCTTCACCGCGATCCTGAGCGAGACCCTGGGCGGCGTGCGCCTGGTCAAGGCCTACGGCCTGGAGGCGCGCGAGACGGCGCGCACGCGCGAATCGATCGAGCGGCGGCTGAAGCACATGTACAAGGCGATCAAGGTGCGCGCCGCCACCGGTCCGTTCACCGAGCTGCTGTCCGGCATCGCCGTGGCGACGGTGATCGCCTATGGCGGGCACCAGGTGATCTCCGGGCAGACCACGCCGGGCACCTTCTTCTCCTTCATCGCCGCCTTGATCATGGCCTACCAGCCGATCAAGAGCCTCGCCAACTTCCACACCGGCCTGCAGGAGGGGCTGTCGGCTGCCGAGCGCCTGTTCGCGCTGCTCGACATCGAGCCGAGCATTCGCGACGCGCCGCACGCGCCGGCGCTGCGGGTGCAGGGCGGCCGGATCCGCTTCGAGGCGGTGCAGTTCGCCTATCGGCCCGATCGTCCGGCGCTCGACGGCATCGACTTCGAGGTGGCGCCCGGGCAGACCGTGGCGCTGGTCGGCGCCTCCGGTTCCGGCAAGTCGACCGCGCTCAACCTGATTCCGCGCTTCTACGACGTCGGCGCCGGCGCCATCAGCATCGACGGCCAGCGCGTCGACCAGGTGACGCTCGCCTCGCTGCGCGCCCACATCGCCATGGTGACCCAGGAGACCGTGCTGTTCGACGACACGGTGCTGTCCAACATCGGCCTGGGCCGCGCCGGCGCCACGCGCGCGGAGATCGAGGCTGCGGCACGCGACGCGGCGGCGCACGACTTCGTCATGGCGCTGCCGCAGGGCTACGACACGCCGATCGGCGAGAACGGCGTCAAGCTCTCGGGCGGCCAGCGCCAGCGCCTGGCGATCGCGCGGGCCATGCTGAAAGACGCGCCGATCCTGCTCCTGGACGAGGCCACCTCCGCGCTTGACGCCGAGGCCGAGGCGCAGGTGCAGCAGGCGCTGGAGCGGCTGGTGCGCGGCCGCACCACGCTGGTGGTGGCGCACCGCCTGTCCACCGTTGCCGGCGCCGACCGCATCCTTGTGCTGGACCGGGGGCGCATCGTCGAGTCCGGCACGCATCGCGACTTGGTGACGCGCGGCGGCGCCTATGCGCGGCTCTACGCCCGCCAGTCCGGCGAGCCCGTCGACGCGCCGGTCTCCGCGGCGGGGTGATGCGCGACGTCCTGCGCAGCGGCTGGGTGCGGCGGTGTGTCTGCTTGCTGGCGGCCTGGTACATCCGGCTGGTACGCGTGACCTCGTCCTGGCGCGTGGTGAACGGTGCGGTGGCGGCGGCCGAATGGGATGCCGGCCGGCCGTTCATCCTGGCGTTCTGGCACGGCCGGCTGCTGATGATGCCCTATGCCTGGCGCGCCGGGATCGCGATGAACATGCTGATCTCCACCCATCGCGACGGCGAACTGATCGCCGGCACGATCCGGCATTTCGGCCTGGGGGCGGTGCGCGGCTCGTCGCGGCGCGACGGCGCGGCGGCGCTGCGCGCCATGCTCAAGGCGCTGAAGTCCGGCACCTGCGTCGGCATCACGCCGGACGGCCCCAGGGGCCCGCGTATGCGCGCCAGCGAGGGCGTGGTCGGCATCGCCAAGCTGTCGGGCGTGCCGGTATTGCCGGCAGCCGTCGCCACCTCGCGGCGCAAGGTGCTTGGAAGCTGGGACGCGTTCGCGTTGGCGCTGCCGTTCTCGCGCGGCGTGTTCGTCTGGGGCGCACCGATCCAAGTCGACCGGCACGAGGACGCGGCGGCCGCGGTGCGGCGCATCGAGGCGGCGCTCAACGCCGTCACCGACGAGGCGGACCGCCTGGTCGGCCAGCGGCCGGCGCAGCCGGCATGAGCCTGGCGCTTTATCGCGGCGTCACCGCCCTGGCGGGGCCGCTGGTCGAGCGCTATCTCGACCATCGACTGGCGCAAGGCAAGGAGGAGGCGGCGCGCCTCGGCGAGCGGCGCGGCGCGGCGTCGCGGCCGCGGCCCGCCGGCTTTCTCGCCTGGGTGCATGGCGCCAGCGTCGGCGAAGCCGTGTCGGCGTTGCCGCTGGTCGACCGGCTGTTGGCGCACGGCAGCGTGCTGGTCACCACCGGCACCGTGACCTCGGCGGCGTTGATGGCGGAACGCCTGCCAGCCGGCGCCTTGCACCAGTACGTGCCGGTCGACCGCCATGCCTGGGTGGCACGCTTTCTCGAGCATTGGCGGCCCGACCTGGCGCTGTGGCTCGAATCCGAGCTGTGGCCCAACCTGGTGCTGGCGACCGCCGCGCGTGGCGTGCCGATGGTACTGGTCAACGGCCGCATGTCGGCGCGCTCCTTCGCCCGCTGGCACTGGGCGCCGGGCACCATCCGGCAGTTGCTCGGCGCGTTCGATGCCTGCCTGGCGCAATCCGAGCCGATCGCGGCGCGCTTCCGCGCGCTCGGCGCCCGCGCCGTGTCGGCGCCCGGCAACCTGAAGTTCGCCGCGCCGCCCTTGCCGGCGGACGCGGCGGCGCTCGCCGCCCTGCGGGCGGCGCTCGGCGATCGACCGCGCTGGCTTGCCGCCTCGACCCATCCCGGCGAGGAGGCGATCGCCGGCCGCGTGCACCAGGCGCTGGCCGCGAAATTTCCGGGCCTGCTCACCATCGTCGCGCCGCGCCACCCGGCCCGCGGCGCGGAGATCGCCGCGGCGCTGCCCGGGCGTGTCACCCGCCGCGCTGCCGGCCAGCCGCCCGACGGCGACATCCACGTCGCCGACACGCTGGGCGAGCTGGGGCTGTTCTATCGCGTGGCGCCGCTGGTCTTCATCGGCCGTTCGCTCGCGGCGGAGGGCGGGCAGAACCCGTTGGAGCCGGCGCGCCTCGGCTGCGCCGTGCTGCACGGCCCGCACATGGAGAATTTCATCGACGCGCTTGAGCTACTTGGCAACGCGCTGACCCGGGTCGACGACGAGCCGGCGCTGGCCGGCGCGGTCGGCATGCTGCTCGCCGATGCGGAACACCGTGCGGCGCTCGGCGCGCGGGCGCGCGAGCGCGCCACGCGCGGCGCCGATGTGCTCGACGCGGTGATGACCGCCTTGGCGCCATACCTGCCCGCCCATCATGCGCGCGCCTGAGTTCTGGCACGGCGGACCGTCGCTCGCCGCCAGCCTGCTGGCGCCGGCCGGGGCGGTCTACGCGGCCGCCGGCCGGTGGCGGCGCGAGCATGCCGTGCCGGTGCGTGTCCCGCTGCCGGTGATCTGCGTCGGCAACGTGGTCGCGGGCGGCGCCGGCAAGACGCCGGTTGCGCTCGCCGTGGCCGCGCGCCTTCTCGCGCGCGGCCGCCGGCCGTGCTTCCTGACGCGCGGCCACGGCGGCAGCATGCAGGGGCCGCACGCGATCGGGCCGCACGACCATGCACGCAAGGTCGGCGACGAGGCCCTGCTGCTGGCGCGGCTCGCGCCGACCATCCTGTCCGTCGACCGCGTGGCCGGCGCGCGGCTGGCCGCAGCACAGGGGGCGCAGGCGATCGTCATGGATGACGGCCTGCAGAATCCGTCGCTGGCCAAGGATCTCTCGCTGCTGGTGGTCGACGCCGCCTACGGGTTCGGCAACGGGCGGGTGATGCCTGCCGGGCCATTGCGCGAGCCGCCCCAGGAGGCGCTGGCGCGCAGCGACGCGGTGGTCTGGCTGCAAGGCGACGAGCCGGCGCGCCACGGGCTCGATCCCGGCCGCTGGGGCCGGCCGGTGCTGGCGGCCCAGCTTGCGCCGCGGCCGGAGGCAATGCGGCTCGCCGACCGCCGGGTGCTGGCCTTCGCCGGCATCGGGCGCCCGGCCAAGTTCTTCGCCACGGTCCGTGCCTTGGGCGCCGAGGTGGTGGAGGCGGTGGCGTTCGCCGATCATCATGCCTACGCCCCGGAAGAGCTGATGGCGCTGGTCGAGCGCGCGGTCGCCCTGGAGGCGGTCGCCGTCACCACGGCGAAGGACGCCATGCGCCTGCCGTCGGCGGCGCGCGGCATGGTGGAGGTGGTCGAGGTCGCGGCGGAGTTCGCCGATCCCGACCGGCTGGACGCGTTGCTCAACCGGGCGGCCGGTGGCTGAACGCAGTGCGCTCGTCGACTGGCTGGCGGCGCTGCCGGTGCGGCTGGCCTACCGCATCTTCGGCCTGCTGCCGC
>Ga0114945_10002026_pt1 | contig 12157 bp, 10 predicted proteins | sample OV2TP3_FD_87194 | JGI IMG/M metagenome (GOLD analysis project Ga0114945, IMG submission 87194) | Hot spring microbial communities from Beatty, Nevada to study Microbial Dark Matter (Phase II) - OV2 TP3 | ecosystem: Environmental > Aquatic > Thermal springs > Hot (42-90C) | place: USA: Beatty... | reverse complement strand
GCAAGGGTGGTTTTGCCGACCTGTCTCGGGCCGCAGACAAAAGCCATCTTATGCCTGAGTGCCGCGGTGACTTCCGCTTTCAGGTAGCGATCCAGGACCGGCATGCAGAAACTCCGGGAAAATTATGGTGCCGTGTAAAGTGGACTATAGTCTACTTTACTAATTAGTAAAGTGGAATATTATCTGTTTTGCCGGATTCCGGAGTCATTGGAAATAATCCCTCAAGAGGTGGTCTTACAGTGATCAACAGGATTTTCAGGGCGCCGGATAAAACAAATGGGCTCAACAAGAGCCCATTTATTTTATATGGCGGAGAGGGAGGGATTCGAACCCTCGGTGTTTCTATGTATTTCAATAGCTTACAAAGGCGCCGTGTCCAGATCGTGTCTATCAATCAGCCATGACAGTCAACCCGCGGGTCAATCGAGCAACGGATTCGTGGTCATTTCCCTCACGACCCTGCCGATCCCGAGCGGTATGGTGATCCATCCCCAGAATCGACGAAGTCAAATTTCCCACCCTCTGTCGCCGGCCGTCGCCAGCGCGCCCGAATTCGCCCTGAAGTACAGAACCGCCATCAGTCTGTTTCTTCGGGACATGCCCAGGCTGTCCGTCGACGTCGACATCGACCTCGCCTACCTGCCGGAGGCAACGTCCTACCCTGCTTCGGTCCGTCGGACATACGGCACCGGGTTCTCGTGCTATCTCTCTTTTGGCGGCTTGTGATGCCGAAACTGCATCAGCAGTAGCACGTCATAGGTGATTTTCAGCACACCGCAGATGACCAGCGGCCAAGCGCGATATGAGGCGGCGAACAAGGCACCGGCCAGGGCGGGACTGGCCGCAGCGGCAAGACTGCGCGGCACGGCCGTGAAACTTGCGGCAGCCACTCGTTCCCTCTCGGTGATGATGGCCATGACGTACGAAGATCTTGTCGGGACATCCATTTGCGACAAAGCGGCACGCACCAGCAACAAGCCTAGGGCTACGGGTAGCGTGGGTGCAAACGCCGCCAGGATCAACGCAATGCTCGACGGGATGTGCGTGAACACCATTGTATTTACCAGCCCGATACGCAGCGACAGCCAGGCGGCGACCGGGAACGAGAAGGCCGACGCCACTCCGGACCAGAAGAAGAATGCCCCGGCCATCGGCAGCGACAGATCGAAATGTTCGAACAACCACAGCGCCAGCAACGACTGCACGACAAAACCGCCGGCAAAGGCATCGAGACTGAACAAGGCGGCGAGCTTGAAGACCAACTTGCGCGACGGGCCCAGCGCTGATACCTCCTGCGAATCACGGCTGAGTTCTGCACGTGGCACACGCGCATACAGCAGACCGCCACCCATCCCCAGCAGTGCGTACAGGACGAACATCGCCTTGATCGCAGTCAGCCGGTCGACGCCAATCGGCTCGACGAGGTCGGGCGTGGCCGCGGCCAGTGCACCGGCAGCAGCGGCCAAGGCGCCGACCAGGCTGTAGCGGGCGAACATCCGGGTACGCTCGGTATCGCGCACCGATGCGGTGAGCGCCGCGTGCTCCAGCGGCACGAACACGCTGACGCTGCCCGCCGAGGGATTGATGGTTCCGGCGAAGGCCACGACGAGCAGCAATGCATAGTCATTAACGAGAGCGAAGGCGACGCCGGTGGCGATCATCAGGCTGGCCGCTCCCAGCAAGAGTTGGCGATGACCGTATCGCGCACCGAGCAAACCGGCACCGATGGTCAGGCAAGCCGAGCCGAACAGAGAGCTGGTCGCAACGATGCCGACTTCGAGCGGCGACAAGCCAAGCGCCAGCAGGTAGAACGGCAGCAGGACGGCGACGAAACCGTCGCCGAAATCACGCAGGGCCCGTGCTGCAAAGAGGCAGGTGGTCGGCTGAAGCCCCCTTGGGCTGTCGGCGTGCATGAGATTCATATCGGTGGGCAGCGCCGCACGCGGCTCAGACCAGCATGAACCAGGTTGCACCGAGCAAAGCGCTGACAAAGATCACCGGGATCATGCCGACGTGGAAGCGCAGCATGGCGAGGAAGGCGCCGACCGCCAGCACCAGACTGGCCGGTTCGAGGGTCGACAGCACCGGGACCTGTAGCTTCAATCCGTAATCATGAACGACGTTGACCTCGCCGAACATCACGTGCAATGCGAACCACACCGCCAAATTCAGTACCACGCCGACCACGGCGGCGGTAATGGCCGACAGCGCGGCGCTGAGCGCCTTGTTGTCGCGCAGGTACTCGATGTAGGGGGCGCCGACGAAGATCCACAGGAAGCATGGAACAAAGGTCACCCAGGTGGCCAGCACCGAGGCCAGCAAACCGGCGGTGAAGGGGTCGAGTCCCCCGGCGTCGCGGAAGGCACCCATGAAGGCGGCGAACTGCACCACCTGGATCAAAGGCCCCGGTGTGGTCTCGGCCATGCCGAGGCCATCGAGCATCTCGCCAGGGGTCAGCCACCCATAGTGCTGGACCGCTTCCTGCGCCATGTAGGCGAGCACGGAATAGGCGCCGCCGAAGGTCACAACGGCGAGCTTCGAGAAGAACAGGCCGATCTGGGTGAAAACGTTGTCGCCGCCCAAGGCCAGGGCCAGCGCGAGCAGCGGGACGAACCACAACGCCAGCCAAAAGGCGGTGACGCGGACAGTGCGACCCAGGGTTGGTCGGACATGGCCCTGCTGGCTATCGTGCAGCATGGCGTCAATGGCCGGGTTGGCGACACCAGCTTCAGGCTGATGCCCTTTGATGACCACGAACTTGTCGGGATTGACGTGGCTTCCGACCAGACCGATCAGAGCCGCCGCGATGATGATCAGCGGAAAGGACACATCCAGGAAAAAAATCGCAACGAAGGCCGTTGCCGCAATCAGGTACATATAGCCGTTCTTGAGCGCGCGCTTGCCGATGCGCAGCACTGCCTCGACTACCACGGCGAGCACCGCTGCCTTGATGCCGAAGAAGATCGCTCGCACCACGGTCAACTCCTGGAAGCCGGCATAGAGGATGCTCAGCGCCAGAATGCTCAGAAAACCTGGCAGCACGAACAAACTACCTGCTACTAGGCCGCCAGCGGTGCGATGCAGCAGCCAGCCGATGTAGGTGGCAAGCTGCTGAGCTTCGGGGCCGGGCAGCAACATGCAATAGTTGAGGGCATGCAAGAAGCGGCTCTCGCTTATCCACTTCTTCTCGTCGACCAGGATGCGGTGCATCACCGCGATCTGGCCGGCCGGGCCGCCGAAGCTCAGCGCTGAGATGCGCAACCAGACGATCAGCGCCTCGCGAAAGGAGACGTGATGTCCGTAGTCGTTACGACCGACCGCCAATGCGTCCGCCGATTGCTCCTGCTTCATGGTCTGTCGACTCCTTCTCCAATCCGGCGAGCAACCCGTCGAACACCACGCAGGCGGCTGTCAGCAATTCTTCGTCCTCGGTGATCGTGTCGCGCAGCCCGGTGAGCACACTTTCCACGCCGACAGCCTCCGGTGGCGGCGCACCGCCGACATCCAGGTAATGCACGATCAGGCTAAGCCGCAGCAAGCCGGGCCGCGCCAGGCCGAAACTGGCCATCAGCACTTCGAAGGTGACCTTGTCTCCCACATGGCTGAAGGCTGCACCATCGAAATCGAAACCCAGCGCCCGTGCCGGACAATCCTCCGGACGGGCGAGCCAGAGGATCTGGGCTTGCGGGTCAATGAAGCGTCGGATCAGCCATGCACTCGCCAGCCTGTCCACCCAGGGGCGCCGTCTGGTGGCCCAAATCCTCCCACGGTATTCCGTCACATCCCGCTGCTGGATGGTTCCGGCCACATTGTGCGGCTCGTCCGGAGCGCTCGCTCGTGCACATGCACGCTCGAGCTCGCTCAAAGCTAGCTCGGCGTGACGCTGAGCCTCGCCAGGAAAGAAGTCGATGTCGGCAATCGCGGTATACGTCTTGCGGAGCTTGCGCGCCTTTTTAACGATCTCGTGGGCTGACGCTGGGGTCAGCGCACTACTCGCTTGCACAATATCGGCCAGCAGTTCGGAATATTGGCTGCTGCGGTCGAACTGATCCTTAAAGTGCGCATCGGCAGGCTCCTCGACGCGCAGCACCAGCGCCGTACCGCCACCTTCGCGCACCTCTGTGCTCAATCGGTCGAGGGTCGCTCGGCAGTTTCCACGTTCCGGCATCAGGTAAACACCATCGCGAAGCACTGCCGCCCCGGTCGACTTGAGCGCGCGCCAAGTCCGCTGACGGAGCGCCGCATTTTCGGTGGGAAGGCTCGCGATCAGGCACAACCAATTATTCATGTAGAATACTCTACACTTATGTCGAATACTCAACAAATACATCGAATGAAGATGCGTAGAAAGAAGCGGCAAGCAACTTCTGCTGGTCCGCCGCTCAGGCGCTTGGAGGACGGCGTCATTCCGGCGACGATCTCTGCGCTTTCGGTCTCGCGTACCGCGTGAGTCCGTGATGAGCGCCGCCCGCCAACTGTACCGAATTGTCCGTCTCAATGAGGCTGATGAGTCCGACTCGCGGGAAGGTTCCAGCGGCCTCTCCCCTGACAAGCCAAACTTTTCAGTAGGCCCGATGCCGGCGTATTCGTAAACTGAAAGCGTTCAAATGCGCAACCAGGAGGTCAATATGAGCCTCAAAGCCCGGGTGTTCGGATCACTCAATAGCGGCGCCTCGGCTCGTCGCGGCTATTCCTCGTTTCGCCGGGCATGCTCGAGGCTCTCGGGCCTGTGCGTCCTGCTGACGATTGGCGCCGTCGGCGCTGTGGCTGCCGTTGCGCAGGAACCGTCGGTTACCAATTCCGAGAAGGCCGTTCGCGCCTATGTGACGAATTTTGCCGGTGACGGCGTTTCCGTGATTGATCCATATCGCGGCACCGTTGTCGCGGAGATTCCGACCGGGACGAAGCCCCACGGCGTGGCCGTGGCACCGGACGGAACCGCCGTTTACGTCTCCAACGAAGGGGACGGCACCCTTTCGATCATCGACCCGACGCGCAACTCGTTGATCGAAACGGTCTCACTCGGGAAAGAGCCCAACCAACTCGAGGTATCCGCAGACGGGCGATACGTGTTCGTTACGCTTCACGGCCAGGATGCGCTGGCCGTGGTCGATGTGCGCCGCCGGGAAGTCGTTAACACCGTACCGGTCGGACGCCACCCGCACATCGCGTTGCGTAGCCCGGACGGCGACACCGTCTACGTGACCAGCGAAGGGGACATGAAGCTCGTCGCCATTGATGCGACAACGCGGAAGCCGCAGTTCGAGGTGCCGTTGTTCGGCTGGCCACGCGTACTGGCGGTCTCCGCTGATGGGCGCACCGGCTACCAGACCATGCGATGGCTAAACGGGACACTGGTGATTGACTTCCAGGCGCAGCGCGTGGTGGACCGCATCGCGTTCGCGATGCCCACCTTTGCGCCGGAAGGTAAAGATGCGCACGGACCGGCGCTGACGCCCGATGGCGAGGAACTGTGGCTGACAACGCAGACATCGAACGACGTGGCGGTCATCCGAACCGAGAATCGACGGCTCCTGCGCCGTATTCCGGTCGGACAGGACCCGAACTGGATCGCGTTCACGCCCGACGGGCAGCTCGCCGTCGTCAGCAATACGGCTTCCAACGACGTGAGTGTCATCGACACGGCACGATACAGCGTGGTTGCCACGATAGCGGTCGGTCGCTCTCCGAAGCGCCTGGCCATAGGCACGGTCGAAACAGGCGTCCCGCGACCATGAATTCCCGAATCTGCCAACAGGAGGACGACATGAGTTCCAATCATTTCACTGGTGACTATTCCACGGGGTGGAGTCACCGAGTCGCCGCTTTCGTTCTTGCCGCGGCGTGCTCTGCTTGCAGTGTCGACGCGACGGCGCAGGCGCTGGATCCCAAAGTCATCGAGACAGCGGCTGGCTCTGCGACGACGCTGAGCACGGACGGCGTCGTCCGCATCGGCTGGACTCGGGACGATGTCGACGTGAAGGTCGACGGCATGGCGTTTCCTCCAGCCGCCGGGCTCAGCTCCTGGGCGGCTTTCAAGGAGACGGACTACGGCGTCATGGTGATGGGCGATAACGTCGTCTTTCGCGACGAAGTGGACGCCGTCATGGACGCGGCGTTCGCCCACGGGCTGGAAGTGACGGCGCTACACAATCATTTCTTCTACGACGTACCGATCGTCTATTTCATGCACGTGGGGGGCCACGGTGAACCCGCTGCGTTGGCGACCGGAATCAAAGCGATGTGGGATGCCGCCCGGGAGGTCCGGCGCGGAAACCCAGTGCCGGCTGACCGGTTCGGCGGTCCGATTCCGCAACCGGGGGAAGGCCAGATAGACCCGGTGCCCATCGAGCAGATCATCGGCGCGGACGCCACGGTCAATGCGGGGGGCGTCGTCAAGGTCACTCTCGGCCGCGAAGCCCGGATGCATGGCAAAGACTTCGGCGCATCGATGGGGCTCACGACCTGGGCAGCGTTTTCCGGTTCGGGCGAGCTGGCCGCCATGGATGGGGATTTTGCGCTGCGGGCGGAGGAAGTGACGCCCGTGCTGCGTACCCTGCGCCAAGCCGACATCCACGTGGTCGCGTTGCACAATCACGTGATCGGCGAGACGCCAGCCTACTACTTCGTGCACTTCTGGGCCGTTGGCCCGACGGAGACACTTGCTGCCGGGTTCAAGGCCGCGCTCGATGCCCAGGTGCAGGTGGGGTTGTCGGCGACAACTACCCGGCGTTGGGACTTCGATGAGGCCACACCTGGCGCGCCGCCTCCGGGCTGGCTGATTGAAGGCACGAACCAGCGCGGCCCGCTCGCCGAGTGGGCGGTACAGTCCCGTCCGGACGCTCCCTCGCCGCCCAATGTGCTGGTTCTGACCGATCCGAAAGACGGCGCCGGCGGAACGTTCAACCTGAGTTGGACAAACAACGTGCAATTCTCGGATGGCGTCATCGAAGTCAGCGTCAAGGCGGGCTCCGGCCGTGAGGATCAGGGCGGCGGCCCGATCTGGCGGGTACAGGACAAAGACAACTATTACATCGCCCGCTGGAATCCGCTGGAGGACAACTTCCGCCTCTATACGGTCAAACAGGGGTCGCGCAAGATGCTTGAGTCCGCGAAGGTTCAGACGGACCCGAAGGCTTGGCACCGGATCCGCATCGAGCACGACGGTGACGAGATCCGCTGTTATTTCGACGGCCGAGCACTGTTCACGGTCCGCGACGGGACGTTTCCGGACCCGGGTGGCGTCGGGGTGTGGACCAAGGCGGATGCGGCGACGAGTTTCGACGATTTCATCGTGATGGCACGCGAGTCGAGGACGGACGATTGATGAACCGCCTCCATACTGCGCTCGGCGAAGCCGCATGTATCGATGGCTGATCAGCTGGCTTTGTCTCCTTACCGCGTTGATTCTGACGCCGTACAGCGGTTGGGCTTATCGTCCATTCGAGTCGACGGATGCCGACGTCACGGGACCCGGTCAGATCGAAATGGAGCTTGGCGTTTTCGGCTGGGAGCGCTCCGGCGGCGACGATACGTTCATTGTCCCGCAAATGGTGATCAATTACGGCCTGACGCAGACGCTGGAGGTGATCGGGGAGTTTGAAGTGATACATCCGCCGGTCGGAGGAAGCCGGATTGCCGATCCGGGGCTGTTCCTGAAATCCGTCATGAGACGAGGTGCCCTGCAGAAAAGGCCGGGGCTGAGCGTCGCGGTGGAAGGAGGAGTGCTGCTGCCATCCACGGTGACGGGCGAAGACCGCCTGGGTATCGAGGTGCTGGGCATCGTGAGCGGCACGCTTTCCCGATTCACGTGGCATCTCAACATTGGCGCCGGCGCGGACCGTTCGAATCAGGCGCTGTTCGGTCTATGGGGCTTGATCGTGGAGGTTCCGGTGACATCGACCTTCAGGATCGTCACGGAATGGAACGGCGAACATGATGGCGCGGCCGACACGTCGGCGCTCCTCGGCGCGATCTGGGAGCCACCTCAGGGCAGCGTCGCGCTGGATGTCGGTCTCCGGCGAGGAATCAGCGACGCCGCCAATGACTGGGCGGTGAATCTGGGTGTGACCGTCAGCTTTTGATGAAGTGTACGACGACACAAGGTGACATCTGATGAAAACTGTTTCCGGGCTGATTCTCCTGATAACCCTCATGACGGCGCTGGCCGGGTGCGAAGGAGACCCGCAACCGGAGGTGGTTGTGTACACGTCGGTCGATCAGGTCTTTTCTGAACCCGTTTTCCGAGCATTCGAACGGGCTTCCGGTATCCGCGTGCGCGCCGTATACGACACCGAGGAGACAAAGAGCACGGGCGTGCTCAATCGGCTCATCGCGGAGGCGGTCAATCCTCAGGCGGACGTCTTCTGGTCGGGCGATCAGTTGCGGCCGTTCCTGCTGATAGACCGCGGCCTGGTCGAACCCTATGCGTCACCCGCCGCAGCGGCCATTCCGGCGCAGTTCAAGGCGGGTGACGGGATGTGGACCGGATTCGCCGCACGGGCACGTGTACTGCTGGTAAACCGGGAGCGCCTCGGTGAGCGCCCGGCACCCAGGTCGGTCGCAGACCTGGCGGATCCGCAATGGCGGGGGCAGGCGGCAATGGCCAACCCGATGTTCGGGACGACGACGATCCACGTCGCCGCCTGGTTCAGTCACTGGGGGGAGGAGAAAGCCAAGTCTTTCCTGACGGCATTGAAGGACAATGAGATTCGCATCGCCAGCTCCAACGGCGAAGTGAAACGTCTCGTCGCGGCGGGTGAGGTCGTGTTCGGACTAACCGATACGGATGACGCATTCAACGCTGTCGCCTCGGGCGCCCCCGTTGAAATCGTATACCCCGACCAGGACACCGACGGTACGCTCATCATGCCCACGGTAGCTGTCTTGATGCGGGGCGGACCGAACCCGGACCACGCCCGGCGGCTGATCGATTACCTGCTTTCCGCAGAGGCGGAGGGCCTGCTCGCGGAGTCGGCTGCCCACATGCCGCTCCGCGCGGACGCCCCTCATCCCGATCACGTGCCTGGCGTCTCGGAACTGCATCCCTTGCCGGTGGACTACCGCGAGGTCGCGTTAGAGGTGGAACGAATACAGCCGTGGCTCAGGTCCTGGGTGGGGCTGTGACCGACCCGCTGGTTCGCCAGCAAGAGGCTTGGACGTTCTGGAGCGCGGGATTTGCGCTCTTCGTGGTCGCGTTGCTGCCGCTGTTGTGGCTCCTGGCTCGCTTCATCATCGAACCTGGAGCTTTCACCGTCGGCGCTCTGGAGACATTCCAAGCCTCGCGCCTGGCAGCACTGCTTGTGCGGTCGCTCATTCTGGCAAGTGCAATCACGCTCGTCGCCTGCTGCCTCGGTGTTCCACTCGGGTTCATTCTTGCCAAGACCAACGTGGCCGGTGCGCGGGTCGTTTTTCTCCTGCATCTGTTCCCCCTCTTTTTACCGCCGTTTTTGCTGGGGCTCGGCTGGTTTTATCTGCTCGGGCAACAAGGCGTAATCGGCACGCCCGTGACCGCCGATTTGCTGTTCAGCGAATTCGGCGTGATCTCGGTACTCTCGCTGGCTTTCGCGCCGGTGGTGACGGCACTCGTCATACTCGGACTGCGCGGCGCTGACCCGACCCTCGAGGAGGCCGCTCGGGCGGTGGCGGGGTCCTGGCGCGTTGCCACTCGAATCCTGCTTCCCGCGGTGGGGCCGAACATCGCGCTCGGCGCCCTCGTGGTGTTTGCACTCGCTGTTTCGGAGCTGGGCGTGCCGATGTTTCTGCGCGTGGACGTGTACCCGGCCGCGGTGTTCGCCCGCCTGGGCGGTATCGACTACGCGCCCTCCGAAGCGTTGGCGCTGGCCTTGCCCCTCCTGCCCATCGCACTGTTGCTGCTGGCGGCCGAACGGCGGCTGTGCGGCCGCCGCTCGTTCGCCACCTTGGGATTACGCTCCGACAGCGGTACCTCGTTCTCTCTCGGGCGATGGCGCATGCTGGTGTCGGCTGGATGTGCTTTCACCGCGATGCTGTCGATCGCGCCCATCGTCGCGCTCGTTTACCGCGCTCGGGGAGATCAAGGGTTCGCCACCGTACCCGACTGGATCGGCAACAGCCTCTCCAACAGTCTTTTAAGCGGCAGCATCGCGGCGACCGGCATCGTCTTGATCGGAGTCGTCCTGGGCCATGGTCTGGCGCGGCGGCGGCGCGGTGCATCGGTGCTGGACGGTGCCGCCGTCCTCGCCTTCATGACGCCGGCCGTGCTCTTCGGCCTGGGTCTGATCGCGTTCTGGAATCGCCCTGCTCTCAATTTCGTTTATGCCAGCATGGGCATCATCGTCGCCGGTTTCGTCGGACGGTACGCCATTATAGGTGTACGCACGGTCGCGACGGTCATCGCTCAGTCCCCGGCGCACCTGGAGGAGTCCGCCGCCGCGGCGGGTGCGGGCTACTGGCGCCGACTAGTACGAATCGTGTTGCCTATCCACTGGCGCGGGCTGCTCGCGGCCTGGCTACTCGTGCTCGTGTTCTGTCTCCGGGATCTGGAAACGGCCGTGCTGTTCTACCCACCGGGCGGCGAGCCACTCACCGTGCGGATCTTTACGCTCGAAGCGAATGGACCGGAGCCACTCGTTGCTGCATTGGCGGTCGTGCACACGGCGACGACTGCCGCGATTCTCGCCCTCGGTGCGATCCTGCTACGGCTGGGTGCAAGACGATGAAACCGATGATCGAGCTGGAGGATATCGACCTGGAGTATCGGCACAATCGCGTGCTGAGCGGTCTGACGCTGTCTGCACAAGAGGGGGAATTCCTCGCCTTGCTCGGCCCGTCGGGATGTGGCAAGAGCACCGTACTGCGCTTGATCCTGGGCTTCGTCGCGCCGACTCGGGGACGGCTGCGCATAGCGGGAGAGATCGTCAGCCGCGACGGATCGGTTCTCCGTGCACCCGAGGAGCGCGGCCTTGCTGTCGTTTTTCAGGATCTGGCACTGTGGCCACATCTCAATGTCCGTCAGAACCTGGCTTTCGGTCTCGCCGCGCAAGGTGTCGTTGCCGATGAGCGCGAGCGCCGCATTGCGGCCATGCTCGACCGCGTCGGCTTGCGCGACAAGGCGCACCGCTACCCCGGCGCCCTGTCCGGTGGCGAACGGCAGCGAGTCGCGATCGCTCGCGCGCTTGTTCTGAAGCCGCGAGCGGTGCTGCTGGATGAACCGCTGGCCAATGTCGACGTGGCGCTGAAGCGGGAACTCCTCGGCTTGTTCAACGAGGTGCTGACGGAGTACCAAACAACGACGATTTACGTGACGCATGACCTGTCGGAAGCGATGGTCCTCGGCGATCGGGCGGCGGTTTTGGAGGCAGGCAGAATCGTTCAGCAAGGCACCCTGGACGAGTTCCGCGCTCATCAAGCGACACCGTTCGTGCAGGCCCTCGTGGACCACGCCGCCGCTACCGGAACGCGGCATTTGCAGAAGTAAGCCCGAGTGGAATGCCAAACCCGATATTGGCACCCCAATCTCCGGGGGACCGCTTGCCGGCTCCAGTTGGGGATAGATGAGGTGGGATTGTCCACGATCCGCAAAACATTGGCCTATTCATCAGACCCAACAAGCGCAACCGATTGATTTATCGATCTTTTTGAAACAGGCCGTCACCCGTACCGAGGGTTCGCCGAGATCGCTATCTAATTGATTTTTATATAAAAATGGCGGAGAGGGAGGGATTCGAACCCTCGGTACGCGCAAGCGTACAACGGTTTTCGAGACCGCCCCGTTCGACCACTCCGGCACCTCTCCGAATCAGGGAAAAGTTCAAAGTTAAAAGTATAAAGATAACGGCGATGATATGTTAGATTTCGTTGCCCGAGATAGATCTGTGCCTTTTGCGGTCCTTGCCGTACCAATTCATTGCCCGCAATTTTCACTTTGCCTGTTATATTTAACAAGCTCCGAATTCTTCCTCCCACGACCGGGCAATGCTGAGAACCTCGGCCCGTTCTTCCTCGCTTAGTCTTGATTTGATTTTTTTCAAAAACTGGGCGGCCAGGGGATGACCGGCTTTCCTGGCGAGATAGAGCCAGGCACAGGCCTTGACGTCATTTTTGCCGACACCCCTGCCGCTAAGGTATTTGAGGCCAAGCGCGTAACGGGCCCTGGCATGACCCTGCCTTGCCGCCT
>Ga0114945_10002025_pt1 | contig 12158 bp, 11 predicted proteins | sample OV2TP3_FD_87194 | JGI IMG/M metagenome (GOLD analysis project Ga0114945, IMG submission 87194) | Hot spring microbial communities from Beatty, Nevada to study Microbial Dark Matter (Phase II) - OV2 TP3 | ecosystem: Environmental > Aquatic > Thermal springs > Hot (42-90C) | place: USA: Beatty... | reverse complement strand
TTATTTTTGTTGTTGAAACAGATTTATGATGAGATATAACTCGAAAAATAATAAGAAAGGTGCAGGCTAAAGTCAAATATAAGTATCCCCTACAGAAAAATCAGGGAAGTCTCGGAACATCTGATACTATGGCTTAGCTTTATCAGCCACTCTAGTGCAAATGTCCATTGCTATTGGGGTTGTCATGCTTGTATTGAGTAACAACTTTTACAATTTCAAAATCAGTTATTGTAACTTCTTTTTGAGGGCAGTGTGTGTGGACTTTTGTATTTCTTGAATTCTTTCTCAAGTTTTTCTTTTTCAAGAATAAGTAAAATTGGGATTAAGGCTTGCAGCAGCACTTCTGCGTTACGGTTAAGTCCCCAAACTTTTCTGTTCCACCGCCAAGGTATCTGTTGCCTACAACGGCTCTGCATTCATCCTCTCCCTTTAATTCAGCAACATTGGCTTTTGACATTCCCAATCCGACGCAGGCACTGTCGCATGATGTGGTTTCATCCACATTGCCAACAAAGCTTCCCATCCTTCCGGTAAAAACTGCTACCAGCACAACAAGAACTATTAAAGCAATAGCGACTATTATAATAACATTGATAGAAAGCCCTTGTGCTCTTTTATCCATTTGTGCGCCTCTTTATTGATTAGATGGTATTTATGTTGGATAGGTTATATATAAATATTTCGAAAAGAAATTTACTAATGGCAAATGTCCAGTTTAACAGATAGTATTCCTGTTTTTGTAGGCAATGGAAACAGCTCTGATTTTTTATTTATGCACTGCTTTCCAAGCTCGATTATAGGGCTTTCTTCATTATAAAAAACGCTGAATTTGTAATCAGTTTTCCATGAGTCAAGCGTATTCTCAAATATCTCTCTTGATTGCTGCTCAAAATAAGCGCATGATTCTTGTCCATCGCATACGCCAAAACCATCAGTATTATCAACACAGTCTCGCAGTATCTGTATCATAGAAATCCCGTTGCAGTCCTTAGCTGTTGTGGTAAGCAAAGTATCGAGCATGCTGGATGCAAGCTTTGCCCACTCATAATCCTTTTTGTAGGAAAATTCTTGGTTGGGACTTAATCTTGCTATAGCTAGAATTCCCAATATTATCAATATAATGACAATTGCAATACCCATTATTTCCTGTTGTGCTTTTTTCATTTTGAAAATATCTCCAAAGCAATTACGCCGAAATAATATTCGTTCTTAATAGGATCAAATAATGATACGGGGGTACTCAACACATCCTTGTAGGAATAATCCTGCAATGAATTGTCATAAATTACCGCTATATCTTTAATTTCCGGAGAAATCTGTTTTATTGTGATCCTGCTGAACCCGAACTTATCAAAATAAAACTCCTTGTTTTCAGCATTCTGCATTATTTCTGAAGCTGCATCAACTTTTAGCAAATCTATGCAGTTGTCTTTAACAACACCAATTTCGCTGCACTGCACCTCGACAATAGAAGAAACTTGCTTCATTATCTTGACCGTCTCTAGCTGCCTCATTCTGTCCTTTTCCTGATCAACATCAACAACCACATTTGAATAGAATGCATAAAAAATAATTATAAGGATAAAAAATACTGCCAGAACTGCTATTGTCTCAAGCATATGGATTTGCGCTTTCTGGTTCATTTTAATAAATAAGTATGCACGATAATGCGTCTGCCTCGTTGTTTATTTTTTCAATCTCATCTGCAGCTTTAATTATATTTTCGTAATCAGGAGATTTGAAATCAAAAGATGAGAGATAGGAAATGGAATCTAAAACCTTAGATAAATTGCTTTGATAAAAATTCCTGCAAACATCGCTTTCTTCAATATTGCCGTATTGTTCCATGATGCTATTAATTTTTTTATTATACACCGAGGATATTACTTTCAACTTTTTGAATCCTTTTTCCATATTGCAGTTATACATTTCTATGTCCTCAGAGAACATGGCCCCGAACAATGACGCTTCTTTAACATAATAGGATTTGCCTCTTGACTCAAATTTATTGCCAATAAAATCAAAAAACTCTATTGCGCCGCTATTTTTGTCTCCCTCAACTTTTAAAGAAGTTATGGTATTTTCTCCTGTTTTAAGGCTCTCCGGCATTTTAGGGTCCTGATCAAAAAATACCAATCTTACCGTGGCATCATTTTCGTCTTCCACTGCCAGTATATTTGTAAAGCCGTCTGCTCTTATTTTGCCCCTGGCTTTCTCAAACACTTCTCTTGCAAAATCGGAATTTCCGATAAATATATACCTCACATCAGGGCTGGTAATATAAGCAAAATTCGTTATCCTGTAAGGCATATTCCATCCGAAAGACAGTATATCCAGTTTATCTGTCTCCAAAGAAGCTGGGGAGAATAAATTTAAAGATTTTAGTGGCTTTGAAATGCTGCCGATAGAGAATGAATCACAATCAAAATTTATCTTTGACTTAGGTATTCCAATTGCATCGGAAATATCTATATCTTCATAGCCGCGCAATACGGCATCCAAGGTGCTTGCAGTCAATATATTTGTGGAAGTGGCAGAAACGCCTTGCTGCTTTGAAATAAAGCTAATGAACATAAGGGTTATTGCGGCCCCTACCACAAGGATAAGTATCCAATTGAACTGAATTTCTATTGCCCCTTTTTTTCTCATATTCAATTCATTCTTTCTTGTTTTTTGGTATATGCTTGAGCTCAGAAAAAACGTCCTCTTTTTGTTTTCCCTCTGTAATAGGCTTATCTTCAGATTTTTGCCCACTAGAAAATGCTTCCAGAATTTTGCTTCTTTTCCTTTCCTTTTCTTCTCTTCTTTCTTTGACAATTTCCCTTACATCAGTCTCTACTTGGGGTTTTCTCAGGACCTGCGTTGGCCTGTATTTGGCAGGTATCCCGGTCTGGTAGATCGGCTCTTTGGTATTAGGGCTGATAAATGCCGTAAGGTAGTCTTTGTAGTAATAGATGGCGTAACTGCCTGCCCCAAATAATATTATTAATACTATGGCCCATATTAACAATCCCCCTATGCCGCCGGGCCTGCTTACTGGATCTATCGGGCTTGTATCTTTTTCCACTTCTTCTTTGTCACTGGTTCCGTCTCCGTCGCTATCAGCATTGTTTGGGTTTGTTCTAAGAGTATATTCCTGAATATTAGCCAGCCCGTCGTCATCAAAATCCAAATTAGGATCCGATGCGTCATTTGCGTTTAGTCCATTCTTTATTTCCCATTCATCAGGGATTCCGTCATTATCGGTATCAATATTTTCCTCAGATATTTCCTCTTCTGCTTGTTTCTTCGAGCACAAATTGGAAATGCATTCAAGGTTTGTTTCACAATCCTGATTGGAAGTACAATTGCTTGCTATGCCACATTTATTTGAACACGTCCCTCCGCAGTCTGCATCAGATTCATCGCCGTTTTTTATGCCGTCCTCGCATGATATTTCTATTTCTGCACATTTACCATTAGAACAAAATCCGCTGGCGCATTCGTTATTGCTTATGCAGGAGCTACCTATTGTACAATTGCCATAACCCTTGCAGGAACTAACAGATATGTTTGACTCAGGGGTTATACACAAAGCCTCGTATAAGGTGCTGTTCCACTTGCTGTCTTTGCAGACTTTTTTATTTCTTGTATCGCATTCCCCTTCAGCGCAGACTATCGTGCAGTCGCTGTCTGACAGTCCGCAATAATCGCAATAACTTGCAGACACCCAAATCCCGCCCAAGCATCTTTTATTGGATGTTGTATCGCATGTGTTTTCCCCGCATGAAAACAGGCATGAGGAGTCTTTGCTGCCGCACTTGGAGCAATAATCTATGTCGCTCCATTCGCCGTTATTGCACCATTTTTTTGCATCTGTGTCGCAAGTGTTGCTGGTGCATGTTCCCAAACACTCTGAATCCTGGCAATAGTTGCAATAATTAAGGGACGACCAGGATCCTGCATCGCACCACTTATTGGCAGTTGTATCGCAAGCATTATTCTGGCAAGTAAAACCGCAAGAAAAATCTTTGCTGACGCACTTGGAGCAATAGCCTACATTGCTCCAGACTCCGTTGTTGCACCATTTGTCATTTTTCGTATCGCAGGCATTATTTTCACATCCAAAGTAGCAGACACTGTCCTTGCTACCGCATTCTAGGCAATAGTTGGATTCCTCCCATGCGCCATTATTGCACCATTTCCTGTTTTTTGTATCGCAAGCGCCATCAGAGCATGTTGCGGAACAGGACGAATCTGTAATTCCGCAGCTATCGCAATATTTTATCGCGGACCATGTACCTTTATCACACCATCTTCGGTTATTTATGTCACAAACGCCATCCTTGCATACAGGGCAGCTGCTGTCAGCATAGCCGCAGCGCGAGCAATATTGAAGATATGTTCCACTAGTCCATATGCCATCCTCGCACCATTTTTGGTTATTTGTGTCGCAAATGTTGCCTGTGCATGCTGGTCCCAAATTTAACGTCCTGTTTACTGTAGATTTTTCTGATGCTGGCGCTCCCTCAAGATTATTTTTAATCTGAGTGGAAGAGCAGCTAAAAATTATACTTGTTGCATCTCTGCTCTTGTTAGTTCCGGAATTGAGGATGAACTCATGTGTAAATTCTGTATCGACTGCCCTAGTGGGAATAGTAAAAGTCTGGTTGGTATTCCAATTAAAACTCATATTGGTCATTAGAGTTATTTGTGTTATGTTCCATCCGGATGAAGGCGTGGCTGAGCAGTTAATTAGGATGTCATAACCATCAGCGTCATAACTTCCGTCTGCAGGCGAAACAACTGCAACAGTTGCTTTTGCATATCTAACCATAATGGTTCTATTTACTGCAAATGCTTCTTTTATATTAGTTCCGTCATTGGTGGAATTAGCTTCGTGGCATTGCGCATTCCATACAAAATCTCCTTCTGCTGTCTGGTTTATGCTGTTTGTAAAATTAAAATAATAAGTAGAGTTTGCAATGGGATTTTTAACCTGCAGCATCTTGTTTGCTTTCCATACGCCCTCCACATTTGAATACAAGGTGGCATTGGTTATATTCCAAGAGGTTGTTCCATCATAATTATTTTCGGAAACTGGTTCGCAGCTAGCTCTTAAGTCAAGAAACCCATCATCATCCATAAATCCGCTTGCAGGACTCTGAAGAGTTGTGGAGACTGAATAGACTGAGGCAGAAAGCAGGACAAATATCAAAACCAATGCAAATGTTAATTTGGTGCGTATATCCTTCATTTTAACCTTATGTTTCTCCAAAACTTATCTCATGCCTGGCTGTAAAGTCTTCGATTTCTATTCTTTCTCCTCTGGCAGGATTATTAATAATTATAGGATATGTCATCTCAAACAAAACATCTTTTTCATTTATGCTGGCCTCAACCTCTGCTTGTTCTTTAGAGACTTCAAGCCCTTGTCTTTCAAATACCGAGAAATCCAAACACACATCAATATTATTTTCTACAAACATTTCCAATTGCTCATCTGTAAAATTAGCGCCAAAATGCTCTAAGCTGTCTTTTGATACTATGAAAAGGCATTCCCCCACAAAATTTTTTATTGATTGAGAGCTAAAATATGCTTCTTTTGCATTAAGGATTTTTCTGCCTGAACTTATTTCGGCAAAGTTTCTATTTGAAGATATTATCAGGAAAACAGCCAGAACAATGACTATGCCCAATATCAGAAATATTGAGATCTGAGACTTTCTTTGCTCTATGGACATGTACCAGTTTTCGCCTCTTTTTTTGTTGTTGTTTATCTATATTCTTGGAGTATTTAACTTTTATCATAAAATTTTAAACAAACTCATTAAATCATGCATGCTTCTCGTCTCATAAGGATTCTTGGCAAAAGATGCTATTGCGGTTTTTACCTTAAATTGTCTGCACATCCTTAAATTCTGTATTATCCTGCCTAAAATCTCATGCGTGTTTTTTGCGTTGAGTATAGAGCTTAATGAGAACCCTATTGCTATATTATTTTTTCTTGCCAGGCTGCATAATATGTGGTTTAATCCTGATGCCCTTTGGTGAATAAAGTCTTTTCTTTGGTTTTCCTCGAATGAGAAAATAAGATTAGCCAAAGACCCTTCCATAACCTCCATGTCTTTATCAGAGCTCTTGGCAGCTACAAAAACGCTCCCTTCTTCCGTCTTGTTTTTGATTTTCTTTAAATTTTTGCTGTCAGCCAGTATTCCATTAACAATTTTTATGTCCTGTATGTCTGCAAAATTCTTTTTCTTGCTTTGATAATTGTCATAATCGTAAAGAAAGTATAGGGTTTTATAGCCCAGTTTGCGCGCGATTGCTATAAATTCTTCCTCATTATTGTCTGGTATTACGACGTCCATCATTTTATTATTACTTAGGATAATAATCATTTTCTGCATTTCCATAGGAAGTGGAGGAGGTATATTTTCCCTTATATTTATATTCTAACCATTCTATTTAAAAACAAAAGTATTTAAATACAACCACATTTTTAAACCTTTATAAATAACTTTGATGTTAGGGGGTGTAAAAATGGCTAAAAAGGTTGCCAGAGACATAAAAATTGTCAATATAGTTATATCTGCTTCTCTAGGGCATGATATACCGTTGGAAAAAATGGCTGCCACGCTAAGTAATACTGAATACAATCCGGAGCAGTTTCCGGGCCTGGTTATACGCATAAAGGAGCCTAAAACTTCCGCATTAATCTTTTCTTCGGGCAAAATCGTCTGCACAGGCGCCAGGACAATAGAAAAAGTCGAGGAAAGCATTAAAAAGATTATTAAAAGCCTGGAAAAGATAAATATTAGGATAAAGATAAAGCCGGAAATAAAAATTCAGAACATAGTCGCTTCTGGCGGCGTTGGTATGGACCTTAACCTTAATGAATTAGCCACAAGGCTGCAGAATGTTGAATACGAGCCGGAGCAGTTTCCGGGCCTGGTTTATAAGCTGCCGCCAACAAAAACCAATCCGCAGGCTACCTTTTTGCTGTTCAGCAACGGCAAGATAGTATGCACCGGAACAAAAAGCGAGAAAGAAGTCAATCTGGCACTAGACAAGCTCATAGAGAACCTTAAGAAAGTCAAAAAGTGATTCTCCTGATTTTTGCTTTTTTGTTTCTTATCCCACTGGACATTTGCGCGTAAGGTATATAAATGGAAAAGAGGTAATGTTGCCCATGCAAGAAACAGTTAATGCGCCGGAACAAAAGATCGAGGCGTCGGAGCAGATTAGGCTATTTCATGAATTTTTAGAGGCTTCTTACTATTCTCGGATAGTTGATAACCTTAGGAAAGACCGCAAGTTTGTTGCTGTGGATTTTGCAGAGCTCTCCAAGTTCGACCTTGACTTGGCTAATGAGTTGCTGGAAAATCCTGAAGATACAATAAAGGCTGCAGAGCTTGCAGTTGTGCAATTTGATCTGGAAAATATCCATGAATTTAAGGTCAGATTTTTCAATCTTCCTGACAGCCAGGGGATTATGATAAGGAATGTAAGGAGCGCGCATATAGGAAGATTTATGAAAGTTGATGGTGTTGTGAGGCAAAAATCAGATGTAAGGCCTCAAGTGACAGCAGCGAAATTTGAATGCCCTGTTTGCGGCAATGTGATTAATGTTTTGCAGCTTGAGGGCAGCTTCAAAGAGCCCTCAAAGTGCGGTTGTGGAAGAAAAGGAAAGTTCATGCTCCTTAGCAAAGAACTTGTGGATGCGCAGGGCATTGTTTTGGAAGAAGTGCCGGAAAACCTTGAAGGCGGCGAGCAGCCAAAAAGGGTGAACATACTTCTTAAAGACGACTTGGTGAGCCCGCTAAGCGAGAAAAAAACTAACCCTGGAAGCAAAATCGAGGTTGTTGGTATTATAAAGGAAGTCCCAATAATATTAAGGAGCGGCTCTAAATCAACAAGATTTGACCTTATGATAGAGGCTAATTATATAGAAGCCATTGAAGAGACTTTTTATGAAGTCGAGATATCAGAGGAAGAGGAGCAAAAAATAATAGAGCTTTCAAAAAATCCTGATTTGTTCGCAAAGCTTGTAAATTCTACTGCCCCCTCTATTTATGGATATGAAAAGGTAAAAGAAGCGTTGCTGCTGCAGCTTGTTGGTGGTGTAAGAAAAGTAAGGAAAGACAAAGTTGTGAGTAGAGGGGATATGCATGTTTTGCTCGTAGGTGATCCGGGCAGCGGAAAAAGCGCAATGCTAAAAAGAATAATCACTATAGCGCCAAAAGGCAGATATGTAGCTGGTAGGGGTGTTAGTGGAGCAGGATTGACTGCTTCTGTGGTCAGGGATGAATTCCTTAATGGATGGAGCCTTGAAGCAGGCGCATTGGTGCTCGCAAGTAACGGCTTGTGCGCGATCGATGAAATGGATAAGATGGTTCCTGAAGATAGGTCCGCGATGCACGAGGCACTCGAACAACAATGCCTGCATTATAATTCCATAATCACATTAGCAAATGGGGAGGAGAAGGTTATAGGAAAATTTGTGGATGGATTAATGGATATGCACGAAGACAAAGTAATAGAAGGTAAGGATTGCTTAATACTTCCCATTGAAAATTTAAATGTTGAAATGCTGACAACAGATTGGGAACGGGTATACAAAACAAAAATTAACAGAATTAGCAAGCATATAGCCACAAGCCATTTTATCAAGATTACTTTAGGAAATGGGAGGAGCATAACAGTAACTCCAGAACATCCCTTTTTTTGCATTAAAAACGGCAAAATAATTACAAAAAGGGCTGATAAGGTAAGTATTGATGATTGGGCTCCTGTTCCTCTAAAAGCCCCTATAGAAGGCAATAAGCAATTCTTTAAGATAGACAAAAACCAGATATACAATAAAAGGTCTTCTCAGCATATACTTGTTCCTCAGAGCAATTGTGAAGAATTTTTTAAAATAGTGGGGTACATGGTTTCAGAAGGATCTAAAGAGCTCAATAGAGGAAAACTAATCGGAATTAATTTCACAAATAAAGACCCAATATTACTGCAGGACTTTAATAGCTCTATGAAAAGTCTTTTTGGATTGGAGCCTTACAAACAAGCAAGGATAGATCAGTATGACGTAAGATGGATGTTAAGGTATACCTCGCGGGAACTTGCATCGTTTTTTGAAATTGTTTGTCCTACGCTGTTAGAGAAAGCTAATAGAAAAGAATTGCCTCAAGTTGTAATGAGGGCTGAAAAGACTAATATAAGCAAGATGTTGAGGTGTATGTTTGAAGGTGATGGCCATGTATCAAAAAAAATAAGGACGATAAGGATTGGTTATGGGACGAATAGCCCAAGGTTGGCAGAACAGGTTCAAGATTTATTACTTAGATTCTCAATAAGAAGCAATTTAACTAAACATAAAGAAACATACAAAGTTTCAATAACCGGGTATGAAAATATTCTTAAGTATAGAGAGCATATTGGATTTGTAAGCAGAGAAAAAAATAGCATTATTGAATGTTATTTAAGGGAAAAAACGCCGATTAGAACCGTAAAGGATATAATCCCAAATATTTCGGAATCAGTAATTTCATTTGAAGAAATTTTCGAGAACTTAAGAAAATACGCCTATGGTGATATTGGCTTTGAAAAAGTAAGGAGTGTAGAAAGGATTGAGAATAAAGACCAAAAATGGACTTATGATGTGACAATAGAGCCAAATCATGCTTTTATCTCTCAAAACATGGTTTTGCATAATACAGTAAGCATATCAAAAGCGAACATCCAGGCAACTTTAATCGCGAGAACGACAGTTCTGGCTGCTGCAAACCCGAAATTCGGCAGGTTTGATCCCTACGGCATAATCGCGGAGCAGATAGACATGCCGCCAACCTTAATTAACAGGTTTGATCTTATCTTTATAATCAAAGATCTTCCAGATGAAATTAAGGATGAAAAGATGGCAAGCCACATACTGAAACTTCACCAGACACCGGACATATTCGAGCCTGAAATATCCACTGAATTTTTAAGAAAATACATAGCTTATGCAAAGCAGAAAATTACCCCGGCAATCAATAATGACGCGCTGCGTGAAATAAAGGATTTTTATCTTAGGATGAGGTCAAGCGGAGGAACTGAAGAGGGCATAAAAGCAATACCGATATCTGCAAGGCAGCTTGAGGCCCTTGTAAGGCTGGCAGAAGCTTCTGCAAAATTAAGGCTGAGTAATGAAACTACAAGAGAAGATGCCAGGAGGTCTATAGAACTTGTGGAGTATTGCCTGATGCAGGTTGGTTTCGACAAGGAAACAGGAAAAATAGATATTGACAGGATTGCTACAGGCATTTCTGCGTCTCAAAGAAGCAATATTGTAGTTGTGAAGGAGATTATTGCGGACCTGGAAAACAAAGTAGGAAAAACGATACCTATAGATGATGTGATTGAGGAAGCGAAGAATCGCGGCATTACTGAAGAAAAGATTGAGGAAGTCCTGGAGAAACTGAAAAGGGTTGGGGAAGTATTTGAGCCGAGGCGTGGATTTCTCAGCAAAATATAAAAAAATTAGGGTGTTAATTTCTTGCCAGACAAACAAGTATTCCAAAAAAGGCAGACCGCATGTAAAATAAGGATAAAAGATATTCTCGATTCAAGGTACATAAAGGCCTCGGGGATGGAGCCGAATTACCTCGAAATCAATTCAAAAAATATATCAAGAGTTAATATCTTGGGTTTTGTAGTGGAAAAATCAGATACTGATAATTACAAAGCCTTAACCATAGATGATGGCAGCGGCAGGATTTCTGCAAGGGCTTTTGATGGGAATATGCCATTAGATAATATCCATATTGGGGATGTCATCATTGTTATAGGAAGGCCGAGAGAATTTTCTTCTGAAAAATATGTAATAATAGAGGCCATAAAAAAAACCAGCCCTGCGTGGGCTATGGTGAGGAGCCTTGAATTGCAGAAAAATGGCAATGATAGCAAGAAAAGCAAAGTTATCCAGGATAATGAAGAAAAAGTTGATCTGAGCCCGAAAAACAAGATTATTTTAACAATAAAGGAGCTTGACTATGGCGACGGCGTATTAATTGAAAGTATTTTATCAAAAAATGCTGATGGAGCTGAGAAAATAATAGACACTTTGCTGAAAGAAGGGAGCATATTTGAGGTAAAACCCGGAAAACTTAAGGTCTTGGAGTGACTAGAACAGTATGGGGGTTATATAGACTTCTATAAAGGCTGCAACAAGAAGGAATGCTAACGATATGATAAGCAACTCAGACACATCAAACAGTATATGGGAGAATTTTTCGTCTTTGTAATGTTTTTTTATTACTGCTACCGAAATTATTCCTCCGGCTAAGCCACCATAAAAATAAGCCAGTATCTCAGGTATGCCATGAAGAATGTATCTTAAGAGCCCCACAGAAATAACATTGAAATAGCTCGCGAATTTGTCAAATCCGAGAAGTCCGGCATATTCGCTTAAATTGCTTCTTATAAAGTTTCCAATTGCAGTCCCTATGACGCTGGCATTCCATGTCAAAATGAAAATAGCCCCGGCTCCATAAATGAATGCAAATAGTATAGAAAAAGACAGGACTTTTACATTATTAAAAAATATTTTTGAGAATGCTGAGAATTGCTGGTAGGCGTTGCCAGCTACTTGGTTGTTTATTGCCTGTATTGTAGCAATCTGCTTGTCAAAAACATAGCTTATGACATTTGATGGTAAAAAAACATACCACATGACAAAAGAAAAAGTAATGCCGAAAAAAAGAAACATAAGGAAGACTATTGCCTTATTATGCTCTTTGAGAAGCGCCATCTCTCGGGGTATTGACATGTCTTTGCTTTCTTCCAGTTTCATTGTGTTGTAAACTATAGGGATGCATGCCATGACTGTAAGAAAGACCATTATCAAACTTGTCTGGTCCCTGAATATCCACATAGATAATAGTATAGCTACAGACGAATAAAGGAAGCCTATAAAAAACATTTCCCAAGGCCTTTTTTCTGCCTTCATAGGACTCAATAAGGACTCTAAAACCATATCTCATTCAAAATAACTGTCATTTATATATTTTTTTAAATGATTCAAGTTTCACAGTTTCCTTTTAAACCAGCTTAACGTTTTCACTAACTCTAATATTTTCCCTGCATTTTTATTTATAAGCTATACAAAAAAATCAAATCTTTTTTCATCGAATCCGCAC
>Ga0114945_10002016_pt1 | contig 12190 bp, 13 predicted proteins | sample OV2TP3_FD_87194 | JGI IMG/M metagenome (GOLD analysis project Ga0114945, IMG submission 87194) | Hot spring microbial communities from Beatty, Nevada to study Microbial Dark Matter (Phase II) - OV2 TP3 | ecosystem: Environmental > Aquatic > Thermal springs > Hot (42-90C) | place: USA: Beatty... | reverse complement strand
TCCGGCTGGTCGGTGAGCTGGTCTTTCGGAAAGTAGCGCGGGCCTTCGGGGAGGGCACGCAGAACTTTTTCGAGCAAGAGCGGCAGGCCGTCGCCTTTGAGGGCGGAGATGGGGATGATCTCCTGAAACCGGTGCAGGCGGCTGTACTCGGCGATGAGAGGCAGGCGGCGGGACTTTTCGATGCGGTTAATCTTGTTGAGCAGGAGAAAGACAGGGCCGCCGGCGCGCTGGACGGCGTTGAGCACGAACTGGTCGCCCGTGCCAAATTTCTGCGTGGCATCGACGATCAGAAGGATGAGGTCGCGGCTTTCGAGGGCATTGTAGACCTCCTGCATCATCTTGCGGTTGAGCGAGTTGTCCGGCTTGTGCACGCCGGGCGTGTCGATCAGGATGATTTGCGCGGCGGGGCGGCCTTTTTCCGCGCGCAGGTTCAGCATGCCCAGGATGCGGTTGCGCGTGGTTTGCGGCTTGGGCGTGACGATGGCCAGCTTCTGTCCCACGAGCGTGTTCAGCAGCGTGGACTTGCCGGCGTTGGGGCGGCCGATGATGGAGACGAAACCGGAGCGAAAGGACATGAGATGGTACGCGTTTCCAGTTTCAGGGTTCCGGCGGCAAGTTGCAAGCGAAGGCCGGAATCCCGGCCGGCCGGGCCGGGCTAGGCGGCGGGAATGGCAGTGATGCGCAGGCGCGCCACGTGCCGGCGGGAGGACTCGAGGATTTCAAAGCGCAGGCCGCTGTCTTCGACGACCTCGCCGGGGGCGGGAATGCGTCCCAGCACCTCGCTGACGAGGCCGGCGACGGTGGCGGCCTCGCGGCCCTCAGGGCGCACGCCGAAGAGCTCGGCGAGGCGATCCACATCCATGTTGCCGGGCACGAGGAAGGAGCGGTCGCTCTCGCGCACGATATCGGCCTTGGCCTCGTGCTCGTCGCGGATTTCGCCGACGATTTCTTCCACCAGGTCCTCGATGGTGACCACGCCGGCGACGGCGCCATACTCGTCGCTGACGATGGCCATGTGCATGTTCTCCTTCTGCAACTCGCGCAGAAGCTCGCTGACGCGTTTGGTTTCCGGCACGAAGGAGACGGGCTTCATCATGTGGCGCAGGGTCTGCGAGCGGGCTTCCGCGTCAGACACCTGCAGGACGTCGTGGGCGAAGACGATGCCCTGGATGCGGTCCAGCGAGACGTCGAAGACGGGGACGCGGGAGTAAGGCTTGGTGCGCAGCAGCTCGGTGAACTGCTCCACGGTGGTGTCCTGAGAGACGGCCACGATCTCCGGGCGCGGAGTCATGACTTCGTGCACGGTCTTATCGCCGAACTCGACGACGGACTGGATGAGCTTGCGGTCGTCTTCTTCGAGGATGCCCTCTTCCTGGCCGGCTTCAATCAGGGCATCCACGGCCTCGGAAGGAGTCTCCGGCTCGACGGTGATGTTTTGTTCGGCCAGTGCCGCCACGGACATGGCGAAACCGAGGATGACGGTAACGGGCATGACCAGATAGATGAGGCCGCGCAGAACCGGGGCCAACGGGCGGAGCCAGACGCCGCGCGTGCGCGTGAACAGGATGAAGGGCACGAGCCGGTTGAAGAGCATGATGACCACGACCATCAGCACGGCGGCTTCGGCAATTTCGGCGGCGTCCCAGGCGCCATCCTGAAAGACGAAATAAGCCACCAGAAGCGCGAGCAAGGCAGTGGCGAACTGCGCCAGGAGAGACATGGAAAGCGCGGCGCGGTTGCGGTCGGAGCCCAAGCGGGGCTCGACCTGCTGCTCGAAGGCCTCGATGTTTTCCAGAAACTCGCGCGAGAGGAACTTGCCCATCTCGGCGTACACGCGCTCCACATAGGAGACCAGGGTGAGGACCGCCACCACGAAAACGCCGAGGATGACGAGCGCCGCGGTCATGACGCGTGTCCGGGAGCAGCGCTGCGGCCGGTGAGCGCCGAGGGCAGCCGCAGGGAGCGGCGCAGGCGCGCCTCGCGGCGAGCCATGCGGCCAGTATCGGTCTCGTGGTCGTAGCCCGCGAGGTGCAGCAGGCCGTGGAGCATCAGGACCTTGATTTCATCGGAGGTGGAGTGCCCCAAGCGGCGGGCATTGGCGGCGGCCATGGTGGCGGAGATGGCAATGTCTCCAGCGGCGCCGTTCATCACCGCGGGAAACGAGAGCACGTCGGTGGGCCGGTTCTGCAGGCGAAAACTGCGGTTGAGGCGGAGCATTTCCGCGTTGCCGGTAACCAGCACGTGCACCTCGCCGCGCAGGCGCACGGCCTTGCGCGCGCGCGCCAGAAAGCGCTCGAGCAGCTGCGGGTTCACGCCGGAAAGCTTTCTGCGCAGGATGACCAAATTGCTTGCCTTCCAAACCAGGGCGGGAGCGGCGGCCGAAGCTTCCGCCTCCCGCAGGCATTCTACCGGCGATCAGTCTTCGTGGCGATTAGCGGCGGGCTTTTCGGCGGCCGGGGGAGCGCTGCCCGGCTCTGCAGGCTTGCCGTTCAGGGTAAGCGCCATTTGCTCGGCGACGCGGGCCTTATGGCCGTCGTAGGCGCGGATGATGCGCTGCACCAGGTGGTGGCGCACCACGTCGCTTTCATCGAAGTAGACGAACGCCAGGCCCTCGACCTCACCCAGAATGTCGCGCGCTTCCAGCAGGCCGCTGCGGCGCACGCCGGGGAGGTCGATCTGCGTGATGTCGCCGGTGATGACGGCCTTGGAGTTGAAGCCCAGCCGGGTGACGAACATCTTCATCTGCTCCGAGGTGGTGTTCTGCGCCTCGTCGAGGATGACGTAGGAATCGTTGAGGGTGCGGCCGCGCATGAAGGCGATGGGCGCGATCTCGATGATGTTTTTCTCCAGATAGCGATCCACCTTGTCCGGATCCAGGAGGTCGTAGAGAGCATCATAGAGCGGACGGAGGTAGGGATCGATTTTTTCCTGCAGGGTGCCGGGGAGAAAGCCGAGGCGCTCGCCGGCCTCGACCGCAGGGCGCGCCAGGACGATGCGGTTCACCTGCTTGGCCACCAGCGCAGCCACGGCCATGGCCACCGCCAGGTAGGTCTTGCCGGTGCCGGCAGGGCCGATGCCGAAGACCATGTCGTTCTTCTCGATGGCCTCGATGTAACGGCGCTGGTTGATGCTCTTGGGCTGCACCACGCGCCGCCCGAAGGAGCGCTGGCGTCCGGACTCGGCCAGGCCGCGCAATGAGACCGCCGGGTCAGCCGTGACCACGCGCAGCATGGAATTCAAGTCGCCGTTGTTGAAGGTGAAGCCGGCGCGCTGCAGATGGCGATAGTCCTCAAGAATCTGCTCGGCGCGGGCCACATCGCGCGCCGCGCCCTGGATCTCAAGCGACTCGGCCTTGAGGTCAATGGAGACGTTCAGGCCGCTCTCCAGAAGGTGCAGGTTTTCGTCCCGCGTGCCGAACAGGGTTTCGATGTTGGGGCCGATCTCGATGTTCTTTTTCATGGAGCGTCGGGAAAAGTCCTCCGAAAGGCGCCGCGCGGGCGGACGGCTGGGCCGAGCCTGGAGGCGCACAAGGAAATGGAGCGGGAACAAGAGCCGCGGGCTGGGGCGCTCGCCAGCGATGGAGCAACTTCCATTGGGGCTAGCCTACTCCGGTGTCGCGGGAGGAGTCAACGGCGGCATGCGGCGGGGACTCACGGGCGTCACCGAGACGCAGGGCCGTGAGTTGCACCGCCTAAAGGCGGGCGCTTGGGTGCACTTCCGGCTCAGGAGTATGCTAGGCGGCGTTCGGACCGGACTGACATACAGCCGCGTGTTCGGCTAGAGGGAGGATCTGAGCTATGAAACTGCGAAACGCAATCCCGGCAAGCGTTCTTTCCGTCACTCTTCTTTTTGTATTTGGATGCTCGCAAAAAACCGAGCAGGCAGAAAAGCCGGAGGTCAAAGCCCCGCCGGTCAAGGCCCGCTTTCGCGTGAAGACGGGCGGGAAGTGGGGCTACATCGACAGGCAAGGAAAACTCTCCATCCCCGCGCAGTTCGACGAGGCTTACCCGTTCCGCGAAGGCCTGGCACCCGTGAAGGTGGGCAAGCTGTGCGGTTTTGTGGACCCCGAGGGAAACATGTTGGTGCCGCCCCAGTTTGAAGCCTGCGGCAGTTTCGGCGAGGGATTGGCCTTCGTGTTCGTGAAGGAAAAACCGGAGACGGGGGGCAATGGGGCCTACGTGGACCGCAGCGGGAAGATCGTGATTCCTGCCCGTTTCCACGGTGGCGGACCCTTTATTGAAGGACTGGCGTACGTGCACCTGGAGGCAGAGACCATCACGGAAATGCGGCCGCTGTACGCCGGAAGCGGAAAAGTCGGTCCGGTGACGGAGCGTTCCGTCAAGCCTCCGAAGATCGGATACGTGGATAAGCAGGGCCGTCTGTTGCCCACGGATTCGCTGGAGGACGGCGAGGCGTTCAGCTCCGGCGTGGCGGCGGTCAAGTCTGGGAAGAAATGGGGATTTCTTGGCAAAACGGGCAAGATGGCGCTGGAGGCGCAGTTTGACGGGGCGGAGGGATTCCACGAAAAACTGGCGGCTGTGAAAAGCGGCAAGCAATGGGGCTACATTGATGCCGCGGGGCAATGGCTGCTGCCCGCCCAGTATGAGGAGGCAGGGAGATTCTCCGAAGGTCTGGCGGCGGTAAAAAAAGACGGCAGGTGGGGCTACATCGACCGCAAGGGCACGGTCGTGATTCCGGCCCAGTTCGAGGGCGCGTCAGCCTTTTCCGAAGGCATGGCTTCGGTCCGGGCGGGCAAGAAGTGGGGGTTCATCGATAAGTCCGGAAAGCAGGTGATTGAGCCCCAATTCGAAAAGTCCGCCGACTTCGATCAGGGCCTGGCGTTCGTGGTTGTCGGCGACAAGATCGGTTACGTCGACAAGGCGGGAGCGTACGTCTGGCCGTTGTCGAAGTAAGGCATCCTGAAACAAGCGCCCGGTTGCCGTTTACCGGCTGGTGGCGATGCGACTGGCCTGATAGTCACGCCCGAAGTTCCAGAGGAGATGGGTGACTGTCCCTGCCTCGTCGCGCACGAAGGTGACTTTGCCGCCATACACACGGTCCACAAACACAGTGTCCGACTGGGGAATCAGGTAGGACTGCACCTGGCCCATCTCCATCAAAAGAAACTCTCCTTTGCGCGTGATGACGACTTTCAGATTGGGCTGAAAGGAAAAGTCTTCGCCCAACTGATATTGGCCCACCAGCGCATCCACCACCTGCGGAGAGACGCTGGCGGGGGCGAGCAGCGCGGGGGCCGGGGGTTTCTCTCCGAAGGCGAACGCGGCGAGGTCTTCCGCCAGATTGGCGGTCAGGCTGGAATAGAGGTTGGACAACATGACGATGCAAACGTCGTCCGCGAGGAATCTCTCGAGTGATGAGCTGAAGCCCGGACTTCTGCCGGTGATACCCACCGAAGTGCGGCCCAAGCGATTCTTGCGCAAAGACCAGCCGTAGCCCACGCCGGCGTGCTCGGAAAATGACTTGCCCCGGCTGGCGGCGCCGAGAATACCGTCGCCGTAGAGCGCGCGGTCAAATTTGTACAGATCCTCCACCGTGGAGTAGAGGGAGCCGTTCCCGGTCTTGATGGACCAGTCGAGGTAAGGGCTGGCTTCGACGTCGGTCATGCCCACGGGAACGTAGCCGGAGGCGCGGCGCAGAAGGATCTGGCCGGCGAGCGGCTGGCCCGTATCGTTCATGCCCAGCGGGGTGAAAATGTTCCGGCGCAGGAATTCGCCGTACTCCATGCCCGACACCTTCTCAATCACGAAGGCCAGCAGGTTGTAGTTGGAGTTGCTGTAGCTGTACTTTTCGCCCGGCTGGAAGTCCAGAGGCTTGTCCTTGAACAGGGCCACGACCTGGGTGAGGGTGAGCGGCGAGCGGGCCTTCTCGTCGTACTCGGGAAACTGGTTCACGTTGGGGACGCCGGAGGTGTGGGACAGCAGATGGTCCAGCGTGATGAGATCTCCCTGGGGGTAGTCGGGAACGAACTTCGAGAGCGGGTCCTGAATACTCAGCTTGCCCTGCTGCTGCAGCATGAAGATGGCGGCGGCGGTGAAGGGTTTGGAGACCGAAGCAATCTGAAATCGGGTTTCGGGCGTGTTGGGGATGGCCCATTCGCGGTTGGCCATGCCGTAGCCCTTGCTGAATAGGACCTTTCCCTGGCGCGCAATCAGGATGGCGCCGCTGAAGTTCCCCGTCTCCACATAGGGCTTTACGTAAGCATCCACCTGAGCTTCGAGATTCGGTTCGCTCTGAGCGAAAGCGGGAAGCGCGAGCAAGCTCAGCAGCAAGACACACGTACCGGTCTGGAGTTTCATCTCATTTCACCCTGAAAGGTTTGGATGCACGGAGCGTTCATCACGGCTCCGCGATGGAGGCGGGCACGGCGCGCTCGCGGGCCCAGGTGCGCAGGCGGGCCAAATCCTCGGCGCGGGTGCGTGAGAGCGGCACGGTGTCCCGGAGGACGGTCAAAAGCGGCTCGGTGGTCATGGGTTTCTGCTCGCCGAACGAGGCGTACATGGCGGCCTGTACGACCGCTTCGATTTCGGCGCCGGAGAAGCCGCGGCTGGCGTCCACCAGCCGATCCGGAGCGCCTTCTTGGCCTGCAGCACATCCTCGATCACCGCCGCAGAGAGCTCGGAGCGCGAGACCAGCGCCTGGGCCACGGCCCGCTCGGCTTCCTCTTCGGTCAGGCCGGAGAGATTGGCGGCCATGGCGGCGAGACCGGTGGGATCCAGCGACCGTTTGATCTTCTGCCGCCGGGCCAGGCGTTCATAGGTAGATTCAATCACCTGCCGCAGCGCCGCGCGGTCGGGCATGGGAAGCGGCAAATGTTCCACCTGCTTCTCCAGCTCTTCGGGCACACGCATGGCCGGGCCAGCAAGGACCAGGGCGCGCCGGGTACGGGCAAACTGCTGCGCCAGGTTACGCAGCCGACGCACCACGACGGCGTCCTCGAGATGGCGGTGAAAATCCTTGAGCACGAAGACTGCCTCAATGGTCATGGTCTCGATGTGGGCCAGCACCTGCGCCGCCAGCGTGGTGTTCAGGATGGGGCCTGTGAAGTCGCCTGTCGGGGTGGAAGAGGAGGCCACGGAGCGCCTGAGGCCATCGGCAATGCTCCACTCAAAGAGCGGCAGGTCCAGATCCAAACAGGCGCGCCGCACCAGGGCCAGCGCCCGCGCCTCCTCGACGGTCTCGAGGAGGATGATGGGGGTATTCGAATTGACCAGGACCTTGAAGCGGTCGAGGCTGTCGGTCATGCAGCTTCCCTTCCAACCGCGGCAGAGGCGCGGGCGCAGTGTTTGACCACTTCCGCGGCGCTCCCGTACAATACTAGATTCAGCAGTCAGAAGAAATTCATTGAGGAGTTGTTGCGAACCCATGGCAAACCATTATTCGGCGGTGAAGCGCATGCGACAAACGGCCAGGCGCACGGCGCGCAACCGTGCCAATGCGTCGCGTTTCCGCACCGCGCTGAAGCACTTCCGCGAAGCCCTGGCCGCCGGCGACAAGAAGACGGCGCAATCCAGCTACCGCGAGACCGTTTCCGCCATTGACAAGGCCATCCAGAAGGGCACCATCCACCGCAACACCGCGGCGCGCTACAAGTCGCGCCTGGGCGCGCGGCTGAACGCGCTGCCCTAAGCGAAACTTTCCTTTTCCAAATTTCGGGTTTTCACCGACCGGCGGGCTCATTGCCCGCCAGTTGCATTTTCAGGCCGGAGTTTTCCATGCATCTTGGAGGCAGATTCCGAAGTGGCGCTGCAGTGCCGAACGATACTCCTCATCGCTCTCGAGCTGGCGTTCGGTGCGGCGGCCGTCTTCGGTCGAGATCAGGCGCAGGTCGGCGAGCGTGACGCGGCCGCGAGGAGTGGCGCGGGTAACGATGCGGCGCCGCGTAAAGTTGGATTCCGGAGACGTCTGCTGGAAGCGGCAGGCTTCCACAAAGTCTGTGAGCGAGCGCGGCGCAAGGATAAAGCGGAAGCGCGGCGCCCAGGGGCCGCCGGTTTCGCGCTGCTCCATGTGAAGGAATTCGCCCTGGCGCGTGATGCGGTAGGCGCGGCCGTCATCGAAGAGCAAAGGGCGCTGCTCGCCGGGTTCATCGAGCAGCAGAGGCTCGCGAAAGGCGTCGCCAAAGCCGACGTCGGCCAGCCAGTTAACTGTGGAGCCCGGACAGCGTACCTGGAGCGTCATGTGATCAAACGGGCCGCCGAACCCGCCCTCGTTGCGCGCCACCGAAGCGGAGAGCACCGTAACCTCAAAGCCAAAGGCACGCAGCATGACGGCGAAGAGCCCGTTCTGCTCGTAGCAGAAGCCGCCGCGGCGCTGGCGCACGAGCTTCTGGAAAAAGCGCTCCTCGTCGAGCAGGATTTCGCGTCCCAGGTGAATGTCGAGGTTCTCAAAGGGGATGGCTTGAAGGTGGGCGAGTTGCAGATCGCGCAAGCAGCCGGGCGTGGCAGCAGGCGTACCGGAGAAGGCGATGCGGTCGAGGTAGGCCGAGGTTTTCATGCAATTGGTAGCGGATAAGCGGCCGTCCGTTCAACTATTCAATATTTGCTCTTTTTGCCAAGTTATGCCGGGCGCAAAGTAGCTGGATATTCTCTGCAACCAACGAAGAGCCACCCTTCGAGTACGGAATGATGTGGTCGAAGTGCAAGTTGTCCTTGCATCCGCACTTGACGCATCGACCTTTATCACGTTTCCAGACTTCCAACTTTACGGAACTTGGAATTAGCCGACTGTGGTCTAAGTCCGCATTCTCCCATCGCGATTTCTCGCCAACGCTATCCAACAATTCCAGTTTGAACTTGAAAACTTTCCGAGCATTGCTCACTTCCGTCCAAGCGTCAACTAGCTTGAAGATTCCGTTGAATACCCAAATTCCCGGTTTCAGCTTCTCGTAAACCTTAACAAGTTCCGGTGGACGCTTGCGTTGTTTGAAATCCAACGCGGCTTGATGGAAGAACCCATTCTCCGTGGGTTTCCCACTCGGATAAGCTGAAGGCTGGTCAACGCTTTTGGGGTCTGAGCCCGCCTTTCTCCGTGCGATGTCGTGTCCTTCGTAAATCAGAATCCTGCCTTCGTTTTCGATTCGGTCAGCGTAAGGCGCTCCTCGGCGCAAACTCATCAATATGACGCTGACCTTGCCTCTTGCACGGAAATTCATCCCCCGCTGAAGGCTGGTTCCCTCCTCGAGACACATTTGTGGATGGGAGATTACATCTCCTTGTTCCATCACGTGACTACGCCCTCACTGAATAGGCTTTCATACCGGCAGTTCGTCCTGTTGCCAGGCGGGCTCGGCGGCGCGCGGCGGGGCGGCGAGTTCCAGAACGAGTTGTTCCAGCACCAGGCGCTTGCTGGGCGGGCTGGAGCGCAACAGAAGGTCGGCGCGGGCCACCAGGCGCAGGGCGCGGGTGAGTTCGCGGCGCGACTTGTAGCGGCGCGCCTGGCGGATGAGATCGTCGGCGGCAAAGGGGGGCACACGGAAACCCTGCCACAAAGCCTGCCAGATGGCGTGGGAGTCGCGCACGTTGCGCTCCAGCACGATGAGCATCTGGCGGAAGGTGCGGGCCAGCATGTAGAGGTGGCCGATGGCGGCCTCGTCGCCGTCTCCGGTGGCGAGCAGCGCGTCCAGCACTTGCAGGGCGCGGACGCGGTCGCGCGCGGAGATGGCGTCGGTGAGGTCGTAAAGCGAGCGCTGCTTGGCGGCGAGCACCATGGTTTCCACGTCGCCCAGCGTGATACGGCTCTTGCCGGAGACGTAGAGCAGAAGCTTTTCGAGCTCGGAAGCGATCATCATCATGTCCGCGCCCAGGGTGTCCACCAGTTCGCGGGCGGCATCGGCATCCATCTTGACGCCGCGGGCGGCGGCGGTTTCCGTAATCCAGCGCACGCCTTCGCCCTCGTCCACGCGGGCCAGCTCGACGATCCCGCAATACGCTCCCAAGGTGTCGCGGATGCGTTCGTAGCGGTCGCGGTCGGTGAGGCTGATACGGCGGGCGTCGGCGGGAATGCTGATGTGGTCGGCGAGAAACAGGATGACGGCATCCGGGTTGGGATTCTTGACGTAGGCTGCGATGGCCTCAAACTCCTCGTCGTGCGAGCCGCGACCGTAAAGGTTCTTGACACCGCGCACAAACAACACCTGGAAGGGGGCCATGAGCGACGGCGTGCGCGCGCGGTTGAGGACCTCGACCACGGAGGCCTGTCCCAGTTCCAGTTCGTGCACGCAGAAGTCGCGCAGGTCAGCCGGGACAAGATGTTCGAGGAGGGCGGCGCGGCAGCGCTGGCGAAAAAAAGCCTCATCGCCGACGAAGACGTAGGCGGGGCGCAGCTTGCGTGCCTGCACTTCGGCGGTGAAGCGGTCGCTGGCGGCGAAGGCGCGCACTAGTAGGCCTCCAGGATGTTGCTGACGAGGGTGCGGGCGAAATCGCGGGAAAGACGGTCGAGGGCGGGCGATTCCTCCTCGAAGAAGCTGGAGATCTCGCGCGACACCTGGTATTGCTCGCGAAATTCGTAGCGGTCATTCTGATACAGCACCCGGCCCTGGCGATCAACCAGGGAGACCTTCATGCGCACCGTGACCAGCGCCGAGGAGGCGCGGCCGGTGGTGGAGTCGTAGGTGACGGGAGCGAGCTGCGTGGAGAGCACCACGCCGTTGAGCACCGCATCGGCCGAGCCGTCATCCTCGTTGGCGATGCGGTAGCGCGTGCGCGTATGGAATTCGCGCACCACGGCGCCGGTGAGCTGCTGCTCGATGCGATAGGTCTGCGTCTGGTTGATAAAGCCGGGCACGGCGATGGTGCTGAGACCCGGCGGCAACTGCGAAGTGCGTCCCGCCTGGCGGTAGCCGCAGCCCAAGCCGGCCAGCGTGAGAGCCAGAAGCAGAGACGCGGCGGCGGTTCGCGTCATTGCACGGCGCCTCGAGGACGCGCGAGAGCCAGAGCCGCGGCGCAATCCAGCGCCGTGAGCGCGGCAATGCGCAGGTTGTCCGCCGCCGCCCACAGGAAAATGCCTGAAGGCTTCTCCGGGTCGCGGCGCACGGCAACCAGCACGTGCTCCTGACCGGCGGCAGCGACGTTGCAGGGTAAATCCTCCGCCGGAGCCGCAACCGCCACATGCTCACCGGCCAGCGCGTGCCCCAGGTCCTCCACCGCGACCTCCTTTTCCATTTCAATGTAGATGGAAAACACATGGGCGTGAAAAACGGGTGCCTGCACCAGCACCAGCGAAGGCACCGGCGCTCGCCCCTCGGTGAGAGTGCGGAAGTGCGCCAGTATACGGCGCTCCACGGCCTCCAAAGCCGGCTGGGAGCGGGAACCATAGCGCGCCACCATGTTGAACGCCACCTGGGAATCGAAAACGGCGCGGGGAAGCTCCTGGAAGGAAAGCAGATTGACGGTCTGTTCGTGGAGCTCGTCCATGCCGCGGCGCCCGTGCTCGGAGGCGGGCTCGAACGCGGTGACCACGACGGAGCGGATGGCCCCCGCGCGACCGGCGCGCAACAGGAGCAGCGCCAGCACCACGGCGGCCGGATGCGCGACCACCACCGAAGTGGTTTCCAGGTCCGCGGGCGCAGGCCGGAGTTGCGAGTCACGAAGCAGTTCCTGCTCCACCCAGGGAGCGCGTATGGGAACGCGCGGGTCGTCTTCCAGGGCGTACGAGAGGTCCACCACCATGCTTCCGGCACGGCGCGCCAAGGGCCAGTGCTTGCGGGCGAAGGCTTCGTCGGAGGCAAAAAAGGTGAAGTCCACGCGCTCGAACTGCTCTTCGCGCACGCTCTGCAGGAAGGTTGGCTCTTCGCCCACGGAGTCCAACTGGCCCAGGGATTCGTCGTCGTCCAGGAGCTTGACGTCGACCGAAGGAAAGTTGCGCTCCTCGAGAACCTCCTTCAGCTCTTTGCCCTTGAGGGTCCCGGCGCCCACGATGGCCAGACGATAGAGACTGGCGGTCATGGATGTTCGGAGGCCTGGTGGAAGCCTTCCGGCCCGAGCTCCGGCAAGGGCGGGGGTGGGGGAGGAGCTCCGGGCTTGCGCACCACGTACTGCAGGCGCCACAACGCTCCGGAGAACATGTAGGCCAGGGCAATCAGGAACAACACGTAGCGGGAGAAATACCAGATCCCGGCGATCACCAGACCCACCAGAATGATGTTGCGGAAGGAGCGCTGGCGGCGCAGGTCCAC
>Ga0114945_10002015_pt1 | contig 12190 bp, 11 predicted proteins | sample OV2TP3_FD_87194 | JGI IMG/M metagenome (GOLD analysis project Ga0114945, IMG submission 87194) | Hot spring microbial communities from Beatty, Nevada to study Microbial Dark Matter (Phase II) - OV2 TP3 | ecosystem: Environmental > Aquatic > Thermal springs > Hot (42-90C) | place: USA: Beatty... | reverse complement strand
GCCTGCAGGCCGTGTACCTTCGCGCGGAAGTGCGCGTCGCGCAGCGCGGAGGTCGTCTCCGGGACGGGGGCGAACCACTTCGGATCCACGAGACCGGCCGCATGAACCACGCCATGGATCTGTCCGGCCTGCGAGAGGATCTCTCGGACCCGAGCCTCGTCGGCAATGTCGCCCGCGACGCAGCATCGATCGCCCGCGGAATCGGGGCGAGCCGAACGGCCTACCAGAATCAGGCGTCCGGCCCCTCGGGAGGAGAGAAAGTCTGCGATCCAACCGCCGATCCTGCCCGTTCCTCCGAAGAGCACGTAGGTGCCGCCCTGCCGGACGGGAATGGAGCGAGCGGCGCTCGCGGGTACGGGCTCGTACGTGGGTTCCCATCGGTGCCTCCCTCGAAGTGCGGCGATGTTTCCCGCAGAGGGCGCATGAATCTCGTTCCAGAGGGCCTCCTCGCTGGAGTCTTGCTCGAGGCGGACGTCCAAGAATCGCACAGCGAGATTGGGATACTCCTGCGAGAGACTGAGTCCGGGGCCATAGATCGTCGTTCGCTCCGGGAGGAGGACGTCGTGACTCTCGACCGCTTGGGTCTGGGACGTTACCACCGTGATGCGTACCGGCTCGGAGATCACCGCGCGGGCGAGGGCGCGGCCCAAGTTCACGACACCATCGAATCCGAGCCGCTGGGCTTCTTCCAGCGAATGCGAGGGAGCCAGACTCCGCAGGTCGAGGATCTCGAGTCGAGAGGCGTCGACTTCGGCGAGCTGCGCGTCGAGATTCTCCGATTTCGTCAGGACGACCTCGGCCCCTTCGCTGCGCAATCGTTCCGCAAGACGGCGTCCGAGGCCGTCTTGATCTTCGAGGATCAGCCAAGACTTGCGACTCGCGGGAGTCGGAGGCGATAGGGGGTGGCGTTTCCAGGAGGGGAGATAGAGCCGGACAACTCGGTTCGCCGGTGCGTCGATCCAGAATCGCCGGCGGTCGAAGGGGCGTGCGGGCAGGGAGATTCGGAGGCCCTTCGTCCCTCCCTGAAAGGCTTCCCAATTCACGGTACAACCGCTCGTCCAAAGTCTGCCGAGCGTATGGAGCACGCATTCGATCTCGGATCGAGACTCGGTGCGATGGGGCAGGGAGGGGAGCGCTGTGCGGCGCGGGTCCTGCAGGAGGAGAAAACTCGAGAGACTGCGACCGGGCCCTACTTCCAAGAAAATCGAATGGGAATCCCGGAGGAGATGTTCCACTCCCTCGGAAAACCGGACCGGGAGTCGGAGTTGGGAAGCCCAGTACCCCGGGTCCTTGGCTTGCTCGGGAGTCAAGGGACGGCCGGTCACCGTGGAGATCATCGGGATCGACGGAGCGTGAAGCGCGACTGCCTCGAGGGCGCCCCTGAACTCGGTTTCGATGGGCTCCATCATGGGAGAGTGAAAAGCCCGCGGGGTGTTCAGTCGTTGAGAAACGACGCCCGCTTCTTCGAGTCGTCCTTGCAAGATCCGGATGGCCTCGAATTCGCCTGAGGCGACACACAGGCTCGGCGCATTGATCGCAGCGAGGCAGACTCCAGAACCGAGATAGGGTCGAAGCTCTTCCACGGAGTGAGGAACGGCGAGCATCGCTCCGCCGGGGAGGCGTTCCATCAATCGGGCTCGAAGGGCGACCAATCGAAGTGCGTCCTCGGTGTCCAAAACCCCCGCGACACTTGCGGCCGCGAACTCGCCGAGACTGTGGCCGATCACCGCCGTCGGTCGAATTCCCCACACTTGCCAGAGATGGGCGAGGGCGAGCTCGACGACGAGAAGCGACGTTTGGGCCTCCGTGGGGGGAAGACCCTCCTCGGTCCGCTGTTCGAGAAGGACCGACCTCGGGTCGAGGGGAAGAATTCCTCGGACGATCTCGGAGAATCGATCCACGTGCTCTCGAAACACGGGTTCGGACTCATAGAGGTCCCGAGTCATTCCGGGAACGTGATCGCCCAAGCCGGGGAAGAGGAAGACCACGGGGCGCGCGGTGCGGTCTACCCGGGCGCAATGCGGATCGCGGAGTCGAAGCTTGGCCATGGCTTCCGCGGAATCGTGCGCGACGACGAACCTCCGGAACTCGAACGGGGCGCGGCCGGTTTGCAAAGTTCGGGACACCTCCGCCAGCGAATGGTGGGAAAGGCTTCGCAAGATTTCGTCCCGGACGGCTTCGAGCGCCGACTCGGATTTCGCGGAAATGGGAAGAAGGTGGTGGGATCTCGAATCGAGACTCGCCTCTCGTGGAGGGGCTTCCTCCAGGACGGCATGGCAGCTCGTGCCACCGAACCCGAACGAGCTCACGCCGGCCAGCGCGGGGTGGGTCGGCCACGGCTCCGGGGATTGGACAATCCGGATGGAGTGTCGAAGATGACGATTCTGCCGTTCGAAGTGGAGGCTGGGCGGAATGGAACCGTGTCGGAGCGCGAGGGATACCTTGATCAAACCTGCGATGCCGGAGGCGGCCTCCATGTGACCCAAGTTGGTCTTGACGGATCCCAGGAGGCACGGCCGTCCTTCGAGCGCCTCGGCCAACGATCGCGCCTCGATCGCGTCCCCGATGAGCGTTCCGGCTCCGTGGGTCTCGACGTACTGGATCCGACTCGGCTCGACTCCGGCCTTCGCCCATGCCGTGCGCAGGACCGAGACCTGGGCCTCTCCGTTCGGGGCGACCAAGCCGTTGGTGCGTCCGTCCTGCACGACGGCCGAACCTCGGAGGATCGCGTAGATCGGATCGCCGTCCTTGAGCGCCTGCGAGAGCGGTTTCAAAAGGACGAGGCCGACGCCTTCGCTTCGGACATATCCATCCGCCCGATCGTCGAAGCTCTTGCAGCGGCCGTCTGCCGCGGTAAGTCCCGCCTGCGAAAAAGCGATCCCGATTTCGGGAAGGAGGATGACGTTGACTCCTCCCGCGAGGGCGAGCCGCGACTCTCCCTTGCGGAGGCTGTCGGAGGCGAGATGAACCGCGACGAGCGAGGAAGAGCAGGCGGTGTCGATCGCGAGGCTCGGACCGCGGAAGTCGTAGAAATAGGAAATCCGATTGGCCGCGATGCTCAAGGCGTTTCCCGTTCCGTCGTGGACATCGATGTCGGCGGGATGCGCGGTCCGGCGGCGGCCATAATCGTTGGTGGAGATCCCCACGAATACTCCGATCGGGCTCCCGGCCAGACGGGTGGGATCGATCCCGGCATCCTCGAAGGTCTCCCAACTCGTTTCCAAGAGGAGCCTCTGTTGCGGGTCCATTCGCTCGGCCTCTCGCGGAGAGATGCCGAAGAACTCCGCATCGAACTCGTCGATTCCCTCGAGGAACCCGCCCCAGCGGGAGTTCATCTTCCCCGGGCCGGTCTTTGCGTCGTAATAGGCCTCGGCTTGCCATCGGTCGGGCGGAACTTCCCGAATGCAGTCGAGTCCCTCATGGAGGACATTCCAGAACGCTCTCGGACCGTGGGCTCCGGGAAAGCGGCACCCGATTCCTACGATCGCGATGGGCTCCGGCTCTGGGGAGGACGGGCCGGCCATCGATGCCGGCGCCGTCGGCTGAGACAGGTGGCGAGCCAGCTTCTCGATCGTGGGGAATTCCCAGAGGACCGTCGGCGAGAGCGAGCAGGAGAAGCGATCCTGAAGCTCCCCCGAGAGGACCACCAGCTCTCTCGAGGAAAGTCCGAAATCGTCCAGAGGGAGACGCGGATCGATTTCCGAAACCGGAACCCCGAGGCGATCCGCGATGCGGCCGACGAGCCACGCCCGAATCTCCTCAAACACGGACGCCTCCTTGGAGCGCGAGGAACTCCTCTCGACAAAGGCCCCGTTGGACTTTTCCGCTCGAGGTCTTGGGGAGACGTCCCGGGGGGAGGATGAGAACTTCCTGGACTCTCAGATCGTGTTCGCGTGCGACGCTTTTTCGAATCGCCCCGGCGATCTCCTCGGGGTCGGCGCGCAACTCGGCCTCCGCAAGGATCCCCACTCGCTCTTCGCCGTCGAAATCGAAGGAGAAGGCCGCGCAACCGGCGGATCGAAGGGAGGCGTGGCTGGATTCGGCGGTCGCTTCGATGTCTCCAGGATGGTGGTTGCGACCATCCACGATGATGAGATCCTTGAGACGGCCGGTGACCGTGAGCTCGCCGTTTCGGAGGAATCCTAGGTCGCCCGTTCGGAGGAAGGGAGTGCCGCCGAGGGGTGCTCGGAATACTCTGTCGGACTCCGCCGACTTTCCCCAGTAGCCGCACGCGACGTTGGGTCCCGAAACTCGAATCTCTCCCTCGACTCCGTTCGGGTGGAGTTCCCCGGTGTCCGGATCGACGATGGCGAGTCGGACGCCTGAGGCCGGAGCGCCGCAGCCCACTCGATCCGTCGAGTCCACGAGATCCGGTCCGATCCCGGAGGCGACAAGGAGGGTAGCTTCTGCGAGCCCGTACGAAGGGCGGAAAGCCTCCGGCCTGAATCCGGAGGGTCCAAACGCTTGCTCGAATCGCCGGAGTGTTGCGGCTCGGACCGGTTCTGCCCCGTTGATGGCCACCTTCCAGTGGCTCAAGTCCAACGACGATCGCTGGTCGGGGGGGATCCGTCGCACGCACAAGTCGTAGGCGAAATTCGGGGCGGCGCTCATCACGCCGTGGTACCGCGAGAGCGCTTCGAGCCACCGGAGGGGGCGCTGCAGGAAGGAGAAGGGAGAAAGGAGGATGTTCTCCCAGCCTCCATAGATTGGGAGCAGAATCGACCCGATGAGTCCCATGTCGTGGTACGGCGGGAGCCACGAAACCGAGCGGGCCAGGTTCGGGTTTGGGAAGCGATCCTCAAGCTGCTCCAGGTTGGAGAGAATGTTTCCATGGGAAAGCATCACCCCCTTGGGATCGCCGGTCGATCCCGAGGTGTATTGGAGCATCGCCAATGTCGAACGCCCGATGGCCGGCTCCCTCCACGGGACGGCCTCGATGGTATCGGTGGCGATCCATGGGCATTCGGACATCCAAGAGGATCGGACCGCCCATTCATGGGTGGTGAGGATCAGGCTGGGATTAGAGTCCAAGGCGATCGACAGTGGGCGATTTCGGGAGCGGTTGAGTCGGGGGGGATATACGGGTACAGCCACCATGCCGGCGTACAGACATCCGAAGAAGGCGGCCACGTACTCGAGACCCGGGGGATAGAGGAGCATGAGTCGTGCACCCGGTTCCGCCCGCTCCTGAAGACTCCCTGCGATAGTTCGTGCGCGTCGATCCAACTCGCTGAAGCTCAGGTGGACGGCGGTGTAGTCGTCCGGTAGGAACGTTACGGCTCGATCCCGGGGATGCGTGCGAGCACGGGTGCGGAGCATCTCGACCGCGGTTTCCCAGTTTCTCATCGGACGAATTCTCTTTATGGCCTGCGGCCAAGACTGCACATCAATTCCGCAGGAAGCTGTGGAAGTTCCGTGATTTCGACCGAGGGGGGTTACACATTCCGGGCCACACCGTGATCATTGGTAATGCGGGATATTCCTGCGGGTTTCACAGGAATCGTAGAAAGAAAGCGACGAGACCGATGATGAACAGGATAAGGCCCTCTCCGCCACCGATATCGCCTCGCGTGAGCTCTGCTTTCATGCCCGTCCTCCTTCCCTCAGAGTGCCCCGGCTGTCACGAATCGGTTAGCCGTTCCTGAGGGCAGTACGCATGAAATGCAGGCTGATTATCCCACCTGAGCGAATTCGGGAGCGGCGTCATCCGTGGGAGGATTGAGGAGACGCTCCAGTTCGCGCAGGGCGCGGCCCCGCTCCAATTCGATGATCCGTTCGCCGATGGGAGTGGGGATCTCGCCGTCGTCCTGGACGGCGGGGTGTCCAAGGCGAAGCAAGGTGACGCGGAGCGCTCGTGGCGACATAGGGACGCTCTCCCCGTTGACGACGAGGGTTCCGTTCACGATTCTATATTCTCTCATGACTTTTCCTTTCCTGATACCATAGGAAAAACCGAATCTGGGAGGGCGTTTAGTAGCAAAACGCTTTCTTGCGGCGGTTCGGGGGAGGGCCAACGAAGAGAACCACGGAGGACGCCGATCTGTATCGACATGGCAACCGGGGGAAGGGACTCGTGCGGACCAATCGGCCCGGATCTCCATCGGTGGAATCCGCGGTTTTCGCGTGTCCATTCAATTGCAAGAGTTGGTTAGGGAGGGTTCCATGATCGCCTTGACGATTGCGCTGGGGATTCTGCAGCCATCCGATCCCCCAGCCTTCGAGAACGAGGAACTTGGGATCGTTCTCCGACGGCTACCCGCCGGGATCAAGCTGCCGCCGCCGGGGGAAGGCTCCAAGGCACTCTTCGATATCGTCGGCGAAGAGAAGAAGATCCAAGGGGTGGCCCACCATATCGCCGGATGGCCGCGAGGTCGGGGGCGGGCCGACTCATGGGAGGCGCTCGTGAAGAAGGACGCGAATACGAAATCACTCCTGCGCACGCGCGAGGAGGTGCTGACTCCCCCGCTGGGAGAGGCGGTCCGGAGGGAGTGGGTCTGGGAGAAAAAGGACGGTCGAGCGGGAATGCTGGGATTGTTCTTCAGCCGGGGGGATCGCACTCTGATTCTCATTGCCTTTGCGCCGGAGGAGTCCTGGGAGCAGGCGCGCGCCACGCTCATCGAATTGACGGAGCAGGTCGAGATGCACCACGTGTGGATGTGCCAGGCCTGCGGGGGGAAAGCGATGGGAGGAACGGCGACGTGTCGCGCCTGCAAGAGATCGTTCTTCCCGAGGGACGATCGCATCCGGGAATTCAGCCGGAAATTCGAGATTCAGATCGTTCTCGATCCGAGTCGCTTCATGCCCGTGGGAGACGTTGCGGGGGACGAACCCGCTCGCCGAGACGCCGAGGCCTTCTGTCCCATGCTGGCGCGAGAAGTGAAGAAGTATCCCGACGAGTTTTTCCGGAGGACCGACTTCGGACGGATCATCCTGTGTCAGAACATTAGGTTCGGGAGACCGATGGCCGGGAAGGTCCTGGCCTTCGCGATGTATCACCCCGAGTTCGTGATGGTGATCGACGTGACGGAGAAACAGAAATTCGCCACCATCCATCATGAGTTCTTCCACTTCGTCGATTTCCTGCCGGATTACGAGACGAAGGACGCCCAGTGGACTGCCCTGAACGCGAAGGGGTTTCGATACGATCCCGCCCTGTGGGCCGAGGCGCTGCTCGATTCGAAGGTGAAGGGGTTCATCAGCGAGTATTCCCGGGCCAGCGAGGCGGAGGACAAGGCCGAGCTCTTCGCGTGTCTGATGATGGATCAGAAGCGGGCCCGCGTGCGCTCGCGGGACGACGAAATCCTGGCCCGAAAGCTGGCGCGTCTGAAGGAGATCGTTCGGGACTTCTGTCCGAAGATGGACGGAGAGCACTGGAAATCGATCGATCGGTAGGCGGGGCGCTCAGGGCGCCCCGCCCGCGGTACGAATCTATGGCGTCGTGTTGGTGAATTGTCCTCCCACGAACGGATCGCCCCCGCAGCCGGAGAAGGCGACGGCTCCCAAGGCCAGGCAGGCGATAGCGAAGGCAAGCGACAAAACCCTTTTCCAGAAGAAGTTGCCTTTGCGTACGATGTTCTCCATGGTTCCTCCATCCTTGTTTGTTCTCAGGGGCACCGAAACTGGCGTCCGCTTATGGCTCGGCATTCGTCAGGCGTCCTCCGACTCCTCCTCCGATGAAGGGATCGCGCCCGCAGCTCGAGAGCGCCGCGCCTCCCAGGGCAAGCCCGATGACGATGGCCGCGAGCGATAACATCCTTTTCCAGAAAGGGTTAGAGACGATCCCCTTTTTCATATCCATTCCTCCTATTCTCGATGCCAGGAATGCGTACGGGAATGCTCCCTGTTTATCCGCTGATGCATTTTTTCTGCAGAAACTTTGAAGGAAAACGCGCTATTAGAGGACGCGGGTTGCTCTCTGAACGGCCCTCGGCACTAGGGGAGGTGGCTATGGAGTCCTCGACCGGCACCGAGACCGGCAAGCCCGATGCCTCGGTTCTCCCGGTATTCGCTCGTATCGCGGACTTAAGGGGACGTGCGAAAGAGCTCGAGCGGATGGGGTGCCATGCGCTGGCCGACCTGGCGCGAGAAAAAGCGCTCCACCTGGAGGTCTCGATCCTCTCGAAGTCCTGGAGTAAGGCGTCCGCGGCCCCTTGAAACGAACAGGTGCGGGCGGCGTAGATCCGGCATGACCGTGGGGAGCTGGTCCCATCCCTTCCGCCGCCGAAGGCTCGGTCAGCCGCTCTTGACTGGAGGATCATCCTGGCTCTTGGGAGCACGATGGTGCTGATCCAATCGATGAGCTGGATGGGTGGAATCGGAGAAGCGACACGGGGATCGGTCACGGCAATCGATGGCGTCGTGGCTCTCCTCTGTCTCCTTGGTCAAGCGTTGTGGATCACGGCCGACCTGTGGCGGCGTCGAAGATCGGTCGCATGGTGGCGTTTCGGAGTCATTTTCCTGGGCCCGATCGTCCTCTGGCTATGGCCTATCGGTGGAGGGCGCTCTACTGGGGAGGAGTGGTGACTCCAGCGATCGGAGCATGGCTCTTGACCGGCGTCCGCACTTGATCGCCCCTACATGCGATTGGACCCTGTCCCGAACACCGCATCCCAGATCGGAGACGTCACCCCGAAGAACCGATCGGAATCCTTGAAGTGATGGATCATGTGGTAGCGGCGCCAATATCTCCCGATGGCCGTTCGCGGGATCCCATGGTGGGAGAGATAGTGGACCTGCTCGTACGCCAAGTAGCCGAGGGCCAGTCCCGAGGCCAGGAGGGAGGCGTCGGAAAGCCGGCGGGTCAGGGCCCAGAGAACCAGGAAGATCCCCGCGAAAATCGGAAGTCCCAGGAGGGCCGGCGCGGCAACGTAGTGGGGATTCCTCGGCTCGGCGTGGTGGCGGCGGTGCTCCTCGCCGGTGATCCCTCTCGCGTGGAAGGCGAACCGGTGAAGGAAATACTCGACCACGGTCCACAGACCCAGACCGGCGGCGAGGAGAAGCGCAACGCGCGCGGGCGATGCCCCGCCCCAGACGACCGCCCCCACCCCGAGAGCGACGGCGGGAGGACCGAAGATCGCCGGGGGCCACCAACGGCTCGTGGTGCCGAAGGCCATCCAGGCGGGACGCGGTCCGAGGGGTTGACCCATCTCCATGCGATCACTATCCTATCCTCGGTCTGGTGGACGTCAAGAAATAATGCACCGAACGGTTACTTATAGGCGGACTCGCAACGCCGCCCGGACCCGGGCCCGAATCCTCGAGGAGGCGACCGACCTTTTCGCGAAGACCGGCTTCGACGGGACCTCCGTCGACGTCATCGTCCGCGCCACCGGCGTGAACAAGCGGATGCTCTACCACTACTTCGGCGACAAGCGGGGGCTCTACCTCGAGGTCTTTCGGAGCGAGTGGGAAGGACTCCGCGCGTGGCTGGAACTTGCGGCTGCGCCGGATGCGGGCGGGGCGCGAGAGGGACTCTCCGCGTTCGTCGGAGCCGTGTTCGACTACTTCGCCTCCCACCAGCGGTTCGTCCGACTCCTCCTTTGGGAGGGGCTCGAGGGGGGGGAGATCTCGCGTCGACTTTGGGGGGACGTCCGGGGGCCTCTCTATTCCCGCGCGAAGGGCCTCGTGGATCGTGTCCGACGGGAGGGAGGACTCGATCGAAGCATCGACTCCGCGCACCTCATCGTGAGCTTTCTCGGCATTCTCATCTACTACTTCGCGTATGCGCCCAGCATCGAAGACATGCTCGGACGTCCCGCGCTGGCGCCGGCAACCCTTGCGGCGCGACGCGGGCATGTCCTGCGTCTCCTGGAGCGCATCGTTTCGGTACGAAAACCTGGGCGGAAGCGTTGAGTGAATCATGGCGGTAGTTCTGGTCCTCTGGATCCTCCCGCAGGACGGCAAGCCCTTCAACGACACCGTCCTGGAAATCCTGAAGAGGTATCCGACCGACGGTTCCTACGGGTATTGGTGGCCGCGGGGAAGCGATTGGGAGGGAACGACCCAAGACCTCGTCTACGAGGGGAAGAAGATCGCCACCGGGGATCCGAAGAAACGTTCCTACTGCTGCGGCCTCACCTTCGAGGTGTTCTTCCGCGCCTATGAGAAGCGCTGCGCCGATCGAGGGCGGCCGTTCAAGATCGGCGAGCTCGGCGCGTCCGAGCTCCACGAGATGCGTCTCCGATGGTATGGCGCCTCCTCGAACGGCGATCGCAAGAAGCTCTGCTTGGAGGCCCTGACATCCTACGGCTTGGGAAAGGCGATTTCCCGCCTCGAGGACGCACGGGCGGGGGACTTTGTCCAGCTCTGGCGGAAAGACGGCTCGGGTCACTCGGTGATCTTCCTCGCGTGGGAGACCCGAGGAGGCACCATCACGGGGATCACCTACTGGTCCACGCAGAACTCCACGAAGGGGATCGGCCGGAACACCGAGAAGTTCGGCGATAAGAAGGGCGTCGACCGCGATCACCTCTACGTCGTCCGGGTCGAGCCTTAGCGAAACAGCGCCTCGATCTTCTCGTCCGCCATCGACTCCGTGCCCGTCGCCGCGATCACGAGCGCCTGCCGCTTGGAGGTCGCGATCGCCACGGCGTCGCCGAGTTTCAAGGCCGGGAGCAGTCCTGGCCGCTTCTCGAGGATGCGGAAGTAGGCTTCGCTCCCGAACTTCACGACGGTGACCGTCGCGTCGGCCTCGAACCGCTCGTCCACCCACATCCCGCGATAGAGGAAGAACCGGACGCCGAGCGCTCGTTGGAACGGCACGGTCCGGCTTCCATCGGCGCGCTCCGACTCTTTCAGTTTCCGGAGATAGCCGGAGGTGTCGACCGCGGATTTCCCTTCCTTCTTGCCGAATCCGTCGGCGAAATTCTTCGACTCCTCGTTGTGATCGCGCCGGGCCTTCTCGTCCCCTCCGCCGCTTCCCCCGTGCCGGCCGAGCTTCTCCTCGAGCTTCTTGGGTTCCCAGCGACCTCGATCCTCGGTTCGCGAAGTGGGAACGGCGGTCCCGTCTTCCAGGATGAGCCAGCTCGTGTAGGGAGTTTGAATGCCGTACTTTTTCGAAAGGGCGACGACCTCGTCGACCAGCTCCTTCGATTCTCCGTGGAGCCGGATCGAATCGAGGAGGTATCCGATCCTCCGGCGGGCCCACAACGTTTCGACGAAGCCGTGCTTCGGTTCCGTCGCGGGAAAGACGGTCTCGTACTCGAACGTCTCGGTACGGCCGTTCACGTTTCCCGTCAGCCGGAGCTTCGCCTTCCCAGGCTCCTCGTAGCGGCCGATGAGCACGACTTGCCCGCCGGCGTGGAGGTCGGGAATGGGCGAGGGCTGAATCTGTCGCAACCGCGGTCCGTCGACAACCTCGATCTTGAGGTCCGAGAGAACCGGTTTCGACGCCTTCCCCCAGAACGAGGATACCTTGGCCGCGATATCCTCTTCGGGACGAACGTACTCGCTGACGCCGCGCGAGGTCTCGGCGATTCCATCGAGGAGCTGGGTATCGACGTCGTACCCGACTCCCCACGTGAAAATTCGGACGCCGTCGGTCCTGGCCTTGGAGAGCCGCGAGAGGATTTCGCGAGAGTCCGTCGTCTCGCCGAGGGTCGGCTTCCCGTCGGTCATGAAGACGACCACGAACGGGCGGGCCGGATCCCTGGGGTACCGAAGTGCCTCTCGGAGCGCACCCATGATGTCCGTGCTCCCGGCGGCTTGGAAGCGGTCGATCCAGGCCTTCGCCGCCTCGCGCATCTCCTTCGCCGGCACGAGCGCGTCCTTCCAGGGGTACACGTCCGACGAGAATCGTACGATGTTGAAACGGTCGCCCTCGTTCAGGTTCGTCACGCAATGCTTGAGGGCGTTTCGAGCCTGTTCGATCTTCTCCCCCGCCATGCTCCCGGACGTGTCGACGACGAAGACGATGTCGCGTTCGACGATGTCTTGGTTTGTCAGCCGCGGGCGGGGAGAGAGAAGGAGCATAAAGTAGCCGGGGTCCGTGGGGTCGGGGCGGCACGCCACGAGATTGAGCCCGACGTTCTGCTCGCCGTATCCGTAGTAGAGCTGGAAGTCCCGGGTCCATGTGACGTTCTTCTGGGACCAGCTCACCCGCGCTTCCCGTTCGTCCTTGCGTTCCACGGTGACGGGATGGCTGGGACTGTAGATGTTCTGGATCGGGAAGGCGCTGCGGAGGAGGATCTCG
>Ga0114945_10002012_pt1 | contig 12196 bp, 6 predicted proteins | sample OV2TP3_FD_87194 | JGI IMG/M metagenome (GOLD analysis project Ga0114945, IMG submission 87194) | Hot spring microbial communities from Beatty, Nevada to study Microbial Dark Matter (Phase II) - OV2 TP3 | ecosystem: Environmental > Aquatic > Thermal springs > Hot (42-90C) | place: USA: Beatty... | reverse complement strand
TCCCAGTCTCCGCCGAGCAGCCCCTCCCCTTGATTGACATACATCCGCTGGCTGCTTGAGCCGAACCGTATCCCTTGCACGGTCGAGGTGTCTCCCACAGGCACGGGGATCCAGCTTCCCTTCTTTTGCAAGTCTTGTCGTGTGTCATGCTCGATGGCCAGTTGACCCGGCATATTGACGCTGACTCGTTGCGCCGGGTTATACGCGACACCGGAGAGCTGCAACTCCCCTGTTTTCTCATCCCGGCCCAATCCGCCCAACAGACCCAGCTCACCACCAAGCACTCGGCCATACCGCCACCCGCCGCCTAACTCCGCATCCGCGCCGTGCCGGATATCGAGTGGTTTCAACTCTTGATCCGCGACCAGCGTGCCGCCCGACGCCCCGCCACCACCTACGGGCACCAAGTTGACGGTCGCCCATTTCGTATCCGAAAGCGCAACTTTTAACTCCAACCCTTTGTCAGTATATTTAAAGGCTCCAGGGGTAACACGGCCCGTTTCCTCTCGCTCGGTCGGATCGCGCCGGGCCGTCACGCCAAGACCACCCGGATCATTCAGCTCGTGGACTTTGGGCTGAATCAGGCTGAACCCGCCCTTTTCCAGCTCAAACCCCAACATTTGAAAGTTTTCGCTGTTTCGCGCATTGACGAAGGCGCTTTTCGTCATCTTTCCGATGGTGCGCCCCATCGTCCCCGCATCGACCCTAAGGGCTGAAGCTGGATCGTTAGTAATCGGCTCCTCGTGACCTGGCTTAAACAACGCCCGATCAGCAAGCAAGCTATCTTCCGTCGCCCAGATGTTGGTGTCCAACTCCCCTCGCTTGCCTAAGCTGCTGCGGAACACAAACTCTCCCTCGCCACCGGACAGCTGCTCGCCGAGCGTCAGCCAACCCTTCCGCACCCTCCAACTCGCATCGAAGGCTTTCGCCATCGATTGGGCGATCGGCCGGGCCTGCGGGATGCCGTGCTCGTCGACCAATCCTATGCCCCAGAAGATTTGGCCGGTGCCTCCCTTGCCATCGAAGTTAAGCTGCGTCACCGGATGCGGCGTTTTAAGGATTTGCCTCTGCAGCGGCGAGGCTGGGGTAGTTTTGCCGTCGCCCGCTTGACCGGCCCCTTTGAGCGCAGCGGAATCGGTCTGAAGATTGCCCCATTGCGCGGACTTGTCGGTTCCTGCAAACGACACATTATTTAGAATCGACACATCAGCAATGGGATTCCTCGAGCCACCAAAGCCGGTCCACCCTTGCAACTTGATATTGTTCCACTGAATGTTGCCGCCGGCACCGACCGATCGCCCACGCAACACGACGTCAGCCAGCTCCAGACTTTCGCGCTGCGGGGCCTCGTGCAGCTCGCGATAGAACCAGCCGCCGGCGGGATCGAACCAATCGGCGCGGTACGACACGCCGGGCACCCCGCGCCAGCCCTCATCCGTCAGCACCGCGCGGCCTTGCCCCGCCGAGAAGATATGCAGGCCCTGTGCCGCCATGCTGTAACCTTTGCCGCGGTCGCTGACATCGACTCGCTGCATCGAGATCGGCAGCTCGCCTGGAATCGCATCGATGCGTTCGCCGCGATCGATGGCGCCGCGATCAACCTTCAAAATGTCCGCGAGGCGGTTGACGATCGCCCCGCGGTTGGGCACATCCAATCCGACGCGGAATCCTTCAGGCAGCGATGGCGCCGCTTCAAACCGCCACGGCAGATTGGTCAGCTCGCCGGGCCGCGGGATGCGCGCCTCGAATTCGCCGGTGGCATCCAACGCGAAATCCACCACCGGCGACTCCGCGATCCCCTCTCTGCGATACAACCCTTGACCGCCCTCGATGATCACGCCGGGCTTCACCACCGTAAACGTCGGCGATTCGACGCCCTTCGGCAACCCTCCGAAGACGATCTTGGACTCCGCTTCCTGCGGCTTCAGCGGCTGGTCATAGCGGAAATTCTTCTCGGTGATGCGCTGGCCCCCCGGCAGCACCCCAGGGAAATACGTCTCGATGGAGGTGACCTTCCCATCGCGCAACTGCGCGTGGCTTTCCACGTTGACGCCTTCAAAATGTCGCTCAACGTCTTTCAAGACGGACATGACCTGACTCTTCGCTAGGTCGATCTTGCCCTCGCCCTTCCATGTTTTGGTCTCCACGGCATTGGCCAGCTTTGTCGGCGTCCAACCCGACTGGCTGACCGCCTCGAGCATCTCCCCATTCCATGAGAGCGGCTGAGCTTCCGTGGCGACGAAGCTTAATGTGTTCTTGAGCTTGCCCACGTCAAGCCGCGCGCCGTCTTTCATGGTGACCATCTCCACCGGCGACTCGGGACTGGCGTACCGCATGCGCGTCGGCCGCGCAGCACTACCCGGAATCCAGGCGAGGTATCGCTCCGGATGACCCTCAGCATCCACCCGACCAAGCGACAGCGTATTCCAAAACCGGTCTCGCGGCGTATAGACTGAAGCGCCGCCGCGCACTTCGAGCCGATGCTGATCCAGATACGTCGTCATCCCCGCGCCGATATCGAAGAAGGTCGCGCGGCCGGAGATCCGGTTCAGGCCAAGGTCGAACAGCCCATCCCCGTTGAGATCAAGATGCCGAAGATCCTCTAGCGTGCCCTTCGTGGCTTCTTTGCCGAATTTCTCCGTCAGCCGGGCCTTCTGCTCATTCGATAGATTCAGGTGCGCGTGGGCTTGCAAGATCGCGTCAAGCTGGCTCTGCGCCTTTGACTCACCTCGCTCTCCCGGCAACGTCACATGCCCCCACTGGCCGCTCTCAACCCGGCCCCATGACAACAGCGGCAAGAACCCCTCTTTCGGAAGCGCCAACGTCCCGAAGGCTTGCTGGCCCGCCGCACTGAGCGACGAGTCAATAGGATTGTAGAAATCGGCCGTGCCCTCCACATCCACCATCGGATTGGTGCGGCTGAGCTCAATGCCGCCAGGCGGAGCAAAAGCGGCTCCTTGGAAATTATCTCGGAACACGGCCACATCAAGCCCGAGTTTGGTGAGCCGCTCATCCGTCCCTGAGGCCGTCACAATCTGATTGTTTTTCGCGGCAAACCTGCCGGCATAGAGGTTCGTGTCACCCAGCTTGTGCTCCTCGCCGAACAAATACGGGTTGGTGAAATAGTTCCCTTGCTGATCCCGCCCGTAGAAAGCGATCGTATTTCCATCCGATCCGATCGTCTGCGTCCGCTGGACCACATCCCACGTCGGCCCGTTCTGCTGCGAGACCATGCGGATTTCTTGGCCCCTGACGTCAGGGGTTAGCGTGGTCGTATTCAGCGGATCGGTCTTCAGCTCGATGAAACCCGTCACGGACGGTGCCAAGCCGGACATACGCGCAAGCTCTGCCGACGAGAGCCTCCGATGAATCAAAGTTTCGACCACGCCAGGGCTCGCGTTCGGTCCCCAGAACTCCAATTTTTGCGCGCGGGGGGCGTTCAACAGCGGTTGAGGAAGAGAAGGAGTAGAGGGGGTCCAATGGATTCTGGTGTCGCGAATTGCTTGGTTTGGCCCACCGCCGTTGGGATTTTGCGGCAGCGTGGCGCCGTGAAAGAAGACCTTTTCCATTCCCTCAAGTTGGGAGAGCGTTACGAGGTTTTTATCGATGGCGAGCACGCCGGTGCGGTCATAGATGTTGATCGGCACGATAGATCCTTCGCGGATGGCATACGTCTCGGGGCCGGTTTTGAAGATTTCTCCGGCAAGGATGTCCGGTTGGATTGGCGGGCGATTGATGCTCTCTCCTCCGCTCTGTCCAACGACTCCTAAATGAATCTTCTTCAGGTAAGCAGCCCCAAGCTGCGGCGCGCCCTTGTCAGTGCTGAGCCATAAGAACTTGCCAACAAGCTCCTGGTTGCCCTTGCCGTCGTTCGCAAACACCCCGGCCCGCGCCAAATCGCCCGCGTTACCGCCGAAGGCCGCCCATTGGATTTGTTTCAGCATCTCACCAGGGCCGACTTCGCCGCCCACCCATACCTTCCCTGCCAGGTGAAGCCCGCGCGCCGAGCGGCCCGTCGTGTCTCCGATCGAATCGACGCCAAGCCCTCGCAGCTCCGACAAAAATCTGCGTCCGCCGACCAGCGCCTCTTGAGCGAAGGGCTGGAACAGCGGCTGCCCCCCTCGCTCAGCGCTTCCGAGCCCAAGCAACGCAAACGGAAGGCCAATCAACCCAGCGGTGAAAAACGGCTCGCGCAGCTTGCCTGGGCCTGCTCCTTCCACTAACGGAAGCTTGTCGGCTCCCAGCGAGGTAAACGCGTCATAGAGCCGCTTCGTTGGCGTCAGATAGCTGGTCTCCTGCGCTCCCTCCGTGTTCCAAATGATCGGTTGACGCCCATGTTCGATAGGGGCGACGGTCGCCGAGAAGAGCGGCTGCGCTTGCGCGTCAAGATTCGGATCTTGACCATAGAACGCGAAGGTATCGCCTTCGCGCTTGGGAAACAGCGTGCCTGGCTGCCCGTGCAAGTAGGCCTTGACGCTCGCCGGCGCTCCATCGACCAGTTCTTTGGAAATTCCTAACAGCCCACGGCGCGTAGCCGTGACCGGATCGGCCATCGTCGTCAATTGATGAATCGCCGCGTCATGGAGGATCGAGGCGCCGTAGTTGGCCAATATGGCTCCCATCGAGGGAAACAGCGGTCCGGTTCCGCCGCTCTTGACCAGCTCTCTCCAGGATTGCCCGGTCCGCCGCATGAGCTCATCCGCCGTGGCGGTGAACGTGGAGAGCCCGCTGAACTCGGCTAATTTCATGAGGTACTGCGTCTGCAGGTAGCCGCGGTCGCCGTAGCTGAAGAAGGGCGAGGTGCCGCCAAAGCTCGTGTAGTTGGCGCTCATGCGACTGAGATCTCGGAGCAAGCTCTCGCCCGCGGCTGTCACGAAGCCGCCGCCCCAGTCGGCCGATTCTCCCCTCAAGGCGCTCACATAGCCAATACCGCTGATGGCGGCCTTGATGGCGGAGCTCCCCAGAGCGTTCACCCCGGCCATCTGAAACCGGGTCAAGCCCCAGCGGTTCAGGCCGGTGTCTTTATTGAACCCCCCGCCGAGCTGCTCCAGCCCATAGGAGGTCAGCCCTTCCAGCGCGCCATCGACCGCGGTTTTGCCCAGCCCGCTCCACAGGCTGTGCGAGCTGGAGACCAGCGCGTTGCTCCCCAGGGTGCCCGCGGCCTTGCCCAGCAACGTGGAGTAGCGCGAGTCCTTGCCCATCAGGGCCTGGACGCCGAGGCTCAGGCCGCTGGAGATGACGTCCTTCTGAAACGCCGGGTCCCAGAACGCCATGCGCAGGGTCGGCAGACTGCCGGGGTAGACCGTGGCGTAGCCCGCCGCATCCATGCGCCAATCCCCGTTGGGCAGCCGGACGGGGTTGAACTCATGGAGATCATGGCCCCAGAGCCGGAGCTCTTGGCTGAGACTCCCGCCGGTCTGTTGGACCTGGGCCAGCAGCGCGGGAGACGCCGTCTCGCCGGCCGGCAGGGTGAGCTGGACGTCGATGAGCTCCGGCGCCTCCCAGGCGGTCTGGGGAATCCGCACGTGCGTCTCCCCGGGCGCGAGCTGGCGCTCCGGAATGGTCATCGTCATGCGGTTGTCCACGAGATCGCTCAGGGCCGCGAAGCCAAGGTGCCCCACCGTGCTGCCCGCGAGGCTGGCCAGTTGCCCGGCGATCACCGGATTATGCTGATAGAAATCGGTGCTCTTCATCAGCTCATACGCCCCCACCGTAGCCCCCCCGATCAATGCCCCGCGCGCGCCGCCCACCAACGCATCCCAGGCCACCGAGGACGTGGAGCCGAAGCTGCCCAGCGACGACGACGCCAGGCTGGCGCTGCTGCCGCTGAAGCCGGCGTAGTTCGTGGCGACGCCGGACAGCGCCCCGGCCGCGGCGTAGCCGAGGATCTGCGAGGCTTTCGGATCGAGCCCGAGCGTGTGGGTGCCGAAGCTGGCGGCGGTCTGGGCGAGTTGGCTGGTCATGGCCCCCGTCCCGAAGCTGGTCAGCCCGGCGGCCAGCGAGCCGCCCGCAATGGCCGGGACGGCGATGCTCAGGGCGGTCAGGCCGAAGCCGATGAGCAGGTCGGTCTGCGAGGGGTCCTCGAAGAGGGGGCTCAGGTCGATGGCGTCATAGCCGCCTTTTTTGGATTTGCCCCCCCGGATGGCCCTGGCCTGCGCATCGGAGAGCAAGCGACCTGCAGCCTGCGCCGAGGGCAACAGGACAAACCCCGTGAAGAAGCGCAGGAAATCGTCCGTGGGAAGCCGCTCGCGCGTCCCATCGGCTTCGTAGTACAGCACCTGCGCGTCGTTGGCTTGGGTCACAATGACGTAGTGATCCGGCGCGCCATCCTGCGTCAGATCCAACGCCGCAATGAGCGGGATGTGGAGTGCCAGCAACTCCTCACGCGTCAACTCCACGGCGTGCAGCGCCAGCCCATGCGCCTGGGAGACCTGCTGAACCGCCGCCATCGAGATGTACAACGCTCCTTCTTGCTCCTGCCTTGAACCTGGAACCTCGAACCTTGAACCTGACGAGAGATTGCCGCTGAGATAATCGACGAGGAAGGCTTGGGTCGTCAGCGCCTCGCGGGACGCCGACACCCCGACCATGCCCAACAGCGGAGCCAGCGCATTCGGCGCGCAGTTGGAGCAAAGGGTGTTCGGATCGGCCAGCCATGCCTCGATGGCTTGAATCCTCGGCTCATTGAGCGATGCCATCACGGCAGGATCCGCCTCGACCGTCAGCGACGGAGAAATGTGAACCGCTGCCGGGGCATGGGGAAGCTGGCGGAGGAATGCGCCGACGAGATGGCTGACGGCGCGGCCAAGCCGGGCCGCGTCTTCCTGGCGCTGCTTCACGCGCCGCGGATTGAGCTGGCGCAATTTCCAGCGAGACGTCGGCGACTGCACGAGCCGCTCAATGAGGTGGGCGAATTGGGGCGAGCGCCGCAGCAGGGCCAGCGCCTCTTTCTGCTCGGCGGGGGTGGGCGCTCGGCCATAGAGATCCTGATACATGGTCGCAATGGCCTGCGCATTCGACGCGTCCAGCCGGCCCTGCTGTTGCGAGGCGACGGCCAGCATCTGCGCGGTCATCGGATCAGCGCCCCACGCCTGCTCGGCGGTGAAGATGGAGGCGAGCAGGACGCACAGCGCCTTCGTTCGTTTCAGTTGCAGCCACCGGTCAATTCTCATGGGCTCACGCGTTTCATGCTCATGGCATCCCCGAAAAAAAGACCGGGTAGCCACGAACTCCGCCTGCCCCCTCTGCAGAAGGAGCAGGCCTGGCATACCCGGCCGGGCCTGAGAACCTGAAGGATGTCACATATCACATGGGCGCAACACGTGCCTTATTTCGTAAAGGGATTTTGCTGCATGAACTGGATGAAAATGGGCGCGCCGACGATGATGCCCACGCAGGGCATGATGCAAAAGATCAGCGGCACGAGAATCTTGATCGGAGCCCGCAGCGCGACCCGCTCGGCCCGGGTAAACCGCTGCAGCCGAAAATCCTCCGAGTGGACCACCAGAACCTCCTCGATCGGCGTGCCCATCCGGTCCGCCTGCACGATGGTCCGGACAAACGAGGACAGTTCGGGAAGACTCACCCGCTTCGCCATCGCTTTAAACGCATCGAAGCGACGCTTGCCCAGGCGGATTTCCTGCAAGGTCACCAACAGCTCCTGGATCAACGGCTCATGCTTGAACATCTTCAGCAGCGCCACCTTATTGAGAGCCGCGAGAAAATCCAACCCCGCCCCCACGCACAGGGAGAGCAAATCGATGACCTCCGGCAGCAGCCGGATGATGGCGCGATGCCGGCGCTGCACGCGCGCCCGCATCCACAACGTCGGAATCACGAAGCCCACGGCCCCGGCCAGCAGCACGACCAACGGACTGAGCTTCACAAATTCCACCAAGATGACCAAGCAGCCAAACGAACAGGCCAACACGGAGAGCACCTGAAGGCCGACAAATTCCTCAATGGTCAAATCGGAACGGACGTAGGCGAGCTGGTTGCGCAGCGCCTCGCGGCGGATGATCGCGGACGGAACGAATTTGCCAAGGAGCGCGATCCCCGGGAAGAGATGGGAGCGGGCGCGCGGCGCGCCCCCCAGGCTCCACGCTTCGCCCGGCCTCCACAGCCGCGGCAGCCGCATCCACGGCATCGACAATGAAAACGAGGGATGCAGCGCCACCGCCACGACCGTCAAGGCCACGGCGAAAAACAAGTTCACATCCAGCAACGGCGCCAGGAGGCTCATCAAACCTCCACCTTGCTGATTCTCACCACCAAGACGATCCCGACGAGCCACAAGACCACGGCCACGGCCATGGCGGCATGACCCACCGGCTCCTCAAGCATCGCGTTGAAATAGCCCGGGTTGCTGATCCGAATGAAGCTCGCAAACAGAAGGGGCAGAGCGCTCATGATGTAGGCCTGGAGCCGTCCTTGGACGGTCAGGGTCTGCACCTTGTCTTTCAATTTCTTCTTCTCCCGAATCGTCGCGATCAATTGGCCCAGGATGCCGGTGATGTTGCCGCCGGTTTCCCGGGCCACCATCACCGTCGTCGTAATGAGATTGAGCTCGTCGCACGGCATGCGGTTATTCAGGCTCTGGAGCGCGTCTTCGAACGCGCACCCGAGCCGATACGCCTTCATGACCAGGCTGAACTCCTGCGAGGCGGGCGGCGGCATCTCGACCTCTAATTGCTCAAAGGCTTGCGTGAGCGAAAGGCCGGCCCGCAAACTGCTGGACAAAATAAAGAGCGCGTCGACCAATTGCGCTTGGAATTTTCGCTTGCGCTGCGCCCTCGCAATCCGCACCCCCCAATCGGGCACCATGAACCCGAGGACCGCTCCCATCCCCGCCAGGAAGAGGTTATGGAACACGAGAAACAGGCCTATTCCGCCGGCGAGCGGGAGAACACCGGAGGCCACCTTCAACCACCTGGGCTTGACGTCCACGAAAATTTCATCGAGCAGCCTGGCGACCTTCTTCGATCGCCGCTCGTGGTACTGCTCCATGCGGGTGGCGAGGCGCACCCACAGGCGCACGAGCGCCGGATAGAGCAGCGCTGCGACGCAGCCGACCGAGCTGAGGATCAATCCATAGAACGCCAACCCCTCGAGCATCTTTACTTCACCGCAGGGTTAAAACTTGTTGACGGACGTCCTGCCGGGTTCATACTGTCGGCCTTGCCCAAACACATCCCCGACTTGGCGCCATTTCCCGGCCAGGGCCCGCTTGACATACAAGGACATCCCCACCGCCGCCGCCCCCACAAGCACGATCACCAGCGCCGATTCCATCGCATTCTGCCCCCGCATCCGCCGGAGGCGGTCAGTGTTCATTGCCATTGGATGGCTTCCACTTTCTTGGGCCGCGCGGCCGACACGCTGAACACCAGCGTCTTCTGCTTGGCCTCGCTCTCCACCGCCACGAGTGCGCGGTCACCTTCCCGCGCCTGGAGGCGCCAATCGCGAAACGCCTCGAGACGGCCTCCCGACTGGCGAAACCCCTCCGAGAACTTTTGGACGAAGGTCCGCTCGTATCGCAGCCGATCTTGAGGAGTCGGAAGCGCTCTGTACGTCGCTCCCACATCGACCCCCACCGCTGACAAATGCTCCCAGTCAATCTTGGAGATCACCCGCATATCGCTGGTCGCCAGGCCCTTCAAGACCTCTCGGCAAAACGCGACATCGCTCGTGAACACGAGACGACTCAGCAGCCAGCCGGCGATGACGATGAGCACGAGAATGATGGAGCCAATGACCGGCGCTTGCGCCTTTTCATTGCCGTGGACGATGGACGATGGACGGTGGACTGTTCTCAGCGGCATGGGGCCAGCTCCACATGATCGTAGCTGTAGCTCGCGCAGCCTCGCTTCGTCACGCTTCCGCCGGATGGGTTCCATTGCCAGACCCCCAAGCGCTTGCTCGGATCCCGCCGCGTCACCCGCACCCACGTGTTGGTCCCGTCATCGCGGAAGCCGTCGATCACCATGCAGATTTTCATGCCGAGAAAGCCTTTCCGTTTCTTTTTGATCCGAGGAATCTTGAAGTTGCTGGTCTCGACTTGCACGGAGTGATTTCCTCCCGAGTCCTGCCACGCATACGTGACGGGATTGAGGCCGCCAAACGGGGCCGCGGCGCTGCCGAGGACGGCTTGCATGTCGTCATACATGCGTTGCGAGGCGACCCGGAACGCCTGCAGGGCGGCGATCAACTGATCCAGCAGTTGTTGCGCCCGCACGAACTCATCAAACGTATCCGCGTCGCTGGTCGAGAACCCCGCGCCATTGCAGGGAGCATTGCCGATCCCTCCCGACTCGTTGAGTTCGCACTGGGGCAGTTGGAGCCGAATCTGCTCGATCTGCGCTTTCCAGCCGTTGATCCCGATGTACCCAAGCGCGGAATCCCCGTTGATGAGCCGGGCGAAGACGTCATAGTAATCCGCGTCCGAGCCGGGATCGTAAAACCACACGCTCCACCCCCCAAGGCTGGACGTCGCGGCATCAATGTCTTGCTGCGCGAGGTCTTGGCTCAGCTCCACAAACGTCATGAGCTCCTCCAACAGGTTGTCCACCTCGTCAAACCCCGCAGGCGCCGGGCACGGAATGTTTGGATCATCGCAATCCCTGTTGTTCCAGGCATCGAGCGCATCCTTCGTCGGCCCCGGCTCCCAAAACGATAGGGGATAGGCGACGCCGTTCGTGGAATTCTGAATTCCTGTTTGATCCACGCGGGCCGAAGGCACTTCGAGCCGGCGCAGCAGATCGACGACCGCCCCGTCCAGCCCGTCGCCCGCAATGACTCCTTCGATTTCCCGCCGCGCCAGAAAACCGGGACACAGCTCTTCTTCCGATTCCGACTCAGATTCGGATTCCGATTCCGACTCAGATTCGGACTCGGCTTCCGCCTCTGCTTCTGCCTCCGCCTGCGCCGCGCTGGGATCACAGCAGGCGATCACGGCGCAGGCCGACATCGTCGCGACTGCCAGACGCACCCCCATCAACAAGGCGCCCAGGATGCGCTTGGTCGCAGGTTGCGGGATGAGGAAGCGCTGAGTGGCCATCTTACCGACTCCGTCCCAACACGCGCTGGGGGTTGCGCTCATACACGTCGCGCAGGATATCCGGCTCAAGCGCCAACCCGTTGAGCTCCTCTTCCATCAGGGCGCATCGGTATCGAGATTGTTCGAGCATGTCGCGGTAACATTGAAACACGCCCGCCATCCACGGCGCCGTTTTCTTCGGATGGCTCGTCACCACGACATCCGTCCCAAACAAGATGCGCGCTCGATAGCGCTGCATGAACTGCCGATACTTGCCGGGGTCCTTCGAAATGCGCTTCAAGGCCGCGATGAGAAACGGCTGGTAGCCAAAGGACACGTCCGTATACAGCGTGGGATACCGATCGAGCAGGCGCTCCAGGCGCTCAAGACGGATGGAGGAGACCCCCAAGTGGGGCACGATCACCGTCAACCGCGGATAGGCGTCCATGAGCGCCTCAAATTCACCAAGGTATCTGCCGAGGTTCACATGGAACATGACCGGCAGATGGCGCTGCTGCGCGTAGGCATAGAGAGGCTCCATCTCCGAATCGGTCAGAGGCAGATCGTAGAACGTGGCGTGGCCGTTGTACAGCTTCAACCCTCTGGAGCCGGCGCGGACATAGCCCTTGAGCTTTCTCAATTTGTCCGGGTCGCGCGGATTCACCGTGCAGAACGCGCTGAAGGCGTCCGGGTACAGGCGCTGCAGCGTCAAGATCTGCCCGTTGTTCTCATCGTAGCCCGTGAATCCTCCCTTGAAGAACAGCGTCTGCTGGGGGCTGCCGACGAGGACCGTATGCGTGATCCCAACCGCCTTCATGGCGTCTAAGAGTTTGGCTCCCTCCTCAACGGACTGGATGTGCTCATGCATGTTAGCGAGGGCGTAGGAGCCGCTCGCAGATCCGCGGTGCGGGCTCTCGGCCATGGAGACCTGCGCCGACGCGCAGCCGGTGAGCCACAACAGCATGAAGGCGGCCACCGCGAGTCCGTCTTTCATCTTCACCAGCGGCGCGCCATCTTCGGATGTGTTCATCATCGGCTCATCTATCTCAGTCAACATTCTCCTCTTCCTCTTCCTTACCGCAGTCCCCGCATGAAGGATCAACATTCTCCTCTTCCTCACCGCAGTCCCCGCATGAAGGGTCAGAGGTCCTCTCCCAAGTT
>Ga0114945_10002011_pt1 | contig 12197 bp, 10 predicted proteins | sample OV2TP3_FD_87194 | JGI IMG/M metagenome (GOLD analysis project Ga0114945, IMG submission 87194) | Hot spring microbial communities from Beatty, Nevada to study Microbial Dark Matter (Phase II) - OV2 TP3 | ecosystem: Environmental > Aquatic > Thermal springs > Hot (42-90C) | place: USA: Beatty... | reverse complement strand
TTACAACGTCGGCAAAGTACACGTCAGAATCTTCAAGCGAAGATATTCCTCATCGCGCAGCCCATAAGCGCGCCGTTGAATCACCCGGATCGTGTTGTTCAATCCTTCTACAAAGCCAAGCGAGACCTTGTTCTCCGGTTGGCAGTAAGCCGCGATGCCCTCCCAATGCCGGTCGATCATGTCAGCAAACTCCTCGTAGGGTTTCAGCCGTTGCCATTTCAAACTGTTACGCCAGTTCTCGAAGAAGCGCCGCGCCCAGCCCTCCCGCTGGTAATCCCAAAGTTGTCCGAAGGACTCTTTCAGCAGATAAGCGGTGTGCAAGCGGTGGTTCGCCTTCAGGAGTCGCTTCAGGGCCTGCCGGCCCTTCAGGGTCAGGTGCTCCCGGTTCGACAGCAGGGCATATTTCTGGCCCTTGATGTAGGCGCGGTCTTTGCCCTGGAGCCGGGCCTACTCGGTTTTACGCCCTTGATCCAGCGCCTCGCCCAGGTGACGCCTCACGTGAAACTTGTCGAACAGGATCGCCGCCTGCGGGGCGGCTGTCTCGGTGGCGTTGCGGAAGGCGGGCCACATGTCCATCACCGCCAGGCGAAGGCGTTTCGCCCGCTTTTCCCCCAGCCATTCGTAGAATGGCTGGAGGCTTTCCTCCGAGCGGTCCTGGCCGCCGAACCAGATTGGGCGGCCCCGGATCAGATCGCTTACCACAATCCGACAGGTATGGCGCTTGCGGATCGAGAGCGCGTCGATGCCGATGACCTGGGGGACCGGCGTGCCCACTTTGGCCAACTGCGCCCGCAGGTATTGTTTCTCCAAAGTCTTGACGGTAGGCCAGTCGAGTTTCAACTCCGTGGCCACTGTTTTGATCGGGGCGTTCGCGCAGCGCCGACCCGCGTAGTAGGCAAACCGCCTGGTATACAGCGGATGGTCCGCCAACCAGTCCAATCCTTCGCACTTCACCTTGCCACAGCGCCGGCAGGCCACGCGCCGCAGTTCGAACTCCAGAGCGACCCGGGTGTCGCCACAGGACAGGTCCCGCACCCGCCGGATTTTGCGGTCGTACCAGCCGTGCTGCACCGTGCCGCAAATGCCGCACAGCGTTTTTTTGAGCGCCGCACGAGGGTAACGATACGGGCCTTCGGATCACCGAAGACACCGCGTACCGTTGCCTGCGGGCGGAAACCGGGGAACTTGTATGTGTCGGATAACCGACGAGGGGATTTGCGTAATTTAGCCATGGGGAGATCATGCCAAAAAACCGGCCCTTTGCCACTGGCCTCAAATCCAGTTCTGATGCGGCTTGCCGCCTGATCAGACCCATGATTTTACCCACACGATTTCACGAAGACCCTGTATAGTTAATATAAAGTTATAATACTTATATTAATTAAGTAACAGATGCTATCTTCTGCAAATCAATATATCTTCCCTAGTATGATTCATTGGCAATCCATCTTTTTGAGGCAATAAATAAGTTTCCAATCCCATTGATCTATATCTTAAAAGTAATTGAATAATTACACTGTCATCAATCTCTTCATAATCATCAATCCATCGTACTTCTGGTACGTTGTCGTTTCCAGACCATTGTTTATGAAATGCTATTCCTGTTTCTGAACTTAAATACCGTTTCTTTTTAGTTATATTTGCTATATCACCCAATAACATTTGACCACCATTACATAATAATGACACAGCTTTATCAACAAAAGTAAACACATTTTGGTATGGATAAAGTATGTGCAATACACTGTAACAAATAATCACATCAATATTTCTCTTCCATTGCTTAATAAAATTTTCATCTTTTGGAAATTCATGGCATGCTTTTTCTATTATGACTACAGAATCCGGCAAATTATTTAACATTTCTTCGCTATCAAGCAATATAAGTTTATGATCATTCGCTTCACAATGCCGAATAAGTTCGATCACTGGTAAACTACAACCGCATCCTATATCTAATACTGTTTTTTCTCTTAGATTAAGAGATATTACTTTTGAAAGTATATCAGGAAATATTCTATGCTCAGTGTCTTTTCTATGTATATCTTTAAAACCCACTTTTTCATAAGGTTTTAAGGATGTATTAAGCGCTCGTTTTTTAAAATCATCAAATGAAACCATTTTCTACCTTCTACTTGACGTCATAATGTAATATAAACTTTGGAATTGTATGTGTAGCAAATCCTTCCTTGAATTCTGAAATTGAAATTTCCTTATCCGTTGGTTTAGGTATATCTGATGGATAAAATCTTCTACCTATTTTATACCATTGCAATCCTCTACATTTCATCTCCTGGATTGCATGCCATTGGACTACATGACCTAATGGCTTATTAAATAAATTTCTATCATAAGCACCAACTGAATATATCCCTTCATCTTTTGTCATACTGTATAATCCTCCACCTACCATATTTCCTTTTTTATCGTTCAGATATATTAAGATTGCAGTGCCCTCGCTAATCTGTTGATGTTGCAATTTCCAGGTATTCTCTGATCGAGTAGTACGTCCAGATGCTCGCAAATGAAGAGTTTGAAACTTTCTCCAAATATGATCATTGGCTGAATTAAGTATATGAATATCCCAATGCTTTTTACCAGACGTTATGAATGATTTATATCTATTACGCAACTTTGATTTTATTTCTCTCATATCCAATGATAAGTCAACATATAATTCATGTTTAACATGTGCTAAGGCACCTTTCTTCATTAAATATTTATGCCATTCATTTAAATTAATATCATGATGTCCTGATTCACACTTAACTATCCCGTTATATCTATTTTTTTTATAAAAATTATCTAATACATCAACACATAAACGAGTAATTCTTTTTATAGTATTAATACTTACATTTTTGTGAAACAAAGGAGGTAAGGTAGGATTTCCACATGTATTCAAGTCAATATTTAAATTATTACTAGAAATAGTAAGTGGCCAAATGCTACAAGGTTTATTATCATTAAAAATGATAAGAGATACGTCCATCATATCAATATCTGTTCTTCCGTATTTTTCTCCTTCCTTATGATAAGCAATTTGATAATCAATACTTGCATTTGAATAAGCAACTGGTAAATAAGGCAACTCTTCACTTGATATTGTCCATAGATCTGGAGCATTCTGACGATACTTAGTGTGAAGACCCTCTCTTTCTATACAAGATTCGAACAGCTTTCTAAATGAATTAATAGAGGTGGAGCCCGTTATAACTATTGAATGATTTTGCATATTGTATTTAAACCTTTTGCTTGATCATTTTTATTTGAACTTGAATATAATGGATATGGTAAACTTCCCTTCCATGTTTTCTATCTCAGGAAATATGCTTTGGTTAAACCTAAAGCTTTTGTAAAAAGTGCGCAGACAAACATAAATGAATATTAGCCTGATACCTGATATGTAAATATTTTGTCTGTAGCTAAACTGATAACACACAGAACAAGCGTCATTTTTGTAAAATGAAAGCGTTTCCGCCGTTTCAGGCATTACGCATTTAGAACAATATTTCATAAAAACATTTATTCAATACATTGTTTAAGAGATTGTGTAACATGCAATACATCGTCTGCATACATGCCGGGAAACAATGGCAATGTCAGCACTCTTTTGTAAAAGTCAAGAGCACCAGAGAAATTACTTTCGCTATAACGCCGCATATAATAAGGCTGCATATGTACAGGGATATAATGAACCTGTGTCGTTATTCCTTTTTCCAATAATCTGTTCATCAATGCGGCCCTGTCTATCGACAGTTTTTCAAAATCAATGAGAACCGCATATATATGCCATGCAGTTTCACAATTTTTCTGCCTTTTAACAGGTTTAACCAATGGAAACAAACTTTTGAGTTCCGTATCATACAAATCCGCGAGAGATTGCCGTTCGGCTATAAATGATTCAAGCCGTGATAACTGACTGATGCCAAGTGCACACTGGATATCACTGGCACGGTAATTATAACCAATGTCTGCCATTTCATAGTACCATGGGTTTGAGTCTCCATCTTTCGCATATGCCAGTTCTTTATTCGTAAATTCATCTGGATCATGAATGATTCCGTGGTTACGGAATCGTTTAAGTTTTTCATAAATTTCTTTACTGTTTGTTGTAACTATGCCACCTTCTCCGGTTGTTATCGTCTTGACGGGATGAAATGAAAATATCGCCATCATACTGTGAGAACACGCACCAACCGGAATTACATTACCCTCTTTTGTGTAATATTTTGTTCCAAGTGCATGGCAGGCATCCTCCATTACAGCAATATCAAACTTATCGGCCAATTCATTAATTCTTTCCATATCAACACATTGTCCATACAAGTGGACTGGTATAATTGCGGAAATTTTTTTCAAATTGTCATTTTCCAGCAATGTCTCTACAAAATTTATATCCAATAATCCATTATTAGGGTCAACATCAGCGAATTCAACATCTGCCCCGACAAATACTGAGGCATTGGCAGTGGATAAAAACGTCATTGTAGGTACAATTACCTTGTCATCCTTGTTGACATCAAGCGCCAGCATTGCCAAATGTAATGCCGCAGTACCGCTGCTGCAACTAACGGCATATTTTGCGCCAACTTTATCAGCAAATGTTTCCTCGAATTCCTGAACTTTCGGGCCGGTTGTCAGCCAATCACTTCTCAATACCTCAACAACGGCCGAAATATCACTATCATCAATACCTTGTCTGCCATAAGGCAGGACTTTATTAGTTGAGTACATTACCTTTCCAATCTTTCAATAATCCCATAAAGTCCCGTTTGGTTATCCAGTCCGGATTATTGTCGCTGGTGTAGGAAAACATATCCGGAACCGCCTTTGCACCCATGGCAATATATTTATCTCCCGACCAGTAAGCGAAATTTGGTTCAATGATATACCGATCAGGTAATTCAAGTGTGTTACGGCCATCATCCTCCGTAATCAATACTTCGTGCAATTTTTCTCCGGGTCGTATTCCAATGTTTTTATGAGATGTTCCTGGGGCCATATATTCAGCAATATCGATTATTTTCATGCTGGGAATTTTGGGTACAAAAATTTCTCCTCCATACATCATCTGTATCGAGGAAAGTACAAAATTGATGCCTTGCCTTAGAGTAATCCAGAACCTTGTCATGCGGGTATCAGTGATCGGAAGCGATTCAGCATCTTCTCTAACCAGTTGTTGAAATAAAGGTATAACTGATCCTCTGGATCCAATGACGTTTCCATATCGCACGACCGAAAACCTTGTGGGTTGATCGCCTACAAGGTTATTGGCAGCGATAAATATCTTGTCTGAGGCCAGTTTACTGGCACCATACAGATTCATCGGGTTTGCCGCCTTGTCCGTCGATAAGGCTATTACTTTTTTGACACCGGAACGGATGGCAGCCTTGACGACATTTTCCGCACCGTAGACATTGGTATGAATGCATTCAAAAGGATTGTATTCTGCTACAGGTATATGTTTCAGGGCCGCTGCATGGATGACGTAATCAACCCCGCGCATGGCCATTTCCAGCCTGTCTACATCACGCACATCCCCGATGAAATAGCGTATACATGGATAGGTATTATCATTATATTTCTGCGCCATTTCGTATTGTTTCATCTCGTCGCGGGAAAAGATGATGAGTTTTCCGGGCTTGTATCTTTCCAGCACGATCCGGGTGAATGCCTGGCCGAATGAACCGGTTCCTCCTGTCACCAGGATGTTTTTACCGTTAAGGTCGATGGGATTTTGATCAAATTTATTCATGCGTATCTCTAGATTTGTTTTTAATATCCGTTAAGATGACATCATTACATTTATTACATATAAGATTTGTCCAGTTTCTGATGGATGGTATTACATCCCTGGGGACTGGATTGCTATAATTCCATGAATTTCAGATTGCACTTTTCACCCCCTCCCTTACCCTCCCCCCGTTGTATAGACCGGGGAGATGGGTAACAGGTGTTCGGGTACATGGGTAACACATTCTGAGCTATCGGTAGGGGTTATGTAGATCAATATCCGTCACGTGCTGATGACAAAAATATACCCTCAGGATCCCGTCGTGGGTTGTCGGTCGGAGTGCGACAGGCAATCCCCGCAATTTGCTGATGCGACAAAAGTAATGGGTGTGGTCCACAGAATATCTCCAGGCCCAAGATCAAGTGCAAGACAGGAAATGTGTAAAGCAGACGTAGCACTATTAACAGCAACTGCATATTGGGCACCAGTATAACCAGCAACGGATTGCTCAAACTGCGGCACCATGGGTCCTTGAGTCAGATATTCAGAACGCAATACTTCAACAACTGAGTCTATATCTTCCTGTGTAATCTCCTGATGACCGTAGGGAATTATCATATTCCTGCCAAATGATTAAATTTTTTAATTTCTTCAATATTCAGGAAATGGTTATTGTTTCCTGAATTATATTCAAAGCCTTCTGCAATTGGCTTACCTGTCTCACTCAACTGGTTTCTTGAAAAATCATTTCCCCTGCTTGTAAAAGTAATTGTTGGCCTTAAAACATAGTGGTCATGAAATTCCAGAGTAAGATGGGAATCATCTATGGGGCACATGATCTCGTGTATTTTCTCACCTGGACGAATACCAATGATTTTATGAGGCAGATCCGGGGCCATTGCTTTGCCCAGATCTACAATTCTGACCGATGTAATTTTTGGAACAAATATTTCACCGCCATGCATACGTTCGAAATTCTTCAGTACAAAATCCACTCCTTGCTGCAATGTAATCCAGAAGCGGGTCATACGTTTGTCCGTAATGGGAAGATAATCTGCGCCTTCTTTAATTAGCTTAGAAAAAAAGGCACCACTGATCCGCGTGAACCAACTACATTTCCGTAACGTACAACTGAAAAACAGGTTTCATGGCTACCAGCCATGTTATTTGCTGAAATAAACAGTCTATCCGAAGCGAGTTTGGTAGCCCCATAGAGATTGATCGGATTTGCAGCCTTGTCAGTGGATAAGGCAATAACTTTGTCAACTCCACTTGCGAGTGCTGCATGGATTACATTTTCAGCCCCATGAATATTTGTCTTGATACATTCCATGGGATTATATTCTGCCGCGGGGATATGTTTGAGCGCAGCAGCATGTACTACATAGTCTACCCCTTCCATGGCCTGAATAAGACGTCCCCTGTCTCGTACATCACCAATAAAATATCGCATACATGGATCATGAAACTCATGTTCCATTTCATACTGTTTGAGTTCATCCCTGGAATAAATAATAAGCTTTTTTGGTTTATAGCGATTCAATACCATCTGGACAAATTGTCTGCCAAACGAACCTATACCGCCTGTTACAAGAATGGATTTGTTATTAAACATAGGTTTTAATTTTTTCTGTCTGTAATACTTTTTAATTTTTAGTATGCATGGTTTGTAATAATTTTTGCAGGAGTCCCCTCACCAATCAACCGCCCGTGATCGAGCTGATAAAGTCTGTCACAATGTTCCACCGTGCTTAATCTGTGGGCAACTATGATGATGGTTTTTGAGCCATGCAAAGCACGCACTGCTTCCATTACACTTCGTTCCGTTGTCGTGTCTAGTGAACTGGTCGCTTCATCCAGTACCAGCACAGCAGGATCATGATACAGTGCACGGGCAATACCAATACGCTGACGTTGCCCACCGGAAAGCCGGACACCACGCTCACCGACCAACGTGTCCAGCCCCATTGACAAACTTTGTACAAAGCTTTCCAGCTGTGCAGCACAAATAGCGTTCCAGACAGAATTTTCATCAATTTGATCATTGGATAGACCAAACGCAACATTTCTTCTCAAAGTATCGTCAGTCAGATAAATAGACTGTGGCACATATCCAATTTGATTTTGCCAGGCACGTATGTGATTCAGAATGTCCTGTCCATTAACTTGCACTTGCCCCGAATCAGGGGTCAGAAGACCTAACAAGATATCCACGAGAGTGCTTTTCCCTGCGCCACTGGGACCGGTAATACCTACTGACTCACCTCTTCCGATTTTCAAGGAGATATCTTCTATTGCAGGAACGGCGCCACCTGGATACGTATAGGTAACATGCGAAAGTTCCAGTGACTTGCTAAATGCATACCGGTTCTGTGTGGATGTAGTATCAATTGGGGAAAGCTGTTTAATTTCATCGTGCAGGACATTAATCACAGGCAGGCCAAATCGCATCGTTTGAGCAGATGTAATAATACGGTTAATTGACGGCATGAGCCTGAATGCAGCCGCTCCAAAAAGGCCCAATACAGGAAGAATAACGTCAAAGGCCCGGCCTTGTGCAAGCATGATCAATACAAGTGCTGAAAGACCAAGAACAATGAGCAATTCCAGCCAGAGCCTGGGCAAATGTTGCAGATATTTCTGATGTTTGCCTACAAGTGCACTCTGGGTGTTATGGATCCGGTATTGCTCCAGAAATTCGGATTCCCGTCCCAGCAATTTCACATCTTTGGCACCGCCAAGGCCTTGTTGCAGATGTTGTATACGCAAGCCATCATGGTACTGGCGGGCTTGTCCCCATTTGGTAATATGTTTTCGTGTCAGGAAGTAAAAAGCGCTTCCGGCAATTCCAAGAACACTCATGACCACAATTGTACCCAATGGTTCTATACCAAGCAGCAGGACGCAAACACCCAATAGAACCAAAGATTCCGTTATCAACACCATGCCGGGAGCAATACTGCAGTCAGTAAATAAACTCACTTCATTGGTTACATTACGAATTAGTTGAGCTGAATTTCTTTGCAAGTGAAATGAATAGGGTTGTCGTAAATAAAGTTCGAATAAAAATTGCGAAAGACGAATTGATACATCAAAGGTAAACTTTGCCTGGCGCCAGGCCAAAAAAGCAAGGAAGACATTTTTTATAGCATAGATACATACCAGTATAATCATGGCGCCTATAACCAGGGTTTCACGGCTTGGATATCCAAGATATTCAAGTAGTGGTTGCGCAGCCGGGATGCTGTTAGTGAGATCACTTTGAGTAAGCAAAGAAACAACTGGAATGATCAAACCAATCCCCAAGGTTTCCAATAACATGCTGATTACCATAAGGCAAAGTAGTATAACCGCACTACGTCGCTCTTGCGGGACAAGCAGATCCCACATTTTTCGCACAGTGGATAAATCAGTCAGAAAAGTTATCAATTTCTTCTTAATGAGGATAAGTAATGCCGATAGCTTTTACTAATTCCTTCCTCTAGTGATATCTTAGCCATCCATCCGAGTGCTTTAAGCTTTGTGATATCAAGCAATTTACGCGGCATCCCGTCAGGTTTGCCTGAATCAAATGTAATTTCGCCTTTAAAACCTATCACCTGTATAATAGTTTCAGCAAGTTCCTTAATAGTAATGTCAATGCCTGTGCCAATATTAAGCATAGGACCATCGTACTCCTGCTCCATAAGAAATACGCAAGCATCTGCCAGATCATCTACATAAAGAAATTCACGTCTGGATGTGCCGCTGCCCCAGACCAAAAGCTGTTTGCTATTCTTCTCTTTGGCTTCGTGTGTTTTACGAATGAGTGCCGGGAGTACATGACTGTTTTCAAGATCATAATTATCATTTGGACCATAGATATTTGTCGGCATGACAGTAATATATTTTCTTCCGTACTGTTGATTGTATGCTTCGCAAAGTTTGAGTCCCGCAATTTTCGCTACAGCATACGGCTCATTAGTGGGTTCCAATAGCCCTGTCAGCAGGGATTCTTCCTTCATTGGCTGCGGGCAATTGCGTGGATATACACAACTGCTGGCAGGAAACATGAGCCGCTGAACATCGGCCAGATGTGCGCCATGGATAAGGTTCGCTTGTATTACCAAATTTTGATATATGAAATCGGCCCGGCAGGTATTATTTGCCTGAATACCACCTACCTTCGCGGCAGCAATAAAAATGAAATCCGGTTTCTGTTCTCTCAGGAACTCAAAGACTGCAGTCTGATCGAGCAGCTCGAGTTCCTGGCGGGCACGTGTAATAAGATTTACATATCCATTACTTTGCAGACAGCGCATTAACGCACTACCAACCAGACCACGATGACCAGCAACAAAAATCTTGATGGATTTATTCACGCATCCGGATGAAAATAACGTTTATTCATGATAATTGTATGCCGAATAACCATGCTTTTTAACCAGCTCATCACGTTCAGCTGATTTAAGATCTTCCCTTACCATTTCACTAACCAGTTCCTCAAAACTGATTTTTGGCTGCCAGCCAAGTTTGGACCGAGCCTTGCTTGCATCACCAAGTAAAGCATCAACTTCGGTTGGCCGTAAATAACGCGGATCAATTTCTACTATGCATTTACCATTATTATCGAATCCCTTTTCATCCATGCCTTCCCCTTTCCATGTGATCTCAATACCAAGCTCCAGTGCAGATAACGTGACAAAATCGCGGACCGAATGCTGATGACCAGTGGCAATCACATAATCATCTGGTTCAGGTTGTTGCAACATCAACCACTGTGCTTCAACAAAATCCCTGGCATGTCCCCAATCCCTTTTTGCTTCAAGATTTCCAAGATAAAGCCTGTTTAGCAGACCTAGTTTAATTCGAGATAATGCACGGGTGATCTTGCGGGTAACAAATGTTTCACCTCGAACTGGTGATTCGTGATTGAAAAGTATGCCATTACAGGCAAATAACCCATAAGCCTCGCGATAATTTATGGTAATCCAATGTGCATAAAGCTTGGCAACACCATAAGGGCTGCGTGGATAGAATGGCGTGGTTTCTTTCTGAGGATTATCCTGAATTTTACCAAAAAGTTCTGATGTGGATGCCTGATAAAATCTGGTTTTATCTTTCAGACCCAGAATACGTATTGCTTCCAGCAATCTCAATGTACCCAGGGCATCAGAGTTTGCAGTATATTCTGGTTCCTCGAATGAAACAGCAACATGACTCTGGGCGGCCAGATTGTATAATTCATTCGGTTGTACCTCATGAAGTACGCGCGTGAGACTGATTGAATCTGTCATATCGCCATAATGCAGGATAAATCTTCGGTCAGATTCGTGTGGATCCTGATATAGATGATCAATACGATCAGTATTGATCAATGATGTGCGTCGCTTTATTCCATGAACTTCATAACCCTTATTTAACAGAAATTCAGCTAAATAGGCGCCATCTTGACCTGTAATACCTGTAATTAATGCAATTTTTTTCGCTGACATAATTAGAGTTCCAGATTATGAATGATTACTACTAACAATCTATATACTAAAGCGAACAATGTATTTAATTATTAGACGAATTATTCCGACCATATGAATCTTCCAGTCGAACAATATCACCTTCGCTCAGTAAATCACCTGTTTGCACTTCTATAAGAATGAGCGGCCCAGTTCCGGTATTTTCCAAACGATGAATTGTGCCCACAGACATATAAGTTGATTCATTCGGTTTCAAGTCAAATATTTCATTATTACGGGTAACTCTGGCAGTCCCTTTCACAACAACCCAATGTTCCGCTCTGTGATGATGATATTGTAATGATAATTTTGCACCGGGCTTGACCAGTATACGTTTAACCAGGTATCCATCACCGGTATCAAGAGTAGAATAGTTGCCCCATGGACGATAAATAGTGTTAGAAGTAAGGTGAGATTCATGACCCTCTTGTTTGAATAAATTAACCAGATTTTTCACCTTATCTGCATGGCTTTTCTCGACAACCAGAACTGCATCATCATTTACGATTACAAGTATATCTTTCACTCCAATCAATGTTGCAAGGGTTCCATCATCACTCCATGCCATTGAGCCACTGGTATCAAGCATGACTGCATCGCCTATGCTTACATTTCCATTGATGTCTTTCTCGGCAACATCCCACAGGGCACACCAGGAACCAATATCACACCATCCCATATCTACAGGTACAACCGCGCCATGTTCGGTTTTTTCCATGATTGCGATATCAAACGGCTGTGCCGGTATTGTTGCGAATTCATTGGCGTCAAGTCGGGTGAAATCCAGATCGAGAGTTGCCCTGGCCAGCGATAATTCTGCTTTTTCAAGCAATTCCGGTTCATATTTCCTGAATGCTTCAATTATTGTTGAAATCCTGAAAAGAAAAATGCCGGCATTCCAGTTGAACTTTCCTGATTCCAGATAGCGCTGTGCAGTTTCTGCATTGGGTTTTTCGACAAAGCTTTTG
>Ga0114945_10002010_pt1 | contig 12197 bp, 15 predicted proteins | sample OV2TP3_FD_87194 | JGI IMG/M metagenome (GOLD analysis project Ga0114945, IMG submission 87194) | Hot spring microbial communities from Beatty, Nevada to study Microbial Dark Matter (Phase II) - OV2 TP3 | ecosystem: Environmental > Aquatic > Thermal springs > Hot (42-90C) | place: USA: Beatty... | reverse complement strand
TTCAGGGCGACGGGTCGCTTCGCCACGTGATCCGTCGCGAGGTACACGACGCCCATCCCGCCCTTTAGCTTGCCCGATACTTCGAAGCGTCCTGCGATCACGTCTCCGGGCTTGTAGGTGCTCATCTCGTGACCTCGCTCCCCGCGCCGGCGCGCGGCCAGCTCGAGCAGGTCCACCAGGCGACGATCCGCACCGCGCGGCTCGCCAACCAGCTGCTGACGCTCTCGCGCGCCGAGCCGGGCGCGCGCGGCAGCGCCGTGGAAGTCGACCTGAAGAGGCTGGTGGAGAGGGAGGCGGACGCCTGGGTGCACCAGGCGCTAGGGCGCGACGTCGACCTCGGCTTCGAGCTCGAGCGAGCGCCGGTGCAGGGCGATCTCCTCCTGCTTCGCGAAGCGCTCGCCAACCTGGTGCATAACGCGATCGAGTATTCCCATCGCGGCGGGCGTGTCACGCTGCGCACCGGGACACGCGGCGGCAATTCCTTCGTCGAAGTGGAGGACGAGGGCCCCGGAATTCCGCAAGCCGAGCGCGGCCGCGTGCTCGAGCGCTTCTACCGCGTCCCCGGCACGAGCGGCACCGGCAGCGGGCTCGGCCTCGCCATCGTGCGCGAGATCGCGGCGAGCCACGGCGCGGCGGTCGCGATCGGCGAGGCGGCGGGCGCCCGGGGGTGCCGAGTTGGGATAACATTCCCGCATGGATAGCGTCGACATCGAAGTGCTGCGCGCCGCGGAAGCGTGGCGCAAGGAGGGCCGGCGCGTGGCGCTCGGCACGATCGTCAAGACCTGGGGCTCGGCGCCCCGCCCGGTCGGCGCCATGGTCGCGATCCGCGACGACGGCCAGGTGGCCGGCTCCGTCTCCGGCGGCTGCGTGGAGGATGATTTGATAGAAAAAATCAAATCGGCATCGATTGCAGCCAAGCAGCCCCAGCTCGTCACCTACGGCGTCACCAACGAGGAAGCGACGCGCTGGGGCCTGCCCTGCGGCGGCACCCTGCAGATCGTGATGGAGCCCTTGACGGAAGCAAGCAAGGTGGCGGAGCTGCTCGAGCGCATCGGCGCGCAGCAGCTCGTCAGGCGCAGGCTCGAGATGGATAGCGGCCGCGCGACGCTCGAGCCGGGGCGCTGGCAGGACGTGCTCGAGTTCGACGGCAAGCTGCTTTCCGCCGTGCACGGGCCGCGCTGGCGACTGGTGCTGATCGGCGCCGCCCAGCTCACGCGCTATCTCGCCGAGATGGCGCGCATGCTCGACTACCATGTCGTGGTCGTCGATCCGCGCGAGGAATACGCCGACGGCTGGGATGTTCCCGGCGTGCCGCTCGACCGCGGCATGCCCGACGACGTGGTGCGCAGCCTCAACCTCGACGGCCACAGCGCGGTGGTCGCGCTCACCCACGATCCGAAGCTCGATGACCTGGCGCTCATGGAAGCGCTCAAGTCGGCGGCGTTCTACGTCGGCGCCATCGGCTCGAAAAAGAACAACGATGCGCGCCGCGCGCGCCTGCGCGAGTTCGACGTCTCCGACGAGGAGATCGCGCGCCTGCGCGGCCCGGTCGGCCTGTACATCGGCTCGAAGACCCCGCCCGAGATCGCGGTGGCGATCCTCGCCGAGATGACCGCGGTGCGCCACGGCGTCACCGAGCCGAGCTGGGCCGCGAAGCCCGAGCGCCGCTTCGACCCCTCGGCCTGCGAAGTCAAAGAGACTTGAGGATCGTCGGGCTGCTGCTCGCCGCCGGGTTGGCGACGCGGTTCGGCTCCGACAAGCTGCATCATCTGCTGCCGCACGGCGTCTCGATCGCGGCGCAAGCCGCGCGTCACCTCAGATCCGAAGTTCCGCGCGTCATCGCCGTCGTCCGCCCTTCGGGCGAAGAACTTTCAAAGGCTCTTTCCAGCGAGGGCTGCGAAGTGGTGGTGTGCGAGAACGCGGCCGAGGGCATGGGTGCGAGCCTCGCCTGCGCGGCGCGCGCGGCCGGCGCGGCCGACGGTTACCTCGTCGCGCTCGCCGACATGCCCTTCATCCGCCGCCCCACCATCGCCGCGGTGCGCGATGCGCTCGCCGGCGGCGCGGCGCTCGCGGCGCCCTACTTTCGGGCGCGGCGCGGCCACCCGGTCGGAATTTCGCGGAAATATCTTCAGAACCTTCTTGCCCTGAAAGGCGATGAAGGCGCCAAGCAGCTGCTCGCCGCCCACGAAAACGAGCTGGTCAAGATCCCGGTCGGCGATCCCGGCGCGATCCGCGACATCGACCGCCCCGAAGACCTCACGCCGCCGCTGCGCGTCTAGCTGCCCGAATCGATCTTTGCGAGACCGTGCCGGATCTCGGCGGCATCGGCGGGCCGCACCACGCGCGCGACTTCCTTGCCGTCTTTGAGAAACACCAGCGTCGGCCAGAGCTTCACGCCGAACGAGCGCCCGAGCCGGCGCCCGGTCGAATCCTTGACCTTGAGATGCCGCACGCCGGGATGCCCGGCGATCGCCTCGGCGATGAGCGGCTGGGCGCGGCGGCAGTACCCGCACCACGGGCTGCCGAACTCGAGGAGCGTCGACCCTGCGAGCGCCTCGACCTCGGCGCGTTGCGGCTCGACTTCGGCGTAGGTCATGAATTCCATCGGTACGGGTAGTCCATTTGGGCGGCGATTCGCGCGCGGGCATCGGCGCCTGCCAGTTTCTGCACGATGTGCAAGCCCGCATCGATCGCGGCCGAGACGCCTCCCGCGGTAACGATATCCCCTTCGTCGACCACCCGGTCCTGCACGACCGAGCCGCAGTACGGCTCGAGCTCCTTGTAGGCGCTCGGATGCGTGGTCGCGCGCCGGCCGCGGAGAAAACCCGCCGCGCCGAGAAGCAGGGCGCCGGTGCATACCGATACCTTCAGCCGCGCCGGCGCCGCGGTCTTCAGCCAGTCGACAAACGCGCGGTCATGCTGCAGGGTCCTCGTGCCGAACCCGCCCGGCAGGAACACCATGTCATAGGAGTCGAGGGGCTCGGCCACCGTATCTGCCTCGATGCGAAGTCCTCGATCGTCGACAACGCTCTGGGCGGTCGAGCAGATGCGCCACTCGAGATCATCCACGATCTTCATCGACTTCAGACGCGTCACCGGATCGTAAAACCCGATGAAATCGAGTGACGTGATGCGATCAAAGACGACGAACGCGACCTTCACTGCTGTCCTCTACTCATTTGGATGAAGCCGATGTTCGGCGGCACGCGCGCGCAAACTGCCCTGCTGCGAAAGATCATGACCGGGCAGAGATAATCACTCTATCACTCGGTCGGCACGCAGCAGAATGGATTGCGGTATCGTGAGGCCGAGCACATTCGCGGTCTTGATATTGATCACCAGTTCCAGCCTCACCGCCTGCTCGATCGGCAGATCGCTTGGCCTGGTGCCTTTCAGGATCTTGTCCACAAAAACGGCTGCGCGGCGGAACTGGGCCGGAAAATCCACTGCGTATGCGGCAAGCCCGCCGGCACTGGGATACTCGGCAAACGCAGCGATTGAAACCAGTCGAGCGTTGCGTGCGCGCTCCGCGATCCACTGCCGCTGAGTGAATAGCAAGGGATCAGCGAGGATGACAAGACCATCTACGTGCTTCGCAACGATGGCGTCGAATCCGCGCTCCAAGTCGGCCCGGGTTGGAACGTCCACCATCAGGAGCTTCAGGCCGAGTTTTTCACCAGCCTCTCGGGCGAGGTTGAACTGCAGCATTGTATTCTTCACGTTCGAGTTGACGAGTACCGCGACGCGCTCGATTGCAGGCGATAGGTCCTTCAGCAACTGAAGTCGCTTCGCACTCAGCTCAACGTTCAGATTACTGAGTCCGGTCGCATTGCCTTCTGGGTGCGACAGGCTTGCTGCCAGCCCGCTGCCCACCGGATCCGAGGCAATAGCAAACACAATCGGAATGTGTTTCGTCACGCGTCGAACTGCTAGGGCCGCGGGTTCAGGAGGCGCAAAAATCAGGTCTGGTTTAGCCGCGACGATCTCTGCAGCAAGCACGTCCAAACGCTTTGTATCGCCGTCCGCGTAGCGATAGTCGATGGACACATTCTGACCGTCGCGCCAACCGAGCGCCTCCAAGTGCGAAGCGAACGCCTGCATTAGGTGCCGCGCTCCGGTCTTCGTGCTCGCCGCAAGGACTGCGATGCGAACGCGGGGCTGGCCGTGCGCAAAATGCGCAGCAAATAGCGCTCCCGCTGCGAAGAGGAATTGCCTGCGTCGAACTTGAACCATGGTCTTTCGTGAGCGAATCAGCGGAAAGTCAATGCCGGCGGCTTTCGAGCTGGGCGCGGTGCCGCCACCCGTGCCACCGAACGTCGTGGTGAACGGCGGGCCGCCTTTGCCCGTCCGTTCCACCTAGAGTGTACGCCCGACATGGGCATGAGCTTATGGGGTGGAAGTCCCCTGTGGGAGGACATTATGGAATCAGGATAACCACTAGCCGAGGGCAAGGGCAACACCGCGAGGCGTTGTCTGAAGGAAGCCCAAGTGCAAAGGTGCGAGCCGACGAACAGAAATCGCATAGAAGGCTCAGCTCCGGGGCGAGTCAGCACCACGTGACGAAGCCCGCGATGTCCAGGGGCAGGGTAAATGCGGCGGTTGTGCACTGAAGGCGCATGTTCTTATTCGGGGAGAGCTGAGCGACATGCGGCCCGTGCGACTATGGGAGCCGAACTGAGGCCCATGTTGAAAAGCATGGATTGGCCATCGGACCCTAAGGTCGCAGATCCGGGCAGCGCACTCGATGGTAACGCCGGGTGTGATCGCGCAGCAGTCAGCAGAGGGCGTAGTAGCCAAACGCCCACCGTAATGGGTGGGACAGGGTGAAGGCCCGAACCGTCGGCAAAGAGTGAGCCGGGCAGACCTCGGCGGCCGTATCGCACCTGCACAGGTGAAACGGCTCTGGCGGCCTGCTTCGTCACCAGCTTTGAAGGCGCCCTTTCCGGGGCGACCTTTTCCATTCGACGGAAACGCCCCGTGCGGACCCGCATGCGGGGTGTTGTGGGAGCCGGGGGCTAGAAACCCCTGGCCACCCGATTAGGCGTACAGGTCATAGAGCGGACGTGATGATCTGGCTGGCAATGACGGAGCTGATCTCATTCGCCATCTTGTCCATGACGCGTAAGAAGTCGCTGTGTCGATATCCTTCTGACGCGATGTGGCGCTCAACAATCTCATGGCGCAACTGCACCTGTTTGCGCGCATCAGTGACCCCTTGGATTACTACATCGCCCTCTACAATCAACGTGAGTCGATTTGGTTTGTCTTCCGAAACGCTGGTTTTGGTAAAGCGGACGGTCGCAACGACCGCGGAAGGCATAGACACTTTGCTGTTTTCTACACATTGAGTGTCAAAACAAAGCTTCGAGTTTGGCGCAGAGGTGGTCAGCAAGTGCTCCAGATTGCGAGATATGTAGAAGCCGAAGGGAATCATGATTCGACTGTCAACTTTTATTCGATCAAGGGCCATAGACGAATCACCTGATGCGACTCTTCCGAGTCCAATGTTGTACGGAAGCGTAGACTCGAGCGCGAATGCCGGAAGAATCTTTGGAACTATTTCCGCATAGTTCTGTGTGAAACCAATCTTTCTGGACTCGTCCGGGTTCCAGAACACACCAGTGACATTGTCAGAAACGACCTCATCGAACCGCTTACCTTTGAACACTGGCTCCAAATAGACGATGGCGCGCACGTTGGATTGTCCACGGACCGGCAGTGAGTATCGAGGCTCTGCATCCTGGTAACGAGGCAGTGTGCATGCGCAGAGCAAGAGCAAACCGGTCAACGCAAGTAGTCGCTGCAAGTGGCCCATAGAACGCCTAACGAGGCTGTAGAAAAAGTCCCAAGGACCGGAATCGGTCAATTTTCGGGAGTACGTTTACCCCTCCCCCGAGTGCTAGCGTCGAACCTAGCGCATTCTGAGAGGTCGATTTTCGCATTGACGGAGCGGAACCATTCGGTCTGGACTTTTTCTACAGCCTCAACGTTCGCGTGCAGCCGCGGGCGGCGAGGACGTTTGCATACCGCTCGGTGGTTTCCGCCCGTCGGCCTGCCACGCGGTGTTAGGCATCGCAATCACCGAACACGCAGCTTTATTGGGCCTGTCGCGGCGATGGGCAGGTTGCGACGATCTGCGCCGCCGCCAGGCACATAGATCGGAATGCTCCCCGACATGAATACGTACCCAGCCTGTTGTCCATAGTCGACAACGATCGTTTTACCAACTCTGTCGAGCTGGGCGTAGACAATAAAGTGCTTCGCGGAAGGTGGCACAGGAATACTCGCAGACCAGTATCTCGTCGTTGCGAACGTCGGTTCGAATAGTTTTTGTGCCTGCACAAGAGGAACGTCTTTTGCTGTTTGAAGAAGACGAAAATCGTCATCGAGGAATATGAACTGCGGAATAAAGACAGTGCTCCCGCTGGCTGGCAGCAACGCGTTGAGGTTCGTCCCGGCCATGAAATCGAGAGTTGTCGCCATCCCCATGCCGGGAAGGGTGAATGCCGCAAAGAAACTTTTCCCTTCAGGAAATTGGAACGCGGGCGAACCTTCCCCTATGTCAATCTCTTTGGGAGTGCCCAAAGCGATAGAGGTAAACGGCAGGGTACTAAGCGACGTGCAGCATATTTTGGCTGCGTCAAGGGTTGCCCTTGATCTTTCAACGGTGGCGCAGCCGCTGACCGCCAGCACGAGCAGTAGTAGTATGCATGTCTTCGTCATTTTCGCGATGCCTAACCGTTTGAATGAACGTGATCCGGCCGATGCTAGAAGCATCTATTGGTGGATGCAACCATCTATGGGTAGATGGCGGTATATGCCGGCATATATCTGGCGGCGTATGTTTTTCTAGGCCTTCGGGTCGCGGACGCGATCGGTGATGCCGAGGCGCTTGGCGTCGAGCCAGCGCATCTCCCAGAGCTTCTGCGCGGAGCGCCAGATGGCGCCGAGGCGCTTCGCGCGCTCGCGAAGGTCGGTTTCATGGAAGGCGATGCGCACGGCGACGATCTCCTCGTCGCGGCGGCGCAGGCGGCGGGCGCGCGGTGCCCAGGGAACCGCTTCGACGATGAGCTCGACGGTCTTCAGGCGCCGTCCGCCGGCGCGGTCGTAGGGTAGCGCACGCGCAGCAACCGCTCGCCGTAGCGAGCGAGGAGCTTCCTGGTGCCGCTCTGGCCCGGGCGCAGGGTGAGGCGGGTCTCCATCCCCAGAGAACGCCGTGGCGGGCCGGGAGTTGACGGCTGGTAAAATCGGGCTCCTTTTCCCTCGATGAGAAAATGTTCGCCCCCAACCTGCTGGCGCAGTCCGACCCCGAGGTGTGGAACGCGGTGCGCCTGGAGCACCAGCGCCAGGAAGACCACGTCGAGCTGATCGCCTCGGAGAACTACGTCAGCCGCCAGGTGCTGATCGCGCAGGGCTCGCAGCTCACCAACAAGTACGCCGAAGGCTATCCAGGCAGGCGCTACTACGGCGGCTGCGAGTACGTCGACATGGCGGAGTCGATCGCCATCGAGCGCGCGAAGAAGCTGTTCGGCGCGCCGTGGGCGAACGTGCAGCCGCATTCGGGCTCGCAGGCGAACCAGGCGGTGTACACCGCGGCGCTCAAGCCCGGCGACACCCTCCTCGGCCTGTCGCTCGCCCACGGCGGCCACCTCACGCACGGCTCGCCGGTGAATCTCTCCGGGAAGCTGTACAGGGCGGTTTTTTATCATTTAAATGAAAAAGAAGAGATCGATTACGACGCGGCGGAAAGGATTGCGCTCGCCGAAAGACCGAAGCTCATCGTCACCGGCGCCTCGGCCTATGCGCTCGCCATCGACTGGAAGCGCTTTCGCGCCATCGCCGACAAGTGCGGCGCGGCTCTCATGGCGGACATCGCGCACTATGCCGGGCTGATCGCCACCGGCCTGTATCCGTCCCCGATCGGAATCGCGCATTTCGTCACCACCACCACCCACAAGACGCTGCGCGGCCCGAGGGGCGGCATGATCTTCGGCTTGAATGAATTCGAAAAGCCCATCAACAGCGCCGTGTTCCCCGGGCTGCAGGGCGGGCCGCTGATGCACGTCATCGCGGCCAAGGCGGTCGCGCTCGGCGAGGCGTTGCGGCCGGAATTCCGCTCCTACCAGGAAAGGGTCCTCGAAAATGCCAGGGTCATGGCGCAGGTGCTCGCCGAGCGCGGCGTGCGCGTCGTGTCCGGGCGCACCGACTGCCACATGTTCCTGCTCGACCTGAGGACGAAAGGCATCACCGGGAAGGACGCCGAGGCGGCGCTCGGCCGCGCCCACATCACGGTGAACAAGAACGCCGTCCCCAACGATCCGCAGAAGCCCGCGGTGACGAGCGGCGTGCGCATCGGCACGCCGGCGATGACCACGCGCGGCTTCCGGCGCGCCGAGGCCGAGGTCCTGGCGCACCTGATCGCCGATGTCCTCGACCGGCCCGCCGAGAACGCGAACCTGGAGCGCGTCGCCGGCGAAGTCAAGGCGCTTTGCGCCAGCTTCCCCGTGTACTCATGAAGTGCCCTTTCTGCGGCTCCGAGGACACCCAGGTGGTCGACACCCGCGCCAACCTCGAGGCGAACACCGTTCGGCGGCGCAGGAAGTGCACCAGGTGCGAAAAGCGCTTCACCACCTACGAGCGCGTCGATCTCAAGATGCCGCGGCTGGTGAAGAAGGACGGCAGCCGCTCCGACTTCGACCGCGACAAGCTGATCGGCAGCATGATGCTCGCCCTGCGCAAGCGCCCGGTGGCCACCGACGCGGTGGAGGCGGCCGCCGACCGCGTCACGGAACGCCTGCGCTCGCTCGGCGAGCGCGAGGTGCCGACCAGCCGCGTCGGCGATTTCGTGATGCGCGAGCTCGCCAAGCTCGACAAGATCGCCTATATCCGCTTCGCCTCGGTCTACCGCAGCTTCGAGACGCCCGACGACTTCCGCGAGGCGGTGCAGGAAGTGAAGGCCTCGCGCAAGAAGCGCAGGTGAGCCCCTTTTCGGCCTTCGATCACGCGATGATGCGCCGCGCGCTGGCGCTCGCGGAGAAAGGCCTGTACACCACGACGCCGAATCCGCGCGTCGGTTGCGCGGTTTGCAAGGATGAAACCGTGGTGGGCGAGGGCTGGCACGAGAAAGCCGGCGGTCCGCACGCCGAGGTGGTTGCCATCGAAAAGGCCGGAGCGCGGGCACAAGGCGCAACGCTTTACGTGACGCTCGAGCCCTGCGCGCATCATGGCCGTACGCCTCCCTGTGTAGATCTTCTTGTGAAAACAAAGTTGGCGCGGGTGGTCGCGGCGATGCGCGACCCCAACCCGAAGGCGGGGCGCGGCGGCGAGCGGCTGGCGGCGGCCGGGGTGCGTTTCGAGCATGGCCTGATGCAGGACGAGGCGCGCGAGCTGAATATCGGCTTCGTTTCGCGCATGAACCGCGGCCGGCCCTGGGTGCGCCTGAAAGCGGCCGCGACGCTCGACGGGCGCAGCGCTCTGGGAGAGGGCAGTGGTGCAAATGCAGGAACCTCGCAGTGGATCACCGGCCCGGAAGCGCGGCGCGACGGCCATCGCTGGCGCGCCCGCGCCTGCGCGGTGCTGACCGGCATCGGCACGGTCAAGGCCGACGACCCGCGCCTCACGGTGCGCGAGGTCGAGACCCCGCGCCAGCCGCTGCGCGTGATCGTCGACAGCCGCGTCGAGACGCCGCCGCAGGCGAGAATCCTCCAGGGAGAGAAGGTCTTGATTTTCGCGGCCCGGGACGCCGAGGTGGAGAATGCAGAGGTCGTCAAACTGCCGAATCAAGACCACAAAGTCGACCTGCCGCGGATGCTCGAGGAGCTGGCGCGGCGCGGCGTGAACGAGCTGCACGTCGAGGCGGGGTTCCGCCTGAACGGCTCGCTGGTGCGCGAACGCTGCGTCGACGAATTCCTCGTCTACCTGAATCCGAGCTTCCTCGGCGACGGCGCGCAGGGCATGCTCGACCTGCCGCCGCTCGCTTCGCTGGAAGAGCGGCTGAAGCTAAGGATCGTGTCGCTGGAGCGCGTCGGTGAGGACCTGCGCGTCCTCGCGCGTCCCGCATAGCGCGCTCGCCACGAGGCGCACGGCGACCTGCGCGGCGAGCCCGTCGCGGTCGAGGCGCGGGCAGTATTCCACCAGCTCGAGGGCGCACAGGCGCGCATCGTCCTGCACGCGCGCAAGCTCGTGCGCGAGCTCGGCGGCGCGCAGGCCTCCCGGAGCCGGCGTCGCGACGCCGGGCGCCTCTTCCGGGGTGACGGCATCGAGGTCGATGCTGATGCCGAAGCCGGCGGTGCCGTCGGCTGCGACGCGCAGGGCGTCGTCGAATACCGCCGAGAGGCCGCGGCGCTCGACTTCCTCGATGAAGAAAACCCGCACACCGAGGCGCGCCAGGCGCTGCGCCTCTTCGGGCTCGAAGCTGCGCACGCCGACGAGGCAGACGTGCTCGGGGCGCAGCACTCCCGAATCGAGCCCGTAGAGCGGATCGTCGTCCTGTCCGAGCAGCCAGGCGAGCGGCATGCCGTGAAGGCGGCCGCTCGGGCTCGTGGCCGCGGTATGGCTGTCCATGTGCGCGTCCACCCACACCAGTCCGAGCGGGCCCCGCAGCAGGTGCGCCACGCCGCTCCAGGTGCCCGCCGCGCAGCTGTGGTCTCCGCCGAGCACGCAGGGAAAGCGCCCGGCCCGCATCGCGTCTCCCACCGCGGCGCCGAGACGGCCGCACAAGCGGCTCACCGCGACTTCCTTGCGCCGCTCGATCGGCAGCGGCGAAAGCATCGGCCCGAAGGCGGCTCGCACGCCGCATTCGCGCAGGCGCACCTGCAACAGCGGCGCGAGCGCGGCGGGCGCCTCGGCGCAGGCGGGATCGACCCCGCCCAGGCCCCATGCTGCGCCGATCAGCTCGACATGTCGTTCCATCTCTACAGCCGGATCAGAGCCATACTACGCGTCCGGGCGAACGCGCGCTTTGCCGCGGCGGTCAAACTGCCATGACCACCGCGACCACGCACTGGCAGGATTGGGCAAGCTTCGCCCTGGGCATCTGGCTCGCGGTTTCTCCCTGGCTCGCCGGCTATGTCGAGAACGAGGCCGCCACCGCCAACGCCGCGGTCGCCGGCCTGGCGCTCGCGCTCACCGCGCACTGCGAGGTGAGCTTCGACGAGGTGGCGGCCGAGTGGCTCAACCTGGCCCTCGGCGCGTGGCTGCTCGCCGCGCCTTTCGTACTGGGCTTCACGAGCCAGTCCGTGGCCGCCGTGAACTGCGTCGCGGTCGGGGCCTTCGTCGCCGTCCTGGCGGGCTCGGCGCTCGAGCTCGACAAGGAAATCTCCAGCTGGTGGCATAAGCGTCCGGCGGGCCATTAGGCGTTAGACCGCGCTTTTGCGCTAACCTTCCCCGCCATGTTCACGGGCATCGTGCAGGCGGTGGGCAGGATCGTACGTCTGGACCCGCTCGAAATCGATTGCGGCACGCTCGAGCTCGCCGACGTGGCGGTCGGGGATTCGATCTGCGTGCAGGGGGTCTGCCTCACCGTCACCGCCCTTACGCCTCGCGGGTTCACGGCCGACGTTTCCGCCGAGACCCGCCGCGTCACCAGCGGCCTCGACCGGCCGGGCGAGGTCAACCTGGAGAAGTCGCTCGCCATGGGCGACAAGCTCGGCGGGCATCTGGTGACCGGCCATGTGGATGGGGTAGGCGAGGTCCTGAAGCGCGAACAGACGGTATTGACCTTCAGGGCACCCGAGCCCCTGGCACGGTACATCGCGCGCAAGGGCTCGATCTGCGTCGACGGCGTCAGCCTGACGGTCAACCGGGTGCAGGGCGAGGTCTTCGAGGTCAACCTCATTTCCCACACGCTCCAGGCCACGACCCTTTCCCGCCTCGCGGCGGGATCGCGGGTCAATCTCGAGGTGGATCTCATCGCGCGCTACGTTGAACGCATGCTCTCGGACCTGTCGCCGAGGGCGTCTTCGACGTAGTTCATGAGCCGCGGCATCCGCTACGACTCCTCGCTGCCGATCAACGCCAGGCGTGAGGAGATACTGTCCGCGATCGAGCGTCATCCGGTCGTGATCGTTTGCGGGGAGACGGGGTCCGGAAAGACTACGCAGCTGCCCAAGATGCTGCTCGACATGGGCCGGGACGCCGCCGGGCGCATCGGCCATACCCAGCCGCGGCGCATCGCCGCGCGCTCGGTGGCCGCGCGC
>Ga0114945_10002009_pt1 | contig 12202 bp, 8 predicted proteins | sample OV2TP3_FD_87194 | JGI IMG/M metagenome (GOLD analysis project Ga0114945, IMG submission 87194) | Hot spring microbial communities from Beatty, Nevada to study Microbial Dark Matter (Phase II) - OV2 TP3 | ecosystem: Environmental > Aquatic > Thermal springs > Hot (42-90C) | place: USA: Beatty... | reverse complement strand
TCCCCGGCGGCCACGTCCACGCCCGCCGCCCGGTAGGTGAGAGGCGGTTTTTTGGTCAAGGAAGAAAAACCCCCTCCTGCGGCGGTGCGGAGCTCTCCTCCGCTGGCTTGGTGGGCCGGCGGGAGATCCTCAGAGAAGGGCTTCGGTCAGGAGGCGGACGAGGGCCACGTTGTGGCGGTGACCGCTCCGCTCCGCCGTCACCTTGCCCCGGAGGGGGCGGCCCAAGAGGTAGAGGTCGCCCATGACGTCCAGGATCTTGTGCCGGACGAACTCGTTCGGGAAGCGAAGCTCCGTGTTCACCACCCGCTCGTGGTCCACGAGGATGACGTTGCCCCACCGCCCCCCTTCGCCCAGGCCCATCCGCTCGAGGGTCTCGAGTTCCCAGATGAAGCTGAAGGTCCGGGCCGGGGCGATCTCGGCCTGGAAACCCTCCGGACCCTGGTGGCGGTAGAGGTAGGACTGGCGCCCGATGGGCTCGGGGTAGTCGAGCAGATAGGAGATAGAGAATTCCCCGTCGGGCTCGATCCGGATGTATCCCTCGGGAGAGCCCGGCTCGCCGACCTCGTACACCTTGTCGACCATGATGGGCTCCAGGCCGCCGTCTTGGTCCTCCAGGTACGCCTCCTGGAGGAGGCGGCAGAACTCCGCCGCCGAGCCGTCCATCACGGGCACCTCCTCGCCGATCTTTACGAGGAGGTTCGCCACGCCGTAGGCATGGAGGGCGCTCATCAGGTGTTCGATGGTCCGTGCCGCCACGGCACCGCTGCGCAGGTTGGTGGCGTGGGTTGTGTTGTCGACGAACTCGACGCGCGCGGCCACCGTGTCGGGGGTGGTCAGGCTGCCGAAGCGGATGCCGCTTCCGGTGGGGAGGGGCTCGATGATGAGGCCCGTCTTGAGGCCCGAGTGGAGCCCCCTCCCGTAGAGGACCATGCTGCGGCCGATCGTGCGCTGCCGGCCCTTGGGGGGGGTGGTCCGCACCCGGGCGGGCGGCTCCAGGCGGTGGCTGCGGAGCTTGCGGTTCAGGGTGGAGAGGGAGATGCCCACGGCCCGCGCCGTGGCCTCGACGTCCCACTGGTTGCGGGCGAGGTGCAAGGCGATGAAGCGCCGCTCCCACTCCAGCCGGGCGGCCTTGAAATCCGCCGGACCCTCCGTGTCGGGGCCGGGGGAGAACCCCCTCCGGAGGGGGGCGGGGAAGTGCTCGGCCCGGATGGTCTTCCCCGGGGTGGCGTAGGCTGCGCGCGTGACGGCGCTTTTGAGCTCGGCGACGTTGCCCGGCCAGTCGTGCTGGTAGAGGGAGGCGAGGGCGTCCGCCCCGAACTCCTTCTCCCGGCTCCCGTCGCGCGCCGCCTCGGCGAGGAAGCGCTTGGCCAGCAGGAGGATGTCCCCGCGCCGGTCCCTGAGCGGCAGAAGGCGTAGCCGCCGCGCCTGGAGATGGCGCGCCACTTCTTCCGAGAGGCATTCCTCCTCGCCGGAGCCTCCCTCGTCGATAGCCACGATGAGCCGTTCTCCCTTCTCCCCCCTCGCCAGGAGGGTGTTCAGGATGCCGGCCCGCTCCTCTCCTCCGGCCTGTTCAAGGCCGTCCAGATAGATGGATCCGCCCGCCGTGCCGGGCAGAAGGCGGCGCATGGCGGCCTGCAGCTCTTCTTTTTTCCTCGGCGGGGGGAGCGCCCGGCAGTGGAGGGCCGTGAAGGGCCCCTCGCGCGTGACACCCCGGTTGTGGAGGACGTAGGCGAGATACCGCTTGCCCGTCCCTCGCTCGCCCCAGATGACCAAGGGCCGCAAGTCCTCTGCCGCCTCGTCGAGCTCCGCCCGGAGCGCGGCGACTCCGGCGTCGTTGCCGTCGAGGTAGGAACCAGCCTTCTGGGCGCTCTTGAGCTCCCGGGCCCGGCGGTACTGGACGGCCGAGTCCACCACGCGAAGGACGGTCTCCATCGAGAGGGGTTTTTCGATGAAGTCGAAGGCGCCGAGCTTGGTCGCCGCCACGGCCGTGTCGATGTTGCCGTGGCCCGACATGACGATCACTTCGGTGTCGGCGCTGGTCTCCTTGACCGCCTGAAGGGTTTTGATCCCGTCGATGCCCGGCATCCACACGTCCACGAGGACGACGTCGGGGGTCTCTGCCCGGACCAGGTCGATGGCGCGCTCGCCCGAGTCGGCCTTGACGACGCGGTAGCCCTCGTCCTGAAGGATGCCCTCCAGGCTCGAGAGGATTCCCGCCTCGTCGTCCACGATGAGGATGTGGCCCCTATCCAATGGCGGCGGTCCTCTCCACACCGGCCGAGACGGCGGAGGGGGGCGCGAGGGGGAGCGTCACCCGGAAGACGGCGCCCCGGGGGTAGTTGTCGCGCACGCTGATCATCCCGTTGTGGTCGGCCACGATCCGGTGGCAGATGGCGAGGCCGAGCCCTGAGCCGTGCTCCTTGGTGGAGAAATACGGGGAGAAGATGTGCCCCTTCGTTCCCTCCGGGATGCCCTTGCCCTGGTCGGCCACCTCGACGACCAGCTGGCTCCGCGCCCGCTCGGCGAAGGCGCGGACGCGCACCTCGCCGTTCACCTCCATGGACTCGTAGGCGTTTTCGAGCAGGTTGATGAACACCCGCTGGAGTTGCTCGGCGTCGGCCATGATGGGAGGGAGGTCGGGTTCAATCTCGGTCAGGAGGGAGACGTCGCCGCGGCGGCCGCGGTAGAGGTTCGCCACCTCGTCGATCAGGCCGTTGAAGCGGCAGGGCCGCAGCCTGGGCTCGGGCAGGCGGGCGAATCGGCTGAACTCGTCGACCAAGTCCATCAGGCCCTGCACCTGGTGGACGATGGTGTCGGTGCAGATCTCGAACACCTCGGGAAAGTCCACGGCCCCCTGCTCGAACTTGCGCCGCATCCGCTGGGCGGAGAGCTGAATCGGCGTGAGGGGATTTTTGATCTCGTGGGCGATTCCCTGGGCCACCTCCCGCCAGGCGGCCACCTTCTGGGCCCGGATGAGCGCCGTCATGTCGTCGAAGACGACGACGGCGCCCAGGCGCCTTCCCTCGGCCCCGCGCAGGAGGGTGAGGCTCGCCCGGAGGGTCAGGACCCGCCCGTCGATCATCAGTTCCACCTGCTCGGAGACGCTCTCCCTGCCCTCTCCGCGCATGGCCCGCAGGAGGCGCCGGATCGGCTCGAGGTGCTGGCTCTGGAATACCTCGTTGAAGGGTTTTCCCGCCGCCCATTCCGGCGGAATTCGGAGAAGCTCCCCCGCCGCCTTGTTCAGGATGGTCACCCGCCCGCGGCGGTTGATGGAGACGACGCCGGTCCCGATGTTCTCGAGCATGGCCTCCATGTACCGGCGCCTGCGGTCGATCTCGGAGCTCGAGCGGCGCAGGTCCTCCGCGGCGTGCTCGATCCTTTTCTTGTTCGTCGTGAGCTCCTGCGTCATTCGGTTGAAGGCGTCCACGAGGATCCCCACCTCGCCGTCCGCCTGAACGTCCACGCGGTGATCGAGGTCTCCCTCGGAGACGGCCCGGGTGCCCTCGGCGAGCTTTTCGATGGCGACCGTGATTCCCCGGGCGAGGTAGAAGCCGAACCAGATGGCGGAGAAGAGGATCAGCAGCGTGATGAGCAGGAAGGTGATGATGTAGCTGGCCTTGATGGGGTTCTTGGAGAGCTCAAGTTCCTTGTAGTCTTCGTAGGCGCGGAAGATGCCCTTCACCTTCTCGACCAGGCGGTGGGAGATGTACTTCGAGACGACGATAAAGCCCGTGACCTTCCCCCGCGCTTTCAAGGGGAACGCCCCGTGGACGGCGTCGCCCTCCCCCCAGCTCTCCACGCTCGAGCGCGCCTCGCCGTCGAGGACCTTGTCCAGGTAGCCGGCCAGGGGGGAGAAGACGGCCGTCTCCGCGAGCTCGGGCCGGCGGGCCGAGGCCACCTCCTTGCGGTCCGCCCGGAACACCCAGACGGCGTCCAGCCCCAGGTCCTTCCGCTCGGCCTCGAGGAAGGACTTCAGATCCGCGGAGCCGGGGAGGCCGCCCCACCCCCGCTCCTCGATCCGCTTGGCCAGCCGCTCGGCTTCGAAGAGCACCGTCCGCTCGGCCTCGCGGTAGAAGGTCTGCGCGACCTCGAAGGAGCCCTTGAGCGCGTGCTCGACCTTCATGGTGAAGAGCGTGTTGAAGCTTTTGTTGATCAGCCCGCTTGCGATGAAAAAGAGCGCGACCGAGGGCACGAGGGTGAAGCCGACGAAGGCGACGATGAGCTTCACCTGAAGACGGGAGCCGCTCGGCCCCGTGCGCGCCGAATAGTAGAGCCGCACCAGGTTGCGCACGACGAGGAGCGCCAGCACCATCAGGAGGATGATGTTCAGGTTCACCAGGGCGAACACCACCACGTTGTTCAGGAGGGGGACGCCCGGCTCCAGTTCCTTGAAGTAGATCCAAGCCGTGAGGAGGAGGACGGTGATGCCAATCAGGCCGAGGGTGGCCCTGAGGATGTTCTTCCGCCGCCGGGCGGCGATCTCGTCGTAGCTCAGGCTCGCTGGATACATTCGGTCACATCCCGTTGGCGCCGAAGGTGGGGGAGTAGGCCCACTCGGTTTTCTGGCCCAGGAAGGCGAGGAGGTAGTTGAAGGGGAAGGCGAAATCGACCGAGTTCACCTTGGCCCGCACCCGCAGGTAGTAGTTGTAGCTCGGATCCAGCTCCCGCAATTGCGCGATCGGGACGCCGTTGAGCTCGCTCATCCAATCGGTTAGCTCCTGGCGGCTCTGGGTGATCTTTTGGGTGGGTTCCTCGCCGTTGCGGAGCACGCTGAAGGTGTAGGCCTTCTTGAGGGCGTCGTATTTCACCTGGTGGACCAGCCGCTGGGAGACGACTTCGGCGTCGTAGAGGAAACGGCGGGACCGCACCAGCCCCATCTCGAAGATGAACCGGGTGGTCACCCCGCCGTGGAGGGCCTCGACAAGCTCAGCCGAGAAGGGGGAGTCCAGGTAGCCGAACGCCAGGAGCTGCCCCTGTTTTTCGATGACGAGGAGATCCCGCATCCGCAGGGGCTGGGCCCCGCCTGTCGCCGAGAGGGCGGGAGCCCCGACGGCCACCGCGAGCGCCAGGACGGCCGCCGTGAGCGAGATTCGCCTGAAAGCGTAGAATTTCATTGACTTAGCGCCCATGCCACCTCCCGGCTTCGGGGGCGGATTCTACCCGAACCGTCCTCAATCCTCAACGCCGGATTCTCCCCTGCCCTCCCGCTTTTTCAGAAGAGCTCGCAACTCATAGAACTTCTCGAGCGCCTGGCGCGGGGTCATGGCGTCTGGATCCACCCTCTCGAGCGCCTCCTCGGCCGGGGAGGGCCCGGCGCCAAAGAGGGGAAGCTGCGGGCTCGCGGGGTTCCCGGCCCGAGGTCCCCCCCGCCTGGTGGGGCCCCCCTTTTCCTGTGAAGCCCCCTCCAGGCCCGCGAGGAGCGCCTTCGCCCGGGCGATCACCTGGGGGGGGAGCCCGGCCAGCCGCCCGACGTGGATCCCGTAGCTTCGGTCGCAGCTTCCCTCGACCACCTTGCGGAGGAACAGCACCTCGTCTCCCCACTCGCGCACCTCGACCGTGAGGTTGTGCACGCGCGGCAGCTCCCGGGCGAGTTCGGCGAGCTCGTGGTAGTGGGTGGCGAAGAGGGTCCTCGCGCGGCGCGAAGCCTCGTCGTGGAGGTACTCCACGACGGCCCAGGCGATGCTCACCCCGTCGTAGGTGCTCGTCCCTCTTCCCACCTCGTCGAGGACCACGAGGCTCCGCGGTGTCGCCTCGCGCAAGATGGCGGCCGTCTCCAGCATCTCGACCATGAAGGTGCTCTGCCCCTCGAGCAGGCGGTCGTGCGCCCCCACCCGGGTGAAGACGCGGTCCACCCGCCCGATGCGGGCTGAGCGGGCGGGGACGAAGCTCCCCATCTGGGCCATCAAGACGATGAGCGCCGACTGGCGCAAGAAGGTGGACTTTCCCGCCATGTTCGGCCCCGTGACGATGAGGATCTGCCGCTCCCCGCCGATGTCGAGGTCGTTCGGCACGAAGGCGGAGCCGGCCGGGTCCGCCTCCATGACGGGATGCCGGCCCTCGGCGATCTCGATGCCCTCCCCGTCGTCCACGACGGGGCGCACATAGCCCCTTCCGGCGGCCACCTCGGCGAGCGAGGCCAGGGCGTCCAGCCGGGCGACGCGGTCCGCCGCGGCCAGGATGCGGCGGGATTGGGCGGCCACCCGGGCCCGGAGGCGGCCGAAGAGGAGGAATTCCACCTCCTTCGCCTTCTCCTCGGCCCCGAGCACCTCCTCTTCGATGCGCTTGAGCTCGGGGGTGATGTAGCGCTCCGCGGAGACCAGGGTTTGCTTCCGCGTGTACTCCGGAGGAACGCGCTCGGAGAAGCGTTTGGTGAGTTCGAGGTAGAAGCCGAAGACGCGGTTGAAGCCGACCTTGACGGGAAGCCCCGTGCGCTCCCGCTCGCGCGCCTCGTAGGATGCGAGCCAGGATTTCCCCTCCCGGCCCGCGCGCCTGAGGCGATCGAGCTCGGGGTCCACGCCGTCCCGGAACATCCCTCCTTCCCGGATGGAGGCCGGGGGGTCCTCCACGACCGCGGCCTTGAGCTCCGCCGCCACCTCCTCCACGGAGTCCCATCCAGCGGCGATGTCGGCGAGCTCGGCCGACCTGCCCTCCTCAAGGCACCTCGAGAGGGCGGGCAGGGCGGCGAGGGAGGCGCCCAGGCTCGCCAGGTCGCGCGCGTTGGCCGTCTGGAGGCCCACCCGGCCGAGGAGGCGCTCCAGGTCCTGGACGGGCTGCAGCGCTTCCCGAAGGGAGGCCCGCAGGGGGCCCTTCTGGACCACCTCCTCCACCGCATCGGCCCGCCGGGCGATCGCCTCGATGGAGATGAGGGGCGAGAGCACCCACTTCTTCAGGAGGCGCCCCCCCATCCCGGTCAGGGTCGCATCGAGGAGGTGGAGCAGGGTCCCTCGCCTTCCTCCCTCCGCCGCCGCGCGGACGAGCTCGAGGTTCCGCTGGGTGGCGGCGTCGAGCCCCATGACCTCTGAGAGGCGGTAGAAGGCGAGCGGGCGCAGGTGGGGGAGATTCCCGGGCTGATTCTCCCGCAGGTAGGCCAGCAGCGCGGCCGCCGCCCCGGCCGCCAGGGGGCGGGCCCGGGCTTCATTCTCCAGAAGAGCTTCGCCCGGAAACTGCTCGGCGAGCTTGCCGGGCGCTTGCGCGGGGAGGAAGGAGGCAGGCTCGCGCGCCTCCAGGCGGGCGCCCAACTCCCGCAGCCGGGTCTCGGCCGCGCGCGGCAGGGCCGCTCCGCGGCGGAGGAGCATCTCGCGCGGGCGCAGGCGCTCGATCTCGTCGGCCAGAATCGCCGGGGCGCCCTCGCCTTCGATCTCGCTGGCGCGGAACTCGCCCGTCGAGATGTCCGCCCAGGCGAGGCCCCAGCCCCCCTGCCCGGGGGCCGCGCACGCCAGGTATTGCGCTTCTTTGCTGTCGAGAAGCTGCGGGTCCGCCGCCGCCGTCCCGGGAGTGAGGACGCGCACCACCTGGCGCCTCACGATTCCCCGCGCCTCGGAGGGGCTCTCCATCTGGTCGCAGATCGCAACTTTGTAGCCTGCCTCGAGCAGACGGCTGCAATAGGAGGCGGAGGAGTGGCAGGGCACCCCGCACATGGGGATGGGCCCGTCCGCGTCGTTTTGGCGGGAGGTGAGGGCGATGTCGAGCACCCGCGAGGCCTGTTGGGCGTCTTCGTAGAACATTTCGTAGAATTCGCCCATCTGGAAAAAGAGGATCGCGTCGGGATGGCGCGCCTTCATCTCGAAGTACTGGCGCATGGCGGGGGTGGCCTTGCCCGCGGGCGTCCGGGGTGAGGCCGCGGACTGCTCGGGGGAGCGGCCGTTTCCGCTAGCGGGGGGCGGCATCCTTGCCCTCTTGCTGGGGCGGGCCCGGCGCGGGAGGGGCGCCGGGGGATGGCTCGTCCGATGAGGTCGCTCCGGCGGGGAGCGGACGGGGAGGTTCCTCGGGGTTTCCGGCGGCGAGGAGCCGCCCGCTCTGCTCCCGGGCGCGGGCGAGGTCGCTCTCGATGGTGCGGACCTCGCGCCGGAGTCTGCGGATCTGGCGGTTGAAGCGGAGCCGGTCGAACACCCCGCCCGCCCAGGCGAGCAGGAAACCCGCCCCGAAGACGCCGAGCAGGATGTAGAACAGCGGAAGCCGGATCGTCCCCCTGTAGTAGGCGACCGAAACCGGCTCCATGTTGATCACCCCGAAGCTAGCCACGGCGAGCGCCGCCGCCAGCCCCAGGATCAGCCGCAAGCTTCCCATCGCATCCCGCCCGAGGGGTTAGTCATTCCGACGCCGGAAATGCCGGGCGAAGCGTCTCGTAGGTTTTTTGGAGGTGCTCGGGGATGACCCGCACCTCACCCAGAACTGTCATGAAATTGTGGTCGCCCTGCCACCGCGGCACGATGTGAAGGTGCAGGTGGTCGTCGATGCCCGCCCCGGCGACCTTGTCGAGGTTAAGGCCCAGGTTGAATCCCTGGGCGCCCATCTTCTCGCGCAGGATGGACACGCACTGCTGGGCGAGGAGGAACATCTCCCCTCCCTCCTCCGGGCTGAGTTCGCCGAATTCCTTCACGTGGCGCAGCGGGACCACCATGAGGTGGCCGTTCGAGTAGGGGTATTTGTTCATGAGGACGAAACACCTCCTCCCCCGATGAAGGATGAGGTTGCCGGGGCCATCCTCCACCTGGAGCACCTCGCACAGAATGCACTGCGCCTCTTGGCCCGCCGGTGCCGCCGAGGAGGGGGTCTCCTTCAGGACGAATTCCCTCCGCCAGGGTGCCCAAAGCCGCTCCAAGGGACTCAAGCCTCCCGCGGGCGCCTCCCGCTCCGGCCCCTGCTGCGCGCGGGATGACGGCGGGCGGCGCCCTTTGGGCTCCTCAGGCGGCGGAGAACCGCCCGGAGCCGTCTTTCCCTCTGGCGCATCCGCGCGGCCTTGCGCGGGGTGTAGTGGTCGAACCCCTTGAGATGCAAGACGCCGTGGATCAGGAGGCGGTCCACGGCCTCCTCCACGGGGGTTTTCTCCTCCTCCGCGAGGCGGAGGGCTTCGTCGACCGAGATGGCGACGTCACCAATGTAGCCGTCCTCCCCCGCTGGCGGGTGCCCCCTGGGAAAGGCGAGGACGTCTGTGGTTTCGTCCAGTCCCCGGAACCTGCGGTTGAGGGGGCGCATCGCGCGGTCGCCGACGAGGGCAACGCCCAAGGACTCACCGCTCGATCGGAGACTTTCCAGGATTGCCTCGGCCTGCCGGCGTAGGGCTCGCAGATCGAGCCGCACCCGCCTTTGCCGGTTTGAGATGAGCACCCCCATTGGTCGCTCCCTTGCGCTCGTGGGCGGGTTGGCCAGGGTAGCTCACTCGGTGGTGGTGGATGCCGGCCAGGACCCGGAGGAAGGCTTCCTGAATGCGCCCCAGGTTCCTCAGGGTGAGGTTGCACTCGTCCAGCTGCCCTTCGGCGAATGCGCTCTGGACCACGCGCTCCACGAGGCCGGAGAGCCGGGCGGGGGATGTGTCCGAGAGCGTGCGCGAGGAGGCTTCCACGATGTCCGCGAGCATCAGGATCCCCGCCTCGCGCGTCTGGGGCTTCGGGCCCGGGTAGCAGAACGCCTCCTCGCGGAGATCCTCCCCCCCCGTTTGGTTTTTGGCCTTGTCATAGAAGTAGCGGATGAGGGCGGTCCCGTGGTGCTGCGCGATCAAGTCGATGATCTCTTTGGGGAGCTTGTGGCCGCGCCCGAGCTCCGCCCCCTCCTTGACGTGGCTGATCAGAATGAGGGCGCTCATGCTCGGGCTCAAGCGGTCGTGGCGGTTCTCGCGCCCTTGGTTCTCGATGAAGTATTCGGACTTTTGCATCTTGCCGATGTCGTGGAAGTAGGCGCCCACCCGCGTGAGCAGCGCGTGCGCCCCGACCGCCTCGGCGGCCTCCTCGGAGAGATTTCCGACCATCAGGCTGTGATGGTACGTCCCCGGCGCCCGCAGGACCATCTGGCGCAACAGAGGGTGGTTCTGGTCGGCCAGCTCGAGAAGCCGCATGTCGGTCGTCAGCTTGAAGAGGGACTCGAGCAGCGGCATTACGGCCGAAACCACGACGACGTTGGCGATCCCCCCCGCGAAGGCGAGCGGCACCGCCGTCCACCGGGCGAGAGCGAACGTGAAGCCCTCCTGCATGTTGAAGCCTAGCGCCAGCGTGGCATTGATGATGCCAATGACCAGGCCAGCCACCAGGATCGAAGAGCGGTGGCGGTAGTTTTTCCATCGGGTCGCCGCGTAGATTCCTCCCGCCAGCGCCATCAGCGCGTAAGGCGCTTTGCCCGGCATAAGCATCGCCGTCATGACACCTGACATTACAGACATGAACACCGCCGAGGAGCGCCCCAGCAGGAGAGCGGCCAGCAGCGAGGCGGAGGCGAATGGGATCAGGTAGTAGAAGGAAAGAAGGCCGATCCCCCGGTAGGTTTCGTGGAGGTTGTGGGCAAAGACGACGCCCAGCTTAATCAGAATCGCCTGGGTGGTGAGGAGGAGCACAAAAAGGGGCAGGCTCTTTGTTCCCCGGAGGACGCCGAGCTGATAGCGCTGGGCGCAGACCCAGGCGAGGAGAAGCAGGAGGGAGACCACCAGGGCCGTCCCGATGAGGTTGTCCAGCACGTGCCGCTGGAGGTTGGTCTGCTCCAGGCTCTTCAGGCGGATGAGCTGGCTCTCGCTGATCCGCTCGCCCTCGCGTACGATCATCTCACCTTCCTTGATGAGCTGGGACACGGGCTCCACCCCGGAGGCCGCCTCCTTTTCTGATTCGACCGTTGCCCGACTGTTGAAAGTCAGCGTGGGCCGCGCCAGCTTGGCCGCCTGGGCGATCAGGAGATCGCGCAGCTCGGGCGGCGCCGTCAGCCTGAGCTGGCCCGCCCGGGCGCGCAGAAAGCTCTCCACTCCGCGGAGTTCGATCGGGTTGAGGGAGCCGCTCAAGGAAACGGGGTTCCCGGAACGGATGTCCCGGACGATGATCCCCCTCGCGGCATGCGCGGCGTAGAGTTGGCGATCGCTCACGATCTCGGGCGCGAGGGCGGCGCGGACGAGCTTGATGAGGTCGTCGCGGATCCGGTTGCTGTATCTTTCGGCCCGCAGCCATTCGAGGAGGTTGGGGGGGAGTCTGCCTTCCAGCGCGCGGGCGAACGCCTCCTCGGCCGCCCGGAGGGCATCCGACTGATACGCCTCCTCGGACACCCGGGACTCGGGGATTAGCTCCCGGCTTCGGCGCTGGGACTGCTCGGCGAGCAGGCGGTTGCGGGCGGCGTCGGTCTGGGTGATGAGCAGCCTTTGGATGGCTTCGAAGGCAATCCGAATTCGCCCCTCGAGCTCTGCGCCCAGCTTGGTATCGATGTCGTAGTGGGCCCGGACCCGCTCGCGCGCCTCCTGCTGCCGCGCCTCGGTCGCGAGGGGATCTTCGACCTGCATGTCCCGCGGCGCCTTGATGTCCCGTCGGGCGACGTCGCCGACCCGGTAGGTGAAGGTCCTCGTCGGTGCAACCCCAGTCGTCATCAAAAGGGCCAGGACCAGGGTGAGCGCCCCGCCCAGGAGCCCGGGGAAGGCTCTTCCGCTCGCCAACGCGCGCACGGGGGCAACCATCCAGCTGCCGCGCGTGAGAAGCGATCGGGAGGGGCCGTTCTTGTTTTTCCCGGCCGCTTTGCCGCTACCGGTCCGCTGAACCAAGGGGGTTACCTCAGGAGTTCTTCGCCCTCTGCGGGGAAAATCGAGAGCGAGTCAGAGCCGATAGGCCTCATAGGCGGATACGATTTTCCGCACCAAAGGGGTGCGTACGACGTCGCGCTCCGTGAAAAGGATGAAGCGCGCCTCCTCCAAGTCGCCGAGCACCTTCTGGACCTCGATGAGGCCGCACCTCACCGACTCGGGAAGGTCGATCTGGGTGATGTCGCCGGTGACCACTGCCTTGCTGCCGGATCCCATCCGCGTCAGGAACATCTTCATCTGCTCGGGGGTGGTGTTTTGCGCCTCGTCCAGGATGACGAAGGAGTCGTTCAGGGAGCGCCCCCGCATATAGGCCAGGGGCGCGACCTCGATCTCCCCCCTTTGGATGAGGCGCTCTGCCCGCTCGAACTCCACCATGTCGTTCAGGGCGTCGAACAGGGGGCGGAGGTAGGGGTTCACCTTCTCCTGCAAGTCCCCGGGCAG
>Ga0114945_10002006_pt1 | contig 12212 bp, 12 predicted proteins | sample OV2TP3_FD_87194 | JGI IMG/M metagenome (GOLD analysis project Ga0114945, IMG submission 87194) | Hot spring microbial communities from Beatty, Nevada to study Microbial Dark Matter (Phase II) - OV2 TP3 | ecosystem: Environmental > Aquatic > Thermal springs > Hot (42-90C) | place: USA: Beatty... | reverse complement strand
GTACACGGGCTTCTGCTGCGGCACGGTCTGGCCGCTCGAGCAGTCGATGAGGTCGCAGCCCGCCTCCCTCAGCATGCGGGTGAGCGCGATCAGGTCCTCTCCCGGAAGCCCGCCCGGGGCCCAGTCGGTCGCCGAGATGCGCACCGACATGGGCTTTCTCTCGGGCCAGACCCCCCGGCACGCGAGAAACACTTCCAGCGGAAATCGCATGCGGTTCCCGATCGGGCCGCCGTATCGATCTTTTCGCTGATTGGTCAGCGGAGAGATGAAGCTGGCGAGCAGATAGCCGTGCGCCATGTGGATTTCGAGCATGTCGAAACCCGCCTGGTTCGCATAATTAGCGGAAACGACAAAGTCGCGAATGACCTTGTCCATATCCTGCCGCGTCATTTCCCGCGGCACCTGCGAGATGCCCTCCATGTACGGGATCGGCGAGGCCGAGATCACGGGCCAGTTGCCGCGCTCGAGCGGGTGATCCATGCGCTCCCAGCCGAGCTGCGTCGAGCCCTTGCGGCCGGAATGGCCGAGCTGCATGCACATCTTCGCTTTTGAATGGGTTTTGCAAAACTGCACTATCCGTTTAAAGGCGTCCCTCTGCGCCTCGTTCCACAGGCCGGTGTCGGCCGGCGAGATGCGCGCTTCGGGCGACGGGCAGGTCATCTCGACGTAGACGAGCCCCGCCCCGCCCACGGCGCGGCTGCCCAGGTGCACCAGGTGCCATTCGCCGGGCACCCCGTCGACGGCCGAGTACTGGTCCATCGGCGACACCACGACGCGGTTCTCCAGCACCATGTCGCGCAGCCGGAACGGCGTGAACATCGGCACGGGCGGATTCTCCAGGTCGATGTCGAATCCCTGGCTTCTCAGCTTCTTTGCAAACCAGCGATGCACCTCCCGCACGAACCCGGGGTCGCGCAGCTCCAGGTTCTCCCAGGTGATCTGCTTCGAGCGCGACATGACGCCGAAGGCGAATTGCTGCGGGTCCATCCCCCAGTAGCGCTCCATGTGCTCGAACCAGGCGAGCGAGACGTTGGCCGCGTGCTGGGTTTTTTCGACTTCCTCCCGGCGAGCCGTGTCGTACAGCGTCAGGGCCCTTTTTACGCCGTTTTCCTTCCTCAGCGCCTCGAAAAGCGCGATCGCGTCTTCCATCGCCAGCTTGGTCCCCGAGCCGATCGAGAAATGCGCGGTCGCCTTGGCGTCGCCCACCAGCACGGCGTTGTCGAGCACCCAGGTCCTGTTGGTGATGTTCGGGAAGTTGCGCCAAAGCGAGCGGTTGGCGATGAGGGGATGGCCGTCGAGCTCCTCGGAAAATACTTTTTCCAAAGTCAAAATCATTTCCTGCTCGCTCATCGTGTCGAAGCCGAAATTGCGCCAGGTGCGCTCGTCGGTCTCGATCACCCAGGTCGAGCGGTCGGCCTCGTACTGGTAGCAGTGCGCGAGGATGATGCCCTCGGGCGTCTCGCGGAAGAAATACTTGAACGCGTCCAGCGGTCGGGTCGAGCCGAGCCAGGTGAACTTGTTGGGGCGAAGATCGACGCTCGGCTGAAAGTGATTTTCATGCTTGGCGCGGATCTTCGAATTGATGCCGTCGGCGACGACGATCAGGTCCGAATCGGCGAACTCGTCCAGGTCCTCGACCTCGCGCTGGAAGCGCATCTGCACGCCGAGCTCGCGGGCGCGGTCCTGCAGGATGTTGAGCAGCGCGACGCGCGAGCAGCCGCAGAAGCCGTTGCCGCCGGAGCGCATCACGGCTCCCTTGTAGACCACGTCGACATCGCCCCAGTAGGCGAAGCGGCGGCGAATGCGCTCGTAGGTGACCGCGTCGCAGGCCTTGAAGGTGTCCAGCGTCTGGTCGGAGAACACGACGCCGAAGCCGAAGGTGTCGTCCGGACGGTTGCGCTCGTAAACCGTGATGTCCCAGCGCGGCCAGGCCTTTTTCGCGAGCAGGGCGAAATACAGCCCGCCGGGCCCGCCGCCAATGACGCTCACTTTCATGTCTTCTCCTCCGGAATTACGGCCGTCGCCTCGATCTCGAGCCGCGCCTCGGGCTCCACCAGGCCGCTTACCTGGAGCACCGCCATCGCCGGGTAGTGAGCGCCCATCAGCTCGCGGTAGGCAGCGCCGATCTGCTTCAGCGCCGACAGGTACTCCTGCTTGTCGAGCACGTACCAGGTGAGCCGCACGATGTGCTCCGGTTTGCCGTTTGCCTCTCTCAAGACGGAAATCACGTTGTGCAGAGCCTGGCGAAACTGGCCGGCGAACGCCTTTTCCCGCCATTCACCCTGCCCGGTGCAGCCGACCTGGCCTGCGACGAAGGCCAGCTTGCCTTTGGCGGCGATGCCGTGCGAAAACCCGCGCGGGCGGGCCCAGCCAGGGGGCTGCAGGATCTGCATCATGCTCATGTCCCCACACTCCTCAGCTTGAAGCGCTGCAGCTTGCCGGTCTCGGTGCGCGGCAGCGAATCGACGAACTCGAGCGCGCGCGGATACTTGTACGGCGCGATGACTTTCTTGACGTGGTCCTGCAATGCCTTTGCAGTCGCATCGTTTCTCGAAAATTCTTTTTTCAAGACTACAAAGGCTTTCACGATCGTGCCCCGCTCCTCGTCCGGCCAGCCGACCACGCCGCACTCCGCCACCGCGGGGTGTGCGAGCAGCGCCGTCTCCACCTCGGGCCCGGCGATGTTGTAGCCGGCCGAGATGATCATGTCGTCGGTGCGGGCCTGGTAGAAGAAGTAGCCGTCCTCGTCCATCAGGTAGGCGTCGCCGGTCAGGTTCCAGCCGTGCTGCACGTAGCTCGCCTGGCGCTCGTCGGCGAGATAGCGGCAGCCGGTCGGGCCCTTGACGGCAAGGCGGCCGATCTCGCCCGGACGACAGGGTTTTCCTTCTTCATTCAAGACCGTTGCCTGGTACCCGGGTATGGCGTAGCCGGTGGCGCCGCGGCGCACGCGCTCCGGGGTATGCGAGATGAAGATATGGATCATCTCGGTCGAGCCGATGCCGTCGATGATCTCGATGCCGGTCGCCTGCTTGAACAGCTGCCGCGTCGGATCGGGCAGCGCTTCCCCCGCCGAAACGCACTTCTTCAGGGAACCGAGATCGAAGCCCTTCGCCGAATCCTTCAATAAGGCCGCCATGCCTCGATACATCACCGGCGAGGTGAAGCACACCGTCGCCCTGAACCTCTGGATGGTCTCGAGCAGCGCTTCCGGCGTCAGCTTCTCCACCAGCACGCTCGAGGCGCCCACGCGCATCGGGAAGCACAGCATCCCGCCGAGCCCGAACGTGAACGCGATCGGCGGCGTGCCGCAGAACACATCGTCCTTGTGCGCCTTGAGACAGGACTTCGGAAAGCAGTCGCACATGGCGACGACGTCGCGGTGGAAGTGCACCGTGCCCTTGGGCTTGCCGGTGGTTCCGGAGGTGAAGGCGATCAGAGCGGGGTCGTCCGCGGCGGCGGCGACGTTGGTGAACCACAGCGGCTGCCTGAGCGCGAGGGTGTCGAGCGAGTCGGAAGCATCGTCGTACCAGTATTTGACTTGTCGCAGGGTGGGGCAGCTCGCGGCCGCAGCAACCAATTCTTCCTCGAGCCGCTTGTCGCACAGCGCGTGCGTCACCTCGGCCTTGGTGATGATGTCGGTGAGCTCCTTGGCGCGCAGCAGCGGCATGGTGGCGACGCAGATTCCGCCCGCTTTCATCACCGCGAACCAGCACGCAGCCATCATCGCGTTGTTGGGGCCGCGCAGCAGCACGCGGTTCCCCGGCCTGAGGCCCATCTCCCGCGCGAGCACGTTGGCGAGGCGGTTCGACTGGGTGAAAAGCTGCGTGTAGGTGCATTCGCCGTCGGGCGTGCGCAGCGCGACGCGGTGGCCGTGGCCGCGGGTCACCGGCTTGTCGAGCAGCTCGGTCGCGCAATTCATGCGCGCGGGATATTTCAGCTCGGGAAGCCCGAACAGGAATTCCGGCCACTGCCCGCGCGGCGGCAGGTTGTCGCGGACGAAGGTATCGCTGTGGGCGGTGTAGCTCATTTCAGGAGCTCCCGGGAGATGATCAGTTTCTGCACTTCGGTGGCGCCCTCGTAGATGCGCAGCGCGCGCACCTCGCGATAGAGCCGCTCCACCGGGTGGCCGCGCATCACGCCCAGAGCGCCGCAGATCTGCACCGCGCCGTCGATCACCTGCTGCGCGGCCTCGGTGGCGAACATCTTCGCCATCGCCGCCTCTCTGGTTATCTTTTTCTCTCTAACATCTCTTTCGTATGCCGCGCGGTAGGCAAGCAGCGCCGCCGCCTCGATCATCGTCGCCATGTCGGCGAGCTTCGCCTGCGTCATCTGGAACTCCGCCAGGGTCTGCCCGAACATCTTCCTTTGCCTCGCCCGGGCGAGCGCTTCGTCGAGGGCCCTCCTGGCAAAGCCCAGCGCCGCGCCGGCCACCGTGGTCCGGAAGACGTCGAGCGAGCGCATGGCAAGCTTGAATCCCTCCCCGGCCTGCCCGAGCAGGGATGCCCTGCTGTTTTTCAATTTCACCGAGGACATCGGGTGCGGCGCGACGATCTCGATGCGCTGCGAGGCGTCGACTTGCGTCGCCTCGACCACGAAGGCGCTGATGCCCTCCTGCGCCCTGGCGAACACCACGTAGAACTCTGCGATGCCGCCGTTCGAGATCCAGGTCTTTTCGCCGTCGAGCGACCAGCCCTCGCCGTTGCGCCGCGCCGTCGTCGTGAGCGCCCCGGCATCGGAGCCCGCCCCCGGCTCGGAGAGCGCAAACGCGGCGATCGCATCGCCCGCGGCGACGCGCGGCAGATAGCACTTCTTCTGCTCGGCGCTGCCCGCGAGCGAGATCGGCACCGAGCCCAGCCCCTGCATGGCGAACGCGAAGTCCGCGAGCCCGGCGTGATAGGCGAGGATCTCACGCAGCAGCGTCATCGAGCGAACGTCGTGATTTTCGGCGGCGCAATGATGCAGGAATCCGGCGCAGCCCAGATCCTGGACCAGCCGCCTGCAGATCGCGTCGGCATCCTCGCCGTGCGCGTAACCAAGGTTCTCCTTCGCAAAAACCTCCGCCTGCTCGGCAAGCGCCGCATGCCGGGGCTCGAAGAAAGGCCAGCCGTAGTGCGCGAAGCGGTCCATCAATCGCCTTCGAAAGCCGGCCTCCTTTTCGCCGCGAACGCCTCGTAGGCGCGCCGGAAGTCCTTGGTCTGCATGAGGATCGCCTGCGCCTGGGCCTCCATCTCGATCGCCTCGTCGAGTCCGACGTTCCACTCCTGGTGCAGCATCTTCTTGGTCATGGCATGCGCGGCCGTCGGTCCCGCCGCGAGCTCTCGCGCCGTTTCCATGGCGATCGGCAATACCGGATCGGCCACGCGATTGAAGAAGCCCCACGCCAGCCCCTCCTCGGCACCCATCGCGCGCCCGGTATAGAGCAGCTCCGCCGCCCGGCCCTGGCCGATCACGCGCGGCAGCATCGCGCAGGCGCCCATGTCGCAGCCGGCGAGCCCGACGCGCACGAAGAGGAACGCCACTTTCGCCGATTGCGCCGCATAGCGCAGGTCGGAAGCGAGCGCGATCAGCGCCCCGGCGCCCGCGCACACGCCTTCGACCGCGGCGATCACCGGTTGCGGGCAATGACGCATCGCCTTGACCAGATCCCCGGTCATGCGCGTGAACTCCAGCAACTGCGGCATCTGCATCCGGGTGAGCGGGCCGATGATCTCGTGCACGTCGCCCCCCGAGGAGAAATTGCCTCCTTCTCCCCGGAAGACGACCGCCTTGATCGCATCGTCCTTCTTCAATGCCATGAACAGATCCCTCAACTCCGCATAGGAGTCGAAGGTGAGCGGGTTCTTCCGCTCGGGACGGTTCAGGGTGATGACGCCGACCCTGTCCTCCACGCGCCACAGGAAGTGCTTTGGCTGGATCATGAAGTGACCTCCACGGCGTGCTGCTTGACCTTCGCGAGCAGCTTGAGCAGCTCCTCGTGCTCGCGGCGGGAGAGCCCCGCGAGCAGCTCGACCACCCACTCTTCGTGCGCGCGCGCCGCCTCGGCGAAAGTGCGCTCGCCCGATCTCGTCAGGCGGATGCGGAACGCGCGCCGGTCGGCGGGCTCGTCCAGGCGCTCGACCAGCCCCTCCTTCTCCAGCTGGTCGACGATGGCGGTGACGTTGCCGCCTGTGACCATCAGCAGGCGCGACAGCTCGTTCATCTTCAGGCCCCCGGGATGGCGCTCGAGCTGCGACATCAGGTCGAAGCGCGGCAGCGTGGTGGCGAACTGCTCGCGCAGCCGCGAGCGCACCCGGCGCTCGATCAGCTGGGTGCAGGTGAGCAGCCGCAGCCAGATGCGCAGCGCGCGGTGGTCATCTGCGCGCGCAATGGTTTCCCTGTCGGCGGCGCTCACTGGCGGATACCCTTCAAACAAGAATCAATGAAGCTTAAAGCATCGAGCGGCGCCCTGTCAATCGCCGCAAGGTAAACTAGGCCCATGAAATACCTCGTGATGTTCCTCGCTCTCGCTCCCGTCGCGGCGCTTGCGCAGTCCCCGCAGGATGCATCGGCGGCCGAAGCGCGCGCCGTGCAATCCATCGTGGAGTGCATGGTTCCCGGGCTGCCGGAGAACTGGCGGCGCGCGGTCATGGTCGTGGCGCTCGCCAAGCCCGGCGACGAAACCGGCGCCGTGAAGTACCTGGTGCAGCGCGGCGATTCCGAAGAGGAGCTCGAGCCCTTCATGCCCTGCGACGCGAAAAAGCCGGCCCGCACGCTGATCGAGGCGCGCCGCTTGCAGCTCCCCCGGCGGCGCGGGTGGACCGGCGCGCGCCTCAGCATCCTGCCCGACGGCAAGTTCGCGCTGAAGTACGACTACCCGCAGTAGCTCTCAGGCCTTCCTGAGAAAGTCAAAATCGCAGCCGTGCTCCGCCTGGAGGACGTGGTCCATGTACAGCCTGGCGTAGCCGCGCGCCGGCGGCGCGGCGGGTGCCTTCCAGGCCGCCTTTCTTTTTTTCAATTCCTCCCGGGAAACGACCAGGTCGATCCTGCGCTCTTTCACTGAAAGCCTGATGCGGTCGCCGCCCCTCACCAGGGCGAGCGGGCCGCCGGCCGCAGACTCGGGTGACACGTGCAGCACGATGGTGCCGTAGGCGGTGCCGCTCATGCGTGCGTCCGAGATGCGGACCATGTCCTTGACGCCCGCGCGCGCGAGCTTCGCCGGAATCGGCAGGTAGCCGGCCTCGGGCATGGCATAGCCCGACTTGGGGCCGGCGTTCTGCAGCACGAGAAAATCGTCGGCATGGACATCCAGCGCCGGGTCGTCCAGCCGGGCCGCCAGGTCATCGAGCGACGCGAACACCACCGCCCGGCCTTCCCGCTCGAAGAGCTTCGGGTCCGCGGCAGAACGCTTGAGGATGGCGCCGTTCGGCGCCAGCGAGCCGAACAGCGCCACCAGGCCGCCTTGCCTGGAAAGGGGCTCGGAGAAGCTCTTCACGACATTCCGGTCGACCCACGCGGGCTGCTTTTCGATGATTTCCTTCAGGGTAATCCCGGCCACGGTGATGCAGCCGAGGTGCAGGAGCGGCTCGAGCTCGCGCAGTACCGCGCCCAGCCCGCCCGCGGCATGGAGATCGGACATGTAGTGCTGGCCGGTGGGCTTGAGGTCGACCAGCACGGGCGTGCCGTCGGACAACTCGTTCAAGCGATTGAGGTCGACTGCGATTCCAGCACGGCCTGCAATCGCAGTGAGGTGCACGAGGCCATTGGTCGAGCCGCCGATGGCGAGCAGCACGCGCAGGGCGTTCTCTACGGATTTTTCGGTAATCACCTCGCTCGGACGGATCGGTGAGCGCGTCAACTCCACGGCGCGACGCCCGCTCGCTTCCGCCGCGCGCAGCCGATCGGCATGCACGGCGGGGATGGCCGCGCTGCCCGGCAGCGCCATGCCGAGCGCCTCGGCGATCGAGGCCATGGTGGAAGCGGTGCCCATCACGGCGCAGGTGCCGGCCGTCGTCGCGAGGTTGCCCTCTATGGTTTCAATTTCATGAGAATCAACCTTTCCCGCCCGATGTAGGGCCCAAAAACGGCGGCAGTCGGTGCAGGCGCCGAGCCGCTCGCCCTGGAACGAGGTCGGCATCATCGGCCCGGCGACGAGCTGCACCGCCGGCACGTCTGCCGAGACCGCGCCCATCAGCTGAGCCGGCACCGTCTTGTCGCAGCCGCCGACGAGCACCACCGCGTCCATGGGCTGGGCGCGGATCATCTCCTCGACGTCGATCGACATCAGGTTCCTGAACATCATCGAAGTGGGGTGGAGGAACACCTCGCCGAGCGACACGGTCGGAAATTCGATCGGCAGGCCGCCCGCCGCCAGCACGCCGCGCTTCACGGCGTCGATGAGCTCGGGAAAATGCCGGTGGCAGTTGTTGAAGCCGCTGCGCGAGTCCGCGATGCCGACGACCGGCCGGCCGAGCATGTCGCCCGAGTAGCCCATGCTCTTCACGAACGAGCGGCGCAGGTACAGCGAGAACGCCGGGTCGCCATAATTCGTCAGCCCCCGCGCAAATCCTTTCTTAACCCCAGACGTCACGCGCCACCTCCATCACGAGCTCGAGCTTGCGGCGGGTGTCGTCCTGCGTGAGCACCTGCCCGCCGCCGCCGCCGCTCGAGAAGCCGCACTGCGGGCCGATGCCGAGCTGCTCGATCGCCACTTGTCTGGCGGCTTCATCGATTCTTCTTTTCAAATGCTCTTTTTTCTCCAGCACGGGCGTCTTGGTGCTCACCAGGCCGAGGATCACGCGCTTGCCCTTGGGCAGGAACCGCAGCGGCGCGAAATCTCCCGCGCGCTCGGTGTCGTACTCCAGGCAATAGGCGTCGACGTCGAGCCTGCTGAACAGGGCGTCGGCAATCGGCTCGTAGCCGCCCTCGGCCATCCACGCGCCCTTCAGGTTGCCTCGACACAGGTGAATCGCCACCGTCATGTCCGCGGGCTTCTGGCTGAGGCAGTCGTTGATCAGCCGGACGTAGCGCCCGGTAAGCTCGTCCGCGTCCTCGCCCCGTGCGGTCACGTCCTGCCTCGCCTGCGCGTCGCAGTTGCACGGCAGCGCGGTATCGTCGAGCTGCAGATAGGTGCATCGCTCCGCGGCAAGGTCCGTAATCTCCTGCCGGTAGATGTTCTTCAGGTCCTGAAAGAACGACTCGCGGTCCGGGTACACGTCGCGCTCGAAGGCCCGTGGTCCGAGGAAGTAGTGCATGACGTCGGGCGCGGCGATCGTCACCTTCGGCACGCCGTGCTTCACCACGGACTTCAGAAAGCGGTAGTCGTCGGCGACGATGCGGCTGCGGCGCCTGAGCGGCGCCTTGGCATAGGGAGAGGAAGCCACGCCGATGACGCGGCTGTCGTCGCGAAAAGCCATCGTGCCGTCCCGAAGGCCGAAGCCATCCACCGCGTCGATGAAGCCGGCCGACCAGCTGCGGCGGCGGAACTCGCCGTCGGTGACCGTGGGCAGGCCGAGCGATTCCTGGAATGCCACGATGTCGCGGATGCACTCGTCTTGAATGCTCTTGAACTCCTTTTCATCAAGGCGATTTGCCTTGCGGGCGCGCGCCGCCTCGAGCAGCCGCTCGGGACGCACGAAGCTGCCGATGTGCTCGACGCGAAACGGCCGCTTCATGCGAACTCCCGCCGCAGCAGCTTCGCCCCCTCCACCATCGCTTTCATCTTGCCGAAGGCAGCCTCGCGCGGCAGGTACTTCATGCCGCAGTCCGGCGCGAGGATGATATTTTCCTTCGGAACATGAGGCATCGCTCTTTTCACGCGGGCGACGACCTGCTGCGGCGTCTCGACCGTCATGTCGGACAGATCGATGCAGCCCACCATGATTTGTTTTTTTGATAAAGAACCCAAAACAGTGCAATCGAGGCCGGACTGGGCAGTCTCGACCGACACCTGCCGGCAGGAGCAGCCGGCGAGCTCCGGCAGGAAGGAATAGCCCGAAGGCCGCTGGTGGATGATCGCCGCGTAGCCGAAGCAGATGTGCACCGCGGTGATGCCGGAAACGCCCTCCAGCGCCCGGTTCAGCGCCTTCAAGCCGAACTGCCGCGCCTTCTCGGGGCGCGCCTGCATGTACGGCTCGTCCACCTGCACGATGTCCGCGCCGGCGGCGAAGAGATCCCTGATCTCCGCGTTCACCGCGGCGGCGTAATCCATCGCCGCCTCGTCTTCCGACTGGTAGAAGTCGTTCTGCGCCTGCTGCGACATGGTGAAGGGGCCCGGAACAGTCATTTTCGTTTTTCTCGAGGTATTTCTCTTGAGAAAAAGCAGGTCGTCGACCTCGACGGGGTGCTTCCTGCGGACCCTGCCGACGATGCGCGGCACCGGGTTCGGATGGCCGGAGCGGTCGAGCGCCCTGCCCGGGTTGTCGATGTCGACGCCCTCGAGCGCTGTGGCGAAGCGGTTCGAGTAGCTCTCGCGCCGGACCTCGCCGTCGGTGATGATGTCGAGCCCGGCTTCCTCCTGCGCGCGGATCGCGAGCACGGTCGCGTCATCTTGCGCTTCTTGCAAAAAAGATTCTTTAACACGCCACAGCTCTCGCGCCCGCACGCGCGGCGGGAAACGCCCGGCGAGCCGCTTGCGGTCGATCAGCCACTCGGGTTGCGGGTAGCTGCCGACCAGCGTGGTGGGAAACAGCATCAAACTCCTCCTGCGACGAACTCCGGCGAGACTTTGCGCAGCCGTTCCGGGTCGATGCGGCCGCTCCTGTGAATATAGCTCCAGGCGAACTCGCGTGGCGCGAGTTTCATGTGCTCGGCGAAACGTCTATCCGCCGCTTGTCCTCCTTGAACGGAAGCTTCGCCACGGTGGCGCGGATCTCCCTCTGCACTGCGCCCCGATCTCCCCAGACCACTGCCACCTGCGTGCCAGGCGTGGTCAGCTCGCGATCGATCACGCACAGGGAGATCATTTTGCGCAGAAACGCGCTATAGACGCGCGAGGTCGAGCAACCGACGACCTTCCCGTCCAGAATCACCCTGTCCGGATCGGGGTTGATCTTAGCCTTCGACGAACTTCGGTGAAGTTTTCCGGAGCCGCGCGGGATCGATGCGCTCGCTCCTCTGAATATAGCTCCAGGCGAAATCGCGCGGCGCGAGTTTCATGTGCTCCGGGAAGCGGTCGTACCAGGCGCCGCTCGCGTCGGCGGCCGCGACCAGCTTGTCGATGATCGGCCGGCGCGTCGCCTCGAAGCCTATCAAGGCCTTCCCGACATCGGCTTCGCTCTTCAGCGCCTTCACGAGGGCGATGGCGTCCTCCATCGCCAGGCGGGTCCCCGAGCCGATCGAGAAGTGCGCGGTGCGCAAGGCATCGCCGATCAAGACCACGTTGCCCGCGTGCCAGCGCTCGTTGCGCACATTGGGAAAGTTGCGCCAGATCGACTTGTTCGACACCAGGGGCGCCCCCTGCAGTACCGGCGCGTAAACCCGCTCCAAATACGCCTTGGTCTCCGCGTCGGGCATGGTCGCGAACCCGGCGCGCTCCCAGGTCGCGGCATCGCACTCGACGACGAAGGTGCTCATCTGCGGCGAGTGCGGGTAGTAATGCACGTTGAACGTGCCGTGCTCGTTCTCGAGGAAGGCCTGGGTCACGAGGTCATACCCGGAAATATCGCCGACCGGCGTGTTGAACTCCGGATGCACGCCTACGCTCGCCGCCTGCTGCTGCATGAAGCGCAGGAAATGCAGCCGGCCGATGGCGTTGAAGCCGATGCCGTCGATGACCACTCGCTCGCCGCGATGCACCACGACGAGATCCACCCACGCTTCCAGCTCGGGCGTGATCAGCTCGTAGGTCGTCGGATCGTCGGCCCGCAGGAACTCGAGCGCGCGGTCGGAGAACACCACGCCGAAGCCGAAGGTCGCGTCCGGCGGGTTCTGCTCTACCACGCGAATGCGCCAGTCCGGCCCCTGCCGCTTCGCCAGATAGGAGAAATAGAGGCCCGCCGGCCCTGCGTCGGCGACAAGAACATTCAAGCGTTGAACCCCATCGCCTCCAGCTCCTCCTGCCGAAGCGCCTGAGGGTCCGGCGTGCCGAACTCGGTCACGGGTTTTCCGGCGGCAAGCAATCCCAGCTCCCGCCTCCAGACCCTGCGAAGCAGGATCACCGCTGCGTCCGATCTACCCAATCGTTCCCTTGAACGGTCCTCGATCTTTCCTTGCCCACAGATCGCCACCCCGTCCTG
>Ga0114945_10002005_pt1 | contig 12221 bp, 13 predicted proteins | sample OV2TP3_FD_87194 | JGI IMG/M metagenome (GOLD analysis project Ga0114945, IMG submission 87194) | Hot spring microbial communities from Beatty, Nevada to study Microbial Dark Matter (Phase II) - OV2 TP3 | ecosystem: Environmental > Aquatic > Thermal springs > Hot (42-90C) | place: USA: Beatty... | reverse complement strand
CGGCACCCCGCCCGACATCGCGCAGAAGCTGAACGACGCCATCGTGCGCGTCGCGCACAGCCCCGAGATCAAGCAGCGGCTCGAATCCCTCGCCTTCGACGTCACCGCCGCGCCCCTCGGCGAGACCGCGGCTTACGTGAAGAGCGAGCTCGCCAAGTGGGCGAAGGTGGTGCGCGACACCGGCGCGAAGGTCGACTAGCTTCCGGGTCCCCTCCCGCGATGCGCCTCGGATTCGCCGCCGTCCTTCTCCTGCTCGTCTCAGCCGCGCAGGGCGCGGAGACGGACCTGAGCGTGGGCAAGCCGGAGGTCAAGCCGGGCGATCGCTGGACGTACCGCCGGGTGAACTACCGCAGCAACGCCACGGTGGAGACCTACGAGCTGCGGGTGACTTTCGCGCAGGGCGATGTCATCCATGGCGTCTTCAGACGCCTGCAGGGGATCGATACGGACGCGGCGCGCACGGGCGGCGTACCGATGCTGGCGGCGAAAAAGGACGACGAGGCCGATGCCACGTGGACTTCAGAATGGAACTCGGTGTCCTCGCCCGACGGCGTGGTCCACCGCACCCATAGCGGCATCTTCAGGTTCCCGCTGCAGCCGGGCGTCACGTACAGCAGGGAATACGAGTTTCGCCGTCCCCGCGAGGGCGGCCGCGGACAGCAGGGCGAACAGACGGTGCGGGTGTCCGGGTGGGAGGAGGTCGAGGTGCCGGCGGGCAGGTTCCGCGCGCTGAAAGTCCAGGCGAGCGGCCGTTATCGACGCCTCGACACGAACAGCACCGGCACGGAAACGACGACCTGCTGGTACGTGCCCCAGGTGAAGCGCTCGGTCAAATGCACCTATGAAAGCTGGCCGCTACACCGCGGCGAGGAATTGATCAAATTCGAGCTCCGCCAATAGCACCCGTCAGCGGGTCGACTAGAGCCGCTTCGCGACCTCGTCGAGCATCACCTCGGTGGCGCCGCCGCCGATCGACTGCACGCGCGCGTCGCGGTACATGCGCTCGATGGCCGACTCGCGGATGAAGCCGAAGCCGCCGTGGAACTGCAGGCATTCGTACATGGCGCGGTTGACGAGCTCGCCGCAGTAGGCCTTGGCCATCGAGACCTCCTTGATGCACTCGGCACCCTGCGCGTCGAGCCATGCGGCGTGGTGCACGAGCCGGCGGCCGGCCTCGATGTCGCCGGCGAGGCGCGCGAGGCGCTGGCGCACCACCTGCTTGTCCCATAGCGGCCCGCCGAAGGCCTTGCGCGTTTTCACGTAATCGAGCGTCAGCTCGAGCGCCCTGGACGCCTCGCCGATCGCCATGGCGGCAAGGGCGATGCGCTCGTTCTGGAAGTTCTTCATCACCGAGTGGAAGCCCCGACCTTCCTCGCCGAGCAGCTCCGCCCCGCAGCCCTCGAACACGAGCTCCGCGGTGTCGGAACAGCGCCAGCCCATCTTTTCGAGCTTGCGGCCGACGCTCAAGCCCCGCGCGCCCTTCTCCACGATGAACATGGAGATGCCTTTCGCGCCGGCTGCGGGGTCGGTCTTCGCGGCGACGAAGTAAAGATCGGCGTACGCGCCGTTGGTGATGAACATCTTGCTGCCGTCGAGGCGCCAGCGCGCGCCGTCGCGCGTCGCGCGGGTGCGGATCGCCTTCACGTCCGAGCCGGCGTCGGGCTCCGTCACCGCCACCGCGGTGATGCACGTGCCGGCGACGATGCCGGGCATCCAGCGCGCGCGCTGGTCCGCTGAGCCCGCATGGCGCAGGTGCGGCGAGGCCATGTCGGTGTGCACCAGCACCGTCACCGCGAAGCCGCCGAAGCTCGAGCGGCCGAGCTCCTCGGCGAGCACCGCGGTGGCGAGCGCATCGAGCGCCGCGCCGCCATAGGCCTCGGGGTGCCGCAAGCCGAGAAAGCCGAGCCCGCCCATCTTGGCGAGCACTTCGCGCGGCACGAAGCCTTGTTCCTCCCACGCCGCGCCCTGCGGCACCACCTCCTTCTCCACGAAGCGGCGCACGCTCTCGCGCAGCAGGCGGTGGGTGTCGTCGAAGTATGGGCCTTGCATCCCTGGTGGACCGAAGTGAAGCGAGGGTGTCTCAGGTCAGACTTGAGAAGGTGGCCATTCTTGTCTGCAAGCTCTCGTGCTTCAGCCGGTAGCGCTTCGTCTAGCGAGTTTGTCGAGCTTTCCCGCTTTCGAGTCTGCGAATTCTCTGCTCAAGATCCTCAAGTTCGCTCACGGCGCGCGCGCCAGTGCGACTCATTAGCCGGCGCGCCGCTCGCGGCGTGTCCGTCTTGAACGCGGGATCGGGCGAACAGACTCCTTTCGTACTCGAAGAAGTCCTCGGAGCGCCTTGTTTACGGCGCGATCATTCGGGAACGCACGTGCAACTTGCGGCTCAAGGACAACCACGTTTGTTGCTTCGGCTACCCGGTGCGCGTATTTGCCTCGGACAAGCGCGCCAAAATCGGAGCGCTTGTACTCGGGCCGAAGCTCGTCGGCCGGTCTGCCGCTAGCCCTCTTCATAGATCTTCCTTTCACCCCGTGTCGCGAGACGTGCACTGATTATTCGGATTGTATCGCCACGCTCCGCGTGACCTGCCACTAGCAGGCGCCCTCTGGTGGAGAGGCCGAATGTAACAAACCTTTCCTCGCCCACTGAGTGATCTGGATCCTGGCCGGTCCGCGAGAGCGTGTCGCGAAATACCGTTGCCGCTTCCTCAAATGAGACTCCGTGCTTGGCGAGATTTTCCGCCGCCTTGGCGGAGTCCCATTCGAACTGCACTCAAGGGCTCCGTTGGTTCATTAGAGGTGTCCTGAACATGCCTACCCGACAAACAGGTCAATCTGAAGCTCAAATATCGCGGACAAGGCACCACCCGAGGCTCGAATCTCGCCCGCGTCAAATTCGGCGCCTTTGCATTTCGGGCACATGTAACGGATAGCGTCCCCGATGCCCATATCACACCTACCGGATCGGCGGGGCGTACATGATGCCGCCCTGGTTCCAGAGGCGGTTGAGTCCGCGCTCGAAGCCCAGGGGCTTCAGGTTGGCATCGAAGCTCTCGCCGTAGTTGCCGACCTGCTTCACGATGTTGAAGGCCCAGCGGTTGTCGAGGCCGAGCATCTTGCCGACGTCGCCGCTCGCGCCGATGAAGCGCTGCACCGCGGGGTCCTTGCTCGAGGCGGCCTGGTCGATGTTTTTCGAGCTGAGGCTCATTTCCTCCGCCTCGAGCATCGCGAACAGCGACCACTTCACGACATCGAACCAGCGGTCGTCGCCGTGGCGCACCACCGGCCCGAGCGGCTCCTTGGAGATGATCTCCGGAAGGATGACGTGCTCCTCGGGCTTCGGCGCCCGGGAGGCGCGCAGGGCGATCAAGCCCGAGTGGTCGGTGGTGAAGACGTCGCAGCGCCCGGCAAAGTAGGCGTTGAGCACCTCTTCGAGCTTCTCGATCACCACCGGCTTGAAGCTCATGCGGTTGGCGCGGAAGTAGTCCGAGAGATTGAGCTCGGTGGTGGTTCCCGGCTGCACGCATACCGTCGCGCCGCTCAACTGCCTGGCGCTCTTCACGTTGAGCTTGCGGTGCACCATGAAGCCCTGGCCGTCGTAGTAATTGACGCCGACGAAATTGAGGCCGAGGCTGGTGTCGCGCGTGATGGTCCAGGTCGTATTGCGCGACAGGATGTCGACCTCGCCCGACTGCAGCGCGGTGAAGCGCTGCTGCGCGGTGAGCGGCGTGTAACGCACCTTGTTCGCGTCGCCGAATACCGCCGCCGCGACGGCACGGCACGCGTCCACGTCGATGCCCCGCCAGACGCCTTTCGAGTCCGGCTGGGAAAAGCCGGCGAGGCCGGTGTTGACCCCGCATTGCACGAAGCCCTTCGATTTCACCGCATCGAGAGTGGACTGTGCCGCCGCGTTTGCCATCACCGCCATTCCGAGAGCCAAAGCGAGAATTCTCACGACAGCGCTCCTTCCATAAGGAAATCCCGCACCAGGGAAATCTGGCCGGGGTGCATCAGGGTCGGCGCGTGGCCGACGCCCGGAATCTCGATCACGCGGGCCTTGGGTCCTCGCCGGGTCATTTCGTTCGCGGTATCTCGAGAAAGCAAGTCCGAATGCTCGCCCCGCAGCACCAGGGTCGGGCAGTGCACCGCATCGTAGAGATGCCACAGCTCGAGGTCCTTCTCCGGAATCGCGGCGCGGAAGGCCTCGGCGATGCGCGGATCGTAATGCGGGCGGAGGCTTCCGTCCTCGTTCTTGCGCAGCCAGGTCTCGGTGAGAAACCGCCACTGCGCATCGCTGTGCGGCCCGAAGGGCGCGGAGATCGTGCGCACGTACTCCTCGGCCTGCTCGATGCCCGCGAACACCGGCGAGAGCCCGATGTAGGCGGCGATGCGCTCGAGCGACGCCTTCGCGATCACCGGGCCGGCATCGTTCAGCACCAGCTTCGACACCGGCGTTGCGGTCTGCGCGGCGAGCGCCATGCCGGTCAGCCCGCCGAGCGACGTCCCGACCCAGCTCACCGCCTCGACATCCAGCCGCGCGATCAACGTCACCATGTCCGACACATACTGCGGCACGCTGTAGAGCATCGGGTCGGGCAACCGGTCGGAATCGCCCCGCCCCGCGACGTCCGGGCAGACCACGCGGAACTGCCCGCACAGCGCGCGCGCCAGGTCGTCGAAGTCGCGCGACGAGCGCGTGAGCCCGTGCACGCAGACCAGCACGTCGCGGTTGCGCGGGTCGCCCCACTCCAGATAGGCGATGCGGTGCAGGCCCTTGGGCGAGGCGCACAGCACCGAGCGGCGCCGCGGCTCGATCGCTACGCCCGGTTCAGCCATTGTGCGACGATTGCCTCGCGCGCCTGGCGGGCGTACGCATCGAGCGACGAATAGGCGCCGCCGCTCGCGCGCAGCAAGGCGAGCTTTCCCGACCTGAGATTCGCTCCGCGGACCAGGGTCCCGTAATTCGCGTAACGCGCCCTTTCGACCGGCGCATCCTCCTCGTCGTACCAGAGCCATTCGGCCACGAAAGCGAAAGCGATTTCCTCCAGCGCCGCGTCGGCGTTCTCGGGGTCGATGAGCTCGAGGAGCCCGTCGCGCCAGCGGAAGAACGTATGCCGCTCGGCGGTCGCAGCGTATCCCTGCAGGCTGTCGTCTTGTTCTTGTAAAACCAAACCCAGTACCAGGCGCCCATCCTCCGCGACGCTGACATCGATGAGCGCCGAACCGGGCTGTGAATCGGGCTGCGCGCCGCCTTGCTCGACCACGCGGCCGTTCTCGATCACGGCGCGCCCGCGCACGCCGTCATGCTCCCACTGGGCCTCCACGCGCAGCTCCGGATAGTCGCCCGACGCCTCGGCGAGGGCCGGGAAGGGAATGCCCTTCTTCGGCTGAAAACGGTATTCGAGCACGCCTTCGCCGTGGTGCTCGGTGTAGTCCTCGGCGTCCGCGTCGCGCACCATCAGCCGGCGCAGGCGCTCGCGGAAATCCGCGAGGCGTCCGGCGCCGCTGACGCGCACGGTCGCCCTGAACAAGGCTCGCTCTTCCCGGCTCGCCCGCCCCGCTAGCCGCCGTACTTGAAGGACAGCGCCAGCCGCGCCCGGAACTGCACCACCTTGCCGTTCTCGATCTTGACATCGAGCTTCTCGATCTCGGCGATGCGCAGGTCGCGCAGCGTGCCGGCGGCGGTCTTGACCGCGTTGCGCGCCGCGTCCTCCCAAGAGCTGCCGCTGGTGCCGATGACCTCGGTCACCCGGTAAACCGCGCTAGAGCCTTTCTTGGCCATGTCTCGCTCCTCTCCTCTGGGTGCGGGAATTCCGCCGGATCATTGTAGCCAATACCGTGCGCGGAGGCGCCGTTCAGAGGTGAGCCTGACTTCTCTCTCGTCAAGAATCGCCGTAACCGCGCCGTCGAGGTCGGTGCGCAGGACCTGCGCGCCCGCCGAACGGTAGCGCTCGAGCACCTCGGCGCTGGGATGGCCGAAGCGGCTGCGGTATCCGGCCGGCACCACGGCCCAGCGCGGGGCGACAGCGCTGATGAGCTCCGCCGAGGATGACGAACGGCTGCCGTGATGCGGCACCAGCAGAACATCCGATTTGAGGTTCTTCTCGAGAATCAAGACTTCGGCGGCGCGCTCGATATCGCCGGTCAGCAGCATCGCGCCGCCCGCAGTCGCTATGCGCAGTACGCAGCTCATGTTATTGCGGCGCGGTAAATCGCCGGCGGGATGCAGGAACTCGAAACGCACGCCGTCCCATTGCCACGCCTCGCCGGCGATGCAGCGCCGCGGCGCCGCGACCAGCGCGTTGAGCGCGTGCCGCGGCGCGAGCGAAGACGCGAGCGCTTCGACTTCGACCGCCTCGAGAACCGAGAGAGCACCGCCGAGGTGATCCATGGCGTCGTGCGTGAGCACCATCAGGTCGAGCTTCGCGACCCCGGCGCCGCGCAAGGCGGGAACGACGACGCGCATGCCGCTGTCGGCGTCAGGCCCGTACGCGGGCCCGGCGTCGTAGAGCAGTGCCCGGCCGGAGGTACGGGCAAGCACGGCGAGGCCCTGTCCGACATCGAAGGTGGTGATCCAGACCTCGCCTTCCGGCGGCACCGGCGGCGGCAGGAGGAAAGCGGGCGCCGCGAGCGCGAGTCCGGCCGCGCGCCATGGCACGCCGCGCGGCGCGAGCATCCAGGCGGCGCCGCCCAGTGCGAGGAGCACCGCCCAGAATTGCGGGCGGTGCTGCTGCCAGAGCGCCGCCGGAAGCGCCGCGCACCACTCGAGGAACTGCAGCAGCCACTGCACCAGCCATGCGCCGGCCTGCAGAAGCATTTCCGCGGGTGCCGCCGCTGCCAGCAGGGCAAGGGGAGTGATCACCGCCGACACCACCGGGATCGCGATCGCATTGGCGAGCGGGCCGGCAATCGAGACCTCTCCGAAGAGCAGCAGCACCGCCGGGGCGAGGCCGATGGTGATCGCCCATTGCACGCGGCCCCACTGCGCGATGCGCCGCTCGGACGAATTCCACCCGCTTGCGGCGTAGAAGATGAGAAGGACGGCACCGAAGGACAGCCAGAGCCCGGGTGACAGCGGAGCCCATGGATCCATCAGCACCACTGCCGCGAGAGCAAGCGCAAGCGTGCGCCAGGGCGAGGCGATGCGCCCGGACCACAGCGACGCGGCCACGACCGTGACCATCCAGAACGTGCGTTGCGCAGGAACGCCGAAGCCTGCCAGCAGGGTGTAACCGAGTGCCGCCGCAATGGCGCTCGCGGCGGCCGCCTTCCGCGCCGGCAGCCGCAACGCGGCGGCGGGCCAGCGCCGCCACGCGGCGCCAACCAGCCACGCGGCGAGCCCGGATACCAGCGTTACATGCAGGCCGGAAATGCTCATGAGGTGGGTCACGCCGGTGCGGCTGAAAAGCCGCCACTCCTCGGCTGCGATGGCGCGCTGATCGCCAACCGCCAGCGCGGCGAGGATCCCGGCCGCGGGGGTGGCGCCGAGCTCCGCCTGGAAACGGTCTCGTATTTTTTCCCGCATTTGCTCGATTCGGTCGGGGAAACTGTTTCTGAGACCCAGCCTCTTCTGCTCGCCGCGGCTGCGCACGTAGCCGGTGGCTCCGATCCCGCGCTCCAGAAGCCAGGCCTCGTAATCGAAGCCGTGCGGGTTGACGAGCCCATGAGGCCGGCGCAGGCGAACGGTAAGCAGCCAGCGCTCGCCCGGATGCACCGCGCCCGCAAGAAGCGCCGGGGCCTCCTCGTACAGCGCGCTGCGATACCAGGTGAGGAGGAGCCTGCGCGGCAGGCGCACGCCTTCGGCGGACTCGACGTCGAGCTCGAAACGTACGCTTCGGCTGCCGAGCGCCGGCAGGCCGGCGACGACGCCGACGACGTCGAGGTCCCTGCCCTCGAGCTGCGGCGCGAGCCGGTCCGCCATCCGCCAATGCGCGCAGCCCGCGGCCCACAGGAAACCCATCGCGAAAGCCACGGGGATCAGCAGCCGCCGCCACCCAAGGGCAACGAGCGGAAGCGCCAGCAGCAGGCCCGACCAGTAGAGCGCCGGCAACTGCGCCTGCAGCTGCAGAGCCGCCGCGCCCGCAGCGAACGCGAGCGCCGCCAGGGTCATCTAGAATGGAACGCGCCTGGCTCCTTCCCGCTGACCGTGCCGCGAAAGTTTTTCCGCAAATACCTGCCCGATGCCGAGTCGGTGCGCTCGAGCCGCCTGGGGTCCGCGTTCGGCAGCTGGCTGCATCATCCGAACCTGTGGCACCTCAACCGGCGCTCGGTCGCCGGGGCAGTGGCGATCGGGCTCTTCGCGGGCCTGGTTCCCGGCCCTTTGCAGATGCTCACTGCGCTCCTCCTCGCCGTCCCGCTGCGCAGGAACATCCCCGTGGCGCTGCTCGTCACGTTCTACACCAACCCTTTCACCATCGTGCCGCTTTACTTGCTGGCGTACGAGTACGGCAAGGCGATCCTCGGCCTGAGCCATGCCGGCGGGGTGATCGCGCCCTTCGAGTGGGACTGGGGCGATCTCGCGACATCGATGGCCGCGCTCCAGGCGTGGGCGATGAGCCTCGGCAAGCCGCTCGGCGTCGGACTGGTGGCGCTGGCGCTGACCCTCGCCGTGCTCGGCTACTTCGCCGTCGAGCTCGCATGGCGCGCCTACGTGGTTGCCGCCTGGCGCGCGCGCGCCCGGCGCAGAAAGGCGGGCGCCGGCTGACGCATTCCGAGTTCGTCGCCTGATCTTCCGTCACGCGATGCGCTCGAGCAGCCCGGGCTTCGTGCTTTCTCGCGCGCTCTCGGACGAGCGCTTCTACGGCGAGGCGCTCGCCTGCGGCCTGCTTCGCATCGACTCTTGATAGACTGGCGCCTGCGCAACAGCCGGCGAGTCATGAAAAACGAAAAGACGATACGCTTAGCCGACTATCAGGGGGCGATCTCGTCACGCCAGTACCGCGTGCCGTACGGCAAGATCGTCAGCCAGCCGTTCCGTCCCCAGTTGCGCACGGTGGATGTTTACCGCCTGCTCACCCCGTATATCGGCGTTCGCCTGGTCGACCAGCTGCGGGCGGTGATACCGCTGGCGGCGTTCCTGGCGCTGTTCGTCGCCGCCGTGCTGCAGAGCCCCCTGCGGGGAGCGCCCGGCATCGCCTTCGGCATCGCGGCCACCATCGTCGGCCTGATGCTGTTCATCGAAGGCATCACCCACGGCCTGATGCCGTTCTCCGAAAGCATCGGCTACAACCTGCCCGGCCATGCGCGGCTGCCCGCGATATCGGCTGCGGCGCTGGTTCTCGGCGCAGCCGCGACTTTCGCTGAACCGGCCATAGGCGCGCTCAAGGCGGCGGGAAGTCTAGCCGACCGCTCGCGCACTCCCGCCCTGCACGCGCTGCTCAACGAGCACGCGGACATGCTGGTCCTCGCCGTAGCAGCCGGCGTCGGTCTCGCGGTGGTCGCCGGCGTGCTGCGCGTGGTGATGAACTGGCGCCTGAAGACCCTGGTCATCATCACCGTCGTGCCCTGCCTCGCGCTGACCGCTTACCTCGCGGCTTCGCCTGCCTATGCCGAGGTTCTGGGACTCGCGTGGGATTGCGGGGCGGTCACGACCGGCCCGGTGACCGTGCCGCTGGTCGTCGCCCTCGGCGTCGGCGTGGCAAGCGCCGCCGGGCGCGCGGACAATCCGCTCGCCGGGTTCGGCATCGTCACGCTCGCATCGCTGATGCCTGCGATCGCGGTAATGCTGCTGGCGCTCGCTTTGCCGCATCCGGCTGCGGCGGCGGTGGCCGGCCCTGTCTCGGCATTGCCGCCGGCATGGCATGAACAAAGCCCGGCCGCCGACGTGATCTCCGCCCTGCGCGCCGTGGTGCCGCTGGTGCTGCTGCTGTGGCTGATTCAGCGCTACTGGCTGCGACGCGAAATCGAAAACCGCGCCGTCATCGTATACGGCATAGCGCTCTGCGTGCTCGGCATGGCGGTTTTCAACATGGGCCTGGCGTTCGGGCTTACGCCGCTCGGCAACGAGGCAGGCGGCATGCTGCCTGCGGCGTTCACCGCGCAGCCGGCGGTCCCCGGCTCGCCGCTCTACCCGGAAGCCGCAGGATTCGGCCTGGTGCTGCTTTTTGCGGCGCTTCTCGGCTTCGGCGCCACCGTGGCGGAGCCGGCGCTGAGCGCCATGGGAATTACCGTGGAGAACCTCACCGAAGGCGCGTTTCCGCGCAAAGCGCTGGTGCGCGCCGTGGCGATCGGCGTCGCTCTTGGAACGCTGACGGGCGTGCTCAAGGTGATCTTCGCGCTGCCGATCGCCGCGCTGCTGCTGCCGGCCTACGCGCTGGCTCTGGTGCTCACGGTGCTGGCGCCTGAAGAGTACGTGAACCTCGCGTGGGACAGCGCGGGAGTCACTACGGGTCCGGTGACCGTTCCGCTGGTGCTCGCCATGGGACTCGGCCTCGGACATGCGGTGAACGCCGCCGAAGGCTTCGGCATCCTCGCGCTCGCGTCGGTGGGGCCGATCGTCAGCGTGCTGGCCGTCGGCCTGTGGATCCAGGCGCGCATTGCCATCAGCCATCGAGAAGAGCCGGAGGCCGGCACATGACGCAGCGAATCGTGGTGCTGACCGACGCGATGATGATCACCTGCATCGTGCAGCGCGGCATCGCGGACAGGATCGTGGAAGCGGCCCAGCGCGCCGGGGCGCACGGGGCCACCATCTTCCATGCGCACGGCACCGGCGTGCGGCAGCGCCTGGGCGTGCTCGGCATCACGGTGAATGCAGAAAAGGAGGTGGTATGCATCGTCGTCGCGCGCGAGCAGGCGGACCACATGTTCGAGCAGATCCACGCCGCGGCGAAACTCGATACGCCGGGGATGGGGATGATGTACCTCACGCAGATCGAGAAGATGGCGACTTACGTGCCTCCTGAAATCGTGAAGAAATTCGACCGCGGCTGAGGCGCAAGGAATGCCGGCAGGCTACAAGCTCATTACCTGCGTGATCGAGGCGGGTCGCGGCGCCGGGCTCATCGAGCAGCTGCGCGGGCGCGGCGTAGCCAGCGCCAACGTCCATCTCGCGCGTGGCGCCGGCAAAGGCAGCAAGGTCCGGCGCGGCGTCGCCCTGTATGCCCGACGCGAGATGTTGACGGTGCTGGTCGAGTCCGGACAGGCGGACGAGCTGTTCGAGTTCCTGCATGGCGCCGCGGATATCGGCAAGCCCCATGCCGGCATGCTGCTCATGGAGAAGGTATACCGCGCGGAGCCGCTGCGCCTGCCGGAGCTGCCCGATGAAACCTAAGCCGGCGCGAGCAGGCCATCCCTGAGCTCCAGCACCCGCTCCGCCCGAGCGGCGAGGCCGGCGTCATGGGTGACGATGATGAATGCGGTGCCGTGCGACGCCGAGAGCCGCAGCATCGCGTCGAACACCTCGTCGGCGGTATGCGAGTCGAGGTTGCCGGTCGGCTCGTCGGCGAGCACGCAGGCAGGCTCGGTGGCGAGCGCGCGCGCAAAGGCGCAGCGCTGGCGCTCGCCGCCGGAAAGCTCCCCCGGCTGGTGCTCGAGGCGGTGTCCCAACCCCACCTCCTCGAGGACATGCCTGGCCTTTTCCAGAGCTGCACGCCTTTCGATTCTTCTTATGAAAAGCGGCATCGCCACATTCTCGGCGGCAGTGAATTCCGGCAGCAGGTGGTGGAACTGGTAGACGAAGCCGAGCGTGCGGTTGCGCACCTCGCCGCGCTCGGCCTCGCCCATGGCGCTGAAGGGCCTGCCCTGCACCAGCACGGCCCCGCCGCTCGGCGCATCGAGCCCGCCGAGCAGATGCAGCAGCGTCGACTTGCCCGAGCCGGAGCGGCCCATGATCGCTATGCGCTCCCCGGCGCGCACCGCGAGGCTCACCCCGTGCAGCACCGGCACCGGCGCCGGTCCCTGGTAGGTCTTCCTGAGATCGCGGCACGAGATCACCGCTTCACGACTACCCTCATTCATACCTGAGGGCCTCGGCAGGATTGACGCGCGCCGCGCGCCAGCTCGGGTAGATCGTCGCGACGAACGAGAGCGCCAGCGCCATCAGCGCCACCGCGGTGACGTCGGCGGCCTGCAGGTCGGACGGCAGATCCGGGATCAGGTACACGTCCTTGGAAAGGAACTTCATGCCCAGCGCGTTCTCGATCGCCGGGACGATGACGTCGATGTTGAGCGCGGTGACCACGCCGAGCGCGACGCCGATCAGGGTGCCGATGACGCCGATGACCATG